>Ga0326597_10002770_pt1 | contig 25945 bp, 22 predicted proteins | sample RVTome_12_FD_203789 | JGI IMG/M metagenome (GOLD analysis project Ga0326597, IMG submission 203789) | Soil microbial communities from uranium-contaminated site in the Upper Colorado River Basin, Wyoming, United States - RVT100D185 | ecosystem: Environmental > Terrestrial > Soil > Contaminated >... | reverse complement strand
CCGCGGTAATAACAAGCGCCTTCGTTCATACTGGCCCCCCGGTGCGGGCAGACGTCCGACAGGGCCGCCACCTCGCCTTGCCGGTCGCGGAAGAAAACGAGGTCGTCGCCCAGCATGTTCCAGTAGACGGGTTTGCGCCTGACCTTTTTGGCGGCCAGGGCCGGGTACCAGTACTCCCGGAGTCCGAGAGGCGGGACGGCCGCGCGGGGGTCTTCGGCAGCGAAATCGAAGCGGAGACCGTTCGGTTGGGTCGATCCGCCCTGGGGGACCGTGGGGATGCCCCTGGCCTTGTGCTCCTGGAGCTCCCTTTCGGTTCTCCTTTCGAATCGTCTCAGTATGGCGCCCATATATACTTTCCATCGGCCCGGTCGGCGTTGGCCGGCGCGGAACCAACCAACGGCTCGCTAAATGGAACCGCCGGGCGTGGGGGCGCCGGATTTGCCCTCTTGATTCCGGGGAGCCTTGCGGGCCTCGGGCTTTTCGCCGGAAGCCTCGCCATGGCCGGACCGGGCCCGTCTTTTCTCTGCGTCCCTCGATGCCTCGGTGACCAGCTTGCGCAGGATGACGAGCTGGGAGTCCGTTGGGGAGAGGTGTTCCGGGGTCCAGTAGCGGCATGAAGAGGTTCCCCAGCCGTCCTGGTTGCTGAAGTTGTATTCCAGGGGGAGGTAGAGGAGATAATAGTACGTTTTTTTTAGGACCCCCATGAGTCTGTTGGTTGCCCGAGGAAAATAGAAGTAGAGAATGCGGGAGAGGTTCGGGCCCACGGCGATGGCGTAGCGTGTGCTTCCGCCCCCGGAACGAACCACCCCCGGGAGGTGATGGCCCTGGCCCCACTCGTCGTATTTGTCGAAGGGACGTTTTTTTTCCAACGTCTTGAAGAACTCGAAGATCCACTGCCAGAGAAGCCTCCAGCGGTTGAGCGGCCAGACGCCGTCGACCCCCGCGTAATACATCTGGTAGGGCACCTTCCCATCCTTGGCGTAGTATTTCGAGTCCCCGTGCGTGGTGAGCAGAGCCCGCCCGTTGACAATCTTTCCCTGGGGCCCCAGGGGTGTGCGGGTGCGTCCCTTGCTCATTCCCAGGATCTGTTTGATGGAGTTGCGGTGCAGGTAAGAGGCATTGTGGGAGTCGCTGTGGTTTTCGATGCCGATGAGCCAGTTGATCATCCAGTACGTCGTGGAACTGATGACCACGCTTTGTTCCTCGAAGAACTCCGGGGGCACATCCTCCTCGGTGGGGGCCGGCGCCCCTTCTCCCATCCAGATAAAGACCCAGCCTTTAAGCGTGCGGGTGGGATAGGAACGGATCTTCAAGTTCCCGACCATTTTGGAATCCGGCCCCTCGGGTATGAAGGCGACGCATTCCCCCTGCCCGTCGAAGGTCGCGCCGTGGTAGGGGCAGGACAGAAAACCGCGGTAATAACAAGCGCCTTCGTTCATACTGGCCCCCCGGTGCGGGCAGACGTCCGACAGGGCCGCCACCTCGCCTTGCCGGTCGCGGAAGAAAACGAGGTCGTCGCCCAGCATGTTCCAGTAGAGGGGTTTGCGCCTGACCTTTTTGGCCGGCAAGGCCGGGTACCAGTACTCCCGCAGTCCGAGGGGAGGGACGGCACCGCGGGGGTCTTCGGACGTCGTCCAGGAACCTTTGCCGTTGCCTTTACCCGTAGAGGCTGGGGGTGCCGTGGGAATGCCTCTGGGTTTCTGGTCCCGCAGCTGCCTTTCGATGCGCTTTTCGTATCGCTTGAAGATGGCTCCCATAAATGCGCCTCCTCCGCCGGCGGGGTAACTGCGTCAGCTTATAAACCGCTCATCGTAGGGAATTCCCGGCCTGAGCAGGGCAGGCTTGTCCTTCCCTATGACGATAATTTCCTCGAGCTTGACGGCCTGGGTGCTCCCCTCTTCGCCCATGTAACACTCGACGGCCAGGACCTGGTTGGGTTCCAGGTAGGCGTCGGCCTGGGCCTTCTTCTTGGTGATGTGCGGGTAACCGGAGGAGCCGAGACCCATGCCATGGCCGATATTGTAGTTGTAGAGTTGGGCACGGTATTTTTCCGGGACCACCGGCGCCTTTTCTAGAACCTCTGCGAAAGAGCGGCCGCATTGGAAGACATCGATGGTCGCCATCAGGTAATCGTAGCCCCGTTTGTAGAGGTCCCGCTGTTCGGTGTCGGGGTTGGCTCCCACGAAAAAGGTCCGCGACCCGTCACCACGCAGGCCGTTGACGCTGCGGCCGTGGAGGTCGATGCCCACGAACTCTCCGTCCTTGATCATGCGCTGGGTGGGCCAGCGGCGCCATGGGTTCATGTTCTCCCCGGCGCAGACGTTCAGCTGGGCGATGTCCTCTCCTCCGGCCTCGTACCAGGCCGAAACCACGATGGAGGCCAGCTCATTTTCGCTGATGCCCGGGCGAATGGCATCGCGGAAAGCGCTAACGGTGTGGAAGTACTGGTCGCCGATGACGCGGTAGATCGCCAGCTCGTCCTCGGTCTTCACGGCCCCGGCGTGCTCGATCACGGGGGCCGCGTCGGTGAGGCGTATCCCCACGTCGTGGAGCGATAGAATGGCGCCGCAGGGAAGGCGGTCCACGCCAAGCACCGCCCCGGCCAACCCATACTGAGCCATGAGGTCTTTAATCGCCTTGCCGAATTTCTTGACCTCGTCGGGGTTGGTGCCGTCCCGGGTGGCGTCGCGCCGGTAGAGGGGCTCCTGCACGTTGGCATGGTGCATCTTGACATAGCCCATGTCCCGCGCGCGAATGAACGCCAGCACTTCGCCCTCCTGGGGTACGAAGATTTCCCCGCCGGGCACCTTCTGGTTCAGTAGGTAGCGGACGGACAGTGTACCGTCACAAAGGTACATGGCCCCGATGCCCCGCTTTTTCATCTGCTCCTGGGCGCGCGCGAGGCGGTCCCGTTTAAGCCGGTTGTCATCCCAGGTTTTCTTGATTTCTTTCATGGCTGTATTTTCTCCCTCCAGTTTTACATGCCGGGGCTTGATGGTGCCAGGACGCGCATGGTGACGTTTACGGAACCGAAGCTCCAAGCCCCTCCAGGGCTTCGGCCACCCAGACGTGGAGATCCTCGGGGGAGGGGCCGGCTACGCCCACGGCGCCGATCATCTCGCCGTCGATGAAAATGGGCACGCCACCCGGACCCACCCAAAATTCCCCGGGGTACATGGCGGACAGGCCGATGATGTTGTAGTTGCCAGGGTGGGAGGCAAAGTGGTCACGAATCGTCTGCGTATTCTTTTTGAAGGCCACCGCGGTCTTGGCCTTGGCGACGGCGACCTTTTCGCCGAAACCGACCCGCCTGCCTCCCATTCTTGCATAGGCCACCAGGCTTCCCATGTCGTCGACCACGGCGATGGACACGTTCATGCCGGCCTCTGTGGCCTTACGACGGATTCGGCCGATGCACTCCTCGGCAAATTCCAAGCTCATTGTAGCCATGGCCCCGTATCCTCCTTGGTCCTAGTCTGATCGATGGCCGCACCCAGATGAAAGGTAATCTACTGTAAGGATTTCGCAAAAGTTTTTCAAGGCGGGGGTGATCGGCCGGTAAAAACGCAAAGTGTTACGCGCAAAACGCAAAACGCGTTCAGATGTCAGAGATCAGACGTCCGCAAGGAAAATAGCGAAAGGAGATTTGACTGGTAGGGATTACCCCAAGTACTCTTCTTCGGTTCGGCTGTTTTCCAACCTCCAACTTCTGACGTCCGACCTCTGGCCCTAAGCCCCTTGCTGCCCCCCATGGAGGATGACCGAGCGGATGCTTTTCCCCTCGTGCAGTAGGTCGAAGGCGCGGTTGATGTCCTTCAATGGCATCGTGTGGGTGACCATCTCGTCGACTTTGATCTCGCCGTGGAGGTAGCGGTCCACGTACCCGGGAAGTTGAGAACGGCCCTTGACGCCGCCGAAGGCGGTCCCCCGCCAGACCCTGCCGGTAACCAGTTGAAACGGGCGGGTGCGGATCTCCTCCCCAGCCCCGGCCACGCCTATAATCACCGATTCGCCCCAACCCTTGTGGCAGCACTCCAGGGCGGCCCGCATGGTCTCCACGTTGCCGATGCATTCGAAGGAATAGTCCACACCGCCGTCGGTCATGTCCACGATAACTTCCTGGATCGGCGCCGCATGGTCTTTGGGATTGATGAATTCGGTTGCCCCCAGGGACCTGGCCATGTCGAATTTTGCGGGGTTGACGTCGATGGCGAGGATGCGGCCGGCCCTGGCGAGAACGGCTCCTTGAACGACGCTGAGCCCGATAGCCCCGAGGCCGAAGACGGCCACCGCGGCCCCGGGCTCCACCTTGGCCGTATTCAGCACCGCGCCGATTCCGGTGGTGATGCCGCATCCGAGGAGACAGGCCTTGTCGAGCGGCGCGGCGGGGTTGATCTTGACCACGGCGATCTCCGGCACCACGGTGTACTCCGAAAAAGTTGAGGTCCCCATGTAGTGGTAAACCGTCCGCCCGTTCAGGGAAAACCGGCTGGTGCCGTCGGGCATCAGGCCTTTTCCCTGGGTGGCGCGGATGGCGCCGCAGAGGTTGGTTTTTCCGGAGCGGCAAAACTTGCACCGGCCGCACTCCGGCGTATAGAGGGGAATCACGTGGTCTCCCGGCTTGACAGTGGTAAGGCCGACTCCCACCTCCTCCACCACGGCGCCCCCTTCGTGGCCGAGGATGCTCGGGAAAACCCCTTCCGAGTCCTTTCCCGAAAGGGTGTACGCGTCGGTATGGCAAACGCCCGTAGCGACCACCCTGAGCAAGACCTCCCCTTTCCCGGGACCCTCCAGGTCGACTTCCGCGATCTCCAGTGGCTTGCCTGGCTCCAGTGCGACCGCCGCGCGTGACTTCATGGCAGCTCCTTTATCCTCAGATGCTCAGCTCGATAATCTCGCTCTTCACGTGCGCGCCCCGAAACTCCATGCGACCCACCGCCACGGGAAGCTTGAAACGGCGCGGCCCGGCGCTCCCCGGGTTGAAGTATACGACGCCGTTTTTTTCGGTGATGGACGGGCGGTGGGAGTGGCCGCTGATTACCACATGGATCCCCTCCAGGACCGGATTCAACCGCATCTGATTCACGTCGTGCAGGACATAAATTCGGCTGCGGCCGACGGGAGCGAATCTTTCTTCCGGGATGGCGCGAGCCCAGCAATCGCGGTCGATGTTTCCCCTTACGGCGGCCACGCAGGCGATGGATCCCAGACACGCAAGGACCTCAGGGCTTCCAATGTCCCCCGCATGAATCAGCAGGTCCACGCCCTGGAGGGCCTGCAGGGCCTCGGGCCTCACGAGCCCATGGGTATCGGAGATCACGCCGATAACTTTTGCTGCGTTCTTCGCCGGGGTTTCGGTCATGGCGGAAATTTTTAGGCAAGGGCGGGAATTTCTTTCGCCTACGCCTTTTGTCCTTCCAGGTGCTGTCGCAGGGCGGTCAGGGTGGGCGCAATGGGCCGCAGCTCCTCTTCGGAAAAACGAATGCTGGAGGGTTGCTTGAGCCCGCTCCCGGTAATGTTGCACACCACGATCTCGTCCCGGCCGAGGATACCCCGTTCCCGCAGCCGTCGCGCAGCGGCCAGGGAGACGGCGGCCGCCGGCTCGGCGAAGACTCCGGCAAAGCGGCCCAGCAAGGACTGGGCCTCCAGGATCTCGTCGTCGTTGAAGGCCGCGGCCGTACCCTTTGAGGCGCGCACGGCCTTGAGGGCACGCCACCCCATGGACGAGGGATAGCCGACCCTGATGCTTTCGGCCACGGTTTTGCCTACGGGCACCGGCTGAACGTCGTCAGCCCCCTTTTCGAAAGCGGCGACGACGGGCGCCGCGGCCTCGCTTTGCGCGGCCACGAGGCGGGGAAGGCGGTGGGCCCATCCAAGAGCCAGCAGCTCATTGAATCCCTTCCACATGGCGACAAGGCCCGTGCCTCCCGCCGTCGGGTGGATGACCCAGTGGGGCACGTGCTCCTCCAGTTGTTCGAAGATCTCGTAGGCGTAGGACTTTTTTCCTTCGTTGCGGTAGGGGTTCGTAGACAGGCAATCGTACCACCCGAAGCGTTCGATGGCGGCGCTGTAGAGTTTGGCGCCGTCGTTGTCGAAGTCGCCTTCCAGGCAGACGACGGTGGCGCCGTAGGCCCGGGCCTGGGCGATCTTGGCGAAGGAGGTCTCCTTGGGGACCATAACGACGCACCGCAGGCCCGCGGCGGCCGCGTAGGCGGCGGCCGAGGCGGCGGCATTTCCCGTGGAGATGGCCACGGCGGTTTCGAACCCCAGTTCTCTTGCCTTGGACAGGCCGACGGAGTTACTACGGTCCTTGAGGGAACCGGTGGGGAGCATAGTGTCATTTTTCAGATAGAGGTTGCCGAGGCCCACTTCCCTCCCCAGCCGGCTGGCCAGGATCAGGGGCGTACCGCCTTCCCCCAGGGAGACCACATGAACGGAGTTCCTGATGGGGAAAAACTCGTGCCAGCGCCAGATGCTCCGGCCTGTGCGCCTGCGAATTTCGAGGAAATGCGACCGGGTGAGGTGGCCGGTCTCGATCACCGCTTCCATAACGACCTTGCAGCGGGGGCACAGAAACTCGGTTCGCGACTGGCTCTCTTCTTCGCATTTGGGACAGCGCAGCGCTTTGACACCTGCCATGGCTCTTCTCTTCCTCTTTTCCTCTTTCGAGTGCGGGCCCCTGCGGGATTATGGGCTAGCGAGACTCCGCCACAGGAGCTCCACGGGGTGGCGGGCCTCGCGTCCCGTCAGGTGGCGGATCTGCTGGCGGCAGGAAATACCGTCAGCGGCGATTTCCACGGCAGCCCCGGCGCCGCGCACGGCCGGCGCCAGCCGCTGGTTTCCGATGGCGACGGAGAGGTCGTAATGGCCTTTCTCGTATCCGAATGCCCCTGCCATGCCGCAGCACCCGGCGTCCACTTCCTCGACATCATAGCCAGCCCAGCGAAGCGTGGCAACGGTAGCCTCGGTATCGGCCAGCGCCTTGTGGTGACAGTGGCCCTGAAAGAGAACCTTCCCGGCGCCTTGCCTGAGGGTGAGTTTGAGCTTTCCCGCCTCCCGTTGGCGCATTAAATACTCTTCCAAGAGAAGGCTCTGCCGAGCCACCACGGTTGCCTCCTCGCCGGGTATTAGGTCCGGGTACTCGTCCCTGAGAGTAAGGAGACAGGAGGGCTCGAGTCCCAGGATAGGAACCCCCTGCCGTGCGAAGGGTGCAAGGGTTTTCAGGTTGCCCGCCGCCCGGGAGCGGGCTTCACCGAGCATTCCCTTGGAGATGAGCGGCCGGCCGCAGCACAGACTCTGGGGCACGATGACCTGAAGGCCCAAACGTTCCAGGAAACGGGTGGCGTCCATGGCGACATGGGGGGTATTGAAATTATTGAAGGTATCGGCAAGGAGAACCACCTGCCCCGCGGACCCCCCCGCCCTGGGGGAACGGTTGCGAAACCAGGCCGCAAAGGACTCCGCTGCGAAGGCGGGAAGGGGCCGCCTGCGGTCGATGCCCGCCAGGGCGTCCAGCAGGTAGCGGTTGGCCCGCCGGCGGAGCACCCAGTTGGAAAACGGCGCCAGTCGCGATCCCCAGCGGTTGATTCGGTCGATGCGGCCGAAGAGACGGTTCCTGAGGGGCAGACCGTGGGCCCGGTGATAAGCGGACAGGACCTCGTATTTGAGCTTGGCCATATCCACGTTGGAGGGGCATTCCGCCCTGCAGGCCTTGCACTCGAGACAGAGATCCAGGATGTCGTAAAGGCCGCGGCCCGTGAACTCCTCCCTTGGGAGTTTTCCGGAAAGCACGGCGCGCAGCGCGTTGGCACGGCCCCGGGTGGAGTGTTCTTCGTCCCGCGTCGCCATATAGGAAGGGCACATGGTACCGCCGATGGTTTTGCGGCATGCGCCGGTGCCGTTGCACATCTCCACCGCCGCGGCGAAGCCGCCCTGGGAGCTGAAGTCCAGGGTTGTCTGCGGCTCCCAGGTGCCATAGGAGGGATTGATGCGCAGGGACTCCGTCATGGGCGGCGCGTCCACAATCTTTCCCGGGTTCATGATCCCTTTGGCATCGAAAGCCTCTTTGATGCGGCGAAAGGCCCCGTAGATTGCCCGGCCAAAGAGCTTTTCATTGAAGTGGCTTCGGGCCAGACCATCCCCGTGTTCTCCCGACAGGGCGCCGCCGCATGCCAGGACCAGGTCGGCGATCTCGTTGGCGATCCCGGTCATGGCCGCGATGCCCCCGCTCTCGCGCAAATTGATGAAGGGGCGGATGTGAAGGCAGCCCACGGAGCAGTGGCCGTAGTAGCCGGCCTCCACACCGTGGCGTTTTACGATTTCGCGAAATCCCTGGATGAACGCCGGGAGTTTTTCCGGGCTTACGGCGGTGTCCTCCACGAAAGCTATGGGCTTTTTATCGCCCTTCATTCCGAGCAGAAGACCGAGCCCCTCCTTACGGACGGCCCAGATCCTTCGCACTTCTTCGGGCTGGAAAGCCTGGACGGCATCGGTCCCTATAGCCGCGCGAACGCGCATGGCTTCAAGCTTTTGGATCTTGTCCCGGACCTCCCCTTCCGTGTCCCCGGCGACCTCCACGATGAGGATGGCCCCGGGGTCTCCCTGAATGAACCCCAGGCGCTTGGACTGCAAGAGGTTATTCCGCGCCAGGTTGAGAATCTGCCTTTCCAGAAGCTCCACGGCGTAGGGGCCCGTCTCCACGATGAGGGGCGAGGCCTCCAGCGCATCCTGGACCTGGCGAAAGTGGATGACGTCCAGGGCGACGAAACGCGGACTCGGAACCAGGCGCACCCTGGCTTCCACGACGCTCGCCAAGGTTCCCTCCGAGCCCACCACCAGACGGGAGAGATTGAAGGGTTGGGGCTTGACGAACTCGTCGAGGTTGTAGCCGGACACCCTGCGCAGGATCTTGGGATAACGGCCAAGGATCTCTTCCCTGTGCTCCGCCGCAACGTTCGAAACTTCCCTGTACAGGGCGCCTTCCAGGTCTTGCTGCCGGCATTTTTGCGCGAGATCGCCGGGACCGAGGTCCCCCATCACGACCTCGCTTCCGTCGGACAATATGGCGGTGAGCTCAAGAACATGGTCCACGGTTTTTCCGTAGGCGATGGAATGAATTCCGGCGGAATTGTTTCCGATCATGCCGCCGAGGGTGGCGCGATTGGAAGTGGAGGTGTCGGGACCAAACAAGAGCCCCATGGGCCGTACCCGCAGGTTCAGTTCGTCCTGTACCAACCCGGGCTGGACCCGGCACCATCGCCCTTCCCCGTCCATATCGAGGACGCGATTCATATATTTGGAGAAATCCAGGACCACGGCGCGCCCAACGGTCTGTCCCGCCAGGGAGGTCCCTCCCCCTCTGGGCAGAATGGGCACCTCCCATTGGGCGCCCACCTGAACGGCGGCCTGAACGTCATTCTTTGATCTCGGGAGAACGACGCCGATGGGCTCGATCTCGTACATCGACGCGTCGGTGGCATAGAGGAGTCGAGTGTAACGATCAAAGCGGACGTCGCCTTCCACCCGCCTCTCAAGCTCGCGGGCGAGGTCCCGATAATCCTGTGAAGGGCTCGCGCTCATAGCTGCGGTGTTTATAGCACGCTGCAAGGGGGTTTGCCTCGCGCCCTCTCCCAGGTTGACAGGGCGGATCGTAATCGGATACCGTCTGGCCGTGACGTGGCTAGGTCCGGGGGACCGGGTCCTTGGAATTCGGCTTGGTCCCCTGCAAAGGGTGCGAGGGAGCGGCGGCAACGGGTGTTCAGTGAGGGACTTTTGGAAGCGCAAGGAGGGTTCGCGATGCACAAATCTCTTACGTTCAGGGCGCTGTTGTTCATATTGGGGCTCCTGTGGGTAGAGGCCGCGGCGCCGGCTGCGGGCCTGGGGCAATCCCAGTGGGAGCGGACGGTTTCCGAGGCGAAAAAGGAAGGGGAAATCCTCGTCTACCTGAATGCCCCCTCGCCTCAAGTAAGGCCGGCATTGACCGAGGCCATGAGTGAAAAGTTCGGGCTGAAGGTCAACGTTACCGTAGGGACGGGGCCGGAGCTGTCGCAAAAAATCATTTCCGAATATAAGGCGGGCATTTATCAGGCGGACGTGAGCTTCCAGGGGTGCAGCACGCTGCTACGTCTGGTCAAGGCCGAGGGCTTTCTCGCGCCTCTAAAGTCCTATTTAATCCTGCCGGAAGTCAAAGACACCAAGTCATGGTTGGGCGGCTCGCTGACCTATGATGAGGACGGCACGGCGGTGAGATTTCTCGCCCTCGCCTTGTCTCCCATCGTGTACAATACGGCAGAAATCAAGCAACCCATTACGTCGTACCAAGACCTCCTGCGGCCCGAGTGGAAGGGCAAGATCGTGATGCACGACCCTTCCGTCCTGGGCGCGGGCGCCAACGGCATCAGCTATCTCAGCTCCAGATGGGGGTTCGACAAGGCAAAAGAATTCCTGACTTCCCTCATCAAAACCCAGGGCGCCGCAGTGAGCAGGGATTACCGCCAGCAGGTGGAGTGGGTGGCCCGGGGCAAGTACTCGGTTGGCCTGTGGCCCAATCCGGGAGTGGTCGGGCAATTCATCAAGACGGGCGCGACGGTTGGGTCCGTGCATTTGAAAGAAGGGGCCGTGGTCTCACCCGCGTTCGGTTGCCTGGGGGTTCCTTCGAAACCCGCCCATCCCAACGCCACGGCCGTGTTGCTCAACTGGTTTCTGAGCCGCGAAGGCCAAAGCGTAGCGGTCAAGGCGTATGGGCTGCCCAGCGCGAGGCTCGATGTCGCTCCCGAGGGCGTGCCTGACGCGTTCGTGATCACCCCGGGCATGAACGTGTATATCGAAGGCGAAGAGTTCAATAAGGTCCAGACGAAGTGGCTGCCCGGTTGGAAAAGTATCGTTGAAGGAGGTAAGAACTAGCAGACCCGGAGACGGCGCGCCGCGGTCTTTTTCGGTTTGCGCCTTGCGCATCGTTGAAGTAAATGCTCGATTTTTTCGCCAATTATAAAAGGAGGGAAGCGACTATGGAATCCATTCGCCACTGGCGGTTGTTGTCGATCGTGCTCTGCTTCTGTGTGTTCGGGTTCATGGACTTAGCGCGGTCTCAATCTGTCTTCGGCCAGACTACGGGACCCTGGAAGGAAAAGTGGGATAAAACAGTGGCCGCAGCCAAAAAAGAAGGCAAGGTGGTGGTCTTCGGACCTCCCGGAGACCTGGTCCGGCGCGCGGTAACCGAGGGCTTTCAACGCGCATTCCCCGATATTTCCATGGAGTATTCGGCTGCCCGTTCCGGCGTCCAGGCGGCAAAAGTCAAGGCCGAGCGCCAGGCCGGCATATTCAGCCTTGACGTGGTCCTGCAAGGCACCACGACGGCTGCCGTGTTCTTCAAGCCCATGGGAGCCCTTGCTCCCGTCAAGCCCCTTCTGATTCTGCCCGAAGTCACGGATACCAAAAACTGGAGAGGCAACCAGCTTGAGTTTTCGGACAAGGACCAGCACAACCTGGTCTTTGGAATCAACGTGAAAGTCCCCGTAGCGTACAACCTGGATCAGGTTAAACAGCAAGACGTTGACGAACTGGAGGAGCTGCTCAACCCCAAATGGAAGGGGAAAATCGTCGTCAGTGATCCCCTCACCCCGGGGGCCGCCAATGTTACCTTCCGCTTTATCTGGCGGGCCCTCGGGCCGGAAAAGGCGAAAGAGTTCTTCCGCAAGATCCGCGAACAGGCCGGCATCGTGGATCGCGACGAGCGCCGCATGACCGAATGGGTGGCGCAAGGGAGATACGCAATCCTGCTTGGCCCAAGCGACCGGATCATAGCGGAGCTGTCTCAACGGGGCCTCAAATTCGGCGTGCAGCCGGACTTCAAGCGTCACGGAAGCTTAACCACACCGGGTCCAAGCAGCATTATATACGTTGATCGAGCCCCCCATCCCAATGCGGCTGCGGTCTTCATCAACTGGATACTGGGGAAAGAGGGGCAGACGGCATGGAGCAAGGCAACGCAGTACGCCAGCCACCGCACCGATGTGCCGACGGAGCACTTACCGTCGTACGTTTTGCCCAAGGCGGGGACCAAGTACTGGCGGAGTTACCTGGAAACCGACGTCCGGCGCTCGCCGGAAGAAGAAGCAGTTCTCAAGGAGGTCTTCGGAAGGTAGGCTTGCGCTGAACTGGACTCGTGAGCGACCCGACGCCGCGCCTGGGACTGTTTGTTTCCCTAACCGCGCATGGAGGGCTGAAAGCGCAAGGCGGTCCGCGGCAAGTGGCTGCCCGGTTGGGAATCGATCGTGACGAAAGGGTGGCGCCGGCGACCTTGCGGCGGGCCTCGCCGGTAGAAGAGCCCCAATGAAGCGCAGCATCGCAAGGATTCTTACGACGCACGTGGGGAGCCTGCCGCGGCCCAACGACATGCTCGAGGCGCTCCAGGCCAAGATGGCGGCCCGCCCCGTGGATGAAGAGGCCTTCAAGGCCCGGCTTCCCGGAGCCGTCCGGGACGTGGTGCGCCTTCAAGCCGAGCACGGGCTCGACGTCATCAACGACGGAGAGGTGGGAAAGCCGAGTTTCACCCTTTACGTGAACGAGCGCCTTTCGGGGTTCGAGTACAGGGAGGTGGCCGACGCGGAGCTCGCGAAGATGAGCCACCACCTGGCGGGCTCCCGGGAATTCCTGGCCTTTCCCGAGTACTACCAGCCGGAGCGCTTGATCCGAAACGTTCTTGCCGGCCCTAGGCCTAGACAGGCCGTTTGCACCGGCCCCCTTGCCTACACGGGCCGCGCGCAGCTCGAGCGCGATATGGCCAACCTCAGAGCCGCCCTGGGGGAGGTCCGTGTTGAAGAGGCCTTTGTGCCCGCCGCGGCGCCCCACGCCGTGGCCTTTCGCCGAGCCAACGAGCACTATCGCACCACGGAGGAATTCGAGGTGGCCATCGCCGAGGCCATGCGCGCGGAGTACGCGGCCATTGTGGAAGCCGGGTTTCTCCTGCAAGTGGACGACCCGCACCTGGTCACCTATTACACGCGAACTCCGGAATTGAGCCTGGCCGACTATCGGCGCTGGGCGGAGCGCCACGTGGAGCTGCTCAACTATGCGCTTCACGGCATTCCCCGGGACAGGGTCAGGTTCCATACCTGCTACAGCGTGGCCTTCGGCCCGCGGGTTCACGAGCTCGAGTTCAAGCACGTCATCGACCTCGTCTTGAAAATTCACGCGGGCGCCCATTCCTTTGAGGCTTCCAACCCCCGCCACGATCACGAGTGGGCGCTCTGGCGGGCGCACAAGCCCCCCGAGGACACCGTGCTGATTCCCGGTGTGGTTACGCAATCCACCGTCACGGTGGAGCATCCGGAGCTCGTGGCCGAGCGCATCGAGCGCTTCGCGGGTGTCGTGGGGCGCGAGAACGTCATCGCCGGAGTGGACTGCGGCTTCGCCAGCACGGCACGCTCCGCGGACATGCCTGACAGCGTAATCTGGGCGAAGCTCGACGCCCTGGTGGAAGGGGCGCGTATCGCCAGCAAGCGCCTTTGGGGATGAGAACAAGGGGCCCGGGTGTCGCCAGAGGGCCTGTCAGGAGACCCTGAAAGTTGCGGCGGTCTTTCCCCAGAGGATTCACCCTGGTTCCAGGAGGAGAAGAAAGACATGCGGCCCGCAAAGAAGATGGTTGCCATGATTGCGTTGTCGCTTTGCCTGTCGGCGTGCGCGACGTCGTCCATCCAGCGGGTGCTCGCGCAGGGAGAATTGGTGGTGGGAACCGCCGCCAACATGCCTCCCCTCAACATGACCACCAGGGACGGCAGGATCGTCGGCTACGAGATCGATATTGCCGCCCAAATGGCCAGCGCCATGGGGGTTCAACTGAAGCTTGTGCCTATGCCCTTTGGCGAGCTGCTGCCGGCCCTGGAGGCCGGCTGGCTGGACATGGTGATCTCCGGGATAACCATGACCCCCGAGCGCAATCTGAAGGTTGCCTTTGCGGGTCCCTATTTTATCTCCGGCAAGTCCTTTCTGACCAAGAGGGCCACCATTGCCTCCGCCAGGGACGCAAGAATACTCGACCGGCCCGAGGCCACCTTGGCCGCGCTCAAAGAGTCCACCAGTGAAAGCTTTGTTCGGCAGTTTTTGCCCAGAGCGACCCTGGTGCAGGTAGAAAGCTATGACGAAGGGGTTCAGAAGGTCCTGGACGACGAGGTCGAGGCGCTCATCGCCGATTTCCCTATTTGCATCGTGTCGGTGTTCCGCTATCCGGACCGGGGACTGGCTTCCCTGATCACGCCGGTCACTTACGAGCCGCTGGGCATCGCCCTGCCCGCCGATGACCCCCTGTTCGTCAACCTGATCGAGAACTTCCTGGGAACCCTGAAGGGGGACGGAAGGCTAAGGGCGCTGCAGAACCGCTGGTTCAAAGAGCAGGGCTGGCTGAGCGAGCTGCCCTAGGGTGAAGGGCCAGGGGTCAGAGACCAGAGATCGGAAGTCAGAGGTCAGATGTCAGAAGTCGGAAATGAGCCGGACCGAAGAGGGCACCGGAACTTTATTAGTTGATATCTTTCAGCTAGATGCCCCTTTGCTGTCTTTTTTGCTGTCGTCTGATCTCCGTCCTCTGACGTCGCTTTGCAACTTGCTCTTTGCCCCGGGCTCTTTGCTGGTTTTCCGACCTCCGGTCTCGACGGCCGCAAGGCGCCATCCCCGAGGAGCGATGTAGCGAGATTTAGGCGCCTTGCTCTGGGTAGTCTCGTGGTTTTTGTAAACTTCAGACGATGCTGTAACCGGATTTTTCAAACTGCTCTGGGGGCATGCCCCCGGGGTGCTCAGGGAACTTTGAGGTGAGTTGGCCGCAGGCGGCATAGATGTCCCTGCCCATGGTTCTCCTGACGAAAACGTCGGCTCCGAGACGGATCAGCTCGTTTTTGAACCGGAACACGGATTCCCGGCGGGGGCGGCTGAATTCGGCGTCGGGATGCTCGTTGAAAGGAATCAGATTGATTTTACCCGGCACCGAACGCGTCAGGCGATAAAGCTCCCGCGCATGGGCAACGGAGTCGGTCACTCCCTGGAGGAGTACATATTCAAAGGTGACCTTGTCGCCCGACTGGCGGGCATGGGTGCGGCATGCCTCCAGCACTTCTTCCAGGGGGTATTTTTTATTGATGGGCATGACGGCGGAGCGTGTCGCGTTGTTGGAGCCGTTAAGGCTCACCGCCAGGCGCGTTCCCATGGCCGTAACCCGCGGAATCATGGGAACCAGGCCCGCCGTGGACACCGTAATTCTTTTCCTCGAAAAGCCCGAGCCCGCGGGGTCTGCAAGAATCTGGATGGACGCAAATAAGGCCTCCGGGTTGTCCAGGGGTTCGCCCATCCCCATGAAAACGACATTGGTGATGCGCCCCCCGGGGGGCAGGACTCTTTTAGCCTGTAAAAACTGGCCGACGATCTGGCCCGCCGAGAGGCGCTTCTCGAGCTTTCTCTTCCCCGTGTAACAAAATTTGCAGGCCAGGTTACAGCCGACCTCGGTGGAAAGGCAAAGGGTAACGCGCCCCTCTGCCGGAATGAGTACGGACTCCACGCTCATCGCCTCCCCCACATCGAGGAGAAGCTTGATGGTTCCATCCCGGCTTTCGCGTCTTTCGATAACCGCAGGCAACTCGAGGGAAAGGTAGCCCGGCAGCGCGGCGCGCAGTTGTTTCGGCAGGTTGGACATCCCCGCAAAGTCAGGCACCTCTTTTTCATAGACCCACGCGAAGAGCTGGTCGGCGCGAAACCTTTCTTCACCGAGGTTCCCCAGGTATTCTCTCAATTGCTCAAGCGTCAAGTCGTAAAAATTCATGGCCGGCAAGGATACGGCTCCTAAATAGCTAGAATACAATCATTTATGCCATATCACTCCCGGTTTCGGCAAGGCCAGAGGGCCGGAGGTCAGAAGTCAGATGTCAGACATCGGAGGTCAGAAGTCGGAAGTTGGAAGTACGCCGGACTCAAGAGCGGTACCTGGACTCTATGAGTTGAAGTCTTTTAGCTAGAGGCTCCCTTACTTTCTTTCTTGCTGACGTCTGATCTCCGACCTCTGATCTCTGGTTTTTTCTGCCCTTTGCTTCCCCTGCCCTCCCCTTGCGTTGACATCCGCTTGTATTAGGGATAGCGTCTGCCCTTACCGGGTAGGGGGCGCGAGGGTGGATGGGTTGTTTACATGTAGGTGTGCTCGACCAAAACAAGGGGAGGAACCGATGAAATTACGATTCTCGCTCGGATGTTTTGGCTTCGCGGTTTGGCTGTTCCTTATGGCCGTCCCGCTTGCCGGGATGACCCTTGCCGCCCCTTCCTGGCAGGCGGAGTGGGAACGGGTATTGGCGGCCGCCAAACGGGAGGGAGTGGTCTCCATTCTGGGGACGACGGGCGTCGAGATCCGCGATGCCCTCACCCAACCCTTTCAAAAGGCCTACGGAATCCGCGTTGACTATCTGGGCGGTTCCGGATCGCAACAGTCAAGCCGGGTGGCGGTGGAAAGGCGCGCGGGCAGTTACCTGTGGGACGTCTTCGTGGGCGGCACCACCACAGGCCTGGCGTCCATGATTCCCCGCAAGGCCTTCGCTCCCATGGAGCCCGCGTTGATATTGCCCGAGGTGACGGACCCGAAGAACTGGCGCGGCGGGGGCATCGAGTTCGTGGATCCGGGCCGCCAGATGGTGGTCATGACTCCAAACCACCGCATTTTACTCGTAGTGAATGCTGAGGCGGCGGATCCCAAGAGCTTCAAGTCGTACAGGGACCTTTTAGATCCCAAATGGAAAGGCCGGATCGCCATGGACGATCCGCGCCGGTCCGGGCCCGGCCAGGCGAGCTTCACTTTCTTCTACTTGCATCCCGATCTGGGTCCGGATTTTATCCGCGCCTTGGCAAGGCAGGAACCCTTGATCTTCAGGGATCCCTCACAGCTCATCAACCTCATTGGCCAGGGCAAGTATCCCATCCTGATCGGGCCCCGCGATACCATGCTGGCCGACGCCATGAGCCGGGGCATCCCCATCAAAATCGTGGGTCCCAACTTGCTGCGGGAAGGCTCCGACATCAGCCCCGGCGCCGGCAACGTGGCCATGTTCGACCGCGCGCCGCATCCCAACGCTGTAAAGGTCTACCTGAACTGGCTCCTGTCCAAGGACGGGCAGACCGGAGTGGCACGCGCCCTGGACGCCGTCAGCAACCGGTTGGACGCGCCGCGGGACCACGCTCCGGACTGGAAAGTTCCCCAAGCTGGGGCCATCAAGACCTATACGCCCCAGGCGATGGAGGTCAAGGGCGACCTCGTAAAACTCCTGAACGAGGTGTTTCACTAGTAATATCGCCGCAAGATTGCTTGGTAGCCGGTGGCCGCTCGCCATATTTGGGAACCCTAGGGAGAGCCCTACTCTAGAAGGCTCCTCGCGCGGCTAAAGACCTCGTCAAACATCTCTCTGGTGAGTTTGCCGGTAAAAGTATTCTGCTGGCTGGGGTGATACGAGGCCATGAGCGTCGGGCCGGCTTCCAGGCGAATGCAAGCTCCATGGTGGAATCTCGGCTTCGGCCGGGGTACTTCGCCTTCATTTTCCCGGAAGGCCTTGAAAAAGGCATCGAAGGCGATGCCGCCAAGGGCGACGACCACCCGCACCCGCTTGAGCAGTCGAAGCTCCCGGGTCAAATACGGCCGGCAGGTTTCGAACTCTTCCCTCGTGGGTTTGTTCAACGGCGGGGCGCACCTTACCGCCGCGGTGATGTAGCAATCTTGAAGCTTAAGGCCGTCCCGGCGGTGGACGGAGGTCGGTTGGTTGGCAAAACCATGGGCGTGAAGCGCTTCGAAGAGCCAATCGCCGCTTCGGTCTCCGGTAAAGATCCTGCCCGTTCTATTCCCCCCGTGGGCTGCCGGAGCAAGACCGATGATAAGGCAACGGGCCGCGGGATCGCCGAAGCCGGCAAGGGGCCGCGCCCAGTACTCCATGCCGGAGTAGCGGCGCGGGGGATTTTGCGCAGCCTGGCGGCGCCAACGGACCAGCCGGGGGCACAGGGTGCACGCAGTGATGGTCCTTTCAAGCTTCCTCAGTGTCGTCATGGCCGTCGATCAAATTCTGGTAGCACATTGCCCTGCCCCATTGCCAGGCATTCTCGGCGTGAGCTCAGTCGAACGAGCCGGGCCCTGAGGCCTCCTCTCATGGCTCCTCCGGCAGCGAACCTTCGGTTCAAAACTTACTTCGATGGCCAGCTGGCTCCTAGGGGGGCGACACTTCGGTTCGGCTGAGCTCACCGTCGAAGCCCAGCCGCGGCCGTTAGGTCCGTGAATCTCTGCAGCACCAGTATCGGACGCCCGCGGCTTGCAGCCTCGCCCCCCGTCGGAGCCAGTCTTTCGTCAGCCGGGCTCCGTTGCGGGATGGCGAAAGGGGGCATTGCTCGAAGAGAGGGCCACCTCCCAATTCTCCCCAAGGCTGCTCATACCCGCCGCAGCGCCTGCCGTGTTCTTCCCGTCCAATGCGTCCGGCCTTCAGGCTCCCTCCTCTCGGGAAGGCGCCTTGGGCCTTGGAGCATTGGAGCAGTGGATAGTGGAGAAATGGACTGGAGCTATTGCGACAATGCGATCCATTGATCCACTGCTCTATTGTTCGATAAATCCTCGTCGCCGTTCGACGAGCCACAGCGGCGCATTTGCAGAAGGCGAAGGGAGCCCCGAGGCTCTGGATGAGACCTCGTCGCGAGCTCCGACATCTCCGCTCGGAAAAGCGCCCGGCGCGGTTGCGGGAGGAGGCCTCGGACGCACGCACGGATTTGAGCCTGCTGGACTTCTGCCCGTGAAGTGATAGAACCGGAGACACAATCATGGGAGCAGAAGATGGCAGCCAACCCGTACCGGATTGAAAGGGACTCCATGGGGGAGGTAAAAGTGCCCCTGGATGCGTATTACGGCGCCCAGACGCAACGGGCGGTGGAGAACTTTCCCATCAGCGGCATCGGGTTTCCCCCCAGGTTTATCCGGGCGCTGGCCGCCGTAAAGCTCGCCGCCGCCATGGTCAACGAGGAGTTGGGCCTCTTGGATCCCAAGATTGCGGCGGTGGTCCGGCGGGCCGCCGCAGAGGTGATGGAAGGAAAATTCGACGGGGAGTTTGTCGTGGACGTCTTCCAGACGGGTTCGGGCACCTCCACAAACATGAACGCCAACGAGGTCATCGCTAATCGAGCGGAGGAGCTGCTCGGCGGGCACAGGGGCGGCAAGACCGTCCACCCCAACGACCACGTCAACATGGGCCAGTCCAGCAACGACGTGATTCCCACCGCAATCCACCTTTCCGCCCTGGAGGCAATCCGGAAGGAGCTCCTGCACGCGCTCCAACGGCTCTACGGGGCGCTCAAAAAAAAGAGCGACGAGTTCGACCGGGTGGTTAAGTTAGGGCGAACCCATCTCATGGACGCGACACCGATACGGCTGGGCCAGGAATTCGGCGGCTACGCCCGTCAGATCGATCTCGGTATCGTGCGCGTCAGAGAGGCTGCCCGCGGGCTGGAAGAACTTCCGCTGGGCGGAACGGCGGTGGGGACGGGTATCAATACTCACCCGGAGTTTGCCGCGCGCGCCATCGGCAAAATCTCGGAGACCTTCGGCATTGAATTTCGGGAAGCCGGGGACCACTTCGAGGCGCAGGCGGCAAGAGACGCCGCGGTCCACGTGAGCGGCGCGCTCAAGGGGCTCGCGGTGAGCCTGGCAAAAATCGCCAACGACCTGCGCTGGCTCGCCTCCGGCCCGTATGGCGGCATCGGTGAAATTTCCTTGCCCGAAACCCAACCGGGCTCCTCCATCATGCCGGGAAAGGTAAACCCGGTCATGTGCGAATCGGTGCTCCAGGTGGCCGCCCACGTTATCGGTTGCGATGCGACCATAACGGCGGCCGCCCAGGGAGGCAATTTCGAGCTGAACCTTATGATGCCAGTGCTCGCTCTGAGGCTCCTCGAGGCGATAACTTTTAGCGCCTCGGCGGTGGAAGTTTTTACCGATAAATGCATCGTTGGAATAAGGGTAAATGAGGAGAGATGTAAAGAATTGGTTGAGAAAAGCATGGCCCTGGTAACCGGCCTTGTCCCGGTGATCGGCTACGACGCGGCGGCCGACATCGCCAGGGAGTCTTTCCGGACTGGTAAGAGCGTGCGGGAGATCGCCAGGGCCCGCGGCCTGCTCCCCGATGAGCGTTTGGACAGGGTCATGGACCCATGGGGTATGACCGCTCCCGGAATGCCGGAGAAAGGAAAAGAGTAAAATTTCGCGTGCAAAATCCGGAGAATTCTGCTAGATTCCCGGGACGAAACGTCAAACACGCAGCGCTCAGGGGGAGAACTCAATGATCAAGTGGGAGCAAGCCTACAGCCGACGGATCTTCATGTGCCGGATGCTATCGGGCGCATGAAGGTGACAAAGGAAGATATTGCAGCGACCATCAATCAATACCTAATTGAAGCTGGAAGAGGCGGACACGGCGCAGGCAAGCGCCTCCCCCACCCCGGTGGGAAAATAGATTACCTGAACGTCGGCCCGCTAGTGAACTGCTAAAAACTGGAAGTTATCCAATGCAAACCCATGACATCCTGGTCGTCGGGGGTGGTGGCGCGGGTTTAAGAGCCGCCATTGCCGCCGCGGAACAGTCCAAAAATTTATCCATCGCCGTTCTGTCCAAGGTTTACCCGATGCGCAGCCACACGGTCTCCGCCGAGGGAGGGGCCGCCGCCGTCATGCGCGACAACGACAGCCACGATCTCCACTGCAAGGACACGATCTTCGGATCGGATTTTCTCGCCGACCAGGACGTGGTCGAGGCCTTCGTCAACGAAGCGCCTGAAGAGTTGATCCAGCTGGAGCACTGGGGCTGTCCGTGGAGCAGGGACCCGGACGGGCGGGTGAGCGTACGCTCTTTCGGAGGCATGAGCGTCGATCGTACGCTATTCGCCGCCGATAAGACCGGTTTTCACATGCTGCATGCCCTGTTTCAAACCTCCCTCAAGTACGACAACATCGTGCGCTACGATGAGTTCTTTCTGACATCCCTTTTGTCGGATAACGGTAAGGTTCGCGGCGTAACGGCTCTCAATATCTATACGGGGCAGTTGGAGAGCATCTCTGCCAAGGCCGTGATTCTGTGTACGGGCGGCGCAGGGCGGATCTTCCCTTTCACGACAAACGCGGCCATAAAAACCGGCGATGGCATGGCGCTGGCATACCGGGCCGGGGTTCCCCTGAAGGATATGGAATTCGTCCAGTACCACCCCACGGGCCTCCCCGGCACGGGCATCCTCATCACGGAAGCCTCACGGGGCGAGGGCGGGTGGCTGAAGAATAAAGACGGTTACCGTTATTTGCAAGACTACGGCCTTGGCCCACCTACGGATACGCCGACTCACCGCAAAATGGAGCTCGGCCCACGGGACATTCTTTCCCGCTGCCACATGCAGGAATTCCAGAAAGGACGAACCTTCGAAGGTCCCTACGGCCACTATGTTCATCTGGACCTGCGCCACCTGGGAGAAAAGAAGATCAACGAAAAGATCCCCTTTGTGAGGGAGTTGGCAAGCAAATACGTCGGCATCGATCCGGTCTACGAGCCCATCCCGGTCCGTCCAGTGGTTCACTATATGATGGGAGGCATTCACACCGACATAATGGGGAAAACTCCCATTGAGGGGCTGTATGCTGCGGGAGAAACGGCCTGTGTATCCATTAACGGCGCCAATCGGTTGGGATCCAACTCGCTGACCGAGTTGCTTGTGTTCGGCGCCCGTTCAGGAAAGGCGGCTGCAGAATATATCCAATCCCAGCCTTCCCCCCCATCCCAGGCCCTTGAGGCCCTTGCCCGCGACGAGCAAAAGCGCATCGACGAGCATTTCCTTAACAACAAAAGCGGTAAAGAGCGCATCGCGACTATTCGGGGTGAGATGCAGCGGGTGATGGAGGAAGGTATCGGTATCTACCGCACTGAGGAGTCGATGAGAAAAACCTGCAATCAGCTCACCGATCTAAGGGGTCGTTTCGCCAATATCAAGGTCGAAGATGCCAAGGGGGTGTTCAACACGGAACTCACCGGCGCCCTGGAGCTCGACTTCATGCTGGATGTTGCACAGGCCGTCGCCCATAGCGCCCTGGAACGCAAAGAGTCCCGCGGCTCTCATACTCGAACGGATTTTCCCAAACGGGACGATGGCCAGTACCTCAAGCACTCCCTGGCCTATCGTACCCAGGGTGAACCGAGAATCGACTATCTACCGGTTACGGTCACCCGCTGGCAACCGGAGGAGCGAAAATACTAGCCCCGTAGGAAAAGGAGTTTTGATGAGCGACGAGAAGATTACACTCAAGGTCACCCGCTACCGCCCCGGTCGGGATCCGGCCCCTACGGCGCAAAGCTATACCATCCCCTATCGCAACGACTGGGTCGTGCTCGATGCCTTGAACTATATCAAGGACGAAGTGGACGGGACCCTCAGCTACCGTTGGTCGTGCCGCATGGGGGTGTGCGGTAGCTGCGGCATGATGGTCAACAACGAGCCGAAGCTCACCTGCGCGGCCTTTCTGCGCGATTATTATCCCCGAGAGATTCGTGTGGAGCCCCTGGCGAATTTTCCGATCATTCGGGATTTGATCATCGACATGACGGACTTCATGGACAAGCTCAGGAGCGTAAAGCCGTGGATCATTCGGGAATCGGAAAAACCTGTTTCCCAAGGCGAGTATCTCCAGACCCCGGCACAGCTTGCCGCATACAAACAGTTCACCCAGTGCATTAACTGCGTGCTGTGCTACGCGGCCTGTCCGGTGTACGGCATCGAGCCCGAATTTCTAGGCCCGGCGGCCATCGCTCTGGGGCACCGCTATAACATGGACTCCCGGGACCAGGGAAACGATGAGCGCCAGGCAGTGCTGGGAAGCCACAACGGCATCTGGCAATGCACCTTTGTCGGGGAATGCACCGAAGTCTGTCCGAAGCACGTGGACCCGGCGGCCGCTATCCAGCGCACCAAGGTCGAGACCACGAAGAACTGGTTCAAGTCGGTGCTCCTCCCCTGGGGGCAGAGATGATGCATTCGACCTTGCGCGGAGTCATTTTGAGGAGGATCGAGGGATGACGCGTTCGAACATGCTCAGCGTAATTCTGAGGAGGCTCGAAGGATGACCAGCACCCGACCGGAAAAATCCCAGCTCTACTATCCGAAGATGCCCGCCAACTGGTGGCTGCGCAAGCGCAACTACCTGCTCTTCATGCTGCGGGAGCTCTCCAGCGTCTTTATCGCCCTGTTTCTCGCCGTTTTTCTCGTGCAGATCTACCGCCTGGGCGAAGGCGCGGAGTACTATGCGGCTTACATGAGAACCTTCAGCTCGCCAGGATGGATCCTGTTCCACCTGGTCGCGCTGGCCTTCGCCCTGCTCCACAGCGTCACGTGGTTCCAGTCCAGCGCCGTGGTCCTACAGCTCAGGTTGGGTGAGCAGGAAGTTCCCCGCAGTGTGGTCATGGGACTTCACCTGGTCGTATGGTTGGTGGCGTCGGTGGTGATTCTCTGGATCTTTATCGTCTATTGAGGGTAGACCATGAACGAAGGTAAGACCTGTGAGCCCTTCTGGTGGGGGTTGTTTTCGGCGGGAGGGGTCGTTGCCGCCATTTTCATCCCCATCCATATCCTGATTACCGGGATGGCGGTTCCCCTGGGCTGGCTTGCCGAATCCAGCGCCGTCTATCAACACGCATGGGTCAAACTCTACCTTTTCGTGCTGGTGAGCCTACCCCTCTTTCATTGGGCGCATCGTTTTTATTTTACTCTCAAGGACATGGGGTTGAAGGTCATTGACAAACCGCTTGCCTTCCTGTGTTATGGGAGCGCCGTGGTGGGCACCATCATCGCGGCCTGGCTGCTTCTACGGGTCTGAGTGCTTTCCATGGAGCATTCCAATGGCTGAAAAGGACCGCGCTGAACAACTCACCCAGGCTGAATTCGTAAAACGGGCGATCGTCAAATTAAGGAAGGAGCCTTACAAGGGGATCCATTCGGTCTATTCGGGATTCAACGAGGCCTTCCGGGATTACTTCCAGGATGATCCCATCAAGTGGACCAACCAGCTCGCCGCGGAGGGGGTCATTGAAACCAGGCCCGCTCGCGGCGGCGTTATGCTCTACCTGCCCGACGAGGCCCCCGCCCGAAGCTCAAGTAAGGACGTGCTCAAGAAAATGGGGCTGTGATTCTGTCCCGCCGCTCGTTTTTCCTCCTGCTCTCGCTTCTGGTTGCCTCCTTCCTCTTATTTCGCTTCCGTTCCACCTTTAAAAACATCGTCCGCAGGAGAACCACCGAGGTCCGGATCCCCCCCAGCTTTCCCAATCCCTTCGTGCAAGAGGGCAAAGCGCTGGTTGGAATCGTTCAGGGTAACCGCGTCCGGGAAATGGTTCGTGAGTCCGTAGATCTGATCGGCGGCATCGACAAGCTCGATCTCCGAGGTCGCACGGTCCTGGTTAAACCCAACGTCGTTTCGGGCAACGCGTTCCCCGCCACCACGAATCCGGAGGTCCTGCGTGCCGTCATCGGCATGATCAAAGACGCGGGTGCAAAAAAGGTCTACGTGGGTGACATGTCGGCTATCCTCACCCTGCCTACAAGAGAGAACATGGAGAAGACCGGGCTCCTCCGGGTTAGCGAGGAGGAAGGAGCCGAACCTTTGTCCTTCGAGGACGGGCGATGGGTCAAAGTAAGCCTTCCCCTGGGCAACCATATCCGTGAGGCCTACGTCTCAGAATGGATCTACAGGGTCGACCGGATTATCAACCTTCCCGTCATCAAAACCCATCGTAATGCAACCTACAGCATCGCCTTGAAGAATTTTATCGGCGCCACCCACGGCCGCCAGCGGCCCTACCTGGTGAACCCGGCCTATTGGGAAGAGATCATTGCCGAGCTCAATCTCGCATACCAACCTCATCTAAACATCGCGGACGGTACCCGTGTGATGGTTTCGGGAGGCCCCTGGTCCGGCCCCGAAGAAAAGGCGGGGGTTGTGATTGCGAGCGGCGATCGAGTTGCCATGGACGTCGTCGGGGTAAGCCTTCTCAAGCACTACGGCTCGGACAGGAAAGTCTCTGACATGGGGGTCTGGGAACAAAAGCAAATAAAAACGGCCGCCCGTCTGGGGATCGGCATCCGCAACGGCTCATCCCTGCTGCTCAGGGATAAGGCCCTCCATGGGGCCGGTGAAGATTTCTCCCGGATGCTTGCGTCCATCCGCAGGTACGCCCTGGAAGAGGTCTAACGGGAAGAGAAATCCGGTAATGATCTAGCGTACAAAAGAGAGAAATCCGATCATTGCAAGGAGCAGCGCCATTAGCAGCAACAGAACGAAGGCCGGCAGGAGTTGCCGGATAAGAGGGCCGATCACTCCACGGTAGATGCGGCGCGGCCAGGTGAGGCGGAAAACGACCCGGTTCATGTGATGCCAAACCCACTCGCAGCGGTTGAGATGGAGTTGCGGGCGGAGTGAATAACGATTCCGCCGAAGACCCTATGATCTCCTGCTAAGGCGATGCCGTGCGGCAGCCACGCGTTTGCAGAATCCCACGGTCCGCTCCCAGAGGTACCAGAAGACAAGAAGAGACAAAAAAGCGACCACGGTGAAGCCCACGCCACCCAGCACCGCCTGCGCCATGTAAAGAAACGGCCACACAAAGAGAAGCACGCATCCGGCAAGTGCCCCGACGGGCATCTGGCGAACGGGAGGGATCGGCGCCTGGGGATCGCCGCCGAGTTTTTCCACCATGTTTTGCTCAGCATCCAGGTCGGAGAACTCCCGACGCCGCAGGATCTGCCATCCCTGCCAGTAGACCGCCACGGTTCCCAGGCAGAGAAGCACAAATCCTATTACAGCGACTGTTAGAATAACCGGGTTGGCCAGGCTAAAGCTCATAGGGCATCCTCAAGCATGTGACAGATGGCTCCA
>Ga0326597_10002769_pt1 | contig 25945 bp, 29 predicted proteins | sample RVTome_12_FD_203789 | JGI IMG/M metagenome (GOLD analysis project Ga0326597, IMG submission 203789) | Soil microbial communities from uranium-contaminated site in the Upper Colorado River Basin, Wyoming, United States - RVT100D185 | ecosystem: Environmental > Terrestrial > Soil > Contaminated >... | reverse complement strand
TCGTCTACGATCCGTTCAGCGGGCGCGGCACCACGGCGATCGAGGCCGCGTTGCGCGGCCGCAGCGTGATCGCCAACGACGTGAACCCGCTGTCGGTGATCCTGACGCGCCCGCGGCTGGAGTTGCCGTCCATCGCGGAAATCGACCGGCGGCTGAGGACGCTGCGCTTCGCTGCCCGGCCGCGCAGCGGGCTGGATCTCTCGATGTTCTTCCACCCCGATACCGAGCACGAGATCCTCGGCCTGCGCGAGTATCTCTACAAGCGCCGTAACGCAGGAACGGAAGACGGCGCGGATCGCTGGATCCGCATGGTGGCGACCAACCGCCTGACGGGCCATTCGCCCGGATTTTTCTCGGTATACACGCTGCCGCCCAACCAGGCCGTCTCCACGGATGACCAGATCCGCATCAACGCCCGGCTCAGGCAGGAGCCCGAGTACCGCGACATCCGCGCGCTGATCATGAAGAAGTCCATGCAGCTTCAGGGCCGGCTGAGCGGATCGGACCGGTGGCGGCTGCGCACGGCGGCGGCGAACGCACGCTTGCTCGAGGACTTCGCATCCGCCACGCCCGGGATCACCACCGGAAGCGTGCAGCTCACAGTCACCTCGCCCCCGTTCCTGGACGTCGTGCAGTACGCGCGCGACAACTGGCTGCGCTGCTGGTTCAACGGGCTCGACGCGGAAGCCGTCAACGCGCGCATCACCATGAGCCGGACGCTCGAGGAATGGGCACGGGCAATGGCCGCCGTGCTGCAGGAGCTCTACCGCGCGACCCGGCCGGGCGGATGGGTCGCGTTCGAGGTCGGCGAAGTGCGGCGCGGCGAGGTAAGACTCGAGGAGACGGTCGTTCCGCTGGGAATCGAAGCGGGCTTCGACTGCTTCGCGATCCTGATCAATTCCCAGCGCTTCACCAAGACCGCCAACATCTGGGGCGTCAAGAACAACCGCCTCGGCACGAACTCGAACCGGATCGTGCTGCTCCGCAAGCCGTGACGGCCGCCAAATCCTCCTCCCCCCTTGCGGGGGAGGATTGAGGTGGGGGGTCACATTTCCGTCCCCCCATCCTAGCCTTCCCCCTCAAGGGGGGAAGGAACCTGTACTGCTTTGGAGTATTCGCTATTTCGGCAGCCAGGCGGTCGGCGCCAGCGCCTGTTCGTCACTCAAGCAGTCGAGCACCACCGGCTTGCCCATGGCGAGTGCTTTCGGAAGCAGTTCCTTCAGCTGGCCGGGCGTCTCGACCCGGAACGCGGCGCAGCCCAGCGCTTGCGCGACCTTCGCGAGATCCGCATCCTTCTGAAAACGCCACATTTCGCCGGAGCGCTCGTCCCGCTTCTCCTTGTACGCGGCCTTTACCAGCGGGATCTCCTGATTGAGGGAACCATTGTCGTTGATCACGACGACGAGGTTGATGCGGTGGCGCGCGGCGGTTTCGAGCTCCGGCAGGTGGTAGTACAGCCCGCCGTCCCCGGTGAAGCACACCACGGGCCGGTCGGGCAGCGCGCACTTCACCCCCATTGCGCCCGGCAGTCCCCAGCCCAGCGAGCCTTCGCAACGGATGTAGCGCTGCCCGGGCCGCGTCAAGTCGATCATCTGCCCCGACCACATGCCGGCGTGCCCCGTATCGGAAACGATCACGCCATCGGCCGGCAGCGCCTGCGCGATCTCGCGGCAGATGCGCTCCGGGCGCATCGGTATCGCGTCGGACGCGAGCATCGGTTCCGCCGCGGCGCGCCACTCGGCGACGAGCTCCCGCACGCGCCCGGTCCACGGTCTCGCGCTCTCGGGCGATTTGCGCTGCGCGGCGTCGCACATCTGCCTGAGCGTCACTTTGGCATCGCCCAGCAACGGCACCATGTTCGGGTAGTTCCGGCCCAGCTGCTCGGCGTCGATGTCGAGCTGGATCACCTGCGTTCCCACGGCAGGGACGCGCCAGTTGGCGGTCACCTGCCCGCCCGCATGGGAGCCGGCGAAAAAAACCAGGTCGGCTTCCGACACCGCGCGGTTCGCGCACGCGCGCGAGTAGATGCCGGCGACCCCGGCCGCAAGCGGGTGATTGTCCAGGATCGCGCCCTTGGCGGTAAGCGAAGTGGCGACGGGGATCTGGAGTTTTTCAGCAAGCTCGATCAGTTCGGCCTGCGCTTGCGAGACGACGACGCCACCGCCGGCAACGATGACCGGTTTCTGCGCGCTGGAAAGCAGCGCAACGGCGTCGCGCACGCGCTGTGGTTCCGGACCCGGCCGGAACGCTGGCACGCGCGAGAACTGTGGTTCGACCAGGGGTTGCAGATCGGCCTCGCTCTCGACACCCTGGCCGTGCGAGCCGCGCAACCGAAGGTGTACCGGGCCCGGCGCCCCCGAAGTCGCAGTGCGGAAGAGATGCCGCACCAGGTCCGGAAAGCGCGCGAGGTCGTCCAGCTGCAGGTTGAGCTTCGTCACCGCATCGAACTGGGCGAAATCCTCCAGCTCCTGGTAGGCGTGCCGGTAGCGTCCCGCCGTCGCGGGACCGCCGGTGATGGCGATCATCGGCGAGCCGGCCATGCGGCCGTCGCGCAGCCCGGCGGCGAGATTCGATGCGCCAATTTGCTGTGCGAGGCAGACACCTGGCTTGCCGCTCGCGCGCGCGTAGCCGTCCGCCATGTAGGCCGCCGCCTTCTCGCCGTGCGTCAGTATCTTGCGGATCCCCAGGTCGTCCATTTCCGCAAGCGCCTCCATCAGGATCGTGGGCACGAAAAATACGTGCGTGACCCCGTAACCCTTCAACATCTCCGCAAAGCACCGTGATCCGGTCATTCTGGACATTGTTCTTTTCCTCGTTCTAGCGCTGTAATCCGCGATGATCGGTATTGGTCGCGCGGTAAAGACCGCCGTCGCCCGCCGTCAGGTAGAGGCTCGCCAGGCCCGCGTCGCCAAACGCGCACCGCATTGGCAGGTCCGCGGGCGCCGTGTGCGTCTCCAGCACGGTTCCGGACGCCGACATCACGTAGAACATCGGACCGAGGCCGCCCCTCCTCCACCCCGCGCACGCGATGATGTTGCCATTGCTGTCGAGGCACATGCCCTCGATGCCGCGTTCGGCGGGCGCGAATTCGAGCGGCACCATGCACCGGCCGACGCTCCCGTCCCGCTTTAGCGGGTAAGCGCACAGCCGGCACTGATCGCCGCGTTCGGCGTCGCCGTCCGCCACGTACAGCGTCTTCTCATCCTCCGACAGCAACACCGAGCGCGGCCCCCTGGCGTCGCGCGTGACGCGCTTGAGCTTCCATGCGCGGCGCCGATCGCGTTCGAGCCGCAGCACCGAGGCGTGATCGAGAAACGGGTAAACCGGCGGGCCGTAGGGCGGCGTGCCGTTGTAGGCGTCGGCGATCCAGACCCGCCCCCTGCGGTCCACGATGACGTCGGCCGGCTGATTGTGGTGTTTGCCTCCCAGCAGGTCGTGGGTCGGCGCCGTCGAGCCGTCTTTGAGGAAGTGGACGACGCGCCGGCCGCCCTCCTGCGCACCGAACACGGTTCCATCGGCGGCGATGGCGATGCCGTTGGTGCGACCGGTGTACTTGCGGAAGTCGCTGGTCTTTCCCGTGCCGGGGTCGAAACGCAATACGCGCTCCTCCTGCACCGCGCTGAAGAGCATCGCGCTTCCGTCCCACGCGAGACCGCCAGTCCTCCCCTTGTAGGGGCCGGCGACGAGTTCGAAGTTCCAAGATGGGGACGGAGCCCGGTTTCCAGTTGACATGATTCGCTCAATGAAATGATTGAAGGAAACCGGGCTCCGTCCCCGTCGTATCCTATCGCGACGGCACGCCCGCGATCTTCAGCCGCGTCCGCACCACGGAACCGATCATGGTGATGTAGAGCGAACGCCAGTCGTCGTCGCCCCAGGCGATGTTGGTGGGATGGTGCCCCGGGGTCTTGATGCGCGCGAGCACCTTGCCCGCCGGGTCGTGCACGTAGATGCCGCCCGGACCGGTGCAATAGACGTTGCCCTCCACGTCGCACTTCATGCCGTCCGGCACGCCGCGTTCCGGGCTGACGTACTGGTGAAAGAGCCGCCCTTTGCCCAGGCTGCCGTCGGGACTCACGTCATAGACCCGGATCACCCGCTCGCGGCTGCAGTTCACGTAGAGCAGCTTTTCGTCCGGGGAAAAACACAGGCCGTTGGGATAGATGAACCCGGGCGTCGCGATGGTCAAGTTCTTGCCGTCGGGCGAGATCCGGAAGACGGGCTGATTGTCCAGGTAGCGCTGCAGATCGTCGCCGATCATGCCGACGTTGAGCAGCCCGCCCGGTGGATCGGTGAACCAGATCGAGCCGTCCGACTTCACCACGATATCGTTCGGGCTGTTGAGCTTCTTGCCCTCCCAGCGGTCGGCCAGCGTCGTGCGCGAGCCGTCCTTCTCGAAGCGGAATACCGTCCGTCCGCCCCACCCGGCGACGACCAGCCGGTTTTCGCGATCGAGCGCCAGGCCGTTCGCCTTGACCGACGGGCGCAGAACCGGTTTCAGGCCGGCGCGCGGCTTCCACTTCCAGATGGTGTCGCCGATGATGTCGGTGAAGAACAATTGCTTGTTGTGGGCGTCCCACACCGGCCCTTCGCCGAATATGACGTCGCGGGCGATGACGTCCAGCGGCGGATTCTTATCGACGATACGCTCCGCGCCCGGCGCGAGCATGTCGATTTCGATTGAAAATGCCCCTTCCCCCTTGACGGGGGAAGGTTGGGATGGGGGTGAAACACTTCTGGTCATGACAGCTCTCACCCCCACCCTAGCCCTCCCCCGTCGAGGGGGAGGAAAGCAATATTCGTGACTTCCAAGGCTAGGATTTCTGGTAGGTGCCGATCAGTTCGGCCTTCTAGAGTTGCTCCAGCATCTTCTCGGCCGAGCTGACCTCGAACTGCCCCGGCTTCTCGAGGTTGAGGACCTTCACCACGCCGTTGTCCACCATCATCGAATAGCGCTGCGAGCGCACACCGAAGCCGCGTTCGGTCAGGTCCTGGTCGAGGCCCACGGCCTTGGTGAAGGTCGCGCTGCCGTCGCCCAGCATGCGCACCTTCTTCCCGACTTTCTGGTCCTTGCCCCAGGCCGCCATCACCATCGCGTCGTTCACCGACAGGCACCAGATTTCGTCCACCTTCTTCGCCTTGATCTTGTCGGCGAGATCGACGTATCCCGGCACGTGCTTGCCCGAGCAGGTGCGGGTGAACGCACCGGGCAGCCCGAATATCACGATGCGCTTTCCGCGGGTCAGGTCCGACACCTTGTATGCCTCCGGGCCGGTGGGACATCCCTGGGTATATTCGACCGTCAGCTCGTTCAGCGTGGCCTCGGGCAGCCTGTCCCCGACCTTGATCATCGCATTTCTCCCAGCGGTGATTCCGGGCAATTCCGGTGGCTCATAGTATATCTCCGCGCGCAAGGTGGACCGGCGGGTTACACGATGCGGAATCACACCACGCACCCGCGAGGGGGCCGGTAGAATTGGACCGCGCAACCGAGCAGGAGCGACAACAACATGCCGGACCTCACGCAGCGTTCCCCCTACGGCACCTATCTCGAGCACTGCAGGAAGGGCGAGCTCGCCTACCAGGTGTCCGCCGCGGACGGCAAGCCCGTTTTCTACCCGCGCGTCGCCGCGCCCGGGACGGGCCGCACCGACCTGGAGTGGCGGGTGTCGAAGGGCGTCGGCACCGTGTATGCAACGACGGTGGTCTATTACAAGAACGAGCCGCCCCTCAACGTCGCACTCATCGATCTCGACGAAGGCTTCCGCATGATGAGCCGGGTGGAAGGCATCGATGCCGTGAACGTGAAGATCGGCATGCGCGTCAGGGTAAAGATGCTTCCCGGCGACGAGAAGCAGCCGCCCTACCCCGTGTTCACTCCGGCGGAGGGGTCTCAGCACCACCCCGGCTCTACGAGCCACCCCTCCTCGGGAAGGAGGGGAGAATGAGTTCCAAGCGCGGCAGCATCGCAGTCGTCGGCGTTGCGGAATCCGACCTGGGCCAGGTCGCGCCCGACACTTCTCCACTCGACCTCATGGCGCAGGGTACCTTCCGTGCCCTGGAGGATTGCGGCCTCAAGCTCGCCGATATCGACGGCGTATTCTGCGCGGCGACGCAGGTGCGCATGGGCCCGATGGCGCTCTCCGAGTACCTGGGGATCAAGCCGAAAGTCTTCGACGGCACCCAGATCGGCGGCTCTTCCTTCATGTCGCACGTGGCGCACGCACAGGCTGCGATCGAGCACGGCTTGTGCGAGGTGGCGCTGATCGCCTACGGCAGCACGCAGCGCTCGGTCTCGCGCGCGGCGGCTTCCCCCCGCGAAATCAATCCTTACGAATCGCCCTACCGCCCGTTCATGCCGCCCTCGGCCTACGCGATGGCGGCCTCGCGCCACATGCACCAGTACGGCACCACCCGCGAGCAGCTTGCCGAAGTCGCGGTTGCCGCGCGCAAATGGGCGCTGCTCAATCCCAAGGCGTGGGAGAAAGAGCCTCTCACCATCGAGCAGGTGCTCAACGCGCGCATGGTGAGCTACCCCTTCACGGTGCGCGACTGCTGCCTTGTGCTCGATGGCGGCGGGGCGATGATCCTCACCTCGGGAGCGCGCGCGAAATCGCTCAAGAAGAAGCCGGTCTACGTGCTGGGCACGGGAGAAGCGTTGAGCCACGCTTCGATCTCGAGCATGCCGGACCTGACGGTCACCGCCGCGGCCGTGTCCGGGCCGAAGGCGTTCGCGATGGCCGGCCTGAAGCCGGCCAACGTGGACATGGTCTCGCTCTACGACGCGTTCACCATCACTCCGATTTTCTTCCTCGAGGACCTGGGCTTCTGCCCCAAGGGCGAGGGCGGGCGGTTCGTTTCGAACGGGGCGATCGCGCCGGGTGGAAAGTTACCGGTCAATACGAGCGGCGGCGGGCTGTCCTATTGTCACCCCGGGATGTACGGCCTGCTGGTGATGATCGAAGCGGTGCGCCAGGTGCGCAGGGAGTGCGACAAGCGGCAGGTGAAGGACTGCGAGGTCGCCCTCGCGCACGGCAATGGTGGTGTCTTGTCCAGCCAGTGCACAGTGATCTTTGGGAGCCCATCGACGATCTGAAATGGATCCCCTCCCCCTTGACGGGGGAGGGTTAGGGTGGGGGTGGTGGCAATCAATTACGAGAAGCTGGTCAACTGGGACATTCCCGAGGTCGAGCAGCGTCTCACAAAGCGCGACACCATACTCTATGCGCTGGGTGTCGGCCTCGGCGCGGATCCGTGCGACGCGGCTCAGCTCCGGTTCGTCTACGAGGAAGGGCTGCAGGCGCTGCCGACGATGGCAATCATCCTCGGCTATCCCGGCCCGTGGCACGCGCATCCCGGCACCGGCATCACGCGCAGCCACGTGGTGCACGGCGAGCAAGGGTTCCGCATCGTAAATCCGCTGCCGGTGGAAGGCGACATCGTCGGCAAGACCCGGGTAACCGGCGTCGTCGACAAAGGCAAGGACAAGGGCGCGCTGGTCATGACCGAGTGCACGGTACGCGAGAAGGCGGGCGGCAACATCCTCTGCACGCTCACTTCCACGAGCTTCTGCCGCGCCGACGGCGGCTTCGGCGGCCCCGACGGCCCGGTGCGAGCGCCGCACCCATTGCCGGGAACGCCGCCGCAGCATGTGTGCGATCTGCCGACGCTGCCGCAGGCAGCGCTGATCTTCCGACTTTCAGGCGACACCAATCCCCTTCACGTAGATCCTGCGTACGCCGTCAAGGCCGGATTCAGGATGCCGATTCTGCACGGGCGCTGCACCTTCAGCATCGCCGGGCACGCGATCCTGAAGACGCTGTGCGGCTACGACCCCTCGCGTTTCGTCGCGATGGAGGGGCGATTCTCCTCCCCGGTCTATCCCGGGGAGACGATACGCACCGAGATGTGGCGCGACGGCAACATCGTATCGTTCCGTTCCACCGTTCCCGCGCGCGCCGTGACGGTGTTGAACAACGGAAGAGCGGAAATACACCTTCCCCCTTGATGGGGGAAGGTTGGGATGGGGGTGAAAGTGTCGCGTGTGATGGCGATACTCACCCCCACCCTAGCCCTCCCCCCTCAAGGGGGAGGGAATCCTGATACGGCCTTGAACGGAGGACTGTGTGACGCCTGGGCGGATGGTGGAAGGCAAAGTGGTGGTGGTAACCGGCGCGGGGCGCGGCATCGGCGCGGCGATCGCGAGACAGATGGCGGCCCACGGCGCGAAGATCGTGGTAAACGACGTCGGCGCCTCCCTCGCGGGAGAAGGCGGCGACCGCTCGCCTGCCGAGGAAGTCGTCGCCGAGATCAAAAACGCTGGCGGCGCGGCAGTCCCCAACTACGACAGCGTCGCGGAATTCACCTCCGCCGCGAAGATCATCCAGTGCGCCGTGGACTCCTTCGGGCGCATCGACTGCGTGGTCAACAACGCCGGGATCCTGCGCGACGTCATCTTTCACAAGATGACCGAGGACGACTGGGACTCGGTGGTCAAGGTCATGCTGAAAGGCGCCTTCAACACGAGCCGCCATGCCGCCGACCACTTCCGCCGACAGGAGAGCGGCTGTCTCATCCACATGACATCCACTTCGGGCCTGGTCGGCGCCATGGGCCAGGTCAACTACGGCGCCGCCAAGCTCGGCATGGTCGGCCTGTCGAAGAATATCGCGATCGACATGCAGCGCTTCAACGTGCGCTCCAACTGCATCGCCCCGGTCGCCTGGACACGCATGACCGCCTCGATCCCGGCGAAGGATCCCGATTCCGCCAAACGCGTCGAGCAGCGCAAGCAGGTCACCGCGGAGCACAATGCCCCCCTCGCCGTCTTTCTCGCGAGCGACGCGGCCAAGGAAGTGACCGGCCAGGTGTTCTCGGTGCGCAAGAACGAGATCTTCCTGATGAGCCAGTCGCGGCCGCTGCGCAGCGTCCACCGCTCGGAGGGCTGGACGCCGCAGACCTGCGCCGAGCACATGCTGCCCGCCTTGAAGAGCTGGTTCTTCCCGCTCGACCGCACGGCGGACGTGTTTCCCTGGGATTCGATTTGACCCCCCCATCCAACCTTCCCCCGCCAGGGGGGAAGGGAATCGCCGGCGAAAACTCCTCCAGCGATGCGGCATGGCTCTACGAGCTGTGCCTCGCCCGCGTCGGCTTCGCCATGATGTTCACCGCGTATTCCGGCGTGCTCCCGCTGCTCCGGGCCGACTGGAACATGAGCGCCGGCGAGGCCGGCCTCATCCAGTCTGCATGGCACGTGGGCTATCTCGTCTCGCTCTTCGCCGCCGGCTTTCTCTCCGACCGCTTCGGAGCCCGCCGCACCTTTCTCACCGGCAACTTGCTCGCGGCCGCATCAGCAATGCTCTTTGCAGTCTTCACCGACGGTTTTCTCTCGGCGCTGCTCCTGCACGGCCTGCTGGGATTGTGCTCCGGCAGCTCCTACACGCCGGGGCTGACGCTCATCTCCGAGCGCTTCGGCTCGCAGGTCCGCGGCCGTGCCATGGGCTTCTACCTCGCCGCGGCCTCGCTCGGATACGCGGTGGCGCTGGTGCTCGGCGGCGTACTGGTGACATCGATCGGCTGGCGCGGCGTCTTCGTCGTCACCGCGTGCGGCCCGCTGGCGGCGGCCTGCCTTTCCTTTTACGCCCTGCGGCGGACGCCGAACGTCGTGCACCCGGCACCCGCGGCAACGGGCGTCGTCCCGTCGCTCCTCGAAGTCCTGCGCAACCGTCCGGCGATGCGGATGATCTGGGCGTACGTGTTCCACAGCTGGGAGCTGCTGGGAATGTGGGCGTGGCTGCCCGCCTTCCTTGCGATCTCCGCGGCCGCCGGCGGCGATGTGACCGCGCAGGCGGTCGGGCTCGGCGCGGTGCTATCCGCGATTACCTATGTCTCGAGCATGGCCGGCAGTATCGGCGGCGGCTCGCTTTCGGACCGCTGGGGCAGGACCACGGTGATCCTGGTGATGTCGTGCGCGAGCCTTGCCTGCTCCTTCGCATTCGGCTGGATGCTGGCGTGGCCGCTGTGGCTGCTGCTGATCGTGGCGGTCATCTACAACGTGACGGCGATCGGCGATTCTTCCGTGTACTCGACCGCCATCACCGAGCTGGTGCCGCCGCGCTATATCGGGGCGGCCTATTCCATACGCTCGGTGCTCGGATTCGGCGCAGGAGCGGTGAGCCCGTGGACGTTCGGGCTCGTGTTCGACTGGGCCCGCGGCGCTCCGCTGCAGTCCGAAGCGTGGGCGTGGGGCCTCGCCTGGACCTCGCTCGGCGTCGGCGCTCTCCTCGGACCGCTGATGACCCTGGGGATGCGCCGCATGCCTGAAGCGCGGCGGATGGCGGGCGGCAAGAGGTGAGGGACTTAAGATTCAGGCCGTCAGCGGAACGCCCACGGGTGCAGCGCGTAGATCCCGATGGCCGCCGCGGCGCCGACCGCGAGGGCAATCCAGGGCAGCTCGCGCCAGATGATGCGGTTGCGGCCGGCGATGATCGCGCCGAACGGCCAGAACGACGACTCGGCGAAGAACTGCCCGAGCCGTTCCTCCTCGATCGCCCGCTTGCGCGCGTCCTGGTGCGCCGCGCCGGCCAGGCTGAAGGCGAGCATGCCGCCGTAGAACAGGATGTCGGTGAGGAAACCGTTGAGCAGCAGATGGGAGAGCGCCCACAACGCGATCCCCATGAACAGCGGATGGCGCGTGATGCGGGTGAGCCCACGCGCGCCCCACGCCTGCTTGATTCCCACCAGCGCCGGGCTCGGATGGGACACGCCCCCAGCGATCAGCGCGAATGCCAGCACCGCAAGCAGCATGGCGACCTGCCGCACGCCCGGCACGGAGGCGAGGTTCCAGATCGCGCCGCCGGCGTGGCGATTGACGAAATAGACCCACACCAACGGAATTAAAGTCGCGAAGGCAACGAGAGAATAGAGGCCGATGAACCCCTTCTCACCCAGCCCGGCGATGAGCTTGCCGCGCACCGGGAGTGACGACAGCAGCATGTGGGTGCCGGCGAACATTGCCCACCAGAAGGCGATCCAAAACGCCGCGGCCATGCTTCCTCCCACCACCCCGCCCGCTGCGCGGGCACCCCTCCTCAGGCAGGAGGGGATTTTTCAGGGTCACCCCTCGCCCTTCATCCTTGAATTTGTCCCATCACTGGTCACGCTTGGTGGGTGTACGCGCCGGATGTCGCGCGCCATCTTCACCGCGGTCTCGACGCCGCGGTAGTAGCCGGGGATGTAGGACATCTCCTTGTAGCCCCGCATGCGGTAGAAGGTGCGCGCGGCGAAGTTGTTCGAGCGCAGCTCGAGGTTGATGGTGGTGATGCCGGCGGTAAGCGCCGCTTCCTCCAGCCACGCCATCATCTGCGTGCCGATGCCGCAGCGCTGGTGCGAGGGCTTCACCGCGAGCAGTGACAGGTGCGCCGCGGCATCGCCGAAATCCATGATCGCGAACCCGACGAGGTGCTGCCTGACGTCCGCCGCCAGCACGTTCGTGTCGCGCGCGCGGATCGCCTTCGCCACCCGTTCCGGCGGCCAGGTCCAGCCACGCAGCCCGACCTCGATTAGGTAGCGCGACATCACGGCGATCTCGTAGGCGTCCGCGGGGGTCGCGAGCCTGATTTTCGGGGAGGGCATAGGCGCAACTATACCCAAACTGCCCTTCCACCTCCATCCTCCCCCGCATGGGGGGAGGATGAGCGCGTCACTGCATCACGCCTTCCCGGTTTTGGGGATGAACTTGAGCGCCACCCCGTTGTTGCACCAGCGCTGGCCGGTCGGCGGCGGGCCGTCGTCGAACACGTGCCCTTGGTGGCCACCGCAGCGCTTGCAGTGGTACTCGGTGCGCGGCAGGAACAGCAGGTAGTCGGTCTTGGTCTCGAGCACGCCCGGGATGGTCGTGACGAAGCTCGGCCAGCCCGTGCCGCTGTCGAATTTCATCGCCGAAGTGAAGAGCGGCAGGTCGCAGCCGGCGCACGCGAACACGCCCTCGCGCTTCTCGTGATCGAGCGGGCTCGTGCCCGCGCGCTCGGTGCCCTCTTCCCGCAGCACCCTAAAGGCTGCCGGCGCGAGGCGCTTGCGCCACTCATCCTTGGAGAGCTTCAGCGCCTCGCCCGGAAGCGGCGCCTTGTAGCCCTCGGCCAGATACATCTTCCAGTTATTCTGCATTTCCTGAATGCCTTTCATGTCCGTCGCCCGCGGCTGGGCGGCGCTACCCCGCCCCGCCAGCGCATTCCACAATCCTGCCACCAGCAATCCCTGCAACATGCCTCTGCGTGTCATGGAGTCTCCTCGACAAATTCCCCAACTCCCGCATATACGAACCGTGACGCCCCCTGGATGCGATCGAAAGCGCCTATCGCCTCACTGTGCCTCCGCCAACTGGCAGGTCCGGCCATCTTACCGTGCGGGGTCCTGCCTGAAAAGAAAGTCCGAAAGTCGCCGGCACTTGCGCGCAATAAGCGGCAGCAGCACGAACCACTGCAGATAGCCCAGCGCCGTCAGTGCCGCCCACAGGTAGAGTCCCTCCCACAGGATGCTCGGAACGAAATCAAGCTCGAGAAATAGCTCGAGCCGGATCCGGATGCCCCCGATCACGCCCACGTGCCCGAGCGGAAATGAAAGCCAGTAGAGCGGCGTGAGATAGACCAGCGCGGCGCGGTCGTCGCCGGAGATGTCCGGGCGCAGCAGCGTGAACGTGAGCATCAGGACGGATGCGAGCAGCCAGAGGGTTGCCACGAGCCGCATCGCGAGATGCCGCGGAAACAGCGTCATCGGCTGCCAGCCGTCAATTGCCGCTCTCGATCAGCCGCTCGGGCTGGGGGTAGCTGCCGACCGGGGTCGTCGGTAACAGCGACATCTAGAACTCGAGGCTGTCGCGGATCGCGTCGATTCCCGCCTGGGTGCAGACGTCGTCGAAGTCGCCACGCGGGGCGCCGGAGACGCCGATGCCGCCGACGAGCGCGCCGCCGCTCTCGATCAACCGCCCGCCTGCCACCGCGGCGACGCGCGGGCGGTTGCGGATGCCGCTCAGCGCGGAGCCGGGCTCGGTTGCCCTCATGATGTCCGCGGTGGATGCTCGAAAGCTGACCGCCGTCCATGCCTTGTCCACCGCCATGTCCACGGTGTGCGGGCCGGCGAAGCGGTCGCGTAGCACGACCTGCGTCAGGCCGCTGCGGTCGACGACCGCGACCGTCACCTGGTAGCCGCCGTCGCGGCATTTCCTGAGCGCGGCCTGCGCCGCCTTTAACGCGGTCTCCGGCGTCATCAGCTTCACCGCAAACGTCGTGTCCTGGGCCCGCGCAGTCCCCGCGGCCACCGCTGCGATCACGCACAGGGCGTCCGCCAGGCGCCTTACAGCAATCTTCATGCTTCCCTCCATCACGTTCGCAGGCCCTTATTCTGATCCCTTGGAGTCCCGGCGGGGGTCATTCGACGTTCCACATTTTGAACTCCATCACGATGCGGAATATACTGCCCTCAGAAGAATACCGAGCTTTGTGCCGGCGCACGGCGAATAAACGAGGAGGTGCTCACATGAAACTGCGCAGCCAAGCATTGCTGATCGTACTGGGATTGATTGCGGGCCCGCTTGCGGTCCCGCGGGTTGTGGCGCAGACCAGCGATTTTCCGAACAGGCCGATCCGCTGGATCATCCCGTTCCCCCCCGGCGGCAGCAACGACATTCTGGGCCGCTACCTCGGGGTCAAGCTCGGTGACCGGCTCGGACAGCAGATCGTGATCGACAACCGCGCCGGTGCGAACGGCATCATCGGAGCCCAGCTCGCCGCCAATTCGACCGCGGACGGCTATATCCTGCTGATGATTTCCACGTCGTTCGTGATGAATGCCGCCGTGCGGCCGTTGCCCTATGACATCGAAAAGTCGTTCGACCCGATCGCGACGATCGGATCAGCCCCGAACTCGATCGTGGTCCACCCGAACGGGCCGTTTCGGTCGGTGCAGGAGCTTGTCGAGAGCGCGCGCAAGAAACCGGCAGCCATCATCTACGCCTCGACCGGGATCGGTGGCTTCAATCATTTCGGCGGGGAGCTGTTCAAGAAAGTCGCCGGAATCGACCTGATCATGGTGCCCTACAAGGGCGGTGGCCCGGCAATGATCGACGTGATGGCGGGGCAGATACCGGTCATGTTCAGCTCCGTGACGCAGGCGCTGCCGCACGTGCGCAATGGCAAGCTCAAGTTGCTTGCAGTGGGCGGAACAAAGCGCAGCCCGGTCGTGCCCGACGTTCCGACGGTCATCGAGTCCGGCTATCCGGGCTACGAAGTGACCGTCTGGTGGGGCATCTCCGCGCCGGCCGGCGCCCCCGTCCCGATCATGAACAAGCTGCACCGCGAGATCGTGGCCGTTCTCCAGGATCCTGCGACCCAGAAACGGCTTCTCCTCGAGGCCGCCGAGCCGTTGACGCTGACACCGGCCGAGATGCGGAAGAAGATCCGGGACGACAGGAAGAAGTGGGCCGAGGTCGCGAAGCAGGCCGGGATCGAGGTGAAATAACCCGTACCGCTGACCTGACCTCAAGTGCCGGTCGAGAAACCCGAAAAAGGCCGGTGACGGTGTAGTCCGGCAGCCTCAAGCGAGGACGTCCGTCGTCTGTTCCTGACGGAGCATCTCGTAGACGAACTCTTTCAGCTCGGGTCCAAGCGCGTCGCGGGCGGACACCAACCCGACCGGCCGGCCATTCTCGACCACCGGCACGTTCCGGAAGCCGCCCTCGTACATCATCTGGAGCGCAAGCGAGAACGGGCTGTCGGCCTCGACCGTCCGCGGATTGGGGGTCATGACGGCGCCGAGCTCGGTCGCGCCCGCATCGCGCCCCTCGGCGACGACGCGGAACAGCGCATCACGCTCCGTGAACACGCCGACCAGCTTTTCGTCCTCAACCACCAGGATCGCCCCGACGTTGTGGCTTTTCATCAGGCGCGCGGCGTCGCGGACCGCCAGGTTCTTCGGCGCCGTGACGAATTCCCGTCCTTCGATAACGGATCGGATGGTTCGTGCCGACATATCGAACCTCCATGAACGGATGAGCTGCCGGACGATGCTACGCCCGCCGGTTGGGCGGGTCAATCGCACGCTGTTGCCTGGGGTGAGGCCTCCCTCAGACGAGCGGGACGAAATCGTACTCCCCGATGCCCTGCAATACCAGGAACGTTGCCGAAGTCCCTCCGCCGTTCGTGACGAGGTGCGGCCGGCGCGGCTTGACCGAATAGGTGTCGCCGGGGCCAAGCCGCACCTCCTCCTTGGGCTCGCGCAGGAAGAGCCGCAGGTTTCCGTTGAGCACGTAAAACGTGTCCTGCACGTTGTTGTGATAGTGCCATGGCACCTTCTGCGTCTTCGAGATCTGGATCTCCTGGATGCGGAAACCCGGCCGTGCCGCGTGCTGATCCCGCCGCTCGACCTCGTAGAGATGCGCGCTGTCTTTCACCGCTTGCATCGTAGCCTCCGTCGGTTTCCCATGTATCGGCCCCCGGTCCATTATCGCGGGTTCTCCTGCGGGCGGGCGCCGGAATCGCAGTTTCCTAGTGCCGTTCCAACTTGTTTCGCCAAGTGCCGTAATTTTGGGACCCGCCGAATCGTCGTCAGTTCGAGGCGATCCGAATAGCCGAAGATAGTTGGAACGGCACTAGTGCATTCTGAGCGTGGAAACGATGTACAGATCCACGGCCAGCGCCTCGAGGAACAGAAAGATGGCGACAGCCGGCATCCTGAACGACCGCGCCGGGTCCTTTCGCCTGATTTGGAGAGCGTAGCGGGCGATTTCGACGACGAGCAGCACGAGGGACGCGACGGGCGTCACCAGGAACAGCGCAATCAGGATTCCAAACCCCGCGTCCGTGCGATTCAACCCCCCGAGCAGGTCGAACCGGCCGCCGACATCCAGAATGATGAGCAGCTGGGGCAGCAGCGCGACGAGAATTCGTAACGCAGCCAATTACGCTCAACTGAGCTTGACCGGCTGCCCGGTCTTCGCGGATTTCACGATCGCCTCGAACACCGCCACTCCGTGGATGATCTGGTCGGGGGTGACCGGGTACGGCGCTTCTCCGCGCACCGCCGCCGCAAATGCCTCCATGACCGCCTTCACCAGGTTGACGCCCTTGTTCTCGATGATTTCCGGCTGCGCGGTCGCGTGGGGCCCTCCAGTCGCCACCGGCATGAAACGGAAGGTGTCGAGGCTCGGCCGCGCCGTCTCGGCGATGCCGTTCTTGCCGAAGACGGCGATGCAATAGCTCGCCGCGCTCGCCAGCGTGCAATAGCTTGTCGAAATCACTCCGTTCTTGTGCTTCATCGTGAAGACCGTCGTGTCGTCCACGAGTGGTGCCGCGCGCCGGGCGTTGATGCAATACACCTCGCTCACCTCGCCGCACAGGTCGATGAATGCGTCCACGAGGTGCACCCCCAGGCCCGTCATCGCGCCCGCCGGCGTCTCCTCCGGATTCACGCGCCAGGACTCCTTGGGCAGGGCAAGTCCGCTCGGCGTCGAGACTTCGCCGACGCAGAACGAGATGGGGCCGAGGCTGCCGTCCCGCACGCGCTTGCGGATCTCGGCCACCGACGGGTGAAACCTCCGCTGGAAGTCGACGGCGAGCACGACGCCCGCCTTCTTGACCGCCTCGATCGCGGCCCGGGCGCTCGCCGCCGTGAGGGTAAAGGGCTTCTCCATGCAGACGTGCTTGCCCGCCTGCGCCGCGCGCTTGACGTGCTCTTCGTGCAGGCTGTGGGGCGTGGTGTAGACGATGGCGTCGACGTTGCGATCCTTGAGGATCTCGTCGAGGCTGTCGCGCAGCGGTATTTTCTTGTCGCGGCAGAACTCCTCCGCCTTGGCGCGGGTGCGCGTGTTGGCGGCGACGAAGGTGATCTTGTCGCTCTTGCCCTGCACCGACTCGACGATCGTCTTGCCCCACCAGCCAAGACCTACGATTGCGGCTCGAATCATGTTTCCTCCCTCGCGATGAAATGGGTGCGGTTGGTCGCTCGACCTTGATACGGGCCCCGTTGATGAGCGCGCTGATCCCGGTCGGGGTCCCGCGATTTCACAAGCCCGCCTGCGACACGAACTTGGGATTGAGATACGCCTCGATCGCCTCGCTGCCGCCCTCCGAGCCGTAGCCTGAATCCTTGACGCCGCCGAACGGCACTTCGGGCAGCGCGAGGCCCATGTGGTTGATGGTCATCATGCCGGTCTCGACCGATGCGGCGACGGCATTGGCGGTCTTGGCGGAGCGCGTCCACGCGTAGGCGGCGAGTCCGTAGGGCAGGCGGTTTGCCTCGGCCACCGCGTCGTCGAAGCTGCGGAACGGGTTGATGATGGCGAGCGGGCCGAACGGCTCCTGGTTCATCGCCATGGCCTCCCGCGGCAGCTCCGTGATCACCGTGGGCTCGAAGAAGTTGCCTTTCTCGCCGATCGGGTAGCCGCCGGCGAGCACCTTGCCGCCGCGCTTTCGCGCATCCTCGACGTGGGCGTCCATCGTGCGCGTCCGCCGCGGATTCGCGAGCGGTCCCATTTTCGTGTTCGGATCCATCCCGTCGCCAACCTTGACCGCTTTCGCACCCGCAACGAATTTCTCGACGAAGCTCGCGTAGACGCCCTCCTGCACCAGAAAGCGCGTCGGGGAGATGCACACTTGCCCGGCATTTCGGTATTTCATGAACGTCATCGTCTTCGCCGCGGCATCGATATCGCTGTCGTCGAAGATGATCACCGGCGCGTGACCGCCGAGCTCCATGGTGGTGCGCTTCATGTGATTGCCCGCGAGCGCCGCGAGCTGCTTGCCCACCGCGACCGAGCCGGTGAACGACACCTTGCGGATGACGGGATGCGGGATGAGGTAGCTCGAGATGTCGGCCGGGTTCCCGTAGACGAGATTCAGCACTCCTGCGGGAACTCCTGCGTCCGCAAAGGCGCGGATCAGCTCGGCGGGCGAAGCGGGCGTTTCCTCCGGCGCCTTCACGATGATCGAGCAGCCGGCCGCCAGCGCCGCTGAAAGCTTGCGCACCACCTGGTTGATCGGGAAATTCCACGGCGTGAAGGCCGCGGCCGGTCCCACCGGCTCCTTGATCACCAGCTGATACACGCCTTCCGCGCGCGCCGGGATCACGCGTCCGTAGGCGCGGCGGGCTTCCTCCGCAAACCAGTCGATGATGTCCGCGCCCGCAAGGACTTCCTGCTTCGCCTCGGCAAGCGGCTTGCCCTGCTCCATCGTCAGCATCGGCGCGACTGCATCGGCGCGCTCTCGAAAGAGATTTGCCGCCTTGCGCATGAGCTTGGAGCGCTCGAAGGCCGAGATCTTGCGCCAGGCCTTGAATCCCTGGTCCGCCGCTTCCAGCGCGCGGTCGAGGTCGGCGCGTTCGGCGTAGGCGACAGCGCCGATCTGGCTCCCGTCGGCGGGATTGACGACCGGCAGGGTACGGCCGGAGGCACCCGGGCCCCAGGCGCCGTTGATGTAAAGCAGGGTATTTGGATACATGGTCAGCATTCCCTGAAATTGCGCGGCGTACTTTTTACGCTTCCCTACCCTTTTGCGTCATTATCCGGCCCCTCTCGGCTCGAGGCCAAGCCGTATAATACCGGTCTACCGGCAGGAGCACGGGTGATGAGACTGGGCATAGTAATCCCCTGCTACAACGAAGATGAAGTACTTCCTGAAACCAGCAAACGGATGTCCGCGCTTCTGGACCGGCTCGCGTCCCCGGGGAAGATCTCGCGCGACAGCACGATCTATTTCGTCGATGATGGCAGCAAAGATCGCACCTGGGCGCTGATCGAGCGCTACGGCCGCGAAAACCCCCGCAATCATACCGCTGCTGGACTTCCGAACAGACCGTCCCGGCGATCCCGGGGTGTTCAGCGCACGCGGACGGCGGCGCAGCGGTGGCCAGCGGGAGCGATCGTCGGTGAAGGATCGTTGAATTCACATGTATTCCTACGATGAGCTCTTCTACGAATACCTGCGCACAGGGTCGGCCCGGTCCGCCCGCGCGGTCCTCCCCCACGTCGTGCGTCCGCTGGGAATACGCAGTGTGCTCGATATCGGGTGCGGCGCAGGAGCCTGGCTTGCGGAATACTTGCGGCTCGGCATCGCCGATGTCGTGGGTGTGGACGGGGATTATGTGGACCGGTCCGTCCTGATGGTCGATGCGAAATGCTTCGTTCCGAGGGATATCACCCAGCCGTTCGATTTCCGGAAGACTTACGATCTTGTCCAGTGCCTTGAGGTCGCGGAGCACGTGCCCGCGGAATCGGGCCGCACGCTCGTGGACAATATCGTCCGTCATGGCTCGAAGGTGCTGTTCTCCGCGGCGGTCCCCGGGCAAGGCGGCAAGAACCACGTGAACGAGCAGCCGTACGAGTTCTGGCGGGACCGGTTCCTCGAGCGCGGCTATCGGCTGTTCGATTTCGTCAGGCCTGCGATACGCGACGAAGCGAATGTCGAACCATGGTATCGCTACAACCTGCTTTTTTTCGCGCACGACCTGGCCATCGGCAGTCTCCCGGATGCGGTTGCGAGGTGCCGCGTTCCGGATGATTCCCCGATCAAGGACTATTCCCCGCCCGCATACCGGCTTCGAAAATCCATCTTGCGATTATTGCCGAATCAGGTGGTCTCGTGGCTCGCCGTGCTCAAGCACAGGCTGGCGGTCCGAACACGACTCTGACAGGAGTGAGCCACTGATGACTTTCAGGATCTTTGTGGTCCTATTCGGGGCGGCGTCTCTTGCCGCGTTGGGGCAAGTGCTGTTCAAGATCGGCGCGACGGGCCGCGAACAGTTGAGCGCATTCATCAATCCCTGGATCATTGCCGGTCTTGCAGCCTACGCGCTGGGTACCGTCTTCTGGATTTATTCGCTGTCGAAGGCCGCGCTCACCCTGGTCTACCCCTTCACGGCGCTCGCGTTCGTGCTCGTCTACGCGTTCGGCACCCTGGTTCTGCACGAACCGACGACGGTGAAGGCAACCGCCGGCGTGGTGCTGGTGCTGCTGGGCTTGTTTCTGATATCGACCTAGTGTCCGACGGAATGCCGGTGCATCCGCCATCAGTGACGAAAATGCACTTGCGTCCGGTGACCGGGTGCACGCGAAAAACCGGATGCGCCGCGACCCCAGGCGCCGTTGATGTAGAGCAGGGTATTCGGATACAGGGTCGGCTTTCCCGTCGCGATTGTCAGATCAACGTCACCTCGAGCACGCCGCACTTCTCGACCTCGGTCACCACCTTGTCTCCGGCCTTGAGCCACACCTGCTTCTCGGGCGGGTAGCCCAAAATCACGCCCTGCGGCGTCCCCGTATAGATGATATCGCCGGGCAGGAGCGTCATGTGGCGCGAGCAGTAGCTCACGATCTGCGCACAGCTGAAGATCATGTCGGACGTGCTCGAGTTCTGGCGCTGCTCGCCGTTCACGGTGGTGGCCAGTCTCAGGCTTTGCGGATCGGGAATCTGGTCCGCGGTGACGACCCAGGGACCGAGCGGCGCGAAGTCGTCGCAGGTCTTGCCGAGCATGAGCTGGCTCGTGACCCGCATCAGATCGCGCGCCGTGAAATCGTTGCCGTTGGCGTAGCCGAAGACGTACGACAGCGCCTTGTCCTCCGGCACGTCGCGCGCCTTCCTGCCGATCACCACCACCAGCTCCACCTCGTAGTCGAACTTGGAGGACACCTTCGTCGGCAAGCGGATCTTGCCGCGATGGCCGACGAGCGCGTTGTGGTACTTGTTGAAAAGAATCGGCACCGGCGGAATCGGATTGCCGGTCTCCATCGCGTGCCTGCGGTAGTTGAGCCCGACGCAGATGATCTTGCCCGGGCGGGGAACGGCCGGACTGAACCGCGCGCGCGATTCCGGCACCAGCACGCGCTTGCCGCGCTTGTCCGCTCGAGCCGCCGCGGCAAGCCTCGCGAACGGCGCGCAGTCCGCGCCCTCGATCACGGCGTGAATGTCCGTCGGCGCCTTGATCCGGAATACCCTGGCCGCTTCGGCCACATTCAGGATGCCGCGCTCAGTCTTCAGTCCGAGCGTGTCGCCGTCACGTCCGGCAAGAGTGCAGAACGTCAAATTGTGTGCCCGCATGGATCTCCCGGTCGTGGATTTGTTCGGCTTGCTCGAAGCTGCAATGAGATCGTCTCGGAGCAGCTTATTGTGCGTGCCGGAATCTTACTCTTAGCCCGTTTATTTCTGCCAGCCTAGAACGGCACGGAGCCGTTCACGGTCACGCGATGCATCAGGCGACGCTGGCCGTCGCCGTAGTCGCGCACGGCCAGATGCTGGCAGGCGCAGTTAACCCACATGAGCACGTCCCCCCTCTGCCACCGGTGCCGGTACTGAAATTTCGGATTGATCAGGTGCCGGTGCAGCATGGAAATGAGCGCCAGCGCGTCGGCTTCCGCCATGCCGTCGATGCCGGTGCACTCGCCCTCGGTGACGTAGATGCACTTGCGGCCCGTCACCGGGTGCGTGCGGAAAACCGGATGCGCGACAGGCGGTGTTTTCATCAGGCACGCACAACAAACGACAACCAAAAGATTGGAAACCGGGGCGACCAGGACGTCCAGGTGCTTGAATTTTCTCTTGGTGAAGTCCGACGGATGGACCGGCCCGGATCGGCGGCTACCGCCGGCGGCCGCGCTCGGGGCGGGGCCGCGCCTCGTTCACCTTCAGCGGACGCCCGGCAAACTCCTTGCCGTTGAGCCCGGCGATCGCGTCACGGGACTGCTGCTTGCCGGGCATCTCCACGAAACCGAAGCCCTTGCCTTTGCCGGTGAACAGTTCCCGCACGACTTGAACCGACCCGACCTGGCCGAACGGCTTGAACAGTTCCGCGATTTCCGCCTCGGTCACGTCGGGGCCGAGGTTGCCCACGAAGATATTCATGTCAGACGGCCTTCAGGTTGATCGCGGAAGACTTGCCGTCGTTGCCCTTCTGCACGTCGAACGATACCTTCTGGTTCTCGCTCAACGCGCCGAGACCCGCGGCCTGGACCGCGGAGATGTGCACGAACACGTCCTTCGAGCCGTCGTCGGGGCGGATGAAGCCGAAGCCCCTGCTGCTGTTGAAAAACTTTACGGTGCCGATGGTAGACATGATGTACTCCGGAGGTGGCGTGGCCGCGCGCGAAATTCGCGCGGCGTCAAAGAACCCATGGGAGAGGACTGAGACTACCAGCCGGGAACGAGCTGCCTGCAAACCCAAAGCGTTTTCGACCCCCGCATTATGCCCCTTGTGTGACGGCAAAGATAGAGCACAAAGTGGACGCATGCATGTGTTCGAGAAGAGGCGTCCATTTCTTTTTCACCGGGAAAAGCTAAACTGGCGACGTCCACTCACTCAATTCAGGAACAAGCCATGGCAGAAGCCAGAGTCGTCTTTCTCCACGGGCTGCACCCGCGCATCGTGGAGGCCATCATCTCGTTCAACCCCGCCGGCTTCACGACGACCGTGGTCGACGGCAAGTTCCCGGAAGCGCAGCAGGTCGAAGCGGTCAAGGAAGCCGATTTCATCATGGCATTCCGCGCGACGCTCACCGAGCGGATATTGCGGTCGGCCCGCAAAGCGCGCCTGGTGCAGATACTCTCCGCGGGCTACGACCGCATCGACCTCAAGCTCCTGCGCGAGCTGAAGATCCCGTGCGCGAACAACGGCGGGGCGAACTCCTGGGCGGTGGCCGATCACGCCGTGCTGGCGATGCTCTCCCTCTACCGGCGGCTCAACGCGGCGGACCGGGCGGTGCGCGAGGGGCGCTGGAGCGCCGCCATCGACGGCATGAACACCTTCGAGATGGCGAACAAGGTGGTGGGCATCCTCGGGTTCGGCAATATCGGCCAGAAGGTCGCCCGGCGGGTCCAGGCCTTCGACGCGACCGTCCAGTACTACGACAAGTTTCCGCTCCCGGCCGAACGCGAGCGCGAGCTGAAGGCGAAACGGGTTTCGCTGGATGAGCTGTTTCGCACCTCGGACATCATCTCGTGCCACGCGCCGCTCACCAACGAAACGCGCCACGTCGTCAACCGCGAGCGGCTCGCCATGATGAAATCGACGGCGGTGATCATCAACACGAGCCGCGGGCCGGTGGTGGACGAGGCCGCGCTCACCGAAGCGCTGCAGCAAAAGCGCATCGCGGGCGCCGGCCTGGATGTGTTCGAGAAGGAGCCGGTCGATCCCGGCAATCCGCTCCTCAAGCTGGAGAACGTGGTGGTGTCGCCTCACTGCGCGGGCACCACCTGGGACACCTGGTTCCGCCGCGCCGATTTCGCCTACAAGAACATGAAGCGCGTGTGGGAAGGCCAGCCGCCTCAGGCCGTTGCAACGGACTACGACGCCGAGAATCCGTAGAGCTTCGCCGCGTTCTCGCACACGATCTTGCGGCGGATGCCGGCCGGCAGGCCGCCCAGCTCCCGCTGGATGTACTCCTGCGAGTCCGGCCAGATCCCGTCGGGGTGCGGAAAGTCCGACCCCCACATGATGTTCTCCGCGCCCACCTCATCGATCAGCTTGATCCCGATCGGGTCCGTCTGGTAGGTCGCCCGGCATTGGCGCTTCCAGTATTCGCTCGGCGGCATCGTGAGCGAGAGGTCCTTGAACTGGTCCTCCCATTCCGCGTCCATCCGCCACAGCACGTACGGGATCCAGCCGATACCCGCCTCGCCCAGCACCAGCCGGAGGCGCGGGCAGCGCTCGAGGACGCCGCTGTAGATCATCGAGGTGAGGATGTTGGACATGTTGAGCTGGAACGCCGTGATGTTCGTGGCGAAAGCGGCGCGCGCCACCGGCAGTTCCACCTCCGGCATGCCGGGGAGGCTCGCGCGCGTCGGATCGCCGCCGATCATCATGATTTTGCGGATGTGCTCGGGCGTGTACCCGGACACCGTGTGAAAGTGCAGCGGCAGCCCGGTGGCGTTCACGACCTCCCACAGCGGATTCCAGTACGGATCCCACAGCGGCTTGAGATCCGGCGAGTTGGCGATGTCGAGCCCGCGGAGTGCGCCGCGCCGGGCGACGCGCTCGACCTCGGCAATGGCCGCTTCGATCGGATGGTTCGGAATCGAAGCGAGGCCGGCGAAGCGCTCGGGATGCGTCGAGCAGAATCCGGCGAGCCACTCGTTGTAGATGCGCAGGACCTCGACGGCGGCCTCGGCATCGTTCAAGCGGCTGGTGGCGCCGAGCACGCCGTAGAGGACCTCGGCCTGCACGCCGTCACGGTCCTGATCCTTAATACGGAGGTCGGGATCGGTCAGGCGGCGGATGCCGCGCTTGCCGTCATCGTACAACCCGGTCGCCGCCATGCGATCGGAGCGATGGATCTTGCCGGGGATGTACTTCCGTCCCGCCGAGCCCATGCCGTTAACCAGACCGAGATTGGCGCCGCTCCTGGTCATCCACTGCCGGCCGTTGGGCCCGTCGCCCACGTACGGCATGCGGCTGCGCATCGCGGCCGAGGCGTTCTCGGTGAAGAGCCCCGGCGGCAGCCAGCAGAGATCCACGTGACAATCCGCCGAGATCACTTCGTAGCGCATTGATGTCTTTCCTGACCTCGTGGATTAAGAAATCACTGGCCGCGAATGCCCGCCTGCTTGATCACGCGGCGCCACTGGGCACTCTCGGCGCGGATGTGGGAGGCGAAATCCGCAGGTCTGGTACCGACGCCCTCCGAGCCGTCGGCAACGAGGCGTTTCTGCAATTCCGGCGCTCGCACCGCTTTGATTGTTTCGGCGGCGACCCGGTCAAGGGCGGCCTTGGGAGTGCCCTTGGGTGCAATGAGGCCATACCAGTTGACCACTACGACGCCCGGAACGCCCGCTTCGGCGAGAGTAGGCGTGTCGGGCAAGGCCGGCGCGCGTTTCCCCGGCGTCACCGCCAGCGCGCGCAGGCGCCCGCTCCTGACGTGGGCCTGGGACGAGATGATGGTCGCAAACGACAGGTCGATGCGCCCGCCGACGAGATCCGCGTAGGCGGCGCCCATGCCCTTGTACGGGACGTGAACCATCTGCGTGCCGGTGGCGATCTGGAACAGCTCCGTCGTCATGTGTATCGGGCTGCCGATGCCGGACGAACTGTAGTTCAGCTTGCCCGGGTTCGCGCGCGCGTGCTTCACGAGCTCGAGCACCGATTTCGCGGGCAGCGAAGGATGCACGACCAGCGCGTAGCCCTGCGCGGTGACCTGCGACACCGGGGCGAAATCCCGCACGATGTCGAAGCGGGACTTGTAGAGCAGAGGGTAGATCACGGTGGTCGCGCTCAACATCATCAGCGTATGGCCGTCCGGCGCTGCGTCGGCCACGATTTCGAGGGCGACCTGGCTGCCCGCACCCGGGCGATTGTCCACGACCACGGTCTGCTTGAAGGAATCGGTCAGGCTTTGCGCGAGGGCGCGCGTGACGGTATCCATGCCGCCACCCGGTGCAAGCGGCACCAGCACCCGCAGCGGCCGGCTCGGGTAGGCCTGCCCTGAGCCTGTCCTGAGCTCCGTCGAAGGGCCTGTCGAAGTGGTCTGGGCGTGGGCAGACAGCGCGGACAACGCGAAAAGCAGCGCCAGCACCTTCACGCGTGGCCCCTCTCTTGTCGGCGCGGTGACGGTCCCGCCCGTCAACCCGCGACTGCTACCGTGCGCTTGCCGGCCGGCATTCCCGACTTGCCGGTGCCCTTGCTCGCGGCCGCTGCCTGGTCCGCCTTCTGGAAGTCGGCCTCGGTGAACCCGTAGAGATACGCGCCCCCCATCAGGATTTTCCCGGCGGTCTCGCGCGTGCAGCTTTTCAGCAAGTTGGCCGACACGTTCGGGAAATTGGAGTCGAAGTGCGGATAGTCGCTGGAGACGCACATCCGGTCCGCGCCAATCAAGCTTGCGGTCGCCTCGATCTCCGGCTCGCTGCCTTCGACCGCGGCCCAGCAGTTGCGCCGGAAATACTCCTTCGGAGTCAGGCTGAGGTAAGGGGCGTGC
>Ga0326597_10002768_pt1 | contig 25953 bp, 21 predicted proteins | sample RVTome_12_FD_203789 | JGI IMG/M metagenome (GOLD analysis project Ga0326597, IMG submission 203789) | Soil microbial communities from uranium-contaminated site in the Upper Colorado River Basin, Wyoming, United States - RVT100D185 | ecosystem: Environmental > Terrestrial > Soil > Contaminated >... | reverse complement strand
GCGGCGAATTCCACTCCGCTGGCTCATTCAGACTATCGAGAATCCCGAGATCGTTCATCCCGATCTGGAGGATGCCGCGCTGCGGCACGCACTCGCGCGCGTCCCGGAGTTCAGGGATCGCGTGCTGCGGGTCATCTACAATCCGGGCGAGCAGTCGTGGCGAATTGTCACCGTCTACTTTTTTGACCGCTCGATGAAGGGCAAGATATGAGACTGCACTATGACCCCGCCGCGGATGCCCTGTACCTGCGGTTCGCGGAGGCTGAAATCGTCGAGTCGGAAGAGGTTCGGCCAGGCATCATTCTTGACTTTGACGCGGCCGATCGCGTCGTCGCCATTGAGATTCTCAACGTCCGCGCGCAGTTCCCGGACGCCGATGTCAAGCGCTTCCAACTGGATGTCGCCTGAAGCGCCGGGGCGGGTGAGCGGCGGCGGCGCCCGAGGGCGAAGGCGGATCACGCCATGAGATGGCGTGCCGCGTGCCAAGGCGCGGCGATGCTGGTTCTGCGTGCGGCGCTTTGTGCGGTGGTCTGACACCGTGAACGGAAGAGGGGCGGAGCAGGACCGCGCGGGAATCTGCATGAGGTGGGTATGAATTGGTCACTTCCTGCGGCAGCGATCATGCTCGGCGTCATCTCCGTGCTCCTTTGGACTCAGGCCACACGTAGTCTGCGCATCAGGGCGCGCATGGAGACGCCACTCAATGCCGACCACGGACCGGTCGTGCGACAGTCGAGATGGGGTTCAGCCTGCATCAATGGTGTCGGTTTCCAGAGCTGTGTGCGCGTGATCGAGTAGGCTGATGGGTGGGTGATCTGCACCATGGCACTGTTTGGAAACGGGCGATTGTGGCTGCCACGTTCATGCACTTCGATCCATCCGTCGGAGAAGGCGGGGAGGCTGCGTCCCAGGCGCCGCCATTTGATCTGTGGTGAACACACGATCTTCCTCTTTGGCCGCCTTGCGGAGTTTATGCAGTGAAGATCATGTCTCTCGCGGATGGTCGCGATGACTGTCCGTTGGTTCGGTCATTCGGACCTACTTCTGCACTATCTGGGGAGTCACGGTCGGGCGTCGGGCGCGCGGATGGTTGTTCGGTTTGAGTTGACCTTCGGCATCATGCTGCGGCAATACACACGCTCCTCGTGCGTTGTATGACTGGACGCGTCGAGTGCTTCAATCGACGGCGCTGGTCCACGTTGTTTCTCGGACCGAATCGAACTGGAGGATGACATGAAACGCAGTATGAGCAGAAGCATGATCGCCGTCGCGGCGGGCGCGATGATGCTGAGTCTTTCGATGATGGCCGCGGCGCAGCAGCCGATGGATCTGCCGCCGGATGAGCAGGTCGCCCCGAGTCAGGCGCGGCCGCAGCGCCAGATGAGGCGGCAGCGCGAGGTCGAGACCGACGAGGCCCAGCCGCAGCGCGAGAGGATCCGCGAGCGCGATCAGGTGCGCGACTCACAGCGCGGCGTCGCGCCGCTCAGCGATGCCGCCCGCCCCGGTCCGCCGCCCGCCGCGCAGCGACCGCAGCGCGAGGCGCGCCCGCCGATCGATCGGCCGACTGATCGCGCCCCGCGCCTCGAGGGCCGGCCGCGCGCCGAGGCCGGGCCAGCCGTCCCAGGCCGGATGCAGCGAGGCCCACGGTCGCAGCGCCTTGAGCAACTCCTCCGGCGCCGCGCGCAACTCGACATGAGAATCCGGCAACTTCGCGCACAGCAAGGCGGCGATCCGGAGGCAATGCCGCAGCGACATCATCGGCGAGGACCGATGCCACCGGGCATGGGTGGTCCGCAGGGACCGGGCATGGGTGAGCCGATGCAGCGCGGCCCAATGCAACCCGGCATGGGTGGGCAGGGCATGCAGCGCCGCCCGATGCAACCCGGCATGGGTGGGCAGGGCATGCAGCGCGGCCCGATGCAGCCCGGCATGGGTGGGCAGGGCATGCAGCGCCTCCCGATGCAACCCCCCATGGGTGGACAGGGCATGCAGCGCCACCCGATGCAACCCGGCATGGGTGGACCAGGCATGCAGCGCGGCCCCATGCAACCCGGCCAAATGCAGCCCGGCCATATGCAGCCCGGGGCCACTCGGCCTCGTCGGTCTCCAGGCCAACCTCAACCCGGCCCGGGCGGCGCGCCGCCGCTGCCTGAACCGGAATGGTGAGGCGCAGGTTGCCTCACAGATCTGCAATCGATGCGCCCCGATCCTATGACCGGGGCGCATCGCCATCCGGGAGCCGGGGTCTTTCTCCCTGGATCAGTTGCCCGTAGATTCGCTCGTACCGCCTCAGGATGGAGTTGATGTCGGCTGCATCCTGGACGCGGCGGCGTGCTGAATCGGCGAGCGTGCGCCGGCGCGCCGCATCGCTCCACAGTTCGAGCCAGGCGCGGGCGATGAGATCGGGCCGCCCCGGCTCGACGAGGCGCATCATGGTCGCGTCGAACCAGTCGGTGATGCCGGGGATGGCCGTGGCGATGCAGGGCACGCCCGCCGCCGCCGCCTCGAGCAGCGCATTGGGGCACCCTTCGCGCTCGGAGGGGAAGATGAAGAGGTCGGCCTGTGCGAGCAGTGCGTGCGGATCGCTCACGGCGCCATGGAAGTGGGCGCCGCGTGATCGTGCCTCAAGACGGCTTCGACTCGCGCCTTCACCCACGAGTTGCAACTCCGCCTCGCCATGCGCCGCCCGCACGATGGCAAAGGCGTCGAGCAGGTCGCCGAGACGCTTGCGCTCTTCGAGCCGGCCGATGTAGATCGCCCGCTGCGCCTGCGGGCGGATTTCAATCACCGTCTCGGGCAGGGCCACGGCATTGGGCAGGTGCACAATCCGATCGCGCGCGATGCCGACTTCAAGCAGTTCCCCTTCAATGGCGCCGCTCAGGGCGATGAAGCACTCGCATTCGCGCAGAATGCTCCACGCGCGCTGCATGAGGCGCTGCTGGCGCCGAAGACGCCACGGCTCAAAGCGGCGGGCGACGGCCACCTCCGGCGGATGCGCGTGCGGGTCCGCGTAGCGCTGTGCATCGCCCTGCGTGGCGATTTTGAGCAGCGCGGGAAGGCCCCGCCGCCGCCCACGCTCCACGACGGCGGCCGAGAAGGGATCAACCGCATGAACGTGCAGCACCGAGGCCGACGCGATCGCCCGGTCGATGGCGCGACCTGAGGCCCGGCCGAGCCTCCAGGTGACGCCATGCACCGCGGCTCCGCTGTGGCCGTGCAGCCGCCGGGCATCGGAGGCGTGGGTGATGATCGCGGCGCCGAGGCCGGCGCGAACCTGCGCATCGGCCAGCAGCAGCGCCTGCCGCTCATACCCGCCGATTCGAGCAGCCAGCGGAACAATGTGGGCGACCTGAATCGGCATCGGACGGATTCTACAATGATTGCGTGCAGAGACGACCGGCCGGGTGGCATGGCGTCGCGTTTCGCGTCGCTATGCTCGATGGTGCAGGCGAGATCGAGTGTCTCTGGCCGCACAGCATAGCCAGGCGAAGCGCCAGGCCATGCCACCCCTGACCGACGCGCCTCCCCAAGCCGAGGTCCATGTGATGCGAATCGAACCCAAGCCCGAACGCGGCGTCGTGTCATCGGCCATCCGCAATGCCGGCGAGACGCTGCACTGGCTCGGTCGTCGCTTCGGCCGCGCCGGCCGCGGACATGTCACCCGGCGGGTGTGGGAGATCTGGCGGCAGGGGGGAGCCTCGCTGCTGCGCGACTACATGCTCAGCGAGCAGGCCGCGGCGCGGCGGGAGACGCGGTATCAGCGGTGGCGGCGCGACATCGAGCCGGCTCGGCTCGCCGCCGAGGGCGTCACCGATGAGTTGATCGCGAGCGGGCCGCGATTCTCCGTGATCGTGCCCGTCTTCAATACGCCCCCGGCCATGCTTCGCGCCTGCATCGAGTCGGTGCTCGCGCAGACGTATCCGAAGTGGACGCTGCTGCTTGTCGATGATGCTTCGACTCTCGCCGAGACGACCGCCGCGCTCGATGCGTATGCGCCGCGCGATGATCGCATCGTGGTGGTTCACCGTTCGGCGCAGGGAGGCGTGGCGGCGGCGACCAGCGACGGGCTGCGCGCTGCCGAAGGCGATTTCATCGCCCTGCTCGACCACGACGATGAACTCAGCCCGCACGCACTGGCGGCGATGGCGCGGCGCATCATCGAACAACCCGATGTCGATGTGCTCTACAGCGATGAGGACAAGATCGATGAGCAGGGTCGGCGGCACACGCCCGTCTTCAAGCCCGCCTTCAGCCCGCACCACCTCTTCACGAGCAACTACATCTGCCACCTGCTGGTCGTGCGGACCGAACTGGTGCGAAACGTCGGCGGCGTTCGCGGCGAATATAACGGAGCGCAGGATTACGACCTCGTCCTGCGCTGCACCGAGGAGACGCATCGAATCGCGCATGTGCCGCTGGTTCTGTACCATTGGCGCACTCATGCCGACTCGACTTCGGGCGCCGGACGCGCCAAGCCCTGGGCGGCCGAGGCGGGACGCCGCGCGCTGCGCGACTTCATGCAGCGGCAGGGCATCGATGCCGCCGTCGAGCACAGCCCGTTTCTGCTTTCATATCACGTCCGGCCGACGGTGACGTGCGATGACCAGGTCGATGTGGTTCGCACCGGGGCGGATGGTTCGATCGACCTCTCGGCGCTTCAGCGGCGGGAGACGAGCGGCGCCTCGCGCTGGATTCTGTTTCTGTCGCCGGAGGTCATGGAGGTCGGCCCGGATGATGCGCAGCGCCTCATTGAGGCGGCGAAGATGCCCGACGCCGGACCCGTCGGCGGCGTCGTCCTTACGCGCGACGGTCGCATCGATGATGCGGGCTGGCTCGTTGACGGTCAAGGTCAAGCGCGCGGGCGCTATCGGGGGGCGAGTGCGTCTCACCCCGGCGTCGGCTGGTCGCTGCGCCTGCCGCGCAACGTCTCCATCGTCGGACAGCAGTGTCTGCTCGTCGAACGATCGTGGGCTCAGCGCGTGTTGGCGGGCGATGGCAACGGCGAACCGTGGTACATCGCGCTGGCGCGGGCGATGCGGGCCGAGGGCCGCGTGGCGCAGATCGTCGGCGAGGTGCAGGTGAAGCGGCGCGGTGGATTGACGCCGCGGCCGGCTCGCCGAGTTGAGAACTGGGACGACGGCCTGCTCAATGAACATCTCGCATCTGTTGAACCGGAGTATGCACCCCGGGCGGATGACGATGATGCACCGGATGGCGCGGCGCTTGCGGAGGAGGATCGATGTGCGGCATCGTCGGCCTGATTGATCCCGGCCGCCAACTCGATGATGAGACTCTTGCGGCGCAGGTGATCGCGATGCGCGATGGCCTGGCGCATCGCGGCCCGGATGATGCGGGCGTGATGATCGAGCCGAGCCTGCGTCTCGCGCTGGGTCACCGCCGACTGACGATTGTCGATCTCACCCATGCGGGGTTCCAGCCGATGACCAGCGCCTGCGGGCGCTTCGCGATCGTCTACAACGGCGAGGTTTACAACGCGGATGAATTGCGCTCGACCCTGCCGCACCTCCGCTGGCGCGGCCACAGCGACACCGAGGCGCTGCTCGAATACCTGGCCGCCAAGGGGCCGGAGGGGATCGGCGATCTCAACGGCATGTTCGCCTTCGCCCTGCTCGATCGGGTGAGGCGCGAACTGATCCTGGCGCGCGACCGCTTCGGGCAGAAGCCGCTCTGCTACACGAGCGACGGGGCAGGGCGATTCGCCTTTGCTTCGGAAGTTTCGGCGCTGCGAGCGCTGCCGTGGTTCGACGCCTCGATCGACCGCGAGCCGCTGGCGGCGTATCTGCTTTTGCAGTATGTCCATCAGCCGCGCTCGATCCACCCGGGCACGATGAAACTCCCGCCGGGCTGCTGGATGCGCGTGCGACTCGCGCCGAAACTGCTCGTTGAAGAGCCGCGGCGCTGGTTCGACTGGTCGCCGCATGCTGAGACGGATGGGCCGGACGATTCGCGTGATGTCGAATCGATGCTTGATGAACTCGATGCCCTGCTCACGGCCGCGGTGCGGCGACGGCTGATGAGCGATGTGCCCCTCGGCGTGCTGCTCAGCGGCGGGGTCGATTCGGCTCTCATTGCCTCGGCCATGCGCCGCTTGGTCGATACCCCCGTTCGCTCTTTCAGCATCGGCTTTGAGGGCAGCGGCGAGAGCGAGCACCTCGAGGCGCGGCAGGCGGCGGCGACCATCGGAACGATGCACCACGATGAAGTGCTCAAGCCCGACATTCTCGATCTCCTGCCGACGATCGCTGCAAGTCTTGATGAACCGCTGGGCGACAGCAGTTGTTTGCCGACCTGGCTGCTGGCGCGCCTGGCGCGACGGAGCGTCAAGGTGGTTCTCAGCGGCGATGGGGGGGATGAACTCTTCGGCGGCTACCAGCGCTACGCCGACACGCTGCGCGAGCAGAGCAACCTCGCCCACCGGCTGCGCTACGTCGCGAGCCGGCGCCGGCGGTGGAACCCGGCCGATGCCTATTGCTCGCCGCGATTCTGGATGTTCATGCCCGAGCAGATCGAAGCATGGCTCGGCGAAATGCCCGTCTTTGCGGCACACGTCGGCAGTGAAATGCGCGCCACGCTCGCCGACGAGAGTCGGCCTCTCATTCACCGCATGAGACACGTCGATGTGCAGACCTACCTGCCTGGCGCCGTGCTCGCCAAGGTGGATCGCATGACGATGGCGCACGGCTTGGAGGCGCGCAGCCCGTTTCTCGATCCGGCCGTCGCCGACTTTGCGGCGCGCCTGCCGGCGCGCCTTGCCGGCGATGCCACGCGCCTCAAGCCCATGCTGCGCGACCTGTTGGCCCGGTGTCTGCCGCGGCCGTGGGCGCAGCGACCAAAGAAGGGCTTCGGCCTGCCCTCCTCGGCGTGGAGCCATTCCACCATGATCGACCTCTGCGATGAACTGCTCCTCACGCCGGAAGCGCGCTGTCGTGACCTGCTCGACCGCGCGGCGCTCGCGCGCTGGGTTCAGAGTCAGCGGCGCCCCGAGGTTTTCAGCGTTTACCAGGCGTGGACGCTGCTGGTGCTCGAACTCTGGCTGCGGCGCCTCGGGGAGGAGGCGGCAGCGCTGCCGAACTCGTCTCGCGTTGCATCGATCCCCGCTGCGGTGGGCCGCTGACGCATCATGGCCACCGTCGCCCGCCTTCTTCCGCATGTCTTGCAGGGCGCCGCGACCGCGCCGCCGACGCTCGCTCATCGGCGGCTGGTCATCGTCGCAGATGAACTCCTTGCCGCGCCGGAGTTGCGAACTCTCTTTCCAAACCTCGACCTCGCCGTGGTGGTGCGCGATGCGGGCGCTGCGCGGGCATTCATGCACGATGCCTCGTCGCCGCAAGTCCGCGATGTCTACTGGGATCCACAACTGCAAGGGGGCATCAGCGCCGCGGAGGCGCGGGTGATTCGCCGGGCGGGCGCGACGGTCGTCTTCCTCAAGCCGCACGCCGAGTGCAGCGGGCGGATGTTCCGCGACCTGCACCGTAGCGGCCTGCGCAGCGCCATCTTTGATGAAGGCGGCCGGTGGCGCCGCGTGAGCCTGGCGCGGGCCATTCTCGGCAAGGCGCGATTGACGCTGCCCTTCGGACTCGCGAGCGACTTGGCCCGTCCCGCACTCAGCCGACTCAGCGCCGCCGTCGATCGCTCCATCCTCGGCGTCGTGCGCACCCTCGTGATGGAAGGGGCGTCGCCGAGGCGCGACGGCATCAATCACGAATCGATCGCGCGATTCGAGCAGGCCCTCGCCGTGATTGAACGGCCGAGGGAGGCGCGCCGGCAGGGGCAGCGCATCATGCACTTTGTCAGCAGCCTCGACTCCGGCGGCGCGGAGCGGCAAGTCGTCAACATGACGCTCGCCCAGCAAAGGCGAGGCCTCGACGCAAGCGTGCGCACGCAGGTCGCGCTGTGCGGCGAACGGGCGCACAACCTGCCCGTACTCGAATCGCATGACGTCGACGCCGCGCAGGCCGGCGCCATCGACATCGCGGCCATCGAGGTGCTGGCGCTGCGAGTGCGCGAGACCCCTGGTCTGGCCGAGGCGCTGCGCCGCATTCCTCCGGCCATTCGCGGCGGGGTGCTGGACATCTTCGGCGAACTGATGCTGCATCAGCCCGCCGTATTGCACGGCTGGCTCGATGAGCCGAATGTCCTCGGCGGTGTGGCGGGTCTGCTCGCCGGGGTGCCGCGCATTCTCCTTTCGACGCGCAACGTCAATCCCAGCCGATTTCCGCACCTGCATCGCCCGTGGATGCGGCCGTGGTATCGACTTTTGGCGCGGCGCCCCAATGTCCTCTTCGCCGGCAACTCCCTGGCGGGCATCGCCGATTACGCACAGTGGCTGAGCGTTGAGGCCGGGCGGTTTATCCTCCTGCGCAACGCGATTGAGCCGGAGGCGTTCACGCCCCCGCCCGCGCGCGACATCGAGGGCTTTCGGCGGGAGGTCGGCCTGTCCGACGGTCAACCACTCATCGCCGGCGTGATGCGCCTGTCGATCGAAAAGCGGCCTGATCTTTTCGTCGAGGCGATTCGCCGCGTCCGAATGGTTCATCCGCAGTGCAGGGCTGTGCTCGCGGGCGTCGGTCCGCTTGAGGGCGAGGTGCGCCGCCGCATCGCGTCGTTGCATCTGGAGGGTGCGATTCAGTTGCTCGGCCAGCGGCGCGATGTGAACGTCATTCTCGCCGCCGCCGACGTGGTGCTCCTCACCTCCGATCACGAAGGCACGCCCAACTGCCTCCTCGAAGCCCTGGCGCTGGGCAAGGCGGTGGCCGCGACGGAAGCGGGCGGCACGACCGAGGTGATCGAGCACGAATGCACCGGCCTGCTGGCCGAGCGCGGCGATGTCGAGGCGCTTGCCGCCGCCGTCAATCGCCTGCTCAAGAATCCGGCGTTGGCATCGGCGTATGGAGCCGCCGGCCGCACCCGAGTCCGCGATCGCTTCGCGCTTGACGGCGTCGTCGATGGAACACTCGCGGCCTACTTTGGTTGATCGCCGCCACGGCCGCCGGCCCACGACAGAGGATTCTGCCCGAAGAACCTTGACCACCGCCCGTACAACTCCGGGTCATGCACACGCAGTTCGGCCGGCTGCTCGAAGAACATCTCCGTCACGACGGCGAAGAACTCCGCCTCGTCGGTCGCGCCGTAGGGGTCGATCACCGTGCCGCGGCCGCGCCGGACTTCACGCTCGAAGCGCTCGAAGGCGCGGCGGAAGGTCCGTGCCCACTGACGGGCCTCCTCGCTTTGCGCTTCATTCGGATCGGCCGAGGAGAGTCCCCATTCGTCATCGATCTGATGGGCAAACTCGTGGAGCACGACATTCTCACCGCTGCTCGCATCTGCCGACCCCGCCAACACATCGCGCCACGAGAGCACGAGCGAACCTTCCGCCCACGATTCGCCGGCGCGCGGCTCGTGATCCTCGACGACAACCCCGCTCTCGTGCTCCTCCGCGGCCGGGGCCACGTACTCGTCGGGATAGACGAGGATCGACCGCAGTGCGGGAAAGTACTGTGTCTGCCGATGCAGCAGGAGGATGCACGCCTGGGCGGCGATGGTCAGGCGCACCTCGTCGGTGATCTCCAAGCCGCCGCAGCCCTCGAATCGCTTCTCATCGATGAAGACGAGGATGTGGCCGAGGAGTTCGAGGCGATCAGCCGCCGGCAGCCGTTGCCACAGGCCGACACGCTGCTCGATGATCCCCCTCCACGCCGGCGGAAAGGGCCGCGACGCCGCCCGCGCCCGCCTCCTCCGCCTCCCGCCTCTGATCCAGCGCATCATCCGCAGTATCGGCATGGAGCATTCTAAGGTGGATCGCCGCCTCGCGGTGCCGCCATTGAAGGCTGCCGGCGCGAGGTCATGCGGTGCTTTCCCCTTCGAGGCGCCGAAGTGACTCGGTTCAGATCTTCGGCGCCGGGTCGAACATCGTGTCGACATCGGTGTGGTTTACCTGGTTGAAGAAGTTGGTGAAGTAGTTGACGGCGATGGCGCCGAGCATTTCGACGACCGCAGCGTCATCGAACCCCGCGGTGCGAAAAGCCTTGAGGTCTCCATCGCTCACGAATCCTCGCTTCTCGATGATCGCATTGGCGAATCGAAGCAGGGCCTGATTCTTCGGATCAGACGACGTGCCCTGGCGCGCGTTGAGGGCGGCGTCGGCGTCAACGCCCGCGGCGGCGGCGAGTTTGGTATGGGCCGCGAGGCAGTAGTCGCAGGCGTTGGTCTGGGCGCACACAAGTGCAACGAGCTGGTGCTGGGCGGGGGTGAGCGAGCCGCCGCGCACGCCGCCGGCGAACTTCAGAAACGCGTCGAGGACGGCCGGGTTGTTGGCCAGGCCCCGGTAGATGTTGAGTTTCTTCTGCGCCAGCGGCCCTTCGAAGAGTTCTTTGGCCTTTCCGCTGGCGGTCGCGGGGTTGACGACGTTGAGACGTGCCATGATCGATTCTCCATTTCTTGTCGAGGTGGGTGAACGTACGAATTCAGGAAGTGGATAGGCGGCTCGAGTCACGGCGCGGCGCATCCACTCTCGATCATGGGCGCCATGCGACGATCGAGCAACAGGGAAACGGACCTGATTCTCACGATCAGCCTTCGGGCGAAAGGGAGCCCTGCGGCGCCCCGCCCCCCGCCATGGCCTCATCCACTCTGCGCATCAGATCGACGTAGTCCATCTGGGCGATCTGCATGTCGCGCAGTTTCGGGTGCATGGCCACTCGGCCCTGAAGATCGGAAAGACGCCGCTTGTCCTCGACCTCGATCGGTCGGCCCTGCGATTCCTTCTCACCGATGAGATCCATGTGGCGCGAGTAATCGGCGAGAAGGCGCTGGGCTTCGACGTCTTCGCGGATCGCTGCGAGAATCTCACCGTACTTGCGCACCGCGGGATGTTCGGAGATCATGCGGCCGAGTTGCGATGCGGCGTTGAGGATTTGATTGGTGTCAGCCATGCCCACCATGGTAGGCGGCGGATGCGGAGCCACGGTGAAGAGAGCCGACGACAAAGGTGGATCGCGGCCCGGCTATGATCGCCGAGTCTTGTCCCGTGGATGGACCTCATGCCCCTTCGCTACAAGAGCCGCGTGCTCGCGCACCTTCAGGATCGCCGTTATGAGCCGGTCGGCTTCGAGCCGCTTGCCGAGCAGATCGGCGTCGAGCGAGAAGACCTGCCCGCGTTCGAGCAGGCGCTGGATGAACTCACCGCCGCGGGGCAGGTGACGACCAGTCCCGGCGGCGAGTTCATGCTCCCGCCCATCGGACGCGAGGTGATCGGCACCATTCGAGTCAATCCCAAGGGATTCGGGTTTCTCATTCCCGACACGCCCAACCGGGAGGGCGATCTCTTCATTCCGCCAGGTGCGACAGGCACGGCGGTGAGCGGTGACAAGGTTCGCGCACGCGTAGTGCGCGGCCGGTCGCGCGGCGGGCCGCCGGGCGCTTCGCCTTTCACCGGCGAGATCATCGAAGTCATCCGCCGCGCGCGCTCGGCCTACGTCGGCACCCTGCGCCATGTGCAGCAGCACTGGCTCGTCGAGCCGGATGATCGCCAACTTCATGATCTCATTCGCGTGCGCGACGTCGGCGCCAAGAACGCGAAGGAAGGCGACAAGGTCGTCGTCGAGATGATCCGCTACCCCGAGAGCGGCGCCTGGGGCGAAGGGGTGATCATCAAGCGCTTGGGCGAGGCGGGTCTGCCCGACGTAGAGACCCAGGCGGTCATCCACACCTACAGCCTTCCCGGTCCCTTCCCCGAGTCGTGCGTCGACCTTGCGGTGGAGATGGCGCGCGAGTTCGCCGACACCGAGAAGTTCATCGGGGACCGGGAAGACCTGCGCGAGCAGTTCATCATCACCATCGATCCGCCCGATGCCCGCGACTTTGACGATGCGATCTCGATCGCCCGCCTCGACGATGGCGGATGGGAACTGGGCGTCCACATCGCCGACGCTTCGACCTTCGTCACCCTCAATTCGCCGCTCGATCTCGAAGCGAGGCAGCGAGGCAACAGCGTCTACCTGCCGCGGCACGTCATTCCCATGCTCCCCGAAGTGCTCAGCAACGGCGTCTGCTCGCTCCAGGAAGGGGTCGATCGACTCACCAAGTCGGTCTTCATCCGCTACGACGCCAAGGGGGCGGTGCGAGAGGAACGCTACGGAAACTCGGTCATCCGATCGAGCAAGCGACTGACTTACCTCGAAGCCGAGCACCTCATCCTCGGCAATGAGGCCGAGGCGCGCAAGCACTCGATGAGCGAGACGGAGTACCCGAATCAACTCCTGCCGACGCTCAAACTCATGGATGAACTGGCGAAGATCCTGCGCAAGCGGCGCACGAAGGACGGCATGATCGTGCTGACTCTGCCGGAAGTCGATCTGATCTTCGACGATGCGGGCCATGTCATCGGCGCGGAGCCGGAGGACGACGCCTCCACGCACGGCCTGATCGAGATGTTCATGGTCGAGGCGAACGAAGCGCTGGCGCGGCTCTTCGATCGCCTCGGCGTGCCGATTCTGCGGCGCACACACCCTGATCCCTCCACGTTTGACCTCGGCGAATTGCGGCAGTTCTTCCGCGTGGCGGGGTTGAACCTGCCCAAGAGTCCGACGCGATTCGAGTTGCAGCACGTGCTCGAGGCGACGCGGGGCACGCCGCGCCAACACGCGATCCACCTCGCCATTCTCAAGAGCCTGACCAAGGCGGAGTATTCGCCGGCGCTCATCGGCCACTTCGCCCTCGCCAGCGCCCACTACGCGCACTTCACCAGCCCGATCCGCCGCTACCCCGACCTCGTGCTCCACCGCCAACTCAGCGCGTTTCTCGAGCGCACTCGCAACGGGCGCGACCGGCCGCGCGGCAAGGGCCTCAAGCACATCGGCAACGCGCTGCGCAAGGATGAGCGCTGCCCCGACGAGGGCAAACTCGTCGAGATGGGCGGACGCTGCAATGAAACCGAGCGCAGCGCCGAGATGGCCGAGCGCAGCCTCCGGACGTTCCTCGTGCTCCAGTTCCTCGCCGAAAAGCACCAGGGCGACGTGCTCAACGGCGTGGTCACGGGTCTTTCGGAGTCCGCGGTCTTCGTGCAACTCGAAAACTGTCTCGTGGAGGGGCACCTGAACGTGCGCGATCCGGAGTCGTTCGAGGAGGGGGACGGGGGCAAGCCGGGCGCCAGGGGCGATCGCAGCAAGCGTTGGCGACTCAATCAGCAGACCGGCGCGCTCGTCGCCGCCAGCGGCGCAACCATCCAGATCGGCGATCGACTGAAGGTGCGCCTGGTGATGATCGACCCCTCCGCACGCCGCATGGACTTGCGCATCGTCGGCAAGGCTTCGCCGCCCGCTTCGAGTCGAGAATCCAACGTTCACCACAAAGGCACGAAGACACAAAGAAATGCAAAGAAGGCGAAGACGCCGGAAAGGAAGAAGCCGTTGGGGATCGGACGCGGCAAGAAGAAGAGAAGAAGATAGGAATCGCGCTGCGCCACATGTGAACTCAAGGCGATCAACTCGACTTGCTCCCATGCCTCCTTTGTGTCTTCGTGCCTTTGTGGTGAACTCTGGTATCCCGATCAATCAGAAGATCCAAGAAACTCACGGCGCACGTCGGCGAGGGCCTTGAAACTTGCCCGCCAACTCCGCACCGTCATCGGATCGATCTCGGCGGAGAGGACGATTGGTCCATCGTCGGCCTTCGCGAGCGCTTCGCCTTTGGGGTCGATGAGGCGCGAGCCGCCGAGATAGGACAGGAAGGGATCGCGCCCGCAGCGGTTGAGGCCGACGACGTACGCCTGATTCTCGATCGCCCGCGCGCTCAGGAGTGTGAGCCAGTGGTGATGCCGCGGCGAGGGCCAGGAAGCGCCGATGGTGAAGACTTCCGCGCCGAGGTCGATCGTCGCGAGGCGCCAGATCTCGGGGAAACGCAGGTCATAGCAGATGAGCGGGCAGACTTTCAGCCCCGCCCATTCGAACGTGACGAGGCGCCGGCCGCCCTTGAACGCTTCGGTTTCGCGCCCGCCGCTGAAGGGAAAGATCTTGGAGTAGCGGCAGATGAGTTCGCCATCGGGGTTGAAGACGACGGCGTCGTTGGTGGCTTTGCCCCGTGGATCGGGCTGCTGCACGGAAGCGCCCTGGAGGTACACGCCCCAGCGCTTCGCCGCGGCCGCGCACCAGGCCTCGCTCGCGCCGCCGGTGGCCTGCTCGGCCGTGACACCCGTGTTGAGGCTGAATCCCACGTCGAACATCTCAGGCAGGACGATGAGCGAGCCGCGAGGCGGCGCGGCCTGCTCGACGAGACGCTCCACGATCGCGTGGTTCGCGGCCTTGTCTTCCCAGACGATGTCGAACTGGACGGCGTAGATGCGCGGCATGACTCACAACGATAATACCGCGAGAGACCCCACGATTCGCTCGAAGACTCGCTCATCGCGGGCGTGGATGTCGCATACCATGCACCCATGCCCATCGAACTGCGCCTCGAACGACTCAAGCCCGGCGTGCCCCTGCCGGCATATCAGAGTGAGCACGCAGCGGGCATGGACCTGCACGCGGCCCTCGCAGCGCCGGTCACCCTCAAGCCCGACGACATCCGGCTGATTCCCTGCGGCTTCCGCATGGCGGTGCCGGTCGGCTACGAGGCGCAGATCAGGCCGCGCTCCGGCCTGGCGAGCAAGTACGGCATCTCAATGCCCAACGCCCCCGGCACGATCGACGCCGACTACCGCGGCGAGGTCTGCGTGCCGCTCATCAACCTTGGCCGCGAGCCGTTCACGGTGGAGCCGCACATGCGCATCGCGCAGATGGTCATCGCCCCCGTCGCGCACGCCAGTGTGATTGAAGTCGCCTCGCTCGACGAAACCTCGCGCGGCGCCGGCGGCTTCGGATCGACGGGGCATTGACGAAACGCGTCCATGCTGCTCAGTCAGTTCTCATCGCGCTTCTTCTCTTCGGGGAAGAGGAGGTAGCGCAGGGGGTTGAAGGGGTCGCCGTCGTACTTCACGACGCCCGCGTGTCCGTCGAGGAACGCCATCGAGTAGGCGCTGTCGGTTGAATGGTGATTGGCGCGGGGCGTCTTGCGGAAGACGGCATGAAAGCCGCCCGGCTCATCGAGGTACGCCACCATCTGCGATGAGATCTGCAATCGGGCGCGTGTGAACGCTCGTAGTCCGACGGGCCACGTCATCGGCTCCGCCACGTCGTTGTAGAAGAAGGCGTGGAAGGAGTACCACGTCGCGTTAAAGCCGTACGACGTGCCGACCAGCCGGTAGGCGCTCGTTCCATAGGCGGGTTCGGGCTGGTCATACCGCTCCGTGAGGTTGAACAGGAGATCATCCGGGCACTCGAAGATGGGGAAGTTGAAGCGATGGGGGTCCATGAACTCCATCCGGCCGATGCGCTCATCGCCGCGCGGCCGTTCGGGATGGACATACCTGTTGAGCGGCCGCTCATAGGGGAGGTAGAGGTGGCTCCAGTCGCCTTGAGTGCGCGTGGTGTAGCGCCCGCCGTGGCTGTAGTTATCGAGAATGGCGTGGCCGCGCGGCACGAGGATGGGCATGACATCCTTGTGCTCGTCGAGGTACATCGCCGTCGCCGTCATGATCTGGCTGAGATTGCTCAGGCACCCCGCCTGCCGCGCGGCATGACGCGCTCGGCTCAGCGCCGGCAGCAGCAGCGCGATCAGCAGCGCGATGATCGAGATCACCACGAGCAGTTCGATGAGGGTGAACGCGGCTGGGCGCCTCGGCGAGTTGTGATGCGATCTGGGCATTCTCTGGCTGGTGAATCCTTGCTCGTGACAGTATAGAAACCGCCCCGAACGCCGTTCTGTTCCATCCAGATGGGTTGACAATCGGCCCCGGCATGAGCAAGGGCCGCGAAAGGCGCACCACCAGAACCCGAACGGGCTTTCTTCACGCCGACCGCGCCGGCCGTTCGATATCATTGGGTGGAACCGTGCGCGCCGGCCTGGAGGGCGGAGTCTGCCGGCGAGGTCCGCCTGCCTGACGCCGCGCCGAGGCCTTGAGGATGCAATTGACCGCATGGCACGAGTGAAACGCAAATCGAGTGAGAGCAAGCGCGATGCGGCGCCGGAGGGCCGCGCTGCGTCCGCGGCGTGGCGCGTGGTCGGCTGGCTGGCGCTGGCGGCGCTGGTGGCCTTTGTCGGGGCGTCGCTGCTGAGTTTCGATCCCAGCGACCCGCCGAGCCGCAGCGCCTACCCACTGAATGACCCGCCTGTCAATTGGTGCGGAACGATTGGCGCCCATGTTGCCTACTGGTCGTACCACTTGTTCGGTCACGGTCTGTGGGCGGGCCTCGCGCTCCTGCTGGTATACCTCGGCATCATTGCCTTCGGCAGACGCGTGAGCCATCCTCTGGTCCGCTTCGGCGGTGTGATTGCAGTTGTGCTGGCCACATCTGGCCTTCAGTATCTCTGGTTCAAGTCATCGGGTCGTCTTGTTCCCGAAGGCGGCGGCGGGTTGCTCGCCATTGCCGGAGTGGACTATCTCGTCAGTCGATTCAATGGGCCCGGCACCGCCATCATCCTCATCCTCCTGCTGCTCGTGGGCGCCATCGTGGCCGCCGATCGATTGGTGCTGGCGCTGCCGGTGTTGGCGCTTCGCGGCCTGGGTCTGATGAAGAAAGTCCCCGTGGCAAGAGCAATGAGCGCGGTGACGACGCTGGCCGCCTCGACCACCGCGGCGCTTTCGTCGAACGCGAGCGGGCAAATGCAGGAAGGGGAGGCGGAGGCGCCGGCGGACCCGGTTCGTCTGGCGCGCCGGAGCCGGGGCCAGACGGCGCCGCCCTCCATCAGTCCCGACGCGGGTGGTTTCGCCGGCGTCGAATCGTTTGCGATGGAGGAGGCCGCACGCAATGCTTCCGCCGCCGCCGATGCCGCCGCCACCGTGCGCTCGACACAGATCAACATGGAGGCCTTGCGGGAGAAGATTCGCAAACTGCCCGTCAACATTTCCTCGCGTCCCAGGGCCGTCGGAAAGAACGCCAGGGTCGATCTGCCGCGCACCGACGACTACAGCGGCTATCGGTTCCCCTCGCTCGATCTGCTCATCGAACCCGAGGAGACCTTCACCGAAAAGATGGAGGCCTTCGTCCGCGAGCAGGCCGAAGTGCTCGAACACGCGCTGATGGTCTACGGCATCGAGGGCGAGGTCGTCGGCATCGACTCGGGCCCCGTCATCACCCTCTACGAAGTGCAACTCACGCCCGGCACCAAGGTGTCTTCGGTCAACTCCATCGCCTCGGACATCGCCCGCTCGCTGCGTGCGCAGAACATCCGCATCGTGGCGAACATGGCGGGCAAGTCTACGATCGGCGTCGAGGTGCCAAACCTCAACAAGGAAAAAGTGCGCATCAAGGAACTGATGACCGCTCATTCCGACGCGGCGAAGATGCGCCTGCCCATGTTCCTCGGCAAGGACGCCTCGGGCACGCCGCTCATTGCTGATCTTTCCGCCATGCCCCACATGCTCGTGGCCGGCACGACCGGCTCGGGCAAGAGCGTGTGCATCAACACCATCATCATGTCCTTCCTCTACACGCGCCGGCCGGATGAACTCAAACTCATTCTCGTCGATCCCAAGATGGTCGAGATGAACCAGTTCAAGGAGATTCCGCACCTCATGTGCCCGGTCGTCACCGAGATGGGCAAGGCGGCGGCGATCCTCGAATGGGCCGTCACCAAGATGGAGGAGCGCTACGAACTCCTCTCCGAAGTCGGCGTGCGCGACACCGCCGCCTACAACATGCTCACCTGGGGGGAGATCGAAGAGCGCCTCGGCCCGATGACCGAGCAGGAAGCGGCGAGCATCCCCAAGAAGATCCCCTACATCGTCTTCATCATCGATGAACTCGCCGACCTCATCATGACGCACAAGGAGGTCGAGACGCTCATCGTGCGCATCGCGCAAAAGGCGCGGGCGGTGGGCATCCACCTCATCCTCGCCACTCAGCGGCCGCAGGCCAACGTCGTCACCGGCCTGATCAAGAGCAACATGCCCTGCCGCGTTTCGTTCAAGGTGGCGTCCGGGATGGACAGCCGCATCGTGCTCGACCAGAAGGGGGCGGAACTGCTCCTCGGCCAGGGCGACATGATGTTCCTCGGCCCGCGCACCAGCGAGATCACCCGCGCGCAGGGCACGCTGGTGGATGACCTCGAAATCCGCAGAGTCACGCGCTTCCTCAAGGAGGTCGCGGCCCCGAGTTTCGAGCGGCAACTCATGGTCCTCCGCGCGCCGGGCGTCGAGGGCGACGCGGAGTCGGGGCTCTCAGACGGCGAGCGCGATCCGCTCTTCTTCGAGGCCGTGGACATCATCGTCGAGTCCGGTCGCGGCTCGGTCTCGCTCCTTCAGCGCCGCCTGGCGATCGGCTACACCCGCGCCAGCCGACTCATTGATCAGATGGGACTCGCCGGCATCATCGGTGAACACAAAGGCTCCGTCGCACGCGAAGTGATCGTCACGCCGGAAGAGTGGGAGCAGATGCGCCGCATGATGGAGGAAGGCGAGGCGGAAGGCACGCTCTTCTCCGGCGAGGGCGATGACGCCGCCGCCGATGGAACCGCCTCGGATGACGCGCCTGATGAGGGTGAAGAGGACTTCGACCTTGTAGATGAAGAAGACGATGAGATCATCCTCGACGAGGACGACGAGAAGCCGATCGAACCCGCCCGGCGGTTCAAGTCCTGAGGTGATGAGCGATTCGGTGGTTCATAACGTCGCAGGCATCGACCCTAAACTCTCGCCGCGATGACGACGATTGGCTCACACCGCTTCACCTTCATGCTCGACGGCCTCGGCGATCCGGGCGCAGCGCGCGATCTGACGCGCGACCTGCACGCTCAACTTGGCCTTGTTGCCCGCGCTGATCCGGCGGGGATGTGGCTGGAGATCGAGAGCGAATCGCCCATCGACGAAGCGATGTCGGATCGCGTGGCGGAGGTGGCGCGGCGGTTCGCGCTTGAGCCGCGCGACCGCATCAGCAGTTCGTTTGTCAGCAGCGTCACCGCCGAGCAACTGCGTGATCGACTTGGATACGAATGGACGAGCCGGTGGGCGACGGGGCTGGTGTTTCTTCTGCCGGCGCTGGCGCTGCACTACCTCACGCCGATGCTGGCGCAGGGCGGGCGGCTGATTCCCGGCATGCTCGAAGCGGCGCTGGTGATCTGGTCGCTCATCGCGGCGTCCTGGCCGATCGCGTGGCAGGGGCTGCTGGCGGCGCAGCATCGGCGCTTCACCCCTGACCTCTTCACGCTCACGGCCCTGCTCGTTTCGCTGCTCGTCGGGCTGGTGCAGGTGGTGATGGCGAGCGAGAATGCGCTGCACATCACCGCGTACCTCATCATCGCCGTCACGACGCAGCGGATGATCATTTGGCGCCGCGCGCGGCGGCTTCAGGGGTGCGCTCATCTCATGCCGCCGAGTGCTCCGCTGCTGGCGGTGGTGCTCGCGGCGGGATTGGGCGTCGCCTGCTTTGATTTCGCGGGCGGACTCTCGATGCTCCTCGCGATGCCGGCGATGATCGGGCTCCTGTCGATCAACCGCCTCGTGCATCCCTATGGTGCGATGATCCCGGCAGTGCTGATGAGTGTGCTGCTGGGCGCTGCGCCGCTGGTGCTGCCTGATGAGTATCTGGCCGGCCGGGTCGAGGCGGCCTTCGCCTTCAACATGCTGTTTACACTGCTCTACGGGGTCGCACTCGGAACGCGGCGCACGGCCTGCGAGACGGCGAACCTATGATTGCCGACGTGAACACCGCATCATCGACAACGCGAACCGATCCGGTTGAATCGCCATTCGCCGCGCAGCACGCGCGGCAGCGAGTGTCTGCGGTGATGATGACCGTCGGTCTGACGCAGGTGCTGCCGCTCGCGCTCTCCTGGCTGCCGGGGATCGGCGAGATGACCGGGCGATTGCAGGAGCAGCGCGGCTGGCTCGCAGCGGTGGCGCTGGGCGGCGCGGTCTACGTACTCACAGCCTTGCCGGCGCGGCTCGGGTGGAGACCGGCGACGTGGCTCGCGCTGGCGGCTTCGGCCGGTCAGGCGGGAGTTTTCATCCTCCTCGCCGTGCTGGCGATCATCGCGGCCATCAGCGCCGGCAGCCCCGGCTCGATGACGATGGGGGTGCTGCTCTTCGGCTCGATCGCCTCGCTGCACCTGTTCATCGCGCGCTGGCTCTGGCCGCTGGTGCGGAGCGAGCCGGCATGAGCGCCCGCGATGAGCACATCAACCGCCTCGATGCGCTGGCCGAAGCGCCGGAGCCGGCCGCCGATCCGACCGCGGATCGCCGGATGTTCTCTCGCGGCGTGGGGTTCCTCATGCAAGGGCTCGGCGCGACGCTCTTCATCCTCACCACCTGCGCGTGCTGCGGCATCGCGTTCTTCGAGGGCGGGGCCATGCACCGGGGGATCATCGACATTCAGGCGGAGGCGTCGGGCAGCGCCGTGCGGGCGCAGATCGTGCTCGTGGCCAGTGTCCTCGGTTCGCTGGCGCTCGTTGCGTTCGGCCTTGGGCAGCAATCGGATCGCGGGCGCCTGCCGGCGCTGGGGACGGCGGCGACGGCGACGTTGCTGGCGGTCGGCTACATTGCGACGCCTTTGCTCGATCTCGGGCCGCAGAGCCGCCCTGTCATTGTCGTCGGCGTCAGTTGGAGCCTCGCGGTCATCTTCGCGGTCGCGGCTGCGGCGGCGTGGCTGGCGGTGGTTCAGGTGCTCGAGTCTCCTCCGCTGAGTTCCGCCGCGCCAACGGTTCCCGCCGACGCCTTTCCCGACCCCCTCGCTCAGCCGCGCGCGAGGCACGATTCCCCCGCCGAAGCCGACCTCGCCAGACGCCGCAAGCGCCTCGAGGAAGAACTGCGCCACCTGGATGACATCGAGCGGCAGGTTCGCGGCCGAAATCGCCCCGGAGAGTGAGCAACGCCATCGACTGGCGTCGATATCATCCGTAGAGGAGCATCGGCATGACACATCCGCACACCTGGCGGACAGTACGGCTGCGGTTTGCCTTCTGCCTCATGATGGGTTGGGTCATCGCGCCCGATCCGTCGGTGAGCACCCACGGCGCCGCGATGGCCGACTCTGAGGGCGTTGCCGCGTCAGCCCGCGCGTCCGACCGCGTGATCGACGATGATCACTACAAACTGGCGCGCCAGACGATCGACAAGGCCGTGGCATTTCTGCGATTGCAGCAGGATAATAAGTCGGGGGGCTGGAGCGTGCCGTCCGACGGCAGGCCGCACCTGCCGGGCATCACGGCACTGGTGCTCACCGGCATGTTGATGGAGCCGGGCATCGACGCCGACGATCCCGCAGTGAGCCGCGGCGTCGGATATCTCCTCTCGCACCGCCAGCCCGACGGCGGCATCTACGACCGCATCCTTCCCAACTACAACACCGCGTTGGCGCTGAGCGTCCTTGGCCGCATTCACCATCCCGAAGCGACGGCGGCGATCAAGCCCGCACAGGACTATGTTCGTTCCCTCCAGTGGGCCGGGCATCTCGATCCCTTTGGAAGAGAGATCGTCGAGTCGCATCCGTATTACGGCGGCGCGGGCTACGGCGCCAGCAGCCGGCCCGACAATTCCAATCTCGCCACCATGCTCCAGGGATTGCACGACAGCGGTCTTGACTGCAACGACCCCGCCTTCCAGCGCGCCGTCGTCTTCCTCCAGCGCACGCAGATGCTCGACGAAATGAACGACATGACCTACGCCGATGGATCGAAGCAGGGGGGCTTCATTTACGCCACCAGCCCCGACAAGGATTCGATCGGATCGGGCGAGTCCAAGGCCGGCCTGACCGACGAGTCGCTCGACGACGGCACGGTCGTCTCGCGCCTGCGGTGCTACGGCTCGATGACCTACGCCGGCTTCAAGAGTTACATCTACGCCAATCTCGACCGCGATGATCCGCGCGTCGTGGCCGCACACGAGTGGCTGCGGCGTCACTACACGCTCGATGAGAATCCCGGCATGGGGATGCAGGGGTACTACTACTACCTCGTGACCATGAGCCGCGCCCTCGACGCCTGGGGGAGCACGACGATCTCCCCGCTGGGGCGCGACGGCGAGCCGGCCGAGCCGCGCGACTGGGCCGACGACCTCATCGACAAGATCGCCTCGCTCCAGCGGCCCGACGGCAGTTTCGTCAACGAATCCGATCGCTGGATGGAAGGCGATCCCATCCTCGTCACCGCCTACGCCCTGCTCGCCCTCCAGCACGCCATAGACTGATTCATGCGAATCGGCGAGATCACCTTCCGCGTGCGCTACAGCGAGTGCGACCCGATGAACGTGGCGCACCACACGGCCTATGCGGTGTGGTTCGAGATGGGGCGCACCGAACTGCTGCGAAGCGGCGGCGTCTCCTATGCCGATCTCGAAAAAGCCGGCGTGCGCCTCGCGGTCGTCGAGATCAGCGTCAAGTACCGCAGGCCGGCGCTGTACGACGACCTGCTTTGCCTCGAAACACGATTGGTTGAAGCAAGTCATGTGAAGATCAGGCACGAGTACACCCTGTGGCGCGGCGTCGAGCGCCTGGCTGTGGCGAGCACAACGCTCGCCTGCCTCACTTCCAGGGGGCGCGCCGTGGAACTGCCCACTGTGCTGCGGACGCACGCGGAAGGAACTTCGGTGTGAGGAATCGCACCCGATTGTGATGGGCGGCGCCGTTGGATAGCGGGTCGCAGTGGTCCGGCTCGACCGGCCGGCACACAATACTCCGACCCTTCCCGGAGGCCCCCCATGGCAGAGTCGGTCGCAACGCTCAAGGTGCTCGTCGGGCTGGATGACTCCGGCTCCGCCCGCGCCGCGGTTTCACACGTGCTTCGGGTTTTTGGGGGCGCAGAGAAGCCGCAACTGAATCTCCTGCACGTGCTGGTGCAGAAGATCCCGGCGCACCTGGAGTTCATCGATCCTTCGATGATCTGGGACGGCGCGGGACTTCCTTCGGCACTCGCCACCGAGACGGCCGAGCAGATTGCGCAGGAGAAGGAGGCCGCGAACAAACGAGTCGGCGAACTCTTCGACGACCTCGGCGGGAGCGACTGGCCGAGGAACCGGCTGACCATCACCGTTCTCGAAGGCGGCTTCACGCGAGCCGCCATCGCCGAGATCCTGACCTGGCACGCGCGCGAGATCAACGCCGACATCGTCGTTGTCGGCCGAACCCACCACGGCGCCCTTCACGATGCCTTCATCCGGTCCACCGGCGAGCGCCTCGTTCACGCCTGCAAAGGCACCGCCGCCTGGGTCGTGGGCGCGGCCGGCCGGGATTGATCTGAGAACGTGTGTGGAAGCGCGGGTGCCGTGGTCTGGTAGGGAGGCTCTGCGACCGGAAGGCCACGCGGTGGCGCCATAGGCGATCACGGTAGCTCGATCACCATTCGCGCGCTCGCGTGGCCTGCGCTCCCAGAGCGTCGCTTAGACCACGGCACTCCGTGGTTCTCATCGAGGTTCTGAACACAGGGTCCGGCAACGAGATCGGCCCGACGCGCGGAGCGCCGGGCCGATCGAATCGCATCAAGCCTCTGTCAGCGGAGAGGAATCACTCGATCATCGTCTCCACGACGTTGCTCGTGTTCTCAAACTGGGCGGCCTGGAACCAGACGGTGCGGCCCGAGCCGTTGACGGGAATGGGCAGGGTCCAGGAGACGCTGCCGTTGCCGTCGGCCCGGCGGGCGTTGCCGGCCTGAATCGGGCTGCGCAGGTCGAGCGTGACGTTGAGGCCGGGGATGTAGGTGCTTCCCAGGCCGCGCAGGCTGTAGGCCAGGTAGGTCAACTCGTTGGGATTGGCGCTGGTCACGTCGAATTGCCCGCTCTGTCCGCCTTGAAGCGGGCCGACCGCGAGGGCCATGCCCCCGCCCCCGCAGCCGCGCCGCGACACGATGAACGCATCCACACCCGCCTCAGTCACGGAGTCGCTGGGATTGTCCACGGCGTTGAAGCGAACCTTCATCGTCGCGGTCGGGGCGATGTAGGCGCTGACCTGGAACTCGCGCGCGACCCACTGGGCGGCCTGGTTGGGGATGTCCTCGACGGTCGTCCACGTCGAGCCGTTGTCATTGGAAATCTGCACAGTGAAGCGGTCGGGCACGCCGTTGACGCTGCGGAACCAGCGGGCGTAGGAGATGGTGGCGTCGCCGCCGCTGAGATCGAAGGTGGGGGAGATGAGCCGCGTCGGCCCGCCGTCCACGTCGGAGTTGCCGCTGCGGTTGGCCGTGACGAAGCAGGCGCCTGAGCCGTCGAAGTCCGTCGGGGGGTCTTCACGTGTGCCGCCGCCGACGGGCACGCCGCGTTCCCAGGCGCCGTCGGTGAGGTTCTCGTTCTGCACGGTCCAGCCCTGGTTGGTCTGGAAGTCGTCGGCAAAGACGACATCGACGAATACCGATTCCGCTTCGTAGAACTCCTGCGGCGCGCCCACCGGCGAAGTGTGCTGGACGTTGTCGGTCGAGTACGCCTCGAAGTAGAACTGCACGACTTCGCCGCAATCCGCGGGCGGCAGTGTGGCGCGGAAGAGGTTGTTGCCCAGCGGCGCCAGGTTGGAGGCGACGAAGCCGCCGTTGTTGCCGATGCGCGCATAGACCTTGGCCGTGCCCGACTGATACACCCCGCCGTTCACTCCCCGGATATCGACATCGACGTCGGTGGGCGTGTTGGGATCGACGGTGGCAGGCACGCCGTTGGGGAAGGCGATGGTGAGGCGGGTGGCAAGGAACTTGGCCAGTTCCATGGCGCCGGCGAAGCACTCCTGCGAGGCGGGAATGATCTGCTCGGGCGGAAGGATGAAGCCGAACTGCCCGCGATCGCGCAATTCGAAACTCATGCCCCAGGCGCCGCCGTCCACGTACGCCCAGTCCAGCGTCACGCCGGAGGCCGGGTAGATCGTCGTATACGTGGGCCCGTGGACCCACTGAGTTCCGTAAAGGCTTTCAATCACGGCCTCCATGCTCGCGCCGATCATCTCGAAGGTCGCATGGTCGGGCGGGAGTTGGCTCGTATAGCCGTGGGGTTGAAGAACAAGTTGCGAATAGGAGTGAACGTCAATAAAGCCGGCAAAGTTGGGCAGGGAGAGTTGCCAGTCGCGCATCACCTGCGATTCAGGCTCGGAGAAGGGCGCCGTGCCGCGGTAGGTTTCGCTGCCCGTGTTGCCGCTCGATCCTTCCCCGCCCCAGCCGACGCCGTAGTTGCGGTTGAGATCGACGCCGAAGGTGCTGTTGCCGTTGTTTCGCCGGTTCTTGCGCCACATTCGGTCCGTCTGCGTATAGGCAAATCCATCGGGATTCGTCACCGAGACGACATGGAAGTTGACGCGATCGACGAGTTGCGTGAGCAGCGGGTCGTTGCCGTAGGATGTCAGGAGCGTTTCGATCATGTAGGGCATCGCCATCGAGGTGATCCACTCGCGAGCATGGATCGTGCCGTGGATGACGAAGTCGGGCTTGCCATTCGGTCCGCCGGCGCCGGAGATGAGGATTCCGCGAATCGGCCGGCCCTCCAGCGAGTTGCCGACTACGAAGGTCTGCGCCAGGTTGGGGAACGAATCCGCCAGGCCTTGGACGTACTGCTCGATCTCCGCGAGAGTGTGGTAGGAGTCGTACCAGCCCGTCCGTTGATTGCCCTGCTTCTCGCGCTCGATGAGCGCCTGCACATCTTCAATGAAGACTTCGTACTCGACGCCCGAGGCCGCGAGGGCTTCCAGGGCTTCGGGTGGAATGCGGTAGTCAACCACCCCGATCCCTGAACCGTGCGTCCAGCAATCGGGACTGAGTGTTTCCATGATGCGCAGGTCTCGGGCGCTCTTGATGTTGGCGTGGACGACCTTGTGGCCGTCATAGCGCACAGGCTCTTGGGCGGCCTGATCCTGGCCGAACGCCGCGCCGGAACCGACGTTCAGAGTCGCAACGCACGCCGCCAGGGTCAGGGCGGAAGCAAATCGAAGAATCATCACG
>Ga0326597_10002767_pt1 | contig 25955 bp, 24 predicted proteins | sample RVTome_12_FD_203789 | JGI IMG/M metagenome (GOLD analysis project Ga0326597, IMG submission 203789) | Soil microbial communities from uranium-contaminated site in the Upper Colorado River Basin, Wyoming, United States - RVT100D185 | ecosystem: Environmental > Terrestrial > Soil > Contaminated >... | reverse complement strand
CGCGGAGAATGGCGACCGTCCCGCCCGGCGTGCCGCCGATGACGTTCGCCGCCATCGGACCCGGACACGCGCCCTCGAGACTGATCTCAAAGGGCGGAAAGACGACGCGGCCGCGCAGGCGGAACATCTGGTCGCCCAAAGTGCTCATGTGCGAGAACTCGCCTCGCCTGAAAAAAGCGGCCTTTCCGTCTCCCGGGGTGCGGATCAACGCCTGCGCGAGATTCCAGCCATTGCCGGAAACGCCGATCCAGTAGCGCGTGTTCGCTCGGAGAGGTACCGACTCAAAATCGAAACTCACTTTGTACAGGTCCGTGCCGTTGTAGTTCCCGTCGAATGTGTACGAAGAATGTTCGACATCGAAGCGCACATACTCTTCACCCGGGAGTAGCGGATTGAATCGGTCATTCAGGAGTACCGTTACTTGCATGTTGCCTGCTGGCTCGGGAATGATCGTCCAGATATCGATGCCGGTCAGTGCGATGAAGTCAGCGAAGATCACATCATCCGCCCATTCAGATACTCCCACTTCGTTCCAACTTGATGTGTTATACACACCAGTCCCTGGTCCGAAGTCCCAGATGATGTCGCCGCCGCGCGCAGCGCCGGCAACAGTCAGCGCTGCGCAGGCGGCATAGGACGAGATCAGTTTCAAGCGCTCAATGTGCCTCATGGCGCTCACTCGAAGTCGAGATAGATGAACTCCGCGACCGATGGGACGCCGAGATCATCCACGACGACAAGCATGTATGGGCCGGGTGGTGCAAACGCCGCTGGCGGAGGATCCACGACTTCCACATCGGGCAATGTCTGATGCGGCGTCGACTCCAGTATCACATACCTTTGCGAGAAGTTGACTGAGTGCGTCACCGATCCCATCGCGATGAGGGCGACATAGCCGAAGTCCCGCCCTTGCGCCAGCGAATAGGTCACGTTGAAGGGATCCTCGCGATCGATGAGCGGCGGCGTGCCCGTCGGCGAAGTGATCTCCGGCCGATCCTCATCGAAGTACCACGGCCGGTAGACCTCGACGAGTTCGCCCGGATGCGGATCGGGCGGGTTTGTTGTCGCCGGGTTGTCATCCCCCGCGACCCACACGCTCCCATCGCGCAGCAGGACCGCCACGGAGTGATACCCGCGCGCGAAATCGTGGTCGGGCAGGTCCTCCCACTCGCCGTTCACGCGGTCGAAGACTTGGGGCGTCATCATGGAACCCTTCCCTTTCTGCCGGAGGGTCGCCGCCTCGCTCATGCTGGGCGGGGGGATGATGGGGCGGCCACACGGAGTGCATGTCCCCTCGGCCCTCTATGATTACAGCAAAAGGGCGACGACGCAAGGGAAAAGTCAGAAAAACATGAAACTCGCCCGGAAATCCGCGACCCGGCCTGATTGACGTGTCGTGCAGCGGCATCGCCCGGATGGATCGAACGCCGACGAGCCGCCGATGCACGCACCCTCCTTCCTCGGCCCTAACGTAGATGGAGCCTGCGGCCCGGCGCCCGACCCCCATGCCCGACCTCATCACCATCGCGTTCATCTTCCTCGCGGCTCTGGGGCTCGCGCTTTCTTCTCGCGGGTGGCGGGGCCGGCGGGTGGACAACCACCCGTGGTGCCGCAAGTGCCGCTTCGACCTCCACGGCCTCTGGCCCGGCGCAGCGCGCTGCCCGGAGTGCGGGATCGATCTGGAGCGCATCGACGCCGTCGAACTCGGCCAGCGCATCCGCCGGCCCGTTTCAACTGTGGTCGGCGCCCTGCTGCTGGCGCTGTGTGCCGCATGGCTGGGCATCGGAGTCTGGCGGGTTGTGGCGCCGATCGACTGGACGACCTACAAGCCCGACTGGTGGCTCGACCGCGAATCCCGTTCGGTGGATGCCCAGACCGCAGAGCGGGCGCTCAAGGAACTGAACACGAGGATTGGCCGAGGCAAGGTCAGCGGTGCGCGGGTCGCGGGCCTGGCGAAGCACGCCCTCTCCCTCCAGGCCGACGAATCGGCCGCATGGCTCGACGGCTGGGGCGACGTCATCCTTTATGCATGGGGCAACGGCGCGCTCACGTCCGAACAGGCGCTGGACTTCGCACAGAATGCCGTGAGCATCACGCTCAAGCCCGCCCTGCCCGTGGTGCGTCAGTGGGAGATCACCAGCGTCGGTCCCAGTCTGGCGCTCCAGCGCGGCGGCACGACCGACCTCACCATGCGCCTCATCCCCACTGCGGCCGCGATCGGCGGTGTCAAACTGCCGATCGATCCCGGCGAAATGATGGAGTTCCGCCTCCGCCGCCGCGGCAGCGTACCGGCTGGATCCCGGCCATTGCCGGTGATCGTCGAGCCGGGCGAGCACGAGATCGAAGTCTCCTGGAGCGTCTCCCTGTTCCCGCGCAACACGACGGCGAAGGCGGCGGTGTGGGACGTTGACCTGGCGTCGCCGATCAAGGTCATTGCTCCGGCCGAGGGCGCACCCGAACTCGTCATGGACGAGCAGACGGATCAGGTGCTGCGCGCGAGCATCGACGTGCAGGCCGTCGGGCTGCGCTGGGCCGCGTCGACGACGGGGCGCAGCGGCAGTTCGCGCGTCGTCGTCGTTGTGACCATCCATGAGGCGCCGATCGCCGCACGGATTCAGATCGCGGCCTGGGCGGATCAGGCCGCCCGCGTGGTGCGCCAGACTCAGGCGCCCGTCATCCTTCCCGGCCAGTCGTGTCAATGGCGCCATCATCTCACCAACATTCAGGACGGCGCCGCGTCCGTTACCGTCACCATTCAGCCAAGGCTGGATGACCCGCGGCGCTCGCAGGGATTCTTCGTGGTCCAGACCGAGGAGCAGCCCGAATCGCCTCCCCCGCGCGAGACAGAGCCTTTCACCGCGGATCGGATCTGGTTCGGCCGGGAGATTGAGTTCAGCAACGTGCCCATCCGCTGGTTCGACTCCATTGATGATCCGGGCCTGACGGAGGCGCTTCGTGAGATCGCTACGATGTCCGCAGGCTGGAGCCTGCTCGATGAGCCGTCGGCAGCGACCGATCCGCCCTGACCCTCGCCGTCTCGACGAGCGGTTTTCACGTCGATGGAGATGCCCGGACGTATTCGGCAAACCATGCTCGATCTGCTCACCATCCTGTTCATCCTGCTGGCGCTGCTCGGCGTCGGGCTTTTTCGGCGCGGTTGGACGGGGCGGCGGGTGGACAACCACCCGTGGTGCCGGGCGTGCCGGTTTGACTTGCGCGGTCGCTGGCCCGGCGCTGAGAAGTGTCCGGAGTGCGGCGCGGTGCTGGATGCGGTCGGGGCGGTCGAGATCGGCCGGCGGGTGCATAGCCCGGCGTCGCTGGTTTTCGGAGTGCTGCTGCTCGTCGTTTGCTCCGCCTGGCTCGGCGCGGAGGTATGGAAAGCAGCCGCGCCGATCGACTGGATGACTTACAAGCCGGACTGGTGGATCGCGCGCGATGCGAAGTCCGTCGATGTTGAGCGGGCCGAGGGGGCGCTCAAGGAACTCAACGCTCGCATCGAGCGCGACGCGATCAGCGCCGCGCGGCTTTCGGAACTGATTGCCTATGCGCTGGAACTCCAGGCGGATGAGTCGGCGACGTGGCGCGAGGGGTGGGGGGATGTCGTCTTGCAGGCCTGGCGAAAGGGATCGCTCACGCCGGATCAGATCATGCAGTTTGCGCAGCGTGCTGTTTCCCTGCAAATGGACGTCGAGTCGCCGATGGTGCGCCGATGGGAGGTGACGCGCGCCGGGCCCACTCCTTTTCTCGATCGCGCCGGTATGGGCGATCTGGCGCTGCAACTTCGGCCGCTGTCGGCGACGCTCGACGGAATCGAACTGGACATTCACCCGGAGGAGCTCGCCAGTCACGACCCGCTTCGGAGCAGGAATCGGATGTTGCCGGCGAAGCAGTTTGCCGTTCTCGTCGAGCCGGGTGAGCGGGAGTTGCAGATTACGTGGCAAGCGATGCTCTGGCCCCGAAAGGCGACCGCGGCGCCGGCCGTGTGGGATGTGCCGCTCACGGCATTGCTGACCATCCTCGCGCCCTTGCCGGGAACGCCTGAACTGGTTGTTGAGGACGAGATCACCTCCAGCCTCCGCGATTGCATTGTCGTGGAAGTCGTTGGCATCAGGGCGCCAGCCTTCCAATCGAGAACTCCCCCGGTTCCGAGGGTCGTCGCAGTAGTGACCATTCGCGACGCGCCGATTGCCGCGAGCCTTCAGATCGACTTCTGCTTTTCCGCTGGCCCGTCCCTTCCTCGACAACAATCGCGCCTGGGAATCAATCCGGGCGCGCCCTACCAGATTCGCTGTCACATCGACACCGGCTCAACGGAGGAGCCTGATCGAATCAGTGTAATGCTGCGCCCACTGGTGGAGCGTGTCCCCGGACTTAATCTCCCGCGAGAAGGGCACGGGCGGCTCTGGTATGGCAAGCCGATCGAGATCAACGACATCGCCGTGCAGTGGTTTGATACGGAGGACGATCCCACTTTGCCCCAAGAACTTCGCCAGTTGGCAAAGAGACCTGCGGGCTGGGGGTTGATGCGCGAGGCGCTGGAGCAAGGCACGATCCGCCCATCGCCAAACCGCCCCGAGGACCAGCCGTGACTCAACTCGGCGGGCGGGACGGCCATGCTCCACAGGCTGAAAGCCTGTACCACCGGAAACTTTGACTGCTCGCGCGGGCGTGACGCTCATGCTCCGGGCATTCAATCCGTCTCACTCCACCCGCACAACCCCGCTGCCGCCTCGGACGATCTCGCCGATCACGATCGGCTCTTCGCGCAACTTCGTCAGGTGCTTCATCACCGAGTTGGCGAAGGATGGGCGGACGATGAGGACGTAGCCGATGCCCATGTTGAAGACGCTCAGCATCTCGCCGCGCTCAATGCGGCCGTGCTTCTGGAGGAACGCGAAGACGGGCGGCTCGGGCCATTTCGACGAATCGAGCGCGGCGTCGAGATCACTGGGCAGGGCGCGGCAGACGTTGCCGGGCAGGCCGCCGCCGGTGATGTGGGCCATGCCCGCAATGATCTTCTTGACGGTGTAATGCCGCAGGAGGCGCACAATCGAGCGCGTGTAGATGCGCGTCGGGGTGAGCAGCACCTGGCCGAGCGTGCGTTGAGCATCCAGTTCGGGATCTACCTTGTTAAGATCAAGCCCGGCGTTGCTCACGATGCGCCGCACGAGCGAGTAGCCGTTGGAGTGGACGCCGGAGGAAGGCAGGCCGATGACGATGTCCCCCGCCTCGACGAGGGAGGTGTCGATGGCGCGGTCGAGTTCGACGACGCCGACGGCGAAGCCGGCGATGTCGAAATCGCCCTCGCTGTAGACATCGGGCATTTCGGCCGTCTCGCCGCCGATGAGGGCGCAGCCCGCGAGCCGGCAGCCGTCGGCCACCCCCTTGACGATCGCCGCGGCGACCTGCGGATCGAGGCGGTTGACGGCGAGGTAATCGAGGAACATGAGCGGCTCAGCGCCCTCGACGATCATGTCGTTGACGCACATGGCCACGCAGTCGATGCCGACGGTGTCGTAGACGCCCAGTTGTGAGGCGAGTTTGACCTTGGTGCCCACGCCGTCGGTGCAGGCGACGAGGACGGGCTCGCGGTAATTGCGGCGGAAGAGTTTCTCGTTGTAGTCGAGGCGGACCAGGCCGGCGAAGCCGCCGGGGCGGTCGATGACGCGCGGGCCGTGGGTGCGGCGCATGAGGCTCTGAATCAGGCCCACCATGGTGTCGCCGGCCTCGATGTCCACGCCGCTGTCGGCATAGGTAAGGGGTTTGCCGGCGTTGGAGGGCTCTGGCGACATGGTCTGCGTGCTCATGGAGCCAAAGGATAGCCGCGGGAGGGGGAAGGCATCGAGGGATCAGGGTCTTGGTGAGCCGCGACGCGGAGGCTCTGCGGAGCGGCGCGTTTCGACGGCGGCGCGACTCCCACGCGCCATGACCGGCCCGCCGAACGGGGAGGTTCCCTCAATTCCCCCCGATTGACGGTTTGCCGCGATCCCAATAGGATCGGGGACCGGTTTGTCGCTCCGGCGGGCCGGCCCTTTCATTCGTGATGGACCTTTCTTTGTGGTGGAGTGGAATCGTGCGCCTCGCGGTCATTTCAGACATTCATGGGAACGCGGAGGCGTTGCGGGCGGTGCTGGCCGACATCGAGGCCCGCAACGTCGAGGGGATCGTCTGCCTCGGCGACATCGTGGGCTACGGCCCTGACCCGCTCGCCTGCGTCGATCTCGTCGGCGAGAGGTGCCAGTGGTCGCTGCTGGGCAACCACGATTTCGGAGTGCTCTACGAGCCGACCAATTTCAACCCCGGGGCCGAGCAGGCCGCCTACTGGACCCGCGCCCAGTTCGAGACCGAGACCGACGAGCCGTCCCGCGCGCGGCGCTGGGCCTTCCTCAGCCAGTTGCGGGTGCGGGTGAAGTTCGGCGGGGAGAACCAGATCATCGCGGTCCACGGCTCGCCGCGCCGACCCATCAACGAGTACGTCTTCCCCGACGACGCGATCAACGGCACGCTCAAGATTCAGCAGATCTTCGAGCGCATCGACAAGTGCGCCGTCGTGGGGCACACCCACGTGCCCGGCGTCTTCACCGATGAACCTGATTTCTACGCCCCCGCCGAGTTGAAGAACAAGTTCACCTTCCAGGACGGGGAGAAGTGCATGATCAACGTGGGGTCGGTCGGCCAGCCCCGCGACAACGACCCGCGCGCCAGTTACGTCGTGATCGAAGACGGGTGCGTCGAGTTTCAGCGCGTCGAGTATGACATTGACGCCGTGGCGCGGAAGATCAAGTCGGTCCCGCAACTCAACGACTGGCTCGCGGATCGGCTCTATGAAGGTCGCTGAAGTGAGAAGAAGCCGCAGGGGCGATTCGCCTGCCTGCCGCGCTGCCCGCGACCGCTGCCTCGAAGGCCATTCGGAACAAGTCCCTCTCTGACGAGTGCCCCACTCACATGCCACCCAAGTTCAAGCGATTTCTGATTACGGCTCTCGTCCTCCTGTTCGGGATGATCGTGATCTGGTCCGTGTTCGAGGGCGCCGGGCGGCGCGGATCAACCAGGCCGGGCGAGACGGCGTCGCAGGCGACGGATGAGGAGTCCGCGCCGAGGCAGCCTGACCCGGAATCTCCAAGCGGCGAGCAACCGCCCGAGGCCGCGAACAGGCCCCCCGATGAGCCGCAGATCGGCGCGCCGCCGGACACGGCGACGCCCGCGGAAAGTGAAGGCGGCGTTGGGGCGCTCGTCGAGTTGCGCTTTGCCGAACAACCCCCCGAGGCGCTGCTGCCCCTGGGCAACCTCGACAGCGACGCCAACACCGCGCGACTGCAACTCGAGTTCAGCCCCTACGGCGCCGGTCTCTCGCAGATCACGCTCGCCGACTACTACCGCTCGCGGTCCCGCACGCCACAAGATCGCTACACGCTCTTTGACGGGGCGTGGGCGCGGCGGCCGGTGCTGGGGCTGCGTCGCCTCTACATCAACGGCGAGCGCCTCGACGCCTACGACGAAACGGCGGCCCTCCAGCCGCAGGTCTTTCGCCAGACCGGGCCGGGCGCGTTTGAGGCGGTGGTCGTCGATGCCCAGGACCGGCCGGTTCTCACGATCGTGCGGCGCTACGAACTGGGCGCCCAGGAAGGGCAGATCACGCTGCGCCAGAGTCTGCGCAATGAGACCACCGAGCCGCTCGAGGTGCAGATCGAGCAGTGGGGCCCGGGCGATCTGCCCTACCTCCGCGACGGGTACGGCGACTATCGCCGCGTGCGGTTCGGCTACCTCGACCAGCGCAGCGCCGAGGTCGTGCTCGCGTCGGAAGGCGACTTTCTCCTTGCTCGCCACAAGGTTGTTTCGCGCGCCATCGATCGCGCCATCGCCAGCGGCGATGCGCCTGACAGCAACGTGATCTGGCCCAATGACACCAGCCGCACTCAGAAGTTCACGCTCGCCTGGGTGGCGATGACGAATCGATATTTCGGATTCGCGGTCCATCGCGCCGTCGATGATCCGCAGCAGAGCGCCGCGCGCGAACTGGACCAGGTCAACCGCGTCGAGGTGTGGATCGAATCGCGCGGAGAAAAACTTCTCTCCCGAGTTCCCCCGGAAGAGATCGACACGCGCTACGTCAATCTCAAACTGGTCGGCGGGGCGACCTCGCTCGCGCCTCTTCAGGAGCGCAAACTCGATCTCGGCGTCTACGCCGGGCCGCTGCGCAGCACGCTCCTGGCGCGCGAGCAGCCCTACCGCGCCTTCAACCTCAAGGAACTCATCGTCTACCAACTCGGGTGCGCCTGGTGCACCTTCCAGACCCTTACGCACTTTCTCCTGTGGTTCCTGCGCCTCATCGAGGGCGATGTGATCAGCATCGCCGGCTTTGGCCTGGGCGTGCATGACTGGGCCGTCGCCATCATCATCCTCGTCCTCGTCGTGCGCCTCATCCTCCATCCCCTCACCAAGAAGGGGCAGGTCTCGATGCAGCGCCTCGGCCGCAACATGGCCAAGTTGCAGCCGGAGATCAAGAAACTCCAGGAGAAGTACAAGGACAACCCCAAGAAACTCCAGCAGGAGCAGATGGCGCTCTACCGCGAGCACAACGTCAACCCCGCGGGGTGCCTGGGGCTGCTGCCCATGTTCCTTCAGACGCCGATCTGGATCGCGCTCTACGCCATGCTCTACTTCGCCATCGAGTTGCGCCAGCAGCCGGCGTTCTACGGGATCTTCCAGATGTTCGGCAACTGGTCCTTCCTCTCGGACCTCTCGCAGCCGGATCACTTCGTCGAGTTCAGCCGCAGTTTCCATCTGCCGCTGGTCGGCTGGGCGGTGACGGGCGTCAACGTGCTGCCGCTGCTCATGGGCGTGATCTTCTTCCTTCAGCAGAAGTACCTCACCCCGCCCAACCCCAACATGACCCCCGAGCAGGAGCAGCAGCAGAAGATCATGCGCATCGTCTTCCCGCTCATCTTCCCGCTCATGCTCTATGCGGCGCCGAGCGGGCTGACGCTTTACATCATCACCTCGAGCACGATCGGCATCCTCGAGAGCCGCTACATCCGGGCGCACATCGATGCGATGGATCTCGATCGCGGCGCCGTCAAGCCGGCGCCGGTGAAGCAGGTCGCCAACCAGGCGCTCAAGCACAAGCGCGAGCGGTGAAACACCGCGTGCGGCTTCGCGATTCCCCTCAACACCGCCGTTCAATCGCCCCCGCGCCAACCTATCCCGATTTGTTGCGCACGTGCGCGCGGACGATGCGAATCGTCTCACCCTCCACCTTGCCCTGCAATTCCTCGAAGATCGGCTTGAGATGCTCCCCGCCGACGCGCCTGATCGCTTCGGCCACGAGGCGCTGCTGCTCGGGCGTCACCCACTGGTCGATCGACTCCGGCTCCTCCACCTCGATGAACTGCGCGAGGTAGCCACTCACCGTGCTGCGGGCGCGGTTCATCGTCTCCATCACCTTCTCGACGGAGTAGCCCTTGCGGAAGAGATCGAAAGAGGCGAGGGCGCCGGCGGTGATGCCCTTGCTCCCACCGGTGGCGCGCGGCGGGTCGGCGGCGACATCCGTCTCTTGTCCCATGGCCTTGCAGTGCGAGGCGATGGCTTCGAGGAAGCGCGGGCCGAGGTCTTTGCATTTGAGATCGCCCACGCCCCAGACGCTGCGCATGGCCTCAAGCGAGCCGGGCCGCCGCCGCGCCATGTCGCGCAGCGTGCCATCGCCGAAGATGACGTAGGCCGGCACGTTGCGCTCCCCGGCGATCACAGCGCGCAACTGCCGCAGGTTCTCGAAGAGATCGCGGCCCACCCCCTCCCACGATTCGCTGTCGAACCGCGCCGTGCGACTCTTGCCGGCCACGGCGGGCTTGACCAGCGTGACTGCCGCCTCGCCTCGCAGCGCCGCCTTGGACTTGCTGCTCAGTTTGACGATCGGCCGTTCGCCCGTGGTGCGGCTGAGAAGCCCTTGATCGATCAACTGGTGGGTGAGGTTGATGAGTTCCTTCTTCTCCGAACCGCGCAGCAGGCCGTAGACGCTCAGTTGATCGTGCCGGCAGCGCTTGATGAGGTCGGTGCTCGCGCCGAGCAGGACATCGACGACGTGCCCCACGCCGAAGCGCTCGCCGACGCGCGCCACGCAGGAGATGATTTTCTGCGCCAGCGTCGTCGCATCGGCGAGCGTGTCGAGTTCGTTGAGGCAGACGTCGCAGGCGGCGCAGTCGGCCTTCTCATACGCCTGCCCGAAGTATTCGACGAGGCTGCGGTGGCGGCAGGCGCTGCCGGCGGCGAAGCGCTGCATCTCACCGAGCAGTTCCGTCATGGCGCGGATCACCTCAGTGGGCTTGGTCGCCTCTTCCGCCGACTGCGCAATGAGCCGCTCCCACCGGATCACATCCGCCTGCGAGTAGAACATGACGCACTCGGCCTCGAGGCCGTCGCGCCCCGCCCGGCCCGTCTCCTGCTGGTAGTGCTCGATCGACTTGGGCATGGCAGTGTGAATGACGCAGCGCACGTTGCTGCGGTCGATGCCCATGCCGAAAGCGACCGTCGCCACCACGACCTGCAACCGGTCCTGCGCGAAATCATCCTGCACCGTGCGCCGGTTCTCGCCGGTCATCCCCGCGTGATACGCGGCCGCGTTGATCTTCATCGCCTTGAGGTACGCCGCGAGATTCTCCGTGTCCTTGCGGCTGATGCAGTAGATGATCACCGCCTCGTTCACGTGGCGGCGGACCACCTCCAGCGCCTGAGTGTTGGCATCGACGCGCGGCACGATGCGGTACACCAGGTTCGGCCGGTCGAAGTTGCCCACGAGCACGTTCGGCTCGCGCAGGCGCAGTTGCCCGATGATGTCCTCGCGCACGCGCTGCGTGGCCGTCGCGGTGCAGGCGTGGAAACTCGCCTCGGGAAAACGCTGGCGCAACTCGGCGAGGCGGCGGTACTCCGGGCGAAAATCATGCCCCCACTGGCTGATGCAGTGCGCCTCGTCGATCGCAAAGGCCCGCACACCGGCATCGCCGAGAAACTTGAGAAACCCATCGTTCATGAGTCGCTCGGGCGCGACGAAGAGCAGTCGCAAGTCGCCACGCTTCATCTGCCGGTTGACCTCGCGCTTTTCCTCGGCGCTCATGGTGCTGTTGACGGCCGCGGCCGGGTAGCCGTTGGCCCGCAGCGCATCGACCTGATCCTTCATCAGCGAGATGAGCGGCGAGACGACGACATCGGTGCGATCGGCGATGAGCGGCGGCACCTGGTAGCACAGGCTCTTGCCCCCGCCGGTGGGCAGCACGACCAGCGAGTCGCGCTGCTCGAGACCGGCGCGGATCGCCTCCTCCTGGAGCGGGCGCAACTCGCGGTAGCCCCAGATGCGCTCCACCGTCTTGAGGATGATGGGAGTGGAGATGTTGCGCGCGTCCGTGCGGCAACCCGAGGAACGCCGGGATGTCGAGGCAGCGGTTGCCATGCGGCAGGATACCGTACAGAAACCGATAGTCAAGGAGGGGGTTGTGGCTTGGGACTTGCGGCCTGAGGTTCGCTCCCTCGGGCTCTGCGTAGACGGCAGGGGGCGAGGCCCACTCTGCCAACGGTCGATGCTGTAGTTCTCAGCGATCCCCGCCCAAGCAGGCCTGGAGTCCCGGATACCGTGGATCACGGGCTCGCGAGATGCCAAAGCCAACGGCGTCTCAATCGCGCGACCAATCTCCGCAATGCCGCTTCGAAACAGGTTGATCTGACGCAACGGGAATGACAGCATCTGCGAAGCGGACCAGGTGGGCACACATGGTTGGACCTCGTCTAAGATGGAATCATGGTTTATCGGTTTACGATTCGGAAGTGTTTGAAGTACCACTGTCGCGTAGCCTGCCGCACTCTGTCGATCATCTTCAAGAATTCGATTCTCTGGGGTGCGATACTGACGCTCCTCGCCCTCTATTCCGGCTCGTGGTTCCTGTACTGGAAAATGGGATCAGAGTGGACCAAGGCGGAACTCGCCGTCAACGCATGGACGGTTGCGGCCGTTGTTCTTGGGCTAATCGGCCTCTTGTTCCTATATGCGGTCGTGCGCGCCCCGGTCGAGATCGATTCAATACTGAACTCGCACCTTTCCGCACAACGGCGGATTAGCCAGAGGCGCGGCGAAATGATCGCTAGCCTTCGAAAGCTGGGAACTCGGTCAGAAGAGACCCAGTCCGAAATCGCATGGCTCAGACAACGCCTGCAACGACTTGCCGATCGAGTTCGAAGCCTCGATAGCGAGCAAGGATTGGGCCGCATTCAAGTCGATGCCGTGATGCGATCCATTGAGACGGATCTCTGCACGTTGCTTGTGAGCGTTGAGGGATGGAAGCAATCGGGCGCAGACTTCCGAACTACCGATCGCTCGCGGTACTTGGAGGCCAAAGCCAAATGGCTCGAGTCAAGAGCAAGCACACTGACATCGCGCGACATCCTGGCCGGCGCGATTCACGTTCAATCCGTGACGCTTGCCCCGACGGCGGCACGTCGTGATGAGCGCGTCGTGCGTGCAAAGGAGGTTATCGACGATCTTGTGCTGCACGGAGAGTACCTCGTTCGCCAACAACTTGACTGTGCGGCGTACAAGGACTTCAAGCGAGCCGTCAATGGCAAGCTGGTACTTCTCATCGGTAGGCGAGCCGCAGCGACGTGGATGTCGCTATGGGATGAGGATGACTCGGCGACGCGCGTGTTGGTGCAGGATCGGGGCGCTGCAGTGCAGCGGGTTACCCAGTTTGCGAATGCCTTACGCGACTTCCGCAACGCGATAGTCGCCGACGATCTCTCGCAGCAGTTTCTGGATGGATGAATCGCAGAGGAAACAAGAGGGAGGGAGAATGGTGTGAGACACCGTCTGCCTACCACGAGCTGCTACTATAGGCACATGCACCACCCCGGAGGCGGACTATGCCTGACGAACGCGGATTCCTAGCACAGGATGAGAAGCGGAAGGTGGTTGAGTTCCTCCAGTCAAAGTGGGGAGATCGAGCCAGATGCCAGGGCTGCGGTGAGTCCCATTGGGGTGTTGGAGACATCGTCGTTTCTTCTGTTCCGATGAGCGGCGGTGGCGGGCTGGTGATCGGCGGACCGACCTATCCGTTCGTCGTTGTCTTCTGCTCAAACTGCGGGCAGGCGGCCTTCGTTAACGCAATCGTCTGCGGTGTCCTCGCTGGTGACCCTACGCCGGCGGCAAACCCTCCTTCAAAGGAGGTGAGTGGTGGCCAATGAGACGTCACCGTCACAATTCGATGCGCCTGCACCACCACCGAGGTCGCCAAAGCGATCCGGGAAGATGATCGTAGATCATCTGGATCGAAGGGTTCGGTCGTATCCTGTCACAATCGGAGAGCTGCTAACGCTGCCTCTGCTGAACTGCATCTGTGCAGCCTTGGTGGCGTTTGCACTCGAGTCGATGTGGTTTAGCTGGGATCTGAGCGCCGGTGGCGGCGCGGCGACAATGGAGTACGAGAGAACCAGATTCGTCATGTGGGGGGCTTTCATACTCGCTGGACTCGTTCAGCTGGTCAATTGGTTTTTCGTGTTCCGGATCTTCAAAGAAAGCGGAGGTCGCCTACGCGAGCTATGGTGAGTTCATGGCACAACGAATCTCGGTCGAACCGCGTACACCTTGGCGCGCGGCGTTCCGCGCGTCGATTCGTTGCAGGTGTAGGTTTCGCTTGTTCCCAACGGACCGGATTAACCAGGCGAGTGGCGGTATCGGTTCACGCGACGACATGACACGCTACTCTCGCCCGTGCGCTTAGTTGCGTGTTCTCGCGCCTTCTTGCGCCCTGTGGCATTTCCGGTGTCCCCCCTACGGCCGGAACCCTACACTTCCCGTCCATGACGACTGCTGCGGCGCGACGCCGACATCTTCGCTGGGCTGTCGAACTCACCGGCCTCCCCACCGCCGCCGGGCGCGAGCATCGCGTCGTCCGCTGGGTGCAGGACTGGCTCGCGCAGCGCCGCAACCTCGCCCTTCGCCGCGACCGCTACGGCAACATGCTCATCAGCCGCAAGGGGGCAAAGCGCGGCGGTCGGCCGGTCCTCTTCACCGCCCACCTCGATCACCCCGCCTTTGTCATCACCAAGGTCCGCGACCGCCGCCATCTCGAATGCGAGTTCCGCGGAGGCGTGCGGCCGCCCTACTTCCCCAACGCCAAAGTGCTCGCGTACGACTCGCGCGACAAGGCCCATCGCGGCGCCATCATCGAGCATCGCAAGGGCAAGGTCTTTGACGAGGTCACGGTGCGGCTGAGCAAGGCGACGGAGGCGCTGGCGGTCGATGACCTCGCCACATGGGAACTGCCTCGCGCCCGCGTTCACAAGGGGGTGCTCGAAGCCCCGGCGTGCGATGATCTGGCCGGCGTCGCGGCAGCGCTGTCGGCAATGGATGAACTGCGCGGCACGCGCGGCGTCGGCGATGTCCGCATCCTCCTCACCCGGGCCGAGGAGACCGGTTTCCTCGGCGCCATCGCCGCCTGCCGCACTGGCCTGATTCCCAGCAGCGCCAAGGTCATCGCGCTGGAGAACTCGCGCAGTTTCGCCGAGTCGCCCATCGGCGCCGGGCCGATCCTCCGCGTCGGCGACCGCATCAGCATCTTCCACCACGGCCTGGCGTTCGAGATTTCCCGCATCGCCATGTCGATGGAAAGCCGCCGCCGCGGCTTCAAGTGGCAGCGCAAACTCATGCCCGGCGGAGCATGCGAGGCGACGACTTTTCAGGCATTCGGCTACGAATCGGTCTGCCTCTGCCTGCCCCTGGGCAACTACCACAACATGGCGAATCTGGCCGAGATCATCGACGGCCAGCGCGGCGTCAAGGCCCGAATCGCCCCGGAATTCATCAGCGTGGCGGATTATCATGGCCTCGTCGAATGGCTCATTGCCTGCGGCCGGACCCTCTCGGGGCCGACCCGCCGGGGCAGCGATCAGGCCGACGGCGCGGCAGCAATTCGCACCATGATGGAAAAGATTGACGCCGCCAAGGGTTATGTACTCAGGGAGAAAGCGGCCCGCATCTAGATCAGGGTGGTATGCTGGAACCGCCGCCGCCATTTGGAGCGTATAGATACCCTGTGGTTGCGTGGACAGGGGCGGCCGTATTGCCGATGATTGCGTCATCGCGGCCCACGCCGAAACCGCGATTTCAGGCCTTCTGCAAGGGTGAGGGACTCGAGCCAACGGATGAGCCAAAGCCAGATTCAGCCTGCCATGACCGATAAAGACCCCAGCGCGTCAACCAACGTCGACACGCTGCTGGGGCGCATCGTCGTCGAGCAGGGTCTGGCCACCTCGCAGGAAGTCGCCCACTGCTTCGAGATGCAGCGCCAGACCGTCGCCGACGCCAAGGAGAGTTCGCTCGCCGAACTCCTCCTCCACAACAACGTCGTCACCCAGCGCCAACTTGACCGCCTCCGCCGCGAGGTCGAGGCCCAGAAGTCCACCCAACAGATCCCCGGCTACTCGATCAAGCGCAAACTCGGCGCCGGCGCCATGGCCAGCGTCTACCTGGCGCGGCAGATCAGCCTCGACCGCATGGTCGCCATCAAAGTCCTCCCCAAGAAGTACAACTCCAACGTCAACTTCATCGACCGCTTCTACAAAGAGGGCCGCGCCGCCGCCAAACTCAACCACCCCAACATCGTCCAGGCCTACGACGTCGGCAAGGCGGGTGAGTTCCACTACTTCGTCATGGAGTACGTCGAGGGTGGCACCGTCTACGACATCCTCACCAGGAAGGGACGCATCGAAGAGAAAGAGGCGATCGACCTCATCCTCCAGATCGCCGACGCCCTCCACCACGCGCATGAGAAGGGCTTCGTCCACCGCGACGTCAAGCCCAAGAACATCATGTTCACCAAAGAGGGCGTGGCCAAACTCGCCGACATGGGTCTCGCCCGCGCCGTCTCGGACATCGAAGCCGCCAAGGAAGAGGAAGGCCGCGCCTTCGGCACCCCCTACTACATCAGCCCCGAGCAGATTCGAGGCGAAGTCAACGTCGGCCCGCAGGCTGACATCTATTCGCTGGGCGCCATGCTCTATCACATGGTCACGGGCCAGGTGCCCTTCGACGGCGAGAACCCCACCGCCGTCATGCACAAGCACCTCAAGGCCGAACTCACTCCCCCCGATCACGTCAATCCCAAACTCTCGGCCGGCGTCGCCGAAGTCATCGAGATGATGATGGCCAAGAGCCGCCGCGACCGCTACCACAACTGCCGCGACCTGATGGAAGATCTCCGCCACCTCCGCTCCGGCCAGAAGCCCCGCCTCGCCCACAAGGAGATGGACCTCTCGGGCCTCACCGGCGGCACGTTCATCCCGCCCGGACAGCCCGAGGATTCCGGCATCATGGCCGCGGCCCCCGTCGTGACCGACTCCGGCTCCGCCTTCAACCACCCCGCCGTCATGCTCCTGATGATCCTCCTCGGCGTCAGTCTGCTGGGCAACATCATCATGCTCATCGTCAGCATGACGCGCTGAGGCGGCGCCATCTCCCTCTCCCCCTCGGGAGAAAACCGCGGTGAGGGCGCAATCCGTCATTCCCGCGCAGGGCCTGCCCCCGCGAAGGCGTGGGGCCGGAACCCAGCCTCCTCTCCCCCGGGAGAGCGCAGGGTGAGGGCTGATTCTGCTCTCCTGCTCACCTGTTCTACGGCTCAACTCGCTCGCCACTGCCGCGCACACCGGCCGGTCAAATGCCTCCGCCCCCACCGCCGCTCGCCCACGCGCAGATGCGTGCTCCCATTCGCATACGACTCGCGCCACCGCTCCATCAGGTTCTTCACCTTCCCGTAGTGCAGACCCAGGCACTTCCCGCACACCAGACGCCGCGGCCCGAACAGCGGCGCATAACGCGCCGCCACCACCTGCTCATCCACCGTCTTCGCCGGACCCACGCGCCTCATCCGCCGCCACTCCTCCACACGCCTCAACCACACCTCAGCCGCAAACGAATCCTCCAACTCCGCGCGCGTGCATAGCGGCAGAAACAACTTGTAACACTTCCCCGTGCAAGGCTCCCCCCACGCCTCCCGACCGATCGCCCACCACCACTTCTGACGCTCCGTCGGCGTCACCCGCCGCGCATCCGGCCGCCACACCGGCACGCGCCGATACCCCAAATCCCGACCCGGACACACCAGGAAAAACCGCGTCACGCGGCCGTCCCAACTCCCCTTCAGGTTCGACGGCCCGATCCGCTCCGCCGCCACCTTCGCCGCGCACCAACGCTCAACCGTCAACTCCTGCGACCACTCATCGATCGGCAGCCCCAGCATCTTCCCCATGCACGCACCGCGATTCGGATTCGCAATCAGGATCTTCCGACGCTCCGGCCCCGTCCCCGGCAACGCATGATCCTTCAGCGAACGCTTCCAACGCTTGTCCCGATCCCAGCCCCGCAGCGGCTGCATCGCGTGGCTCTTCCACCGGTAGTCGCCTTCGATCTGCCGCGGCCGGCGCGACACGTGCAGCCGCCGCAGCCACAGCGCATTCATCACGATCGACCCGCGCGCCTCGCGCCCTCCCTTCGACCACGCCTTGCCCCACTCCCGCACCTCGCGCCACACCTCCCCGACGCGAACCTCCGCGCACGCCGACCGATCGATCCGACCCGACCAGGACACCCACGACGGCCGCTGATGCAGCGTCACCAGCGTCGGCATCGGGGGCAACTGACTCCGTTCATGCGATGATGTTCGTCCCATACCCCGAGCATGACACGCAATCGCCCCGCGTCCAGCACAACGCGCACTCCGCCCCCCAAACAAGCGCACGCGCGCGCACTTCTTCATCAACCAACGAGCCGCGCGAGTGAGCAAGCGCCCCCTCCCCCGGTCGCCGGGGGAGGGCAGGGTGGGGGTGAATCTGCTCTCCTGCTCTACTCTCTCCTGCTCACCTCGCTCGCGCAGCGCCGCCCCGCCCCAACGAGCCGCGCCAACGAGTCTACGATGGATCTGGTTAGCCGCCCTTCGGTCATGAGCCTCTCTTCGAGCCTGAGCCTCAGAGCCGAAGGCAGGGTCGAATGACGACGCGATGGCTTCGGAGCGGAGCGCGCCGAACGTGCAAACGCCCCCGAAGCAACTCCGAACCGCCAGCAGAAAACCCAACGAGCCGTGCGTGCCGCGAGGCCGTGAGCAATCCCGGACGGTGAGCAAGCAGCGCTCCCCGACCGATTCACCTCTGACGCCCGCACCCGCCCTGACAGAAACTTCAACAAAACCGAACTTTCTCCTTGACAGGTGGGAGGATTGCCGCCATTATGCCTCTGTTCGGTGGGCCTCTCGATACCCATTTCAAGAGGAGAACATGATGACTAGGATGGCCTCGATTCTGTTGGCGTGCCTTCTCCTGGCGGGGTGCGCGACGAATCCCTGGTCGAGCACGTTCACCGGGCATCGTGGACGCTTCCCGAAGACCACCTCTGTTCAAGCCATCCGACGCGCGGACGCTGACCAAGTGTGGCGTTGGCACGAAGAGCCGATCCTTCAGAGCACGGCGTATGTCGGCAAGTCTGACTTTCTGCACACATCAGCTTCGGAGCCTCAATTAATTGCGTTTGCAAAGAGCGTCGGCGCGGACCTCATAATCTATAGCGTGGAGTATCGCGGTTCCGAAACGGAGCAGCACGTCGGCAGCTACATGCTACCCACAACCACGCACCACTCAGGCTCGGTATGGACGGGGGGAACCTCTGCGTGGTACAGTGGCACCTCCCAGGGATGGACCTCGCAGATGTATTCTTACAAGACGACGAACCATTGGTACCGCGGCGCAGCGGTGTATCTGCGCCGAGATTTGCCCAAAACCCCTGCGGGCACTCCTTCCAAGGAGCCGTACTCCAGTCGGTCTTCCGAGAGCTTCATCGACGAGTTCGATAAGCGCCATGGTCTTGACGACAATCAGTAAAGCGATATCGTACCAGTCGCATTTTCCTGCCAATACTCTGAGGCCACTCGCTTGAATCGGCCCGATCTTTACCACCACTATCTAGACCATTATAAAAACGCTGTTCGCTGGCGCGGGGCAATCCTGGGAGCGTGGGCGCTGTCACAGTTCGCATGCGCGCATCTGTTCTATCTGTGGTATCGCCTAGACGAAGACTCTGACTGGATGGTGCCCGCTCTCGCCGCTCTGATTGGTTTTGCCCTATGGCTTTGCCAGAGGCCGCTAACGGACAGAATCGAGACAAGCCGAAATGCGCTTGCGAAACTCGAAGATGAGGTCATCCCACCCGAGCAACCGCGACTCTTCGCGCCTCGCCAGCCACGTAGGTTCTTCGCGCGATCACCGCGATTCTGGATCAATTGCACCCTGATCTGTATGACTGCGGCGCTGCTCTTCTTCGCCGTCCATCTCGCCACAAACGACGGTCAGCTCCGGCCCACGAGACATCGCGTTCCAGTCGGTCTCCCTCGATGATCGCTTCACGGGCATGAAGCGATATCGTACCGCTCCCGTTTCCATGTCCTAACACCATCTGATCCGCTTCATTCAGCGATCACCGTGCGTGGCGAGCAATCAGTCGCTTCAAACGGCGATGATACAGCAACGAAGCGGAATACGCCGCGGTGCGGTTCGAGCAGGATTCTATGCGATTCATATCCGCGGCGCTTATCTGAGATGCCTTCTCCAGCCGATCGAACACGGGCATTGCTGCCTTTGGTGAGTTTGCATGCTGCAATCCTGAAACGAATCCACTCGTCAGTCTTTGACGTAGACTAGGTACCTCCCAGAGCGCGTCAATGACATCTTCGTCCAGCAGCCGTTCATCACTGCCCATTCTGATCGATAGAATACGTACCCTTCGGGCGAGCGCGAATCCGACCTCCTGATCAGTCCACTTACTTCTGCGAAAGCGGGGAGTCAGAATGGCGACGATTGCATGCATTGACCGCAGCGCTTGCTGGATAACCGCCTGCCAACGCAAAGTTGGACGTATACTCTGGTGCGCGACGAATGCGTCCACGCCGAGTCTGTGCAGAGGCAGCACAAGGTCTGTGGCGACTGCCTTATCTGCGGATGAATGGCTGATGAAAAGGCGAAAGTAGCCCGGAGCCCATATCTGCTTATAACTGTCTGATGTCGTCTGCCGCACGATCATTCTTTCCCGCATGGCGGCTCTCAGGTTGGCACTACCGATGCATCACGCCGCCCGGAACAGCAGATTGTCCACGACGATCTGGCAGTTCGCCCTTTCCCAGCACGTTGCGGGCATCGAGGATTTCGATGCCCACCAGCGACTCACCGGGGCGGAGGTTCAGCGCCACCCTGTCCGTCAGCATCAGGCACTCAATGCCTTCCATTCTCGCCGCATCAAGTACACATTCCCCTACTCCTCCTCAATACTCAAAACCGTCACGCGATCGTCGGCGGGGGTGGGCGGGTTTTCGCATTGGATGACCCAGCCGGGGACGGTGGCCTTGAAGGTTTTGGAGCGGGCGAAGCCGTGGGCGGCCATGCGCACCGCCGACTCGATCTTGCCCTGGTCGAGCGTCTTGCGGTAGATCACGTCCGACGCCGCCGTCTTGAAGTTGAGATTCATGGGAGTCCTTGGGAGAGACATAGGCACTGGGCACTTGGCATTAGGCGAAGGCATCGAGGCATCAAGGCATCGAGGCATCGAGGCATCGAGTCGGTTGGTCTGGTCTCCTGTTCACCTGCTCACCTTTCTCCTCTCTCGGCGTTTCGCCGCGGCATTAGGCACTTGGCACGAGGCATTAGGCGAAGGCATCGAGGCATCGAGCGGCGGAGTCATGATGATGCAGGGGGGCTCCGGGAGAAGCTTGCTTCAGGCGTACCGCAGCCTGCCGCGCGGCTCGGGGATGGGGCGGCCGGCGGCCCGCGCCGTCTCGATCCACTCGCCCGCGACCGCTTCTGCGGCGCTGAGCGCCTGGGCGTACGTCGGACCATCCGCCAGGCACCCGGCCAGTTCCGGCACCTCCGCAATGAACCGCTCATCCTCCCCGCTCCAGTAAATGATGACTTCGTACTTCATGCGTCACGCCGCGCGGAACGGCAGATTGTCCACGACGATCTGCGGCAGTTCGCCCTTTCCGAGGACGTTCCGGGCGTCGAGGATTTCGATGCCCACCAGCGACTCGCCCGGGCCGATGTTGAGCGCGACATCATCGGTCAACTGCACGACCCGGCACTCCTGCCCGCCCTCGATGAGCCGGATGTACAAGGCGTCCACTTCACTGTCGTAACTGATTCGCATGGCGATCCTGCAGAGAGTATACCCGAATCAGGCTACTCCAATTCCGATGCTGCCGCCTCGACCGTGTTAGCGATGTGGTCAACAAGAGCATCCAGAACGGCGACGCGCGTTGCCTTCACGATTCGTGGCCCTGCCTGCCAAGCACTTTGAATCCCAAACAGCCGATACTTGAGCCGCCCCTCTGTCGACCTCTCAACGGAGAGAACAGGCCCGCCGCTCATCCCGTCAATGTTCTCTACGAGATTCTGCTTGCTGTCTGAGTAGGGCCGTAACTGCGCGTACATGCAGTACTCAGAGCCCCAGAACGGTGAACCGACCGGCGGATTCGCCGCCGTCCCCTGGTCCTCGATTGGGGTGACCGGCAGACACGCGACACCCATGCGTATTGTGCGGCGCAACTGCCCGTCCTTCTCCTTGAACTTGCCCGTTGGCTCGATCCACTCCTTGGGATACCCAAGCACGTAGTACCCTTCCGGATTCGCGGCGTCGTGCCCGAGCCAGATTCCAGGATCACAAAACCGGACGTTTGGATTGGCCTCAAAGGAGGCGAGGAGCAGGGGGTTGATCGCGACGAATCCTACATCGATTCCATCCCTCTCCAGTGCGCCCATCACAAGGTCCGGCAGTGACACGGGAATCGGGCCGGCAGCAGGCCCGGGAGACCGATCCATCCATCCTGCATGATCAAGAGTCAACTTGGGATTGTTGATGAGTTCGTTGATTCGATCGATGACGTGCGCGGCCGTGACCCAAAGCGCAAGTCCGCGATGCTTCAGCAAGAACCCACTGAAGACGCGGTCGTGTGGTTCGCCGTTGTACAAATACCCCACATGCAGTCCGACAATGTGGTGCTCAAACCAGTCGCGAAGCCTGAGGCAGACGGCTTCTCTTTGCCACCAATCGTCGGGGGCTTGCATCATCGCGTCTTGCCGCGAAATGCTATCCACGATGCTAGTCCTCCATGATCGAGAAGAACCGAGGCCGCCTTTCGGCGGCCTCGGTCGAGTGATTCTCAGTAGTCCATATCATCCATCCCGCCGCCGCCGGCGGGGACGGCGGCCTTCTTTTCCTTGATCTCCGCGATGATGCAATCCGTCGTCAGCAGCAGGGCCGCGATGCTCGCGGCGTTCTGGAGGGCGACGCGCTCGACCTTGGTGGGCACGATCACGCCGGCCTTGACGAGGTCTTCGTAGGTGTGGGTCAGGGCGTTGAAGCCGAAGTTGGTGTCCTTGGCCTCTTCGACCTTCTGGGCGATGATGGAGCCGTCGAGGCCGCAGTTCTCGGCGATCTGCTTGATGGGAGCCGACAGGGCGCGATCGACGATGTCGATGCCGACCTTTTCATCGCCGCGGGCGTTCTTGCGGGCCTTTTCCAGCGCCTTGCGGGCCCGGAGCACCGCCACGCCACCGCCGGGCAGGATGCCTTCCTCGACCGCGGCTCGGCAGGCGTGCAGGGCGTCCTCGACGCGGGCCTTCTTCTCTTTCATCTCGACTTCGGTCGCGGCGCCGACGTTGATCTGGGCCACGCCGCCGGCGAGTTTGGCGAGCCGCTCCTGGAGTTTTTCAGCGTCATACTCGCTGGTGCAGGCGTCGATCTGGTGGCGGATCTGGGCGATGCGGCCCTGGATGTCGGCCTTCTTGCCCGCGCCTTCGACGATCGTCGTATTATCTTTGTCGATCGTGACCTTCTTGGCCCGGCCGAGGTCGGCGAGTGTGAGTTTTTCGAGTTCGAGGCCGAGTTCCTCCATGATGGCCCGGCCGCCGGTGAGGATGGCGATGTCCTCCATCATGGCCTTGCGGCGGTCGCCGAAGCCGGGCGCCTTGACGGCACAGACCTTGAGCGTGCCCCGCAGTTTGTTAACCACGAGCGTGGCGAGGGCCTCGCCTTCGATGTCTTCCGCGATGAGGAGGATGCTTTTGCCCTGTTCGGCCACTTTTCCGAGGATCGGGATCAGATCCTTGGCGGAAGTGATCTTTTTCTCGTGAATGAGGACGTAGCAGTCTTCGAGGATGGACTCCATGTTGGCGATGTTGGTGACGAAGTGGGGGCTGAGGTAGCCCTTGTCAAACTGCATGCCTTCGAGGAGATCGACGGTGGTTTCGAGTGATTTGCCCTCTTCGACGGTGATGACGCCGTCTTTTCCGACCTTGTCCATGGCTTCGGCGATGATTTTGCCGATGGCGGCGTCCTGGTTGGCCGAGCAGGTGCCGACCTGGGCGATTTCGTTGGAGGTGGTGACTTTCTTGCTCATGCGGCCGAGTTCCTCGACCACCGCGGCGACGGCGGCGTCGATGCCTCTCTTCACAGCGTTGGCATTCGCGCCGGCTGTAATATTCTTGAGGCCCTCGGTGAATATTGCTTCCGCCCAGATCGTGGCCGTCGTGGTGCCGTCGCCTGCATCCTTCGATGATTTGGAAGCGACTTCTTTGACCATCTGCGCGCCCATGTTTTCATAGGGGTCGTCGAGTTCTATTTCTTTGGCGACGGTGACGCCGTCCTTCGTAACAGTCGGCGCGCCGAATGATTTTTCGATCATAACGACGCGGCCGGAGGGGCCGAGGGTGGTGCGGACGGCGGCGGCGAGTTTGGCGACGCCCCGGCGGATGCGCTCGCGGGCGTCGGAGTCATAAGCGATCTGTTTTGCGGCCATGTTTCATTCCTTCCTGAAAGTGTTAACTCGTTCTGAGGGTGTGTGAGCGTGAGTGAGAGAAGGTGATCGAAAGAGCGTGAGTCATTCAGTTGCGACGGGCTTCGAGGGTTCCGATGACGTCGGCGCGGAGGCCGGCCTCGATGTCGGCCGGGGTGGAGCCGTCCGGCGGACGGATGACGGCGAAGCGTTCGGCGACGACGGAGCCGGCCCAGTCGATGCCGGTGACGACGACGGTCTGCACCGCGCCGCAGCGCAGGTGCTGCACGTGAAGCCGGCCGAAGGGCAGGTGAGGCACGGTGGTGTCGGAGACGATGTGAAGGGTTTCGGTCATGGTGTTCTCAGTTGCGGATCGGGTCGGGTGAGTGGAATCCCTTGCTTGCGTTTCGGGCTCGCGTTGTTCGCACGGGCGGGACGCCCATGCTCCGGTTCTTCCAGGTCAACCGATTTCGATCCAGGTAATGCGCTGGGCGTCGATGACGTACTCCTTCTTTCCGTCGGTGAGTTTGACGAGGTTGTCCGCCTCGACGGGCACGAGAAAGGCGTTGTTGACGCAGAGCATCTCGCTGCACGATTCGAAGATGAATCGGGTGGTGCGGTCGCCTCGGAGGTCTTTGAGGGCGGTGCGGAGTTGCTCGGGCGTCATGGGGCTTCCTTCGTGCGGCGAGGCGCGGCGTCGGGCTCGCGTCCCCCGGCGTATCAGTCGATGAGCGCGAGAATGGACTCCTCGTTCATAAGGATGAGTTCTTCGCCGTCGATCTTGACTTCGGTCCCGGCGTAGGAGTTGAAGAGGACGCGATCGCCCTTCTTGACGGAGAAGGGTGAGTAGTCGCCGGTGTCCTTGTTGAGTCGGCCCTGGCCGACGGCCTTGACGACGCCGGTGCGGGGCGTGTCCTTGGCGGACTCGGGGAGGTAGAGGCCCGAATCGGTCTTGGTCGCGGCTTCATCGCGCTTGATGAGGATCTTGTCGCCGAGAGGACGGACTTTCATGTTGCAATCTCCATTCTGGGTTGTAAGACGGTTGGCGCCGGCGGCGCGGGAGGTGATATTAACTTTCGGGGCCGGGGGAACATCCTTCCGGCCAGGAGTCGCGGTAGTGCCGCCGCAGAATGCGGCGCATGAGTTCAAGCAGGTGTTCGAGTTGCACCGGCACGTCGAGGACGGTGAAGGCCCCTTCGCGCAGGGCTTCATGGAGCGTGCGCTGGTTGCCCGCGGCCTTGTCGGCCGGGCGCCGGATGACGATCGTCGGCGGGGGCGAATCGAGGCGGCGGAGAATCTGGAGGAGGCGCGTGCCGCCCGTCTCGGCCGCGGCGCCGGCAGGGGCGGCGGCCGCGTCGTCAATCGGCAGGCCGAGATCGACCACGGCAATATGCACCCGCTGCCGCTGAATGACCTCCGACGCCTCGCGGCCGGACTGGACGCGAAACGACGCAATGCCCATCGGTTCGAGGAGCCGGGGCAGTTGCTCGGCCCAGTTGCGCGGCTGCCAGCCTGAGTAACTCAGGAGGAGGTTGAGCCGCTGGCCGGGTGGCGGGTTGGAAGGCATGGACACCATGCGCAGACGATCTCCGTCGAAGGTTGAGGGAGGTCAGAGTGCAATGACGGTGCCGGGGTGCGGGGGGCGGCGGAGGGATTGAGAGGGGCGTTTTCTGGTCGTGAGAGCGGTTTTCGACGGCGCTGCGGGCGATCGGCCCTGCCAACGAGGTGGGGAGGGTGCGGAGCGGGTGCCAAGGTGGCAGGGGGGTGGTCCTGGCAATGCATCGACGGCGATCGCGCCGCATGAAGTTCTAGCTATCGTGAACCCGATAACTGGACGGAGAAGCGACGCTCAGGCAGAGGCCGGCTCGCGCACTCATTTGCTGAATCTAGCGGGAGGATCGGGTACGGAATCCTGTTCGGACGCGACTTTCCAAACCCGCGACGGAATCCTTGCGTATAGAGCGTCCAGATTGCGGGCACTTGCTTCCCGCATGGGATACTGACCTAGACTGTCTGCCGATAGTCTTTCGACGCAATCGATTCTCGGGAAGGCACGCTGGGAAGCCATGCACCTCCAGTCAGCAGACACAGTCGTTGTTGGGTCCTTCAACCCGG
>Ga0326597_10002766_pt1 | contig 25960 bp, 26 predicted proteins | sample RVTome_12_FD_203789 | JGI IMG/M metagenome (GOLD analysis project Ga0326597, IMG submission 203789) | Soil microbial communities from uranium-contaminated site in the Upper Colorado River Basin, Wyoming, United States - RVT100D185 | ecosystem: Environmental > Terrestrial > Soil > Contaminated >... | reverse complement strand
GCCATTATTCCGATGGTGCAGCTCGACTCGATTCCTCTACTGCAAGGCCTCGATGATGAGGTCCACGAATTCATCGCTGATCGCCTGCAAGAGATATCAGTGCCCATCGGCGGCCACGTCGTCAAGGCCGGTGACTACGCCTATCACTTCTTCATGATCCTCGAAGGGACGGCGGTCGTCAGTCAGGCGGGCGGACTGGTGGCGACCCTCAAGCCCGGTGACGTATTCGGTGAGATGGCCTTGCTCGAGGACGTCCGGCGGAATGCGGATGTTGTGGCGGTCTCCCCCATGCGTTTGGGGGCTTTGATGGCCTGGGATTTTCGGGAAGCCGCCCTGCGATTCCCTGACTTCCAGCGAACCGTCGAAGAGACGATGATCCGACGTTCGTCGGGACAACGCTGACAGTCCGTGCCGGCCATGTATCAAAACCGGTCAATGATCCAGGCCACGCCCTGGCCGAGGCGATACAGCAGGTAGACCGCGGTAAGAACCACCACGATCCGAAACCCCCAGGGACTCGGTTCGGGGGCGGGTGAATCCTCCTCGGGGAGAAAAGGCGAGTCCCCGCTCACCGTCCCTCACGTTTGCGAGTCACCATCCGGATAGGCGTGCCAGTGAAATCGACCTCCTCACGAAGTTTGTTCTCGAGGTAGCGGAGGTAGTCGTCGCCTAGTTCGCCACCCGAGGTAAACAGGACCACGGTGGGGGGTGAGCTGCCCGCCTGGACGGCGTATTGGATCTTGGCTCGGCGACCCTTTCTAACCGGGGGTGGATGGGCCGCGGTCCACCGTTCGATCATCCGATTCAACTCTCCCGTGCCGATTCTGCGGCTACGTGACTCCAGCGCCTGTTCGATCATCTTGCCGAGTCGGTGGAGTCGCGCGCCCGTTAGGGCCGAGGCCCGCATCGCCGGGGCCCAATCGACGAAGTCCAACCGATCCTCGATGCTGCGCTTGGTCACCTCCCGTTGATCGGTGGTGAGTTCCTTGTCCCATTTGTTGAAGACGATGACCAGGGCCGCCCCGGCCGCAACGACCTCGTCGACAATCCGCTGATCCTGGTGAGTAACCCCTTCCAGCCCGTCGATGAGCACTACCGCCAGATCCGCTTCCGCCAGTACCCGGCGGGCCCGATCGACTGCATAAACGTCGGCCGACTCTCCTATTTGAGCGCGCCGCCGAATTCCGGCAGTGTCGACCAAGACGTATCGGCGGCCGTCGATCTCACCTTCTGCGTCGATGGGATCACGGGTGGTTCCCGGGGTTGCAGAAACGATGACCCGTTGCTCCCCCAGGAGCCGGTTGAGGAGGGTCGACTTGCCGACGTTGGGACGGCCCACCAGGGCCAACCTCGGCAGATCCGCTTGTGGCTCCCCGGCGCCGAGAGGAGGGAACAGAGACACGATCCGGTCGAGGAGCTCGCCCATTCCGCGGCCATGGACTGCTGACACCGGCATCGGCTCACCCAAACCGATGCTCCACAACTCGGCGGCAGCTGCTTGCCGGTTCGCCTCGTCGACTTTGTTGGCAGCGAGGACTACCGGCACAGAGCTTCGCCGCAGCAGCCGGGCCACGCCCTCGTCGTCATCGGTGACGCCAGTCATCGCGTCGACTACCCAAACGACGACATCTGCCCCGGACAAGGCGGCCTCGGCCTGCGCCCGCACAGCAGCTCCGATCCCCTCTGCGGCGTCCGCCTCCCACCCCCCGGTGTCGACCAACATGAATTCGCGTCCTGCCCACTCGGCGTCGAAGTTACGGCGGTCGCGGGTTACCCCTGGCATCTCTTGCACAACAGCTTGACGGCTGCCGACAATCCGGTTGACGAGGGAAGACTTCCCGACGTTGGGACGGCCGACCACCGCCACGATCGGGCGCACCCCGCTCATCGGACTGAATCGTGGGCGACCAAGGACAGTGCTTCGGTGGCTGTCCAGGATCGATCGCGTTCGAGCCACCCCTCACCACCCGCCCTGGCGGTAAAACCCGCTTCCACCACGCTCTGCAGAGTGGCCACGAAGGTGCGCAGCTGGGGAGGAAGGGGAAAGTACTCCTCCTCCTCGGTCACCTTGGCCAGCTCGAATCCCAGAGTGGGGGCCAAGCGATCGATCACCTCGGTCACGAGGTGATCCGGAGCCGAGGCTCCCGCTGTCAGACCGACAACCTCAGAACTCGTCAGCCACTCCGGTCGAATGTCGTCGGCGGAGTCGATCCGGAAGGCGGCGCTGCCCTTCTCGCGGGCAACTCTGACCAGGGCCTGGGTGTTGGACGAATTCTCCGAGCCCACCACGAGAATGAGGTCGCACTCGGTGGCGAGTTGTTCGACTGCATCCTGGCGGTTGGTGGTGGCGTAACAAAGATCGCTCTTGCGCGAGATGGCCAACTGCGGATAGCGAGTGCGGGCCTGGTCCAACACTTCTCTCCACTCGTGCATACCGAGGGTGGTCTGGGCAAGGAGCGCCACCCGCTCCGGATCTGCTGGCGCAAAGGCGTCGAGCCCCACCTCGGGCTCTACCAGGGTCATCGCGTTCGGAGCCTCGGCCAGGGTGCCAAGGGCTTCGTCATGCCCACGATGTCCGACATAGATGATGTCGTATCCCCGATCGGCCATCCTCTTAACCTCGTGGTGGACCTTGGTCACCAGGGGGCATACCGCGTCGATCACTACTGCCGCCCGCTCGGCAGCCATGCTGATGACATCAGGACCCGAGCCATGGGCCGACAACATCAACGGTGCCCCCTCCGGTACCTCGGCGATATCGTCCACGAAGATCACTCCGACCCGCTCGAAAGCCCTCACCACCCAGTCGTTGTGGACGATCTGGTGATAGCAATAGACCGGTGGCTGAAAGACCCTGACCATCCAGGTCAGGGCCTTGATTGCCATCTCGACACCGGCGCAGAAGCCCCGCGGCTCCGCCACCACGACACGTTCGACCATACAAGAGAAGGGTACCTGCCCCCCGTAGACAACCCTATCGAAGACCTACAACAACGGTTTGGAGAGCAGAGCGAGGATCCGGTCGACGACCGCCTCAACCGTGAGCCCGGTCGTGTCCAGATGTATGGCATCGAAGGCAGGCTGCTGTGGAGATATCGTCCTGTCTGAGTCGGCCCGGTCCCGGCGAGCGAGGTCGGCCTCGACCGCGAGAAGATCGCTTCCCGTTTCCTGGGCACGGCGCCTCGCCCTCTCTGCGGCGCTTGCCTCCAACCAGACTTTGAGATCGGCGTCCGGGAAGACCACCGTACCTATGTCGCGACCCTCCACGACGGTGTCGCCCCCCCTGCCACCCACCCATTTCCGCTGTTCTCGCACGAGGAGCTTCCGCAGCTCGGGATGGGATGAGACCGCACTGACCACAGCTGTCACGTCGGATGATCGGATTGCGGCCGACACGTCCTCGTTGTCGAGCAACATCTGACCCCTGTCCTGGTCGAAGCGGTGACCGGCCACAGCTTTTATGACCGCCTGTTCGTCCACGGGGTCGGCGCCGTCCCGCAAAACTGCCAAGGTGGCCGCCCGGTAATAGGCGCCAGTGTCGAGGTGGTTCCAACCAAGGCGATGCGCCAGGTTCCGACTCACCGTCGACTTACCCGAACCCCCCGGCCCATCGATGGCGACGATCACAGGTGAGCGAGCATGTCGAAATAGCCGGGCCAGGTCTTGGTGACGCAACTAGGCCCATCGATGACGATCCCCGGTTGTCGCAAACCCACCAGCGCAAACGCCATCGCAATCCGATGGTCGTTGTACGTATTGACCACGGTCGGGACCAGCGGGCCGGGTTTGATGACAAGGTCATTGCCGACGATCCGGGCCTTGCCTCCCACCCTGGTCAACTCCGTTTCGAGGGCTGCCAGGCGATCGCTTTCCTTGAGGCGGAGATTGCCGATGTTTCGGACCCGGCTTTCGCCATCGGCAAAGAGACAGGCGACCGCAGCCGCCACGGCGGCATCGGGAGCGTCGTTCATGTCGATATCAATCGCCTTCAAGACTTCGCCAGGGCCCTTGAGGACTATCCGGTGGGGTTCGCGCCTCACAATGCAACCCTGAGCCTCGAGCACCGGCAGCAGGGCCAGATCGGGTTGGGTGGAACCAGCGGGGATCCCGTCGATAGAGACGATGCCACCGGTGATCGCCCCCGCCACCAGCGGATAGGCCGCGGCACTGGCATCCGCTTCCACCTCGAATTGCGTGGAGCCGTAGCCGGTTGCCGCCACATGGAATCTGTCGCCGCCGTATTCGACTCTGGCCCCAAACGCTGTCATCACCTCAACGGTCGAGGTGAGATAGGGGCGAGAGACGGGCGGAGAAGTCATGACCACTTCGACGTCGCGGCTTGCCATCGGGGCCACCAAGAGGAGGGCGCTGACAAACTGGCTGGAGCGAGAGGGATCGACCTCGACCCGGCCCCCCATGAGGCCATGACCTTCGACCGTGATCGGCAGCAGACTCGACCGATGCATGACCTTCACCCCCATCCTCTCGAGAGCAACCACCAACTCCTCCATCGGCCGCTGACGAAGGCGGCCCCGGCCGTCGATCGTCACAGGGCCTGGTGCCAAGGCTGCCACCGCCGTCAGGAAACGGGCGACCGTGCCCGCTTCCCCGGCATCGATGCCCAGTGCGGGGACCGTGAGCTGGCCACCGGTACCCAGCACGAGCCAGGGGTCGTCGTTGTCTTCTATGCCGACCCCCAGAGAACGCAACCCCCTGCGCATGGCCTCGGTGTCGTCAGCTTCGAGCGGATCGTGGATTCGGCTAACACCCCTGGCAAGCGCTGCCACGATCAGAGCCCGATTGGTCAGGCTTTTGGATCCGGGAGGGCGCACCACCGCCGACACCGGGGCGGCCCGGACCGCCACTTCCAATTGGGGGGGAAGGTCCACTGCCACAGGTTACGTGGAGGTCGGCGACGGTCGTTCACTCGGCTCAGCAGCGCGATATAGGGCGGCCACCTCGGTCGGGCTCAGCCGGCGCCAGCTGCCGGGTCTGAGCTTCGAGTCCCTCAAAGGGCCGATAGCGGTCCGCACCAGCCGCAGCACCGGGTACCCGATCTCGGCCAGCATCCGGCGCACTTCGCGGTTGCGACCTTCGGCTAGAACCAGCTCCACCAGGCTGCGATCGCCGATTCCTCCCACGACCCGCACCCGCAATGCCCGGGCGACTCCGTCGTCGAGTTCTACTCCCGCTTTCAACGTGGCGAGGGCCCGACTCGTCGGCTTGCCCCTTACCTCGGCCAAATAAGTCTTGGCGACTCCATAACGAGGGTGGGTGACCCGCAAGGTCAACTCCCCATCATTGGACAGGAGGATCAAACCCTCACTATCGATGTCGAGCCGACCAACCGGTACCACCCGCGGGGAATCCGGGACCAAGCTGATAACAGTTGGCCGGCCTTCGGGATCGTCCACGGTTGAGACGATTCCAACCGGTTTGAAGAGGAGGTAGGTGACGCGGTCGGGAGCGATTGGCAAAGGCACACCGTCTACCTCGACCCGTTGCGTGAGCGGATCAACCCGGTCGCCCAACTTCGCTTGCCGACCATCGATTGTGACCCGACCAGCGCCGATGAGCTTCTCAGCTGTTCGCCTCGACATCAACCCAGCCGCGGCTATCACCTTCTGCAGGCGCTGGGGCGCTGATGGCTGGCTCATCCGCCGGGCCGGAACGTCTCCTCGAGCGCCTCGACTACCTCAGTCGGGGGCACATGGTCGGCAAGGGGCGGGAGCTCGGAGATCTCGTTGATCCCCAGCTTCTCCATAAAGACTCCGGTGGTCCGATACACCGCCGGATTTCCCGGTCCCGGAAGGCGTCCGGCCTCTTCCACAAGCCCCAGGCGTTCGAGAGTGCGAATCGCCGAATCGGAGTCGACTCCGCGAATCTCGGCGATCTGACCGCGCGAAACCGGCTGGCGATATGCGATCACCGCCAGCGTTTCCAGCGATGCACCGGAGATCTTGCGGGCCGTTGCGGAAGAGGAGAACCGCTCGAGGTAGGGATATGCATCCGGGTGAGAATGGAGCCGGACTCCGCCGGCCGCATGGCGGAGCACCAAGCCGCTTCCCCGCTCAACAAGATCATTGGCAAGCCGATCGAGCTCCGCCGTCACCTGGTCACGAGAAATCTCGAGTACTTCTGCCAACTCCTCCATCGGCACGGGAGCTTCGGTTACGAAGAGGATGGCCTCAAGAGCACCCTGTATCGATATCACTTCCAACCCTCGGTCGTGGTGGCCTCAGTCCGTCGGCGCACGGCGATGGGGGACAGCCAGTCTGGTTGTTCCACTTCGATCATCCCCCAGCGCACCAGTTCAAGCAGGGCAAGGAAGTAGGCGGCGATCTCGACCGGCCGACGGCAATGCGCCACCAGCTCCTCGAAGGTGGAATTGAGCGACTCCTCGACTCGCGAAGAGATCTCGGCAATTGCAGCCTCAACCGAGGGGAGGTCGAGATCGAGATGGTCAAGATCTGGTTCCGCCACCGCCCTGGCAAAGACCCGCCCAGCCACCTTGGCCAAGCCGTTCGCATCGACCGGTAGGTCTACATGTAGAGGCGGAGTCACCAGCGTCTGGTCCATACCGGAAGTGCGCGGGACCGTTCGGGCTGCCCCTTGCATACGGCGTAGCAAAACAGCCGCCACATCCTTGAACGTCACGCACATCAGAAGCCGCGAGAGGAGCCGATCACGCTCTTCCATCAAGGCGAGTTCCTCGTCGATGTCGACGTCGGTGCGGAACGGGAGCAATCGATGAGCCTTGAGTTGGATGAGGGTGGCGGCAATGAGCAGGAACTCGCTGGTCACATCGAGATCGAGCTGGCGAATCTCGTCGAGATAACTGAGATACTCGCTAACCAGGTCGGTCAGATTGAGGGCAGCAATGTCAACCTGATGGCGATTGATCAACGAGAGCAACAGGTCGAGAGGGCCCTCAAAGATGGTGGTTGTGACGTGGTAACTCATCAGACGTGAGGCGTGAGACGTGAGACGCGTGTAGGAGTCTGCCGCGCACGCATGCGTAAGGCAACGACCCGGGTCTTTTCTGGCTCACGCCTCACGTCTTACGTCTTACGACTTGGTTCGGGGCGCGGTCCGCTGCCTGCAGAACATCCCAATCCTCCTGGGGGATCGACTCAGGCCGATGCTCGTGGTGATGGCGGGCAAAATCGGCTACCAACCGTCCGGCTCCGGTCGCCTCCAGATCCTCGCCGCCGGCTTCTCCGTGATTCAGATAAATGGCGGCCCGGCCGCTCGTTTGGCCTCCCAGCTTTGCCCAGGTGGTGACTGCCGTTCTGCCGATGGGTCCCAAGTGGGCGTGCCGTTTGCCGACATCGTGAAGAAGGGCCGCCCTGATGAGGTCATCCCGTTCGGGCGTGGAAACGGCGACAAATTGGGCGCAGTTGAGGCCGTGTCTCTGATCAGCCTTCGACTGGTCGAAGAACAGGTCGATCTCAGGTGGTCGCAACCACTGCCTCACTTCGGCTCCTTCAGTCCTAGTTAGCGGTCGGGAAGCCAACACATCCACGAGCCTCGCTGCCAGGTGGCGCCAGGTGCTGTCGCCCATCGGCTGTCCCCGGCCGGGGCTGGTCAGGATCGCTTCGACTTGCAGTCGACGCAATAAACCGACTCCGGGCGGGCTTCCATCCTCGCCGCCGGAATCTTCTTGCCGCAGTTGACACAGATGCCGTAACCACCATGGGCAATACGCGCCAGGGCGGCCTCCACCCCATTGAGTTGTCCCTTTAGCGTCTCCACCAAACCCAGCACCTCGGTGCGTTCGGCGGTGGCCGCTCCGGCGTCGGCAAACCCATCGCCGAAGACCATGTCAGAACGCAAGTCACCGTCCTCCTCGGAGCCGAGCTCGGCGAGCTGGCGGATGAGACGGACCCTGGCTTGTTCCAGCTGGGTGCGTGCGGATTCAAGATTGATAGTCATCGGCTTCTCGGGTGGGACTCGAAAAAGATCTCGACCAGATGTTGGGGGGAAACCCTCGTGTAAACCTGGGTTGTGGATATCTTAGCGTGCCCCAGCAGCACCTGAACGGAACGGAGGTCGGCTCCGGCTTCGACCATATGAGTGGCAGCCGAGTGGCGGAGGGTGTGTGGTGACACGGCCGATGGCTCGATTCCCACTCGAGCGGCTTGGGCACGAACGATACGAAACGCTGATTGACGACTGAGCCGGTGCCCCCTCAAGTTGAGGAAGACGGCATCTCGATCCACCATGTCCGGCCTGCGAACCATGGCCGAGAGCCCTGCGCGATCGGAAAGCCAATTCGAGATTGCCGTCACCGCCGCCCCACCCAACGGCACCTGGCGTTGCCGATCACCCTTGCCGGTCAGGATCACGGTTCTTTCCGTCAGGTCGAGATCTGGTAAACCCAGATTGACCGTTTCCGAGACCCTGGCACCGGTGCCGTAGAGGAATTCGAGCAGCGCGCGATCCCGTCGGCCCGCGACGGTGGAGAGATCGGGGGCCTCCACCAGCGCAACAACCTCATGGACGGCCAGGGCCTTTGGAAACGGATCGACGCGACGGGAGGCCGGTAACAGCCTGGTGGGGTCGGCTTCGCTTCGGCCCTCGGAAACCAGGAACCGATGCAGGCCCTTGACGGCGGCAAGCCTGCGGGCGATCGTGGCCGGAGCCAAACCTCGCCCGGTCAGAGAAGCGGCAAACCGCTCGACGTCATCGGGCTGCGGTTCGACTCCCGCCAGGAACGACAGGTAATCCTCAAGGTCGCGCCGGTACGCCAGGACGGTGTTGTTTGCCAGGCCCCTGTCGACCACCAAGGTCGATAGATACTCGTTCAGGCCCTCCGCGAGGTCGCTCACCGGCCAGCCAGGGCCACCTCGGGGCTGATAAAGCCGACACCGAGGCTGGCAGCAACGGCAGGGTGGGTGATCTGGTCGTTGACGACATTGACTCCGCCGCTCAGCTCCGGATGCTGATCGATGGCGCCGGCTACGCCACGATCGGCGAGAGCAAGCGCGTAGGGCAACGTGGCGTTGGTGAGCGCGTACGTGGAGGTGTGCGGCACTGCTCCGGGAATGTTGCCTACCGCATAGTGAAGAACGTCGTGCAACAGATATACCGGATCATCGTGGGTTGTCTCCCGGCTGGTGGCGAAGCAACCGCCCTGGTCGATAGCCACGTCGACCAGGACCGCTCCCCGCTTCATCGCTCTCACCATGTCCTCGGTCACGAGCTTGGGGGCGGCAGCACCCGGCACCAGGACGGTTCCAATCACCAGGTCGGCATTGAGAACCTCGTTCTCGATCGTCAATCGATTGGAGGCCACTGTTACCAGCCTGCCCTGGTAGATCGAGTCAAGCCACCGCAACCTGGCCAGGTCTCGATCGAGCACGACCACCTCCGCCTGCATCCCCACCGCTATCGCCGCGGCGTTGGCCCCGGCGATTCCTCCGCCGATGACCACCACCCGGGCGGGATGAACCCCGGTCACCCCACCAAGCAGGACTCCGCGACCGCCCTGACCTTTCTCGAGGAAGTAAGCGCCCGCCTGGGTGGCCATGCGCCCGGCGATCTCGGACATGGGAGCGAGCAACGGAAGAGTGCGGTCGGAGAGCTGCACAGTCTCGTAAGCGACGGCCACGACCCCCCGCTCCATCAGCCCCTTGGCCAATGCCGGGTAAGCCGCGAGATGCAGATACGTGAACAGGGTCTGACCCGCCACCAACTTGGCAACCTCTGAGGCCTGCGGCTCCTTGACCTTGAGGATCAGCTCGGCCGAGGCAAAGACATCGTCGGCCTCCTCCACAATCGTTGCTCCTTGTTCGGCATATTCGGCGTCGTGAATGGTCGACCCCTCACCCGCCTGCTTTTCGATGAGGACCTGATGACCCCTATCGACCAGTTCCCGGACACCTACCGGAGTAATGGCCACCCTGTACTCGGCGGTCTTGATCTCTCGCGGGATCCCGACGATCACCCCACACCGCCGGCCCGGGAAAGAGCATCGAGATCGAGAGAGTCGGCCTGCATCCGGGTCCGGCGCCGCCGGATGGCGGCTTCGACCAAACCGGCAAACAGGGGGTGAGGATGGTCCGGCCGAGATTGAAACTCGGGGTGGGCCTGGGTGCCTACGAAGAACGGGTGGGAGGGAAGCTCGATGAACTCGACCAGGTTGTCGTCGGGTGACAACCCCGAAAGCAGCAACCCAGCCATCTCCAGATCCTTGCGATATCGGTTGTTCACCTCCCACCGATGACGGTGCCGTTCGTACACGACTTCTTGCCCATAGAGCTGGCGCACCCGGCTGCCTTCAATCAGCTTGGCCGGGTACCGACCCAGCCGCATTGTCCCTCCCATGTCGGAAACACCCTGCTGGCTCTCCATCAGGTCGATGACTGGATGCACGGTGGTGGGGTCGAACTCAGTCGAGTTGGCATCAGGATGCCCGAGAATCGATCGAGCGATCTCGATCACTGCACACTGAAGGCCAAGGCAGAGCCCCAGAAACGGGATCCCATCCTCGCGAGCGTGGCGGATGGCTTGGATCTTGCCCTCGACTCCACGGGAGCCAAAACCGCCCGGTACCACCACCCCATCGACACCCTCCAGATAGCTGGCGGCCAGCATTCCGGTCAATTCCTCGGATGGGATCCATCGCAGATCGAGCCGATGTCCATAAAAGGCCGCACCATGTCGAAGGGCTTCGACAACAGACAGATACGCATCGGGCAGGTCGACGTACTTGCCGACGATTCCCACCGTCACCGGCTGAGTGGCTTCGGTGGCACGCCGAACCATGTCCATCCATCCGGTCAGGTCAGCCGGGGAGGCGGTGATATCGAGACGCTCACACACGACGGTGTCCAGCCCGCCCTGGTGAAGCAGGATCGGCACCTCGTATATATCGCGGGCATCCGGAGCGGCAATGACGGCCTTGGGAGGGACGTCGCAGAACAACGAGATCTTCCGCCGCACCTGATCGTCGATAGGACGGTCAGACCGGACCACGATGACATCGGGGTGGATCCCATGGCTGCGAAGCTCTGCGACCGAGTGCTGGGTGGGCTTGGTCTTCAACTCCTCCGACGATGAGATGTAGGGCACGAGGGTGACATGCAGATACATCACCGATTGACGGCCGATGTCGTTGCCAAACTGGCGGATCGCCTCCAAGAACGGCAGGCTCTCGATGTCGCCGACGGTTCCCCCTACTTCGGTGATGACCACATCGACGTCTTCGCCTCCGACCTTGCGTATGCGTGACTTGATCTCATTAGTGATGTGCGGGATCACCTGCACGGTGTCGCCCAGGTAGTCGCCCCTGCGCTCTTTCTGTATAACGGATAGATAGACCGACCCGGCTGTCACGTTGGAGGTGCGCCGCAAGTTCTCTCCCGTAAAGCGCTCGTAATGGCCGAGATCGAGGTCGGTCTCGCCCCCGTCGTCGGTGACGAACACCTCGCCATGCTGAAAAGGATTCATGGTCCCGGGGTCAACGTTGATGTACGGGTCGAGCTTCTGATTGACGACACGGAGATCGCGGGCTCGAAGGAGACGGCCAAGCGAGGCGGCAGTTATGCCCTTGCCGAGCGAAGAAACCACGCCGCCCGTGACGAACACGTACTTGGTCACGGGAGACCAGCGTAACAGAGGCGCTGGAGCCGCCAAAGAACTCAGATTCACTACGGTAAACCCATGACCATTCCGGCGGGAACGGCCCTCCCGGTAAAGCTGATGGTTCTCGACGACAGGCTGTGGCAAGAACTCGCTGACGAGGATCGTCGCCGGTTGCGGGATCGGATCGGCCTCCATCGACCAGAATTGCTCCTCGTCGGGATCGCGGATTACCCCTCGTCGACTGACCCCGTAGAAGGGGACTACCTCGTTGGTCGGCAGGGTGCCTGGATGGTGCGCCTGCCGGCGCAGGAAGAGGTCACCAACGCACCGCAGGGTTCTCTTTCGGAGGCGATTCGTCACCTGGCCGACGAGTTCCTCATCATGCCCTCCTCTGTGGGGCTCTTTCTCGAGACACATCTCGCCAGCCGGGCACCCGATCCAGCCTGGCTGATCGAACGTTTGCGGCGAGGTGATGGCGAAGCGTTGATCGCCGCCGTCGACCGTTTCCTGAACTTGCCTCCCGCGGCCACCAGTGCCGATCTTTGCGACGAAGGTCTGGTCCGGGCAATCGACTCACTCCGGCGCAACGTCACTCCCCTCGGCTTCACGGCTGCCTCCCTCAGCGACAACCAGCTTGGCCTTGAAGACGCCAACTACGCCTCGATATGGGCCCGAGACGGGGCGATCACGGGATTGTGGAGCATGGGTCTCGACGATGGGGAGTTCATCGATGCATTCGCGGCCACCCTGCGGCTGCTGGCGCGCCACCAGGCGCCATCCGGTCAGATCCCTGCATACGTTCTGGTTGAAGGTGAGCGGCCCGATTATTCGGGGATCGGCGGAATCGCCTCCATTGACTCCGTGCTGTGGTTCGTGATCGCTGCCGTCCGCTTCGCATTCTTTGTCGGTGACAGAAATTTCGCCGTTGAACTGCTCCCTGCCATCGAGCGTGCCATGGTCTGGCTTTCGGCCCATGATTCCAACAACGACGGCCTCATCGAGATCCCCGAAGCGTCGGACTGGATGGACTTGTTTCCCCGCAGCTACAACGTCCTCTACGACGAGGTGCTGTGGTACCGGGCGTCAATGGACACAGCCGGCCTCATGTTGGCGCTGGGGGGTGACGATCGTGGTTGGGAGGCACAGGGAAAGCTGATCGGGGCGCGCATCGTCGATCTCTTCTGGCCCACCGCCCGCCAACTCATGGACCTGGCGGGTTCGAACAGCGGTCGTTACTCGGTGGGAGAAGCGCGATACCTGCTGTCTCAAGTGACTCCCTTTGACTTCTCGTGGAGATGTGACGTGCTCGGCAACCTGCTTGCCGCCCATCACGGACTCCTCGATGATTCCAAGCAGCAGAGACTGTTCGACTTCCTATGGGGAGTAGGAATCAACAGGCCCTATCCCGTGTCCTGTCTCTATCCGGCGGTTCAGTCGGGGGCCGAGGACTGGAAGGACTATTTCCTTGTCAACTTCCAGAACCTACCGCACCATTATCACAACGGCGGGATCTGGCCGTTCATAGGCGGCTTGTGGGTGCGATTCCTACATCGACTCGGCCGTCAGGAACTCGCCCACAGAGAGCTGGAGGCCCTGGCGGAGACCTGTCGCCAGGGGGTCCGAGGAGAGTGGGAGTTCAACGAGTGGCTTCATGGCGAGACTGGCCGGCCGATGGGCAAAAGCCACCAGGCGTGGTCGGCGGCGTCGTACATCCAGGCATATCAGGAAGTACACAAGACCACATTGAGCCCCGACGTCATTCCTTTGGATCCGGCTCGGCTGAGTTGAGGCGCTGGCGTGGTCTGTTGAAGTTCTCGAGGGTCTTTTCGATCACCGCAACGGTTCTGCGTGCCACGCCTCTCCAGCCGAACTCACGGCGGGCGAGCCTGGCGCCCTCCACCGTTAGCACCTGACGTAGACGCGGGTATCGGATAGGAAGACTGAGAACAGTGGCAAACTCAGTGGACCGTTTGGGGTTGGCATATAAGGCGTGCACACCGAACTCAACCATCTCGTGTAGACCTCCGTGGACCGTGATCACGGTCGGAGTACCACATGCCATTGCTTCGATCGCAGTCATGCCAAAAGGCTCGTATCGAGACGAAAGCGCGAAGACTGCAGCCGCTCGATAGTGATCAGCCATCGCTTCGTCGGGAATGTGGCCCAGCCAGCGAACCTCGTTCTCGACTCCAAGCTGCCGAGACAAGGACTTCCAGCTTTCGATCAGCCTCGTGTCCCGCCGGGTCCCGGCTCCTACCGCAAGCTGCAATCGGGCATCTTTGACCGATTCCCGCAGTTGGGGTAAGGCACTTATGAGCAGGTCATAGCCTTTGTTATTGGCGGCCCGTCCCACCGCATATACGTCATGAGCCCCGAAGTGGAGCCTCCTGCGGACCGTCGCCACTTGTCGGGTCGGGATGGGCGTGTAAAAGGATTCGTCGATACCGGGCGGGATCATCGTCATGTGCCACTCCGGGACGTCGTAGTCCTGGCCCAGCACCTCGACTTGCTGTTGGGTGGTGGCAATGACATGGTCACACCGTCGGTAGATCAAGAACTCTTTGCGAATGCGCTCGTTGAAGCGGTATGTGAGCTCGGCCTCGCCCTGATCTCCGCCCATTCCCCGGCGCTTCCACGTGCCGAGAGAGTGGGGTGTGTGAACATGCGGGATCCGCAGTTCCTCGGCGATGCGCTGGCCCGCCCAGCCGGCATCCCAGTAGTGGGAGAGGACTGCCGCGTAGTCATCTCGTCTCAATTGCAGGAAGGTCTTGACAAACCCATCGAGGTGGTCGTGCATGTCCTCTTTGCGAATGAAATCAGAGCCTCCAAAGGGAATCCTCCAGATCCGAAGATGATCGGACAACCGATCGGCCTCAGGCAGCCCTTCAAAGCGGCGCGTGACGAGATCGACCCGGTAACTGAGCTCTGTCAACTGTTTCGCAAGTTCGAGCACGAACACCACCTGGCCACCGGTGTCTGGTTTGCCCAGCTCGGGACTGGCCTCGACATATCCATGAAGGGATAGAACGAGCAGAGCGGAGGTAGCTACCGCACCACCCCCAGGGCTCGAATCCCTTCCTTCACTCCGGCGGCGAAGTGTTCCCGGCTGCAAAATGCGTGCCCGTCGATGGCGTCGATCAGCGCCTGATCTGCATTGCCTACGACAATTCGCTTGGAGGCCGCCATCAGCATTGTCAGATCATTCATCGAGTTCCCGGCCGCAACGATGCGTTCGGGCGCCACTCCCAGCTCCTCGGCGAGAAATGTCAGTGGGGCAGCTTTTCCGGCCTCGACCGGGATCATGTCGAAGTCGCGTTCGCCGCTGGTTACAACCTGTACTGGTGCAACTTCACGCACGGCCGCGATCGCCTCGACCCATCGGCCACTAGTCACCGAGTAACTCGCTTTAAGAGGCGTCTGGAACTCGTCGCCGTTGGTTGGAAAACCCATCCCGGTAAGGACCTCATCGAAGGGCCTCCGGTCGAATGTGGCGAATCTCTTCGACCAGCCGGTGCGCTTTCCATTCACCTCGACTTCAGTGCCGAGGGCCCCGACCTGGGTCGTGAATGAGTCGATTCGCATTTGTCGCCAGGACCGTCGAAGGCTCGCTATCGGCCGGCTGGAGTTGGGAACCAGGGCCACCTCCTGCCATCTTGCTAGACACCTGTGAAGGTCCACAAAGTCACGGTCGCTGCCGAGGAGAGTTCCATCAACATCAGCGACGACCATCCATCGTATGCGGGGCACGTGTGTGCCAATCGGGAATCACCCCCGATGCCAACCATAGGACAGACTCGATTCGCTGACCAACTGACGGCTTAGTTGATCCGGCGACCCCGACCGGCCCAGACCCTCTCGCGTAGTACGTACTTCTGAATCTTGCCCGTGGAGGTCTTGGGAAGAGCTTCGACAATGTCCACTTCATCAGGGGCCTTGAACTTCGCCAAGCGGCTCCGGACGTGGTCGATGATTTCTTCCCCTGAAGCGGTGGCACCCGGCTTGAGGACCACAAATGCCTTGGGGCGTTCCCCCCAATGATCGTGTGGCATCGCCACCACCGCGCACTCCATCACCGCCGGGTGGCTGACGATGGCCTGCTCTACCTCGATCGTGGAGATGTTCTCGCCACCCGAGATGATGATGTCCTTCTGACGATCCCGCAGCTCGATGTAACCGTCGGAGTGCCATACCCCAAGATCGCCGGAGTGAAACCATCCACCCCGAAAGGCAAGGGCGGTTGCCTCCGGATCGGCGTAGTAGCCCGACATCACGTTGTTGCCGCGCATCACCACTTCGCCCATGGTCTCACCGTCCCGAGGAACATCGCTCATATCGGCGTCTACCACCCGGATGGGGTCGGCTCCCAGATAGGCCACCCCCTGGCGAGCCAGTAGCTTCACTCTGGCTTCGAGCGATTCCTCCGCCCACTCGACCCTCGCCTCACAGACCGTAAAGGGCCCGTAGGTTTCCGTGAGGCCGTACACATGCACGACCCTGGCCCCCAGCCCCTCCATCTGGCTGATGATCGTTGGGCTCGGCGGCGCCCCGGCGGTAGTCACGGTGAATGGACGGCCAAAGGGAGCGGCAGCAGGATTGTTGGCGAGGGAGATGAGGACGGTCGGCGCGGCGTTGAGGTGAGTCACTCCCTCAGTCTCGATCAGCTTCCAAACCAGTCCCGGGTCGACCGCCCGCAGACACACGTGAGTCCCACCTATGCCCGTCACCGCCCAGGGGGTGCACCAGCCGTTGCAGTGGAACATCGGCAAGGTCCACAGATATACGGAGTCCGGATGATGTCGGGAGTGGATGATCTCGGCGAGTGCATTGAGATAGGCCCCGCGATGGGTGTATTGCACACCTTTTGGTCGACCGGTCGTTCCAGACGTGTAATTGATCGAGATGGCTCGATGTTCGTCGTCGATCCTGAATGGCAGCGGTTCGTCGCTCCCCCGCTCGAGAAACTCGGAATAGTCGACCGCGGGGACCTCCGGTCGGCGACCCACGTCATCGAGAGTGACAACCTCGCGTAGTGCAGGCACCGCTGGAAGGTGCACCGCCACTGTCGGAAGCAGATCCGTATCGGCGACAAGCAGCGACGCTCCCGAGTGGTTGAGGATGTATTCGATCTCAGGGCCCGAGAGCCGGGTGTTGATCGCCACCAAAACGGCGCCGCACAGTGGCACCGCAAAGTGGGCAACCAGCATCTCGGGAAGGTTCGGAACCAGGTAGGCAACCCGGTCGCCAGGCCCGATCCCCGACGCCTGCAGCGCCCGCGCCATCCGGACAACTGCTTCTGAGAATTGCCTGTACGTGAGCGTCCGGGATCCGTAGGTGATGGCGCGCTTGTCGGCGAAGACGTCAGCAGATCGTTCCAGAAATAGGAGCGGTGTGAGCTGGGTCACCGAGGTCGGGTCGGGAGAGGAAACCGTCATCGACCAGGCCAACGAGGCGGCCGCTTTTGCAGAAACGCTCCCATTCCCTCCTGTGCATCCTCCATCAGGGCGTTCTTGACCATCAATGGCTGTGTCTGCGAATAAGCAGCATGCTGGTCAACCTCAATCTGTGAATAGAAGGCTTGCTTGCCAAGCCCGACCACCGTCGGCGAGGAGCGCAGGATGGCGATCACCAGTTCTTCAACGGCACGATCGAGATCCTCCTCAGGCACCACCCTGTTGACCAGACCCCAGTCTGCCGCAGTCCGGGCATCGATGGGGTCGCCGGTGAGCAGCATCTCCAATGCTCGCTTGCGACCCACGGCCCGCGACACCGGCACCATCGGGGTCGAACAGAACAAACCGATCTTCACTCCTGGAGTTGAGAATCGGCAGGTTTCCGCGGCGACCACCAGGTCACAGGAAGCTACGAGCTGGCAGCCGGCGGCCGCCGCGATCCCGTGGACCCGGGCGATCACGGGCTGGGGAATCGCCTGTATTGATTCCATCATCCGTGTACAGGAGTCGAAGAGTCGGGCGATGGTCTCTTCCCCGGCGCCGACCATCTCCGCCAGGTCATGACCGGCCGAAAACGCCGGTCCGGCTCCTCCGATCACTACGACCTGTGTGTCGGGATGGAGGGAAGTGAGAGCACCGGTCAGATCGTCCATCATCGCCAGACTGAGCGGGTTACGCCTGTGCGGCTCGTTGAGGGTGAGCCGGGTCAGGGGCCCTTCCTGCTGGATCACGACATTCATGCCCAGAACCTACTGCAACGGCCCGGGGCCACCGCGGGCAATCGCCACCAACTCGGTGGCGGCCTCGCGGCCACGGGACGATTCGGGCAAGCCCGCCAGCATTCGCGAGAGTTCGGCGATCCGGTGCTCACCGTCAATCTCGCGCACGGTGGCCCGATTCTTGCTCCTTTCGACCACGAAGTGACTGTCTGCGAATGCCGCTACCTGCGGAAGGTGGGTGACGCACAGCACCTGACAGGTACCGGCCAAGGCCCCCAGCTTTCGGCCCAATTCCAAAGCCGTCGTACCTCCCACCCCGGAGTCGATCTCATCAAATGCCAGCACGGACGCCGAAACTTTCCCAGCCCCTGACCGGGCGGCCAGCCGCAGGCTCAACACGAGCCGGGAGAGCTCACCGCCGCTGGCCACTTTGGCTACCTCTCCGGGCTGAAGGCGCCGATCGGAAGCGAACAACATCCGCACTTGGTCGGCTCCACTGGGGCCAGGGTCCGCGTCGACCACCTCTATCGCGAGGACCGGATCACTGAGGCCCAGATCGCGCAAATGCCCCGCGGCCCCCTCCGCCAGAATTCCGGCTGCCCGACGACGAGCCTCGGCCAAGAGAACTCCCTGCGAGGCGACTTCCGCTTGCGCCCTGGCGATCTCGACGTCGATAGAGTCCGCCTTTCCTAGGAGCCCAGCCAGCTCTTCACTTTTTCGAGCCGCCTCGGCCCCAAACGCCAGCACATCATCGAGAGAGGGCCCATACTTGCGGCGCAGGTCACCAAGGAGGGTCAGGCGCTGTTCGACCTCCATCAGCGCCTCGGGGTCAGCTGCGATGCCCTCGGCGGCCAACCGGATCGATCGACCGAGCTCTCGCAGGGCGTCGGCTGCCTCCCCGGCTTGTCCCGCCAACGACTCCAGGTCGCGGTCCAGCCGGGCGCTCTTTCGCAGCTCGGAGACTGCTTCCCCCAACGACTCTGAGCTGGCCTCGGCCAACGACGTGGAATTTTGCAGATGAATGACCAGCGCTTCGGCGTTGCGCAGACGATCCGCCAGCTTTTCGAGCCGGTCGTCGTCTCCAGGGTTAAACCCCGCCCTGGCTATTTCCTCTGCCTGGAATCGGGCTAGGTCGAGTTCACGCGCCAGCGCCCGGACGTCGCCCCCCAAGGTTGAGCGAGCCCTCTCCAGCTCCCCTGCCGCGGTTCGAGCGGACCTATATGCATTCAATGCCTGCCGGCCCTCGGAGTCGAGGAGGTCATCAACCAGGGATCGAACCTCGCTCTGGCGGGTGAGAAAGACCTGGTCATGCTGGCCGATGATCTCTACCAAGCTGCCCAATCGCCCTTCCAGCTGCTTTCCCGAGGCGAGTGAACCATCGAGGTAGGCACGGCTACGGCCCTCCCGCGGTAGGCGCCGCCCCGCCACTACCTCCTCACCGTCGACCAGGAAACGGCCCTCGACCACAGCTTCGTCCCCAAACGGACCCACCAAATCGGGGCGGGCATCTGCCCCTAGCAGGAGCCGCAGCGCCCCCAGCAGAAGCGTCTTACCGGTACCGGTCTCGCCGGATACGACTACCAGCCCCCGTCCCGGACATACCCGGGCCTCCTCGATCAGACCAAGGTTGCGAACCACCAACTCGTCCAGCATCAGGTAAGCCGGAACTTCCGTTTGACGGTGGCGGCAAACGACCCACCGTCGAGGGAGAGGAACCGTGCGGGCTTGGCCCCTTGTCGAACCTCTACCAAATCCCCCTCGGCCAGCACGCCCGATTCAAGACCGTCGACGCTCACCCGGACAGGGCGATCGGCCTCAACCATGACTTCGATGACTGATTCGGGGTTGAGAACCAGAGTCCGCCCGAACAGCGAGTGTGCCGCCACCGGTGTTAGGAGAACAGCGTCGATCATCGGGTCAACCAACGGTCCCCCAGCCGAGAATGAGTACGCGGTCGATCCGGTCGTCGTGGCTACCACGAGCCCATCGGCCCGGTAGGTCAAGAACTTCTCGCCATCGATGGTGGCTGTGAGCGAAACCAGTCGCTGGCTGTGAATCTTCTCCACGACGATGTCGTTGATACCGGTTTCCCCACGTCCGCCCGGCAGCTTCGCAGCAATCGTCATGCGGGATCGTTCAGCCAATTCCCCCACGCTGAGTGCCCTGAGCACACGCTCGAGGTCAGCTGGCTCCACCTCCGCCAGAAAGCCGATAGTGCCAAGGTTGAAGGCCAATACGGGTATGTCAAGCGCCAATGCCTGGCGGCTGGCGGCCAGGACCGTGCCATCACCCCCGATGGCGACCATCACCTCGGGCCTTCCGACTTCGAGCGGTTTCTCCACAAGCCGGGAGGTGGATTCATCGCCGACGATCACAAACCCTTGGGCCGCGGCGGCTTTTACAAAGCTGGCGGCAAATGCCCTGGGTTCTGGGCGAAGGGCATGAATAACGAGACCGAGATTCACTTCATCTCCTTTTCGCCCATATGAAGAACTCCTGGTTGCCCCGTTGCCCCAAGAGCGGTGAAGTCATCTCCTCCACGGTATCGAGTTCAGCCGCCCCCAAACAGACCTTCGCCTTGGCGACGGCGTCGGTTTGGAGGATTGGGTCTCTCACCACCCCCCGGCCGATGGCCCGACGCCCCACTTCGAACTGGGGCTTCACCAGGACAATGACGTCTCCACCGACGGTGGCCGCTCTGGCCAGGTCGCCAGCCACCGAGCAGACTGAGATGAACGACAGATCGGCCACTACCAGATCGAAGGCGCCCCCAATCGCATCAAGGTCGAGATCACGAATGTCTGTGCCCTCCAGAACAGTTACCGAAGGGTGAGACGCCAGCTCGGGGTTGAACTGACCGGTCCCCCGGTCGATCGCCACTACCTCGCTTGCTCCCAGCGAAAGGAGACAGTCGGTGAATCCCCCCGCTGAGGCTCCCACATCGAGGGCACGGAGGCCCGTCACCTCGACCGCGAACCGTTGGAGCGCCGCGGCCAGCTTCTCTCCACCCCGGCTGGCGAATCTCGGCCCGGGGACAATCGTGATCACTTCGTCCTCCGCAACGCTGCTGGAAGGTTTGGGGCTGCGACCACCGGACAGCAGCACCCGCCCGCCCGCGATCAGGTGCTGAGCTTCGCTGCGGCTGCGCACCATGCCACGCCTTAGCATCTCCTGGTCTAGCCGGCTCAGTCGGATCGCTCCTCATCGAGCTCGTCGAGGGCTTGCGCCAACTGCTCGGCAAGCTCGCCGGCCGGGTCGGGTAGCTCGGCCGGATCGCGTGCGATCAACATCTCGAGCTTGCTTGCCAGCTCCTCGAGGAGCCGGTCCCCAGGGACATGCGTACTATCCATGTCGCCCATTATCACCGCAGGGAGGCTGGAAACCGACCCATGCTGCCGATTCGAGACCTCAATCCGGCTCGACGCCCCGCCATCATCAACTGGCTATTAGTAGCGGCTACCGCCTACGTGTTCTTCGTCATCCAGTCTGGTGAAAGCGCCCTCGTACCGGATGACGAGTTCTTGTTTGCTCAGGCCGCGATTCCATGCGAGGTCGTCACTGGTGAGCCACTCAGCGTCGTTGAGATCAACAACCAGGTCTGCGACCGGAGCGATGGCAACCCGGTATTCCCCGAGAAGAACGTCCTTTTCTCAGTTCTCGCCTCGATCTTCTTTCACGGCGGCCTCGGGCATCTCATCTCGAACCTGTGGGTTCTGATCATTTTCGGTAACAACATCGAAGACGCCTACGGGCACTTCGTCTACCTGGGGTTCTACCTCCTGGCCGGGGTGGCGGCCGCAGCCGCGCACATAATTCTCCGTCCCGAGAGCACGATCCCGGTGGTGGGGGCATCGGGCTCCATCGCGGGTGTGATGGGCGCGTACGCAGTACTCCACCCGCGGGCACGGGTCACTTCGATCATCCCGCCGTTTTATTTCTGGCCCTTTGCGATGCCGGCGTTCCTCTTCCTCGGCATCTGGTTCTTCTCACAGTTCCTTCTGGCGGGAGCCGACACCAACATCGCCTGGGAGGCGCACGTCGCCGGCTTCGCCTTTGGCTTCCTCGTCAGCCTTCTTTTCCGACGCCGGCTCCACGGTCATGAGACCAGCCAGCAGGTCCTCTACCCGGTGGGGCGACTCCGGCGCTGACATTCAAGGCCATCCCTGATGGTGGGCCCTGAACGACGACACTTCCCTGCTGGTGGTGGGGCCATAAGTCCGATTCGGATGGGGCAGCTGCGACCTGATCGAGGCGAGGTCTGCAGGAGAGAACATCAGAGGTGTTCGGACCGGATCGAGGCCATAAACGCGGGCAGCATTCTCGCCCAGGATCTTTCGCTTGATGGTATCGGTGAGGGCTGGATACCCGTACGTCTCCTGGTATTCCGGCGTGATCTGGAAGGCTCGAAATGCCTCGATCTGGTCTTGCGGTGAGCCATAGAAGATGGAGTCGGTGCCCCACACGACATTGTCGGCCCCGAGGGCCACGAGCAATTTCCCGATGACGTGGGCGGCCTCGTTGGGCCGACGCATCAGGTTCCACCAGGTGGTACCGAGCTCTGCGTAGACATTGCCTCCCGGTCCGATGCCGGCGGCCTGCAGAGAGGAGATGAGGCGGTTCACGCCAAGGTTGTTGTCCCGATATCGCCCCTCCGTGTTTCCCACCTCGAAGCCCGAGTGATAGATGATGAAAGAGACATCAGGATGGGCAGCCGCGGCGGGGCCGACGTCCACGGGTGAGGAATAGCGACTTCCACCGGAAAGCCCTTTGTGGACGAGAACGATCGGTCGGTCGAGTTGTGCGGCCTGTTGGATGAAGGCCTCTCCGACCTGTGGCAGGTCGGAATCGTGGTCGTCCAGCCACCACGGCTGCCCCGACGGGAAGTGGGTGAAGGTCTTCCACCCCCGCACACCGAATTCCGCCACGGATCGCTCCATCTCCTCCTGAATCGCCGGCCAGGGCGCAATCTGGGGGAGCGCCTGGGCGTTGACGATCACCCGCTCGTGACGTCCAAGTGCCTCTACCACCCGGCGGGTCTCGTCCATCAAATCGTTCGAGAGTGCACTGCCCTCCGGGAGCAACGGCAGCCCCGAGATCGCCACCATGGTGGTGTCAGAGCGGAGGAAGATCTCCTCCAGGAAATGCTCCATGGAGAAACAGGCCCGGGGATCGTCTTCCCCCGTGCAGTCCGCCTGCGGGAACTGCGAGCCCCAGAACCAGTTGTCGCTGGTGGCCGCGTTGAGGTCGTACTCGAGAAGGTGGCCCTGAAGGTCGAAGACCCACTGATCGCCACCGAGCGCTGCACGGGCGGCATCCAGGTCAAATCGGGCCTGAGGGTCGATCAGATACCGACCTCCCACCGGCCCCTCGGTCGCTTCGGCGACAACCTCATCGAGGGCCAGCAGGACGAGCGCCGAGGCTGACACCGTTTTCAAGAACCGCCGGCGGGAGACACCCAAATGACGAGCGACGGCATCGGCTTCGGCGTGCGAGCGTTTGATGACCTCGGCGATCAGGGGTGTTATCGGCTCGGGGTCGTATTCGCCGTTGGAGCAGGGCCCGAACTTGATCGGCAGCCCGGGATCGGGTAGCTCACGATGCATAGGTCTCCTAGAGACGTTCTCCAGCCACACCCCGTTCAAGCAGGAATTTACCGACGCCTGCAAGGTCGGGCGCCACCAGGTCCGGCACGGGATCCAGCGTCGCTGATGCCGGAGTTACACCGCTCAGGACTAAGGCGGTCTTCCAACCGGTGCCGATAGCCAGCGCTAGATCCGTGTCGGGTCGATCGCCCGCTATCCAAACCGGCCCCGGTATCAGGTGCCTACTGACCAGGTCTCGCATCGGGGAAAACGGTTTACCGGCCGGCTCCGCGATGACGCCGGTGGCTGCTTCCACAGCTGCCACAATTGCCCCTCCACCGGGCCAGAGCCCGACTTCGGTTGGATAGGTCGAGTCGAGGTTGGTGGCGATCAAACGGGCTCCGTTGAAAACCGCCGTCACAGCCTCCCGCAGCCAGGCGTAGGTCAACTCGGTCGTCAGCCCAACGACGACCGCCCCTGCTTCGTCTGCGGTGTCAACCACCGGGATGCGCTCGGCTTGGAGCGCGGCAACAATTCCCGGGCCCCCGAGCACAAAGCAGTGCGGTTTGGTGGCCGCCAGCATGAAGGCGGCCGCCTGCGCCGACGTCAAAATCGAATCTGCCTGAGCCGAATATCCAATGACCTGGCGGATCCGGTCGGCCAGCTCTTGGGGGGATCGGGTCGAGTTATTGGTGCACATCAGGATGTTCCAACCGGCCGCGGTCAGTTCTTCGAGGGCGCGAGCGCTCCCCGCAATCGGCTCCCTCCCGAGATACACGACACCGTCCAGGTCACAGATCAGATTGCCCGGGGTCACCCGGTCAGCTCTCCAAATCGGGCGACTACCGCCGCCAGCATGCGAACGGTGCGGCGGAGAGATTCGATTGAAACCCGCTCGTCGTGTCCGTGGAAGAGCCGCAGGAAATCAGGGAACGGAACCCGATCATCGAACCAGCCCGTTCCATAGGCGATCACTCCTTTGGTCCGAAAGAAGCGAGCGTCGGTGGCGACCGGCATCAACATGGGCAGCAGACGCCGATGGCCCTGGAGCTGTTCGACCGAATCGCCGATTGCCTGCCAGAGAGGGTTGGTAGTCGTCGAGACATTGGCCTCGTGATCAGCCACCGGCTCGATCTCGATCCGGTCAGCCGCGACTCCCATCGCCTTACGAATGTGGGCGTCAACGAACCCCCGATCCATCCCGGGCAGCGCCCGGAGATCGATCTGGGCTTGGGCTGAGTCTGGGATCACGTTGGCTTTGACCCCGGCGTTGAGCATGTTCGGGCTGATGGTCAGGTGGGTCACGGCGTAGGCATAGGAGGCAAAACCAGGATCGTCCACTGCCAGGTCGGCGATCGCTTCGTCCACCTGGTCGGGGTCCAGGAGCCTGTTGGCGAGGTCCGCCGGAAAACCGAGCCCCCCGACGAAGGTCACCCACTCGGGAGTGATGGCGATCGGTGCCCGGGTTTCGAACAATCCGCTAATCGCGGCCGCCATCGGCGCTAGAGCGTTGTCGGCGCCGTATGGCGACGAACCATGGCCAGGCGTTCCCCGCGAGCGGAGCTTGGTCCAGAATGGTCCCTTCTCTCCCACTGCCACCAGATGGGCCGCGCCGTGAGGAGTGGGTATCGATGGGTAGGCAACTTCGGTGAGGATGAACTCCGTTGCCACCAGGTCCCAACGGTTCTCGACCAAATAGTGGGCGCCTAGCAGCCCTGAGGCTTCCTCGTCTGCTACGGCAGCCAGGATCAGATCACCTGGCAACGGTGGCAACTCACCGCGCAGATATGGAGCAAAAGCGACGGCCATAGAGGCCGTGAGATTGAGCATGTCGACCGCTCCTCGGCCCCAGACGAAACCGTCCGCAATCTCGGCTCCGAACGGGTCGACTGACCACCCGGTGCTACTCACCGGAACGACGTCAAGGTGCGGGAGCAGAAGAAGCCGGGGCGCTTTCGGGTCGGTACCGCGCACCCGGTAGAAGACCGACTGTCGACCGGGCGCCGGCTCCACTACCTCCCCCGGCTGACCGATGAAGTCCTGCAAAGTCTTGACGGATCGGTGTTCGTGACCGCTGGCCCGAGAGCCGTCGTTCACACATTGGTTGCGGATGAGTTGCTGGAGCAGGTCGACGACGGTCATTGGAGGACACACTAAAGAAGAACGGGGTCTCCCCTACGCTTCATCATGTTTCACGCCCGTGTCCTCGTGATACCGGTCACGGCCTTGGTGGCATGCGCTACACAAGCTCCTGATGCAGGAGATCTCGTTATCACCGACCTAGATAAGGGGGTCGTTGCCGTTCGCGGGTTTCTAATCGCAGATGCGGATGCGACCCGTATCTGCGACTTGAGACTCAATTCGCGTCCTCCCCAGTGCGGCGGCTTGGGATCTCCATGATCGAGTAGAAACGACCAACTACCAACCGCGGACTCCGTTCCGGGGTCGACCTAGCTCGTTGGCGGTCCGTGGTTGTGTTGTCTGATGAGTCGTCGGCGTTGGGGTGGAGTGTCGGGGTCGATCCGATATCCGAGCCCGTGGATGGCGACATGATGATGAAACCAACAAAGCAACGCGAGGTTGTCGGGGTCGTGGTCGCCGCCTTGTGAACGTTCCCGGA
>Ga0326597_10002765_pt1 | contig 25961 bp, 18 predicted proteins | sample RVTome_12_FD_203789 | JGI IMG/M metagenome (GOLD analysis project Ga0326597, IMG submission 203789) | Soil microbial communities from uranium-contaminated site in the Upper Colorado River Basin, Wyoming, United States - RVT100D185 | ecosystem: Environmental > Terrestrial > Soil > Contaminated >... | reverse complement strand
TCCTGGGCTCGTTCCCGCTCCATCTTGGCGCGCCTGGCCGATTCGATGCGCGCCTCGAGAGACTGCTCGGTCAGGGTGCCGCCCTCCAGGAATGGGTTCCAGCGGACGATCATCAGCGCGTCCTCGAACGCCTTGATGGCCGCGTCGAACTCGCTCGCGTTCAGCGCCATCTCGCCCTGCTTGATGCGACTCTCCGCCTCGATCCGGATCTGCTCCCGGCGCACCTTGTTCAGTTCGGCGGCGGTGCGGGAGACGTCCTCGACTTCCTGGTCGTCCGGATCGTTCGGGTCATCTTCTTGGCTCGTGTCCCTCGTACTCGAGGCCAGTCCGAGCGTGGCCGACACGCGCTCGAAGCCGGCGCTGGCGTCGGCGTTGCCCGGGTCGACTTCCATCGCGCGGGCGTAGATCTGGCGGGCGCTTCGCAGTTCTCCCGTTCCCTCGACTTTTGCGGCCTCGGCCAACAGCTCGTCGATTCGTTCGCCGTCCGCCGAACTGGCCGAACTGTCGGATGCGGCGGGCGAGGCGGTCGCTTCGGGCCCGGCCCCGGCGGTGCCATCTTTCTCGAACAAGTTGCAGCCCGCGAGGGGCAGGGCCAGCCCCAGGAGGATGATGGGGGTCCAATGCGCGAGGGCAGCGAGAGGGGCGAGGGTCCTGGGATGGGTCATCGTGCTTATCTCCAACTTCCGGTCGTTCTCCACATCTCAGTCGGAGAACTTCTGCCGTCCCTCAGCCGTTCAGGCTGGCGGCCGGGACGGACCAGTGTCGATTCAATTCAAAGCCGGTCGATGCTCAACACACGCGGTTGACCCGCTGCGTCTTCGCATCGCACCTCGATGCGTTGTATGGGGATCTTGCGAACTTCCTCCCGAGACAGAAAGCCCGTGTCATCGAAGGCGCGAGATCCGTCGGGATTGAATACAGGATGCTGAATCACTTCATCGCGGACGTCGTTGACTTCCACGATCTCCTGGACGATCAAGCCAGTACCAAAATCGACGGTCCGGACTCCGTCCTGGCCGTCAACGCCCGAAAGAGTACCGATCGAATCTCCCGAAGCGACTTCAAACCGGGCGGAATAACGATTTGCTTCGGTCTCCACGGTGACCTCGATGATCACCGTCTCGGTGTTTCCTCCGAGCAGTCGCAGCTCGAACGACTCCTTCAGGGCGATCTCCACGACCTCGCTCTGCTTGCTCTCGATCAGCGTGTCCTGGGAACCGATCCGCCCCTCCAGCACCGAGAGCACCGAGTAGAAGACCCGGCCTCCCCGGGCACCCAGATCCTGGTCCAGATAGCTGGTCCGGTCGAGGCTCCCGGTGGCGACCACCGACGGCACCTGCCCCTCGCGCCAGCGGTAGATCCGGTAGCCGGTCTTGAGCTGGGGCTCCGCGGCCACGCTGCGCTGGATGCTCTCGTTGACGGGATTGGGTTCCCATTCCAGGAGCACTCCGTGCTCCCGGGGGCGCCCCCGCAGATTCAAGGGGGGCGCGATTCCCCGGAATAGATCTTCTCTCGATCTTCGAGCCGCATAACTGGCAAGTTCATGATTGGAAAAGAATACGGTCGGTTCGAATTGAAGCGCCAGCGGTTCCGAACGGAAGCTCGCGAGGACCTCCAGGGGAGCTTTGGCCGGATCGGCGGCAAAGAAGCCGAAGTGGCCGGCATCCACCGTCCTTTCGTTCTCCAGGACCAGTTCGGTACCGAGCCGGCTGCTCGAGATTCCCCGGAAGGCGATGGCGTTGACCGCCAGGAATGCGACCAGGAAGCCGCCGCCGGTCAGGACCAGGATCCGATCGGTGCTGGGGCGCATCACGGGAGATCCTCCGGGCCCACGATCAGCTCGGCCAGCAGCCTGAGCTCGAGCGGCGGCGCCTCCGCGGAGAAGCCCGGCCGATTCCATGCATCTTCGGGCAGTCGCTTCAGGCTCAGCGTGATGAGATCAGCGGGAGGGTGCCGGTCGGATCCCTGGGCGAGGCGCTCACTCAGCCGGATGAGATCGGTGGCGCTGCCGAGCACGCGCAGCGAGACCCCGAGGAGTTTCACCGGGAGCCGGGCCTCGCGGCGGGCGAGCTTCCGGTCAAAGCGCGCCTCCGCCAGGATCAATGGGCCGGACTCGCCCAGCGCCGAGAGGACCGCGGCCAGGGCAAAGCGCCGCTCGCCGGCCAGTGGATCCCCCGGCAGCGTGGCCAGGATCGGCGCCACCACCCGTTCGTCCACGCCGGTGCTCCGCGCCAGCTGGCGCAATTCCTCCGCGGTGGGCGGCGGGCGAGTCCCTGCCGCGGTGACCTCTTCGGCGAACCGGCGCAAGGCCGTCCGGCGCGCGGCGAGCCGTTCCTGGCCCAGGTCGAGCAGTCGCCGCGACGGGGGTCCATGCTGATCGAGCAGACCCTTCACGCCCGCGGCCGCGCGCGCCACGCTTTCGAGATGGCTGCGTCGTTCCGCCCGGGCGGCGGCGCCTTTCGTCAGGTAATACCAAGGTCCCGCCGCGGTCAGGATCAGCAGGCCGAGGAACGCCAACAGTCTCATCAGCCGCCTCCCCCTTCCAGCCGCGCGGAGAACTGATACACGGTGGTCTCCTGGAACTCGTCCTGTTCCGCTTCCACCTCCGTGACGGTCGCCGGCGACAGGCCTCTCACCGAGCCGAGGCGCTGCCTGATGATCGTGGCCACTTGAGGATCGACCAGCGGAGCCCGCGTGCGCCCGCTCAATTGGGTCGTGCCGTCCGCCTCCTTCTGAAACCCGCATTCCAGCAGCCTCAGGTCGGCCGTCCCGAAGTCCTGGATCGCGGGTCCGAACTGGCGGACCACCGAGGCGAGCAGGTCGGCCCGGAGCGCCCGTTCTTGCGCGAACCGTTTCAGCGCCTGCTCTCGCTCCAGCAGGTGTTCATGCTCCGCTTGAAGGCGCCGCTCATCCTCGGTGCGCGAACGGATCGTGCCGGCTTCCGGGACCACGTGGAGCCGTTGAATCCGCTCCGCCTCGGAGATGTCGTGCCGCGCCATCAGGTAGGTTCCGAGCGACAGTGCCAGGCCGGCGGCGGCCAGGGCCGGCAGGCGCCGGGCCGCCTGGCGGGAGCGATTCCTCTGAGTCAGCGGAGTCAGCGGAGTCGGGCCCTCGTCTCGCTGCCTTGCGGCGATCGCGAGTCCCAGCGCGGTTCCCATCTGGGCGATGCGGGGTTTCAGCTCCTCGGGAAGGCTCGCGGCGACGGCGATGCGCCGCAGCGATCCGACCTCCTCCAGTTGATCGCCGTACACCCTCCGAAACTCTGCCACCACCTCCGGCAGGGCAGCTCCCTCTCCGAACAGGGTGATCGCCTGCGGATCGAAATCACCGGGCACAGGGAAGAAGAACCGCCGGCCCTTTTCGATCTCCGCGGTGATGCGCTCCACCAGCCGCCGGGCCGCCCGCGCTCTCGAACCCTGTTCGCTGCCGTGCCCTTCCAATCCGACCACCCCCAACGGCAAGGTCCTGAAGGTGTGGCCCCGATCGCGCAAAAACACGATTTCGGTGGCGCGTAGCCCGACCGAAACGGCGATGCGATCCCCCGCGGCCGGCCGGTCGTAGCGGACGAAGGCGGCCAGCGCGGCGGGGGAGGGAATCAGGTTGTCGAACTCCAGGCCGGCGGCCGACAGGTCGGTGACGAACGCGTTCAGCAAACGCTTCCTGACCGCGAACAGCAGGCAGGGAATCTCGTCCTGGCCCGCCTGGCCCTTCAGGATCCGGGTCTGGACGAGGTAGTCATCGATCGCGCCGCGCAACGAGCGGTGGGCCTCGTAGTGCGCGATCTCCCGGAGCCGCTCGGGTCCGACGTCCGGCACCTTGATCAGGCGGTTGAAGGTGGCCACGGAGGGCATGCCCACGAACACGTGAGCGAGCGGCCCGGGGCCCGACTCCGAGAGGAACTGCCGAAGCGCCTCCAGCGCTCGGGGGTTGACGCCGGCGCGAGGACGTACGGCTCCATCCTCGGCGCGCGCGTAGGGCCGGTACTCGGCCCAGGTCACGACCAGCCGCGTGCCGCGCCGCTCGAGCCTGACCGCCTTCAGGGCGCCGTCGCCCAGTTCGATTCCCACTGCCGGATGCGAGAAGAACAAAGCGCCTCCGATTCAGCCGTCGATCGATCGTTTCAGGACGTCCGGATGCGGGATCGTCCCGCCCTGTTCCAGGACCAGCCGGGCCACGAGCTGGACGTCCTGCCAGACGTCGGCCTTGGCGGCGGGATTGCGCAGCAGATAGGCCGGATGGAAGGTCGGCACCACCGGGATGCCGCGCCCCGAAGGCCCGTTCCGCCCGTTCCAAAAGACGAACTGCTGGCCCCGCACCGCCGAGATGCCTCCCTTGATCTGCAGCAGCGCGCGGGTCGCGGGCAGGCCGAGGGTGCAGATCACCCGCGGCCGGATGATCTCGATCTGCCGTTCCAGGTAACCGAAGCACGCCTCCGTCTCGGACGGCTCCGGGTCGCGGTTCCGAGGCGGCCGGCACTTCACGATGTTGGCGATGTAGACGGTCTCCCGGGAGAACCCCATGGCCTTGATGATCCGCGTCAGGAGTTCGCCCGCGCGCCCCACGAAGGGACGTCCCGAGAGGTCCTCGTCGCGGCCCGGTCCCTCGCCGATGAACATCAAGTCGGCATCGGCGTTGCCTTCCCCCGGGACGGTGAAGGTCCGCGTTCCAGAGAGCTCGCAGCGCAGGCAGGCGGCGACCTCCCGATCGAGCTGCTCGATCAGCGATCGCTGCTCGGCGGAGCCCAGTCGTTCGATCAGGCCCGGTACCGGCGGCTGGTGCCGGCGGGCGGGGCGCTGAGCAGGCGCAGGAGGGGCCGGGGCGGGGCGGGGCGCCGCCCGGGGAGGCTCTTTCAAAACGCGCGCCGTTGCCCGGCCGGGCGGGGGCGGGCGGGTCGCGCCCGCCTGCACCAGCGGCAGAGCCTCCAATCCCAGGATCTGGTCGGCCTTCAACTGCAGACTCAGCGCCAGGCGCGCGTTTCGAAGCAGCCGATCACGATCGGTCATGAACATGGTTTCCCGATCAGGTCGTCGCCGGAGCGTTCAACGATGTGGCAGCGCACGAAGGTAGAGGGCGGGTGGGGTCCCGGCAACCGGATGCGGCGGTACCATTCGCAAAGTCCGCTGGATTCCGCGGCACCGGACCGCTCCACCAGGACGGTCGCTCGCCGCCCGATCAGTTCGCGGTCCGATTGTCGGAGCAATTGGCGCGCCTCGCGGGCCAGCCTGGCGATGCGCGCCCGCACCACGGGCGCCTCGACCCGCTCGGGAAGGGCGGCCGCCTCGGTGCCGACCCGGGGAGAGAACGGGAAGATGTGGATGCGCGACAACACCGCCGCCCGGACGGTTGCCAAGGTGTCCTGGAAGTCGGCTTCGCTCTCTCCCGGAAAACCGACGATCACGTCGCTGGTCAAGGCCAGGTGGGGGCCGCTCGCGCGGAGTTCCTGGATCTTCGCCAGGTAGCGCTCCGCCGTGTAGGGCCGGCGCATCCGCCGCAGGACCTGGCTGGAACCCGATTGCAAAGGAAGGTGGAGATGCGGGACCAGGCGGGACTGGGTGGAGAGGGCGCGCCGAAGTCCCTGGTCGACCTCCATGATCTCCAGCGAGGAGAGCCGGAGCCGGAACTCGCCGTCCTTGTCCGAGAGGTCCGAGAGCGCGGACACCAGGTCAGGGAGCCGTTCTCCGGTATCCCGACCGTAGTGACCCAGGTGGACCCCGCAGAGCACCAGCTCGCGGAAGCCCTGCGCGATCAGCCGGCGAGCCTCGGCCAGGATCTCAGGCCGGGGGCGGCTGCGGGCTCCGCCCCGGATGCTCGGGATCACGCAGTAGGAGCAGCGCGCGTCGCAACCGTCCTGGACTTTCAAGAAGGCCCGGGTGCGGTCAGAATAGGCTGTGTCGTCCAGACCCGGTTGGCCGGGCGACGGCATCGGGGCCGCGTGCCGGAGAAGGTCGTTCAGCGTCTCGCGGATCGTGTCCGGTTCCGGGGAGGAGAGCGCGACCAGTCCGGGATCGATCCGCCGGTAGGCCGCACGGTCCAAGTCGGTCATGCATCCGGTGACCAGCAGCTGGGCCCCGGGGCGGGAGCGACGCATTCGCCGCAGCGCCTTGCGCCCTTTCTGGACGGCACGGTCGGTGACCGCGCAGGCGTTCAGCACCATCAGATCGGCGTCTTCGTTCGAGTCCGCCTCGGAAAGGCCCAGCCGGCGCAGTTCACTCCGCAGCAGTTCACCGTCGTAGCGGTTCACCTTGCAGCCGTGGTCGACGATTCGAAACCTCTCCATAAGGTTGGGAGCATATCGCCTGAGCTGTTGCATGGAATGCCCGCCGTGGATTGGATGGAGGCCGTTCCGCTCACGTCCGCCTGACTCCGCCTGACTCCGCCTGATAAGGAGAGAACCTCCACGGTGAACCGCGCATCCATGTTGGCTGGGCTGATCCTGGTGCTCTTGACCGGGGTTCTGGCGCTGCGACCCGAACCGCGAATCTCGCCCGAGTCGGTCCCGGTGGCGCTGGAGTTGCCCGAGACGCTGGCGGTGCCTCCGGCCCGTCAGGCCCCGGACTTCGTGGCTGGCCTCGGCTTGCTGGGCCTCGCGGGCCTGCTGCTCCTGGCGTGGAGGCGCCTGATGGGCCAGAGCCCGGGGCTGGCGCTCTTGCCGGGGTTGCTGCTCTTGGCCCATCCGGCAATGCTCGGCGTGGTCCTCACCGGGAGCGGCCGTCTCGATCTGGCGGCGCTGGCGCTCCTGTTGCTCGGCGCGGCGCTGATGGCCTCAGAAAGCACCGGACGGGTGGCGGGGGGGCTCGTGCTGTTGATCCTGAGCGTGCTCGCGGCGCCGTCAGGAGCACCGCTCTCGGCGCTGGCGGCGTTCGTCCTGCTGGAGCGGGTGCCGGCCATGCAGAAGGGCGCGGTGCTGCTGCTGTTGTGCGGAACGGCGCGGGCGCTCGGCGCGCCTTCGCTGTTGGCTTCGGGCGACTGGCCGGGGACCGAGGCGTTCGCCGCCCCGGCGGCCCCGGCGGCATGGATGGCCGGACAGCCGCTTTCGATCGAGGCGCTGCTTTCGACAGCCGCCGCCTTGATTCCGGGGCGGCCGGTGGTCTGGTTGCCGGGCGCCGAGCCGCCTTCGGTGGGACTTTGGCTGCTGATCCTGCTCGCCGCCGGCGCGCTGCTGTGGTTCCCCGAACGGCGCTTCGGAGGTCGCTGGCCTGCGCTGCTCGCCCTGGCGGCGCTCGGGCTCGCGGTCCTCTCCACGCGTGGCGGCTTTGCTGCCGCGCCGGGAGCGCTCGCCGCGCCGCTGATCCTGTTCGGCTGCTGGCTTTCGGGACTCGGCGACAGCGTGCGCCGGGGCCGATTGCGACCCGCGCTGGCCGGGGCGGGCGGGTTGGCCCTGGTGATCCTGCTGGGAGTTCGGACGTTCCACCAGGCCGAGCTGTTCGAATCGCAGTCGGCGTACTTCCGGGCCGCGGCTCCCGCCGATCCCGCGCGGGCCGAGCGAGATGGACTGGCGCTATTCGCGCTGCGGGCGGAGCTTTCGGCGGCCGAACCGGAGGAGATCCGGGCGATCGCGGCGGAGCGTCTCTTGGACGGGCCGGACGGGCCAGGCGCGGCGGATCGATCACCGGTTTCGTCGGCCTCGGTCCGGGTCGATCGCGATCTGGCCGTCGCCGCAGCCCGATGCGGAGGGACCGGACAGGCCCTGGAGCTGATCGAGCGGGCCGTGCGAGGAGCCGCGGAGGATCCAGAGCGGCAGGCCTCGATCCTGCTGGACCGGGTCGACCTGCTGTTGCGTGCCGGATCACCCGAACCAGCGCTACCGATCGTCGAGGCGCTCCTGGCCGAAGTGCTCGATGCAGGCGCGCGGGCCCGGATCCTGACCCGGCGGGGCCTGATCCACGCCCAGCTCGGGTTGCGGTTGCCGGCCGCCGGCTCAGAAAGCGGGGGGCGGGAGCGGCAGCTCGCCGAGGCCCGCCGGGACTTCGCCGCCGCGATCACATCCGATCCGGACTGCGCGCGAGCCCATCTCGATCGGGGCCGCCTGGAGCTGGCGCTCGGCGAGGTGGTCGAGGCGATCAAGAGTCTGGAGGCGGCGGCCAGGCTGCGGCCGGACGTTGCCGCGCCCCGGCTCGAACTGGCCAAGCTCTACTTCTCGCGGGGACAGGGCGAGGCGGGCGAGCGCGAGCTCGCGCGGGCGTCCGAAGTGGCCGCCGCGAACGATCCGGACGTCGTGCTGGTGACCGCCCAGCTCCAGCTGGCGCGGGGGGATCTGCCGGGCGCCGTCAAGAACGCCGATCGGCTCTCCGGCCGGGACCATCAACTCCAGGGCGGGGCCCAGTCGCTGGCCGAGTTGTACCGGATCCTGGCGCTTTTCGCCGAGGACAGCCGCAATCGGGGTCTGGCCGAACAGATGGCCCGCAAGAGCCTGCGGCACGGGATCGATCGTGACGGCGGCGCGACGGGCTGTCTGCTGCGGATCCTGAGGCAGGAGCGGCGTTTCGAGGAGCAGGTGGCATTGTTGAGGCAGGCGGAGCGGGACGGCACGCCGGTCGAGAATCGGCAACTCGAACTGTCGCGGGCGCTCAAGAATGCAGGCTACGCGCACTTCGTCGCCAAGGATCGGCGCGGGGCCTTCAGCCGTTTTCTCGAGGCTTGCCGGGTGAACCCGGAGTTCACGGATCTGGGCGCGATCCCGGGCCTCCTGCATTCGATGGCCGAGCAGCAGGACCAGGAGCAGGTCGGTCAGCTCGCCGACCTGGCGCGGGGTGCGTTCGAACGGGGCCTGGCCGCCTTCGCCGCGGACGACTTCGGGGAGGCCCGGCGGCTGCTCTCGATTTCGATCGAGATGCTGCCGCAGAATCCGTTCGCGCACTACCACCTCGGTCTGATCCGGGACCGGCTGGGGGAGCTGGAGGCGGCGAGGCTCGAGTATGAACGGGCGCTCGAGTACGCGGAGGCGCTCGACCAGCAGGAGCTGGCGGGTCGCCTGCGGGACCTGCTCGGGAGCTGAGGCGGGGAGTTCGACTCCAGCCCGGGGAGCGGCTGCCGGTCAGAGATCCAGAAATTAGAAAACAGATCAAGCCCCCGCTCCGGCTTTTCGATGAGAGTCAACGCGACGCTCCGGCGCTCATCGGACGGAGGGTGGTGCAAGAAAGAGGATGGAACCCAAGCCGATGATCGTCTCCCGGGAGCGTCCGCATGCCCACCTTCGGTTCCCTGTTCATCCTGTGCCTCAGCCTGCCGTTCGGAGCCGACCAGGATCAAGGCGAGGTCGCGATCGCGCGGGGACGCGTGTTCCTCGAGGGCCGAAAGTTCGACCTCGCGGCCGAGCAGTTCTATGTGGCGTGGGAGGGACACCCGGAGGATCAGGAGGCGGCCTACCTTTTGGGTCTGTCGCTGTTCGGGGCGGGGCGGTTCGAGGAGGCCCTGGAGCCGTTGGCGGTCGCTGCCCGGCTGTATCCCCGGGACGCGTTGCCGCGCGAGTTCCTGGGTCGGATCCACTATCAGCTCGGCCAGTACGAGCAGTCCTGCGCGTCGTTTCGAGAGGCGTTGCGGCTGGACCCAAAGCAGGGGCGGACCCAGAATCACCTGGGTGCCGCGCTGCTGAGGTTGGGTCGGACCGAGGAGGCGCGGGCAGCGTTCGAGGCGGCGATCCGCCTCGATCCGGCCTACGCGGTCGGGCATTACAACGTGGGCGTGTTGAGCGTGCTCAGCGGCGAACGGCTGACCGGGATCTACCATCTGCGGGAGTCGGCCCGGCTGGACCCATCCGATCCCGATCCGACGGTGGCGCTGGCCGAGCTGTACGCCGAGGAGGGCGAGTTCGAACGGGCCGAGCGCTGGTATCGGGCGTCGGTCTTGCGGAGGCCGGACGATCCGCGGCTCTGGTGCGCTCTGGGGCGGACCTGCGAACATATGGACCGCCTGTTCGAGGCGGAAGACGCCTACCGGACGGCGGCTGAACTGGAAGGCGCCGATGCGCGGGCGCATCTGGATCTGGGCCGGCTCCTGGAAGCCCACGGCCGGTTCGCCCGAGCGCGCCGGGCGTACTGGAACGCACTGTCGATCGAGCCCGAGTCGAGTCTGGCCCACGCGCGGCTCGCCGACCTGGCCGAAGATCTGGACGATCCGGCCTCGGCCGCGCTGCACCTCGAGCGGTTGATCGGTCTGGAGGGGTATCGGCCGGAGCTGCTCTTCCGCCTGTGCCGCGCCCGTGAGCGGTCGGGCGATGACGCGGGCGCCGCGCGGGCCTTCAAGCAGCTCGCGATCGCGAACCGCGGGACGCATGCGGATCTGCTCGCGCTGGCGGGATTGATGGTGACCTCGCGGATCGAGGGAATCGCCAACACCGAACAGGGCTACCAGCTCGTGCAAGCGCTGGTGGAAGGGGATCGCGAGAGCAGCGCGGCCTCCCTCTACGTTCTCTCCCAGGCCGAAATGGCGTTGGGCAAGCAGGCCTCGGCCGCGGCCAGCCTCAAAAAGGCCGCCTCACTGCTGAAGCAGGACGCGCCGATCACCGCCGTCCTGCTCCGGCACGCGCGAGCCAGCGAAGCCCATCGCTGACACGCGCCTTTCGGTTCGGTCCGGATCCTCCGGTAAATCGATACCGGAGGAAACGGTGCGGCAAGATCCTCCGGTAAATCGATACCGGAGGAAATGGTGCGGCAAGATCCTCCGGTAAATCGATACCGGAGGAAATGGTGCGGCACGATGCTTCGTCAGGGGGCGGGCATCTCGATGCCCCAGATCTCGCGGGCGTATTCGCGGATCGTTCGATCGCTCGAGAATTTCCCTGAGCGGGCCACGTTGAGGATGCACTTGCGGGCCCAGAGATCGTGGTCCTGGTACTCGCGGCTGACGCGCTCCTGGATGTCGATGAAGGCGGCCAGGTCGGCCAGCACGAAGTAGGGGTCGTGATACCGCAGTCCATCCGCGACGGCGCGGAAGAGGCCCGGTTCGTCCGGGCAGAATCGGTCTCCCTCGAGTTCCGTGATCACCCGGGACAGGCGCGGATCGGCATCCAGCAGCGCTGCCGGAACGTACCTGCCGTCGCGCCGGAACCGTTCGACCTGATCCGAGGTCAAGCCGAAGATGAACAGGTTCTCCTCGCCGGCTTCCTCGATCATCTCGATGTTGGCCCCGTCCAGCGTGCCCACCGTCAGCGCGCCGTTCATCATGAACTTCATGTTGCCGGTGCCCGACGCCTCCATGCCGGCCGTGGAAATCTGCTCGCTGAGATCCGCGCCCGGGATGATCCGCTCGGCCAGCGTCACTCGATAGTCCGGAATGAACGCGACCCGCATCCAATCCCGCGCGCGCGCGTCCCGGTTGATCACGGCCGCCACGCCGTTGATCAGGCGGATGATCAGCTTGGCCGCGGCGTAGCCCGGCGCCGCCTTGCCTCCGAACAGGTAGGTCCGGGGCGTGGCCGGCGCGCGGCCGTCCTCGACCAGCGCCAGATAGTCGTGAATGATGCGCAGCGCATTGAGCAGCTGGCGCTTGTACTCGTGAATCCGTTTGACCTGGACGTCGAACAGCGACCGCGGGTCGACCTTCCAGCCCGAGGTCTCGAATACGATCCGTGCCAGGTCGAGTTTGTTCAGGTGCTTGACGGTCCGGAACTCCTCGAGCAGCGACGGGTCCTCGACCTCTCGCTCGAGATCGCGGAGGGCGAACAGGTCGGACACCCAGCGGTCGCCGATGCGCCGGGTGATCAGGTTCGCCAGTCTCGGATTCGCGCTCAGCAACCAGCGGCGCTGGGTCACGCCGTTGGTCTTGTTCTGGAACTTTTCGGGCCAGAGCGCATGGAAATCTGGGACCAGCTCCTGTTTCAGCAGGCGACTGTGCAGCGCCGAGACGCCGTTGACCGCATGGCTGCCGATGATCGAGAGATGCATCATGCGGATCTTCCGGGAGCCGTTCTCGTCGATGATCGAGAGATTACGCCGCCGGTTCAGGTCTCCGGGCCAGGTCGACTCGACCTCGTTCAGGAAGTCCTCGTTGATCTGCAGGATGATCTCGAGATGCCGCGGCAAGACCCGCTCGAGCAGATCCAGAGGCCAGGTCTCCTGGGCTTCCGGCAGCAAGGTGTGGTTGGTGAAGGCCACCGTCGCCCGCACGATGCAAAGGGCGGTGTTCCAGGGCACGTCGCGCTCGTCCACCAGGATGCGCATCAACTCCGCCACGGCCAGGGCCGGATGCGTGTCGTTCAGCTGGATGGCGGCGTGGCGATCCAGTTCCAGCAGTTGCTCGCGGCTCTTCCCGTGACGGCTCAGGATGTCCTGGAGCGAGCAGGCCACGAAGAAGTATTCTTGGAGCAGCCGCAGCTCGCGCCCGGCCGGAATGTCGTCCGAAGGATAGAGCACCTTCGAGATCCGCTCCGAGTTGATCTTCTGCTGCAAGGCCTTGACGTAGTCACCGCTGTTGAAGATCTCGATGTCGAATTCGCTGGAGGCTTTGGCGGTGTACAGCCGGAGATAGTTGGCGGTGCGGCCGCCAAAGCCGACCACCGGCAGGTCGGCCGGAACGCCGATGACCTTGCGGGCATCGACCCAGCGGCTCCCCGCCCGGCCGTTGCCGTTGCCGTTCGACCTCGACTCCAGCCGGCCGAAAACCCGCACCGTGCGCGCCAGGTCGGGGCGCTGGATCAGCCAGGGCGTACCCGGACTCCGCCAGACATCGGGCAGTTCAGCCTGCTTTCCGTCCTGGAAGACCTGGCGGAAGAGGCCGAACTCGTAATTGATGCCGTAACCGAAGCCGGCCAGGCCGAGGGTCGCCATGGAATCCACGAAACAGGCCGCCAGACGGCCCAGGCCGCCGTTGCCGAGAGCCGGATCCGGCTCCAGCGCCTGCATGTCGTTGAAATCCACCCCCAATTCAGAGAGGGCGTCCCGGCACTGATCGTAGATGCCCAGATTCAACAGGTTGTTGGCCAGCGCCCGCCCGGCCAGGAACTCCATCGAGAGGTAGTAGATCCGTTTGACCCCTTGCCGCTCGAAAGCCTGCTCGGTGCGCAGCATGACCTCGATGATGCTCTCGCGCACGGCCAGCGAGATCGCGATGAACCGCTCCCTTGCGGTGAGCGCCTCCCACTCCTTGCCGAGCGAGTAGCGCGAGTAGCGCAGCATGGACTGCTTGAGGCTCTCGATGGTCACGGACGAGCGAGGGAGCGGTCGGTCGGTCATGGGTTGCAGGGGCGCTGGCGGCTTGCCTCGAGTTGTTCTGAACCTAAAGGTTGCAATCTGGCCACCCGAGGAACTTATCGGATGTCGAGGTGGAAGCCTGAAGCGATTTCGTCTTGCTCGGCGGGGGATTCACGGGTCATCGACGACGAGCTTTCAGACCTGCATCAGCGCAGTCAACTGCAATCAGTGTCGTCCGCCGCGATCAGCGCAGTCCGCTCCGCTCGGGAATCGGCACCCGAACCGGCAGGTCATTCTGCGAGAGGCGCCTGGAGACCTCGTACACGAAGCCGCCCGCCAACACGCCAGTCAAGAGATCGAGCACCCAGTGGAATCCCAGATAGACGGTGGACAGGAGAATCAGTCCGCCCGAGATCAGGGCCGCGCGGGCGAATCTCCGGGGCGCTCCGGAGCAGGCCACCAGGACCAGCGAAATCGTCAGCGAGCAGTGGTAGGAGGGGAAGCAGTTGTCCAGACCGCTCATCGGCCGCACGATGTCGATCAGCCAGGGATGCACGCTGTCCATCAACGGCAGCACCTGGGCCGGCGACATGCGCCACGGCTCGGTGACCGGAAAGAAGATGTAGAACGGCAGGCACAGCAGGTAGTTGAAGGCATACACGTAGGCCGTCATGCGCAGCCGCCGGAAGTCGTTCAGCCGGTCGTAGGCGTGGGCCGAACCGAACAGCAGGGCCGGGAACAGGATCAGGTAGGCGAAGGTCAAGAGCCAGGTGAGGGGCGGGAACATCAACTGGTCCTGGAGCCAGGCGGTGGCATTCCCCTCGAACTGGAAGATGACCGAAGTGAAGTCCTTGCTCAACGACTCGGTCAGCCGGCGCACTTCCGGGGGGCGGATGTGCTCCATTCCGGTCTGGACCAGATCGATCAGGAAGACGCAGAGCCAGATCAACACGGCCGTCCGAAAGTGCGGCCGCCGGGGCGCCTCCTTCCAGACGCGCGCCGTGGCGCCGAGGGCGGGCCGGCCGATCGCCAGACGCACGTACCAGACCACGCAGGCCGCGATCAAAGCGACCTGAGCTATTCCGAGAATCGCCTTCATCCAGTTCTCGTACCGTCGAAAAAACTAACCCGTCAGCCTCCACGCTAGCAGATCCAAGCCGCTTCGCTGCCCCTTCCTTGGGGGGTTTTCGGGGGGGGGGGCGGCTGCGGAGCGGGCGCCGCCTGGGGACCGGCCCGCCCCCTGTCAGGCTCGTGGGTGGGCCCGCCGGTAGGTCTCGCGGAGGCGGCGCGCGTCCAGGTGGGTATAGATCTGCGTGGTCGTGATGTTCTGATGGCCCAGGAATTCCTGCACCAATCGCAGGTTTGCGCCGCGGTTCAGCAGGTGCGTGGCGAAGGAATGTCGAATCGTGTGGGGCGACGTCCGGGGGTCGAGACCGGCCTGCGCCAGGTACAACTTGAGCAGCCGGCGCACGCTCCGATCGGTCAGGCGGCCCAGTCCCGCGGGTCCCTTGCGGTCGTTCAGGAACACGGCCTCGGACCGCCGCCCGCCTGCTGCAAGCCGCCTGGCGCGCAGTTCCAGATAGGGTTCCAGAGCCCGGAGGGCAGGTTGCCCGACGACGCACAGCCGCTCCTTGCGCCCCTTCCCCCGGACCAACAGGGTCCCGTCCCGCAGATCCAGGTCGGCAAGATCGGCCCCGACCAGTTCGGCCACCCGCACGCCGGTCGAATAGAGCAGCTCGAGCAGGGCCCGGTCGCGCAGCGCGCCGAAGGAATCGCCCTCTGGCGCCCCGAGCAGCCGCAGGATGTCCGCTTCCTCGAGGAACCTCGGCAGCGGCCGATCGCGCTTCGGCCTGCGGACCACCGCAGCCGGGTTGTCGGAGAGGCGCTCGTGTTCGACCAGGAAGCGGAAGTACGAACGCAGCGCGGAGATCTTGCGGGCCATCGAACTCTTGGCCCGCGGTCCCTCGCCGTCCTGTCCCTCGCGATAGTGCCGGATGTATTCGCGCACCAGCAGCGTATCGACCTCCCCCGCGCGCGAGACCCGCCGCGCCCGCGCGAACTCGATGAACTGAACCAGATCGGACTCGTAGGCCCGGAGCGTATGCCGGGACGCGTTGCGAACGCCCCGCTGATAGTCGAGGAAGCGTTCCAGGGCTTGGTACAGATCGGCCGCCATCCCTTTCGATTCTACGCTTCGCCGGTCATCAATGGCTAGAATGCCCGGCTGTGAAGCAGCTCAGGGTCCATCAACGCGATCTGCCCGCCGGGTGCGATCCCTTCGAATCGTACCTGCGCCTCAAGGGTGACGCGCCGTCGGTCCTGTTCGATGGACGGCCTCCGGCCAGCGAGCGCAACCGGACGGCGATGGTCCTGTTCGACCCGTTCGATGTCGTCAAGCTTCCGGCCGGCTCCGACCGGCGCTCGCAGAACTCCAACCCCATGGCCGGCCCGAGCGCGAGGCTCGCCGCGTTCACGGCCGGCCTCGACTGCAAGGGCACTCCCTTCGCGGGCGGCGCGGCGGGCTGGTTCGCCTACGACCTGGGGCGGCACCTCGAGCGTCTCCCGGCCACGGCCCGATCCGACAGCTCCGTGCCCGATCTCTGGTTCGGACTGTTCAACCGCGGCCTGGTCATCGATCTCGACACCGGCGAGGCACGGATCTTCGTGACCGAGATCGAGCGCGCGGGTCGCTCGGGCCGGAGCTACGTGAAACGGGCCTTCGCGGACACCTTGGAACGACTGCAGGCCGAGCGGGCAAGGCTGCCGGAGGTGCGCGGATCCGGCCGCCTTTGTTCGAACTTCGGGCGGAGCGATTATCTGCGGGCGGTGGACCGCGTGCGGGAGTTCATCCGGGCCGGCGAGGTCTACCAGGTCAATCTGTCCCAGCGCTTCGAGTCCGCCTGTGAGGACGATCCGCTCGCGATCTTCGGGCGGCTCCGGGCCGCCAATCCGGCCCCGTTTTCGGCGCTGGTCCAGACCGGCGAAACCGCGTTGCTGTGCTCCTCGCCCGAACGCTTCCTCAGGCTTTGCGGCGATCTGGTCGAGACCCGGCCGATCAAGGGCACCCGCGAGCGGACGGGGGATCCGGCCCGCGATGAAGCCGCCCGGCTCGACCTGCTCGGTTCCAGGAAGGACGCCGCGGAACTCGCCATGATCGTCGATCTGGAACGGAACGACCTGGGGCGCGTGGCCCGCTTCGGAAGCGTGGAGGTGATCGAGTCCGGCCGGCTCGAGGCCTACGCGACCGTCTTCCACCGGGAGGCCTTGATCCGCTGCCAGTTGCGCCCGGGCCTTTGCGCCCCGGAACTCCTCGCGGCCTGCTTCCCGGGCGGCTCGATCACGGGCGCGCCGAAGATCCGCGCCATGGAGGTCATCGAGGAACTCGAGAAACTGCGCCGGGGAGCATTCACCGGTTCCATCGGATGGATCGGTTTTGACGGCGACCTGGATCTGAACATCGCCATCCGAACGCTCGTGCTCGAGTCGGGCCGGGCGCATTTTCACTGCGGCGGGGGCATCGTGCTCGATTCGGATCCCGAGCAGGAATATCTGGAAACGCTCTCCAAGGGCCGGGCCCTGGCGGCGGCGCTCAAACTCGAGCTGACGCCGGACTCGATCGATCGAAGGCGCTCTCTGGGCTATCCGGGCCGCTGAGGAGTCATCTTCACAAACGCGACCGGGAGGTCGTAGAATCGAAGCTGCCCTCCGTGACAATGTGTGACCAGCGTGACCACTGTGACCAGGAGACCGTCCATTGAAGACCAAGCTGACCGCCACCCTGCTGATCGCGGGTCTGTTGCTGCCGTCCGCGCTCTGGGCGCAGGACGACGAGCAACTCACCGCCGATCCGACCGAACATCTGGAGAGCCTCACGGCCGGGCTGAAGGCGCGCAAGACCAACGACGACGACTTGCGCCATGATGCCGATACCAAGATCGTGGAAGCGCTCGACCTGCTGCTGCTCGACTTCCGCCGTTACGATGAGAAACAGCAGAAGGAGGTGATCAAGGCGATTTCCAAGATCTTCAAGATACGCACCCAGGAGAATGAAGACCGCATCTACATTGCGGCGGCCGCCTGCCTGTCGGATATACGCCCCGAGCCCGATCAGGAGTCGCAGGACCAGGAGCTTCCCGAGGAGGAGTCGGAAACCGCCGCCCGCATGTCGGAGATGGGCTCCCAGGCCGCGAAGGAAATCAAGTCCGCCATGAACGTCAAGCATCTCGAGAAGCGCGGGGACGTCCAGGTGGTGCTGATCGAGGCGCTCGGCAAGCACAGGAACGAGAAGGACATCGAGTTCTTCGTCAAGCTGATGCGCAGCAATGAGGACAAGATCGTGGTCGCGGCGATCAACTCGCTCTCGCAGTTTCGCGACTCCAAGCCGGATGTGCGCAAGGAGATCGCCGAGGAGCTGGTCAAGCAGTACGCCAATACCAACAACCTGAACAACAAGGAGAAGGGCAAGAACCCCGTCTTCAAGGATCGCTTCTACGCCATCGAGGTGCCGATGAACGAAGCGCTGGCGGCGATCACGCTGCAGAGCTTCCAGTCCCCGGAAGAATGGGAAAAGTGGTACAACGACAATCGCAACAAGCGCTGGTGATTCACGGCCTTCGGCCGCCCGGCTCGTGGCGACCGATCCTGATCGCGCTGGCGCTTCTGTGCTGCGGGGGCTGCGGGGGCTGCGGCCGATCCGACGTACCCCCTTCGTCGAGCGAGCGCCCGGGACAGGGGCACCCACCCGCGGGGGCGACGGTGCTGGGGGGCATGGACGGGCAGGCGGTGGCCTATCTTCTGCCGCTCGATGCCGATCCGGAGCGCGCGGCCTGGTACGGCGAGCAGCTCCGCGCCCTCGATCCCCTCGATCAAGGCGGCCGGAAGCTCTGGTTCTGCCGGGTGGCGCTGTTTCACCTGGGGCCGCAGGAGGCCGGCGATCTGGTGCTCGATCCGCTGGAATTGAGCGTCGTCGAAGGCGGCGGCTGGCGGCACTCCGTGCCGCTTCCGAACGCGGACGCGACTCCCCGCGTGCGGGCCAGCGTGCTGCCGTTCAAGGCGCTGGAGGGATATCTGGGCCGCCGGCTCCCGCCGGGGCATTCCTTCACCGCGATCACCGCATTCGAGCAGCCGCTCGAACTCAGCGGCGTCGAAGCGGGAACGCTCGTGGCGGGCCGGCAGGCGATCGCCCTGCGACCCGTCCATCTGGATCATGAGCAGTTCAGCCGGCTGCTGGAGTTTCCCGCCCGGGAGGACGTGCTGATCGGACTGGCCGTGGAGGTTCCAGACGGGCAGGCGGCCCGGTCGATCGGCAACGAGGGCGATTGACGTCGGTGCGAGGCGCATCGACCGGATACGTGAGGAGCAGATGACCACGCACGAACGGCAGGACCAGGACCTTTCCGAGGAACTCCCCGGAGAGGAGTCGGAACCGGCGGCCGCCTTCGGGAGCCAGGCGGAATCGCGCCCGGCGTCCTCGCCGGCCGAAATGGATGCCGTCCGGACCCTGCCGGAAGGCGTGGTGAATCCTCGCGATCAGGCCCAGTTCAACGCACACATGCTCCAGTACATCCACGATTCGCATGTGCGCCTGGTCAAGCTGCTGAAGGACGACCAGCGTTCGGAGATGTTCATTCAGTCGACCGAGGCGCTGAACCGGACCTTCAAGCAGCTCCACGAGTCGCAGGCCGAGCTGGCCCGCCGCCTGCGTACCGAGCGCGGGCGCCGCCCGTGGCTGATGGCGCTCGCGGGACTCCTGGCGGCAGCGGTCCTGGTGCCGGTGGGCCTGTTCCTGTTCCGGGGCGTCTCCGGCGAGATCGATGCCGAGGTCGGTCAACTGGCCCGGGCCCGCACGGAGCAGGTGCTGGCCAATGATGCCGCGCTCTCGGCGCAGCGGCAGGCGGCCGCTGAACTGCTCGAGACGGTCAATCGCGGCTTTGCCGCCAACCGCACGCTGGAGAACGAGAATCGCGCCCAGCACGCCGAGACGGCGCGCCTGAAGGACCGGCTGGTCGACCTCGAGGCGCGGGCCCTGGACGCGGAGGCGCGTCAAGCGCGGGCCGAGGAGCGCGCCCGCGAGGCCCAGCTCCGGAACTCCGAGCTGGCGCTCGAGATCAGCGACGCGCGTCAACGACTGATCGAGCAGGACCTGCGGCGCGATCAGCTGGGCGATCTGCTCGAGGGCAAGGCCGCGTCGCCCGCGGGGGAGCTCGGAGCGGAGGCCGCGCCAGATCCCGCAAAGGATCCCGCGCCAGATCCCGCAGAGGATCCCGCAATGGATTCCGCGACGGATCCTTCCGAGAGTCCGGCGGAAGCCGTTCCCGAAGCACAGCCGTCGGTCGTCCATGCGGCGCTCGTCGATCCAGTGGTCGAGGGCGTGAATCTGTTTCTGCGGGACGCGGGCGTGCTCGATTTGCGGCTGTTGCGCTGCGACGGCATCGCGGACGGCGCGCTCCGGAATGCCGCCTTCGAGATTCGCAGCCGGGAGGGCTTCCCGGTCGGACTGCATGAAGCCGAGAGCGTGCGGCTCAGCATCGACCCCTCCAGCATGACCGCCGCGTTGATCCTGAAGGACGGCGCGACGCTCATGCGCGGAGTGCGGCAGCGGTTTCCGGAGGAAGGACTCAGCATCACCATCGCCGCGGTGGCGCCCGGTTCGTGGAGCCTGGAGGGCGTCGCCGACATCGTCCGCCTGGAGGCCTCCGAGCCGCCCTCGCCCTCGACGGTCGCGCCCGATCCGCGGCCCGCCTTCGACGCCCGGCCGTTGATGGTCCGACTGAATGGAGCCCTGCGATCGGAGGGTCTGGAGGGCTTCCAGTTCTTCCGGATCGACGGCGTCGAAGACGGCGACCTGCTGAACGTGCGGGTGCATCACTACGGGCGCAGCGGAGAGCTGCGCAAGACCGTGGTCGCCGCCCGCTGCCGGATCGAAATCGAGCCGGAGCGCCGGCAGGTCCGGCTCGTCTTCCTGGACGGACATCACGTCGCAAGGGGCCGGGAGGTGCCGTTCTTCCGGGGCAAGGGGGACGAACTGGGCAAGTGGTCGATCCCTCTGCAGCCGGAGGATCCGGCCATCTGGCGCGGCATCCAGAGCGAGCTCGAGACTCCGGGGCCCTGATCGCCCTGATCGCCCCGATCGGCGGATGCGCGATCGACTTCCGATCTTGACCTTTGATGCCCTTGACCTTTGATGCCGGGACCTTCAAATGTGACGGGGCCCGGCGGCGATCTCGTCGCCGCGGGCCCGATTCCCGGTGATTGCCCATCGTGCGGCGCTCCGCGTCGCGCGTGACCCGTGAGCACAACTCGATTCAGGCCGGTGACTCCGCTTCGCGGGGGTGACCGGACCGTCCTCTCCCGGGCCGGCTCGACCCCGGGCGCCGTAGGGAATCCTCTGTCCAGTCTTCCGTTGACCTTCCGTTGAACTGGAGCGAGGCATGGATCTGGTGTCGGCCGGTATCGGCCTGGGCGTGGGGGCCGGGGTCTGTTGCGCCGTGCTCTTCCTGCGCCGTTCCAGGCTGCTCCTGGGCCGGGCGGAACTGCTCGACGGAGCCCGCGGCGAGATTCTCGCCCTGCGCCGGGAGGAGGAGATCCGCCTGAAGGACGAGGAGATCCGGCGGCGGGAGGAGTTCGATCGGCAGCACGACCGGCGCCGCCTCGAATGGGAGGAGCAGGAGCGCCGCCTGTCGAAGAAGGAGGCCTCGTTCGACCGGAAGTTCGAACTGATCGAACTCAAGGAGCGCCACCTCGACCAGCAGGCGCAGAAGCAGAAGGAGCGCGAAGAGGATCTGGCGAGTCTGGTCGAGGAGCAGCGCGAACAGGTCGAGCAGGGCAAGACCAGGCTGCTCGAGATCGCCGAGATGACCCGGGAGCAGGCTCGCGCGGCTGCGCTGGGCCGTTTCGAGGAAGAGCTGCAGGACGAGGCGGCGGAAATGCTGCGGCGCTCGCTGGAGCGGGTCGAGGAGGAAGTCGAGGTCCGCGCCCTGAAGATCCTGGCCCACGCGGTGCAGCGCCTGGCGGTCAGCTACACCTCGGAGTCGGCGACCACCACCGTGCCGCTGCCGAATGACGACATGAAGGGCCGCATCATCGGGCGCGAAGGGCGCAACATCCGGGCCATCGAGAAGGCCACCGGAGTTGACGTGATCATCGATGACACCCCCGGGGTGGTGGTCATCTCCTGCTTCGACAACGTCCGCCGGGAAGTGGCGCGCCGAGCGCTGGTGAAACTGGTCGAGGACGGGCGGATCCAGCCCGGGCGGATCGAGGAGATCACCGCCGAGACCCGGCGCGAGGTCGAGGAGGACATTCGCAAGACCGCGCGAAAGGTACTGCACGAGCTGGACATCGCTCGCGTCGATGCCCGCCTGCAGGATTGCGTCGGGCGGTTGAAGTACCGCTCCTCCTACGGCCAGAATCAGCTCGATCACGCGGTCGAGGTCTCCTATCTGGCGGCCGCGATCGCCGCCGAGATGAATCTCGATCCGGCCCTGGCCAGGCGTTGCGGCCTGCTGCATGACATCGGCAAGGCGCTGGACCATGAGCAGCAGGGCGGCCACCCGGCGATCGGCGCCGAGCTGGCGAGGAAGTGCAAGGAGCCGCCCGAGGTGGTCAACTCGATCGCCGCCCACCACGGCGACGTGCCGTACGAATCGGTCTATGCCGTCATCGCCCAGGTGGCGGACGCCCTGTCGGCCGCGCGCCCCGGAGCCCGGCGCGACACACTGGAGCGTTATATCCAGCGGCTCGAGAAACTGGAGCGGATCGCCTGCGGATTCCCGGGAGTCGAGGCGGCCTTCGCGATCCAAGCCGGCCGGGAAATCCGCGTGCTGGTCGACTCGACCCGCGTCGACGACGGCACGGCGCTACTGCGGGCCCGAGAGATCGCCCGGAAGATCGAGTCCGAGCTGGTCTATCCAGGCGAGGTCAAGGTGACGATCATCCGCGAGCTTCGCGTCACCGAGTACGCCAGATGATCCTGAACATCCTCACCGTCGGAGACGTGGTCGGCACACCGGGCCGGAAGGTCCTCAGGCATCAGCTCAAGCGGCTGATCGATGACCGTTCGGTGGATCTGGTGGTGGCCAACGGCGAGAACGTGGCCAACGGGTCCGGCATCGCGCCGAGCGACGCCGAGGATCTGTTCAAGTCGGGCGTGGACGTGATCACCTGCGGAGACCACGTCTGGCGCAAGCGCGAGGTGATTCCCTACCTGGAGCAGGACCGCCGGCTGCTGCGCCCCGCCAACTTCGCTCGCAACTCCCCCGGCCGGGGCGTGACCGTGGTGCCCACCGGAAAGGGCATCGACGTGGGAGTCGTGCATCTGGTGGGGCGAGTCTTCATGCCTCCCTCGGAGTGTCCCTTCGCGGCGGCCGACGATGCGCTCGTCCAGCTCAAGTCCAGGACGCCGGTCGTCGTGGTCGACATGCACTGCGAGGCCACCTCGGAGAAGATCGCCATGGGGCGCTACCTGGACGGCCGCGTGTCGGTGGTCTTCGGAACCCACACCCACGTGCCCACGGCCGACATCCAGATCCTGCCAAAGGGCACCGGCTACATCACTGACGTGGGCATGACCGGTCCCTACGATTCGGTGCTCGGCCGGCGCGTGGATCGCGTGTTGAAGCGGTTCGTGACCGGGCTGCCGTCGCGCTTCGAGGTGGCCACGGGCGATGAGCGCATCGGCGCCGCGCTGTTCGGCGTCGAGCACGACACGGGCCGGTGCGTCACGGCGGAGAGGATCGAGATCCGTGGCTGAGGCATTGTCGATCGACGAGTTTCTGGCCGGCCGGCGCTTGACGGTGGAGAGCGCGCTCATGCGCCATCTGGACGGGCTGCCGCGCTCCCCGGAACGGTTGCGCGCCGCCATGTCCCACGCGCTGCTGGGCGGAGGGAAACGCCTGCGGCCGGCCTGCGTGCTGATCGGCGCGGCCGCCGTGGGCGGGGCCGAACCGTCCGCCCTGCCGGCCGCCTGCGCGGTGGAGATGATCCACACCTATTCGCTGATCCATGACGACCTGCCCTGCATGGATGACGACGATCTGCGCCGCGGCCGTCCCACCGTCCACCGCGCCTTCGATGAAGCCACGGCGGTGCTTGCGGGTGACGCGCTGCTGACGCTCTCGTTCCAGATCGTCGCCGAGGAACTGCCCGGCGACGTATCCTCGAAGGTCGCCTCGTCGCTGGCCCGGGCGTGCGGCCCGGCCGGCATGGTGGGCGGGCAGATGGCCGACCTCCTGGCGGAAGGACAGCCGCTGGACGCGGACGAAATCCTCTCGATCTGCAGCCGCAAGACGGCCGCGCTGTTCTCGGCCGCGTTCGAGATCGGAGCTCTGTGCGGGCAGGCGGACGCCGAACAGGCAGCTCTCCTGCGCCGGATCGGTGAAAACTGTGGAATTGCCTTCCAGATCGTGGATGATCTACTGGATATCCAGGCAACGTCGGAGCAGCTCGGCAAGACCGCCGGCAAGGATCGAGCGCGCGGCAAGGCGACCCTGCCGGAGCTGATCGGCCCGGAGCAGGCTTTCGAGCGGGCCCGCGGGTTGACCGACCAGGCCCTCGATCTGTCCGCGCGGTTGCCCTCGGCCGCGGCGAGCGGATTGATCGAAGGCTTGATTCGATCTATGCTTCGTCGTTCGCACTGACATTGCAATCTGCGCGATCAGGCCGAGCTGGTCCGACCACTGTTCCAGGGAAACCGCTCGGTGGCGGTCCGACGCGAGAATCACGAAACCGACAGGAGCGACCTTTCCCATGGCCAATGGCATGAGCGTGGCGGCGGACTCGCCGCTCCCGGAGCGGCGGAAGGGGCAACATCAGGCTCGCGCTGGAGCGGCCGGGAAAACGCGGGCGCTGGGGCGCCCGGGGACGCTGCTGTCCAGGATCCACGGACACGCGGACCTGGCGGCCCTCGACCTGGCGGAGCTTCCCACACTGGCCGAGGAGATTCGCAAGCGGATGATCGAAGTGGTCTGCAGCACCGGCGGCCACCTGGGATCGAACTTCGGAGTGGTCGAACTCAGCATCGCCCTGCACCGGGTGTTCGACTTTGCCGTGGACGCCCTGGTGATCGACGTGGGTCACCAGTGCTATCCCCACAAGCTGTTGACCGGACGCTACGCCCGCTTCAAGACCCTGCGCTCCAAGGACGGCCTGTCGGGCTATCCGCACCCGGCCGAATCGAAGGCCGACGTGATGCGCAGCGGCCACGCCGGCACGTCGATTTCGGTCGGCCTGGGGATCGCGGCCGGCGCCGGACTCCTCGAGTCGAATCGCCGGGTGGTCTGTCTGGTGGGCGACTCGGCCCTCGGGGCGGGCGTTGCGCTGGAAGGTCTGAACTACGCGGACCACCTGGGCCGCAACATGCTCGTCGTGCTGAACGACAACGAGATGTCGATCTCCAAGACCGTCGGCTCGCTGGCCTCCTATCTCAGCCGGCTGCGGGCCGCGCCGCTGTATACCGGCGCCAAGGAGCGATTCCACGCGCTGCTGCGTTCGATGCCGTTCGGCGAGAAGCTCAACAAGAACCTGGTCGACATGGTCGACGCGGTCAAGGCCGCGATCGCTCCGGGCCACTTGTTCGAGGAACTCGGCTTCCGGTACTACGGACCGATCGATGGTCACGACACCAAGGCGTTGATCGAGCACTTGACGGCGGTCAAGGACCTTCCCGGAGTGACGATGCTGCATGCCGTCACGAAGAAGGGCAAGGGGCTGGAGCGGACCGGGAAGGACACGCGCTTCCTGCACGCGGTGAGTCCGGGAGCGACCTTGCCGGGCTATGGCACCGCCGATGAAGTGGCTCCCAAGGCCGAAGTCGTTTCCTCGAAACGCGCGGCCGTCAGTTTTACCCAGGCCTTCAGCGAGGCGATCTGTGAGGCCGCCGAACGGGATCCCCGGGTGGTCGCGATCACCGCGGCCATGCCGGAAGGGACCGGACTGACGACCTTCGCGGAGCGCTTTCCCGCGCGCTTTCACGACACCGGGATCACCGAGCAGCACGCCGTGGCGTTTGCCGGCGGCCTGGCCAAGGCCGGGGCGCGCCCGGTCTGCGCGATCTACTCGACGTTTCTCCAGCGCGCCTACGACCAGGTCTTCCAGGAGGCGGTGCTCCAGGATCAGCCGGTGATGTTCTGCCTCGACCGGAGCGGTCTGGTGGGGGAGGACGGGCCCTCGCACCACGGCTGCTACGACATCGCCTACACCCGGACCTTCCCCAACGTCGTGCTCTGTTCGCCGCGGGACGCGTCCGAACTGAAGGCCATGTTCGATCTGGGTCTGCAGCTCGAGCATCCGTTCGTGATGCGTTATCCCCGGGCACAGTGCGCCGCGGAGGAACGGCCCGCCGCGCCGCTGGAACTGGGCCGGTCGGAACTCCTGCGGGACGGAGTCGACGCCACGCTGGTGGGTTATGGACCGCTGGTCTACCTGGCGCTCGAGGCCGCCGAGGTACTGGCCGGCCGGGGGCTCGACGTGGCCGTCATCAACGCGCGTTTCTGCAAGCCGCTCGACGGCGATCGCCTGTTCGAATACGCCGAGAAGACCGGTTTGCTGGTGACGCTGGAGGAGCACCAACTGACCGGCGGCTTCGGGTCGGCCGTGCTGGAGGAGTTCGCGAGGCGCGGGCGCTGCGCCGACCGGGTGGTCCCGCTCGGCATTCCCGATCGGATGATCGAGCATGCCTCCCGGAGCGAGGGCCTGCAGGACGCGGGCCTGACGGTCGAGCGCGTGGTGACCGAGGTGCTCTCGCGCTCCGGCACGCGCTGACCCGGTTTGAAAACCACGATTCGATCCATGACCACCGACCCAACGGGGGGACCGGCCATTGCAAACGAAGCGCGA
>Ga0326597_10002764_pt1 | contig 25962 bp, 31 predicted proteins | sample RVTome_12_FD_203789 | JGI IMG/M metagenome (GOLD analysis project Ga0326597, IMG submission 203789) | Soil microbial communities from uranium-contaminated site in the Upper Colorado River Basin, Wyoming, United States - RVT100D185 | ecosystem: Environmental > Terrestrial > Soil > Contaminated >... | reverse complement strand
CACAACATGCTGAAGGAGGATGAATGCAGATCAATCGGTATTTGGCGGTCGCGATCCTCCTGGCCTTGGGCCTGTTCTTCAGTGCCGGGACGACGATGGCCGACGAGGGCGCAGAGGTGGGCAACACGGCGCCGAACTTCACGCTCAAGGACTTGGACGGAAACGAGCTCTCCCTGACGGATTTTCGCGGCAAAGTGGTGGCCTTGACCTTCTGGGGTTGGGGCTGCATCGAGTGTCGCGAGGTGGAGATGCCCGCGCTGCAGAGCCGGGTGTTCAGCTTGTACAGCCGCGAGCAGGTGATCGTGCTTTCGATCAACATGGATCCCTCGCCGGACATGGCGCAGCTGAACGCCTACGCCCAAGAGAAGGCGCTGGATTACCCCATCCTGGTGAACGGCCTGGAAGCGGCCTTCAACCTGAAGGTGTTCGCCACGCCGATCCTGTTCCTGATCGATAAGGACGGCATCATCCGTCACAAGGAAGCCAACAAGACCTACGACGACGCCACCGCCGTCATCGTGCAAGGGCTGGTGGACGAGCTTGAGGTCGGGAACCAGGTGGGCAAGCGCGCGCTGGACATCGAGCTCAACAACCTGGACGGCCAGCTCGTGAAGCTGTCCGACTTCGCCGGGAAACCCATCGTGGTGGGCTTCTTCGGCTCCAAGGACGGCGAGTGCGCGGACGTGGTCACCCCTTTGCAGCAGATCATCAAGGATTACGGGGACAAAGTGGTGGTGTTGGGCGTGACCATGGACTTGGACCCGAAGGCCGATGAGCTTAAAGCAAACCTCGCAAGCTATAGCCTGACCTATCCCATCCTGATGGACGGACTGAAAGCGGCGTTGTACTACGGCTTTCCCGCGGCCGGGGCGGTAGTCATCGACTCCAGTGGAATGGTCAAATTCCGCTCGGAGGCGCCTTTGGCCAACGACTTCTTCGACGCGGTCAAGCAGGTAGCACAGTAGGCTGCTGGCCAGGAAAGGGGGGATGGGACGGATTCAAAAGAGGACTCGATGCTGGAACCCGAAACCATATCCTTAAACCGACACAGGAGGTAACATGCGTAGGAATATTCGCTGGGCGCTGGTGGGTGTCGCCATCTTGGGCATGATCGGCTTTGGCCTGAACCTGGTCACCAGCGGGCAGGCAGACGCGGGCAAAACGGCGTATGTGGACTATGGCTGCTATGATTGCCACGGCAACTTCGACAACGGCAGCGGCGGCATCATCGATCGCGATCCTGCTAACCCCAACGCCTTCGGCGGCATCGGCCCCGCAATTGTGGGCTGGGGCTTGGCGGATTTGAAGGAAGCGGTCTATAACGGTTTGTACCAGAAGATCAACTACTTCAAGAGCCAGCCATCTGGCGCCCAGGTCTTCACCGAGGCCGAGCTGAGCGACGCCGAGCTGGCCGACATCACCGCCTTCCTGAACCCCAACTTCAAGGGCGGCAACGCGGCCAACGGCGAAACCGTGTACAAGGAAACCTGCTTTGCCTGCCACGGCAGCAGCGCGCTGGGCGAGAACCTGGTGGGCCCTCCGATCGTGTTCAAGGAGTTCGACGTGGTCAAGGCCGTAGCGCGCACGGGCATTCTGCCAGAGCGCCAGCAGGGCTTGATGCCCACGTACAACGGCACGCTGGATGAGGCCACCCTCAAAGCGATCGGCGATTACTTGATCAGCCTGAACACGCGCTGAGGGTAAGGGAAACTCTCGATCGCCGGCCGCGGGACCCATCTTGTGGACGCACATCCGCACGCAAGCGGCTGGCAGGTGGAAGGCACCGGGACGCCCGGTGCCTTCGCACTTCTGTGACGAACATCAGCAACCTTGCTGATGCCAGTCATGGCGTTGCGGCACAAGCGGACGCTACGCTCTGTTTCGTGATTCGCTACCTGCACGTGGAAAAACGTTCCCTTGCTTAAAGGGAGAGGAGGACTTTGTGATCAACTATGCCATGTTGAGCTTTTCATTCGCCGCGGGCGTGGCCGTGTTTTTCAACCCCTGCGGCTTTCCCATGCTGCCCCCCTTCATCGCCGCGTACCTGGGCAAGGAGGAAGGAAAGGCCGATAACTTCTTCAGGAGTCTGCTCAAGGGGTTGAAGGTGGGCCTGGCCAACAGCGCCGGCTTTGTCCTGTTCTTCGGCATCATGGGCATCATCCTCACCTACGCCGGCTCGACCATCGCCGCGTACATTCCGTGGGTCGCCGGCTTCATCGGCGTGTTCTTGATCATTTTCGGCTTGCTGATGGCGTTCAAGAAGGATTTCAACGTCAGCCTGCCGCTGGACAGGTTCGCCTCGCTGATCACGCGCAACCGCACCAAGGAAGGGGGCATCACCTTCTTCTTCCTGGGCGGCATTGGCTACGCCATCGTGTCGCTCGGCTGCGTGTTTCCCGCGTTCCTGATCGTGGTGACCATGGCTTTCGGCGGCGGCGCGCTCAACGGCGTGACCCAGTTCCTGGCCTACGCGGTGGGCATGTCGCTGCCCATGCTGGCGCTTGCCATTCTGACCGCCTGCTCGAGCGGCTTCGTCTACAAGCACATGCACACGATCATGACGTACATCAAAAAGATCTCCGGCGTGATCATGGTCGGCGCGGGCATTTACGTGATCTGGTATCAGCTGTTCCTGAGCGGCATCTTGCAGGACGCGCTGGGATATTAAAAACGCCGGACAAAGCCATTTGTAACCCTCCTCTCGCCCCCCCTTTGGGCAAAGGGGGGGCGTTGGTTTTCTGATTTGAAACAGGGGTCTTCCTGATCTAGGTCATAACTTTACCTTCAACTTAGGCATATACTTGGGTGAGGCCAGTTGTCTGGTCGTTTGTACGGTTCAAGGGATGAGACAGGAGGTTCCCCATGAACGCCCATGCCCAGCACAATGGTTCGGCCCCGCCTTGCTGCGAAGGTTGCAACAAGTGCGCGATGCTGCTGGCGGAACTGTCCAACGGAGATTTGGGTTTGTTGCACCAATGGCTCCAAAACTGCAATACCATCGGCTACGAGAAGGGCGACAAGATCGTTCAAATGAACCTGCCGGCATTTGGGGTTTACCTGATTTGCAAGGGTCGCGTCAAAGTGGTGCAAACCCACGACACCCACAAGGAACACATCATCAAGATCGTCGGGCCGGGAGAGATGTTCGGCGAGGAGTGCGTGCTGGGGGACAAAGTCTACACCTATTACGCCGAGGCGCTGGACCAGGTCAAGGGCAAGTTCATCAAGCAGGAAGAGCTGGCGGAGCTGTTCGAGCGCTTCCCGGCCCTGACCCGGCGCATCACGCAGAAGCTGGCGATGGAGGTCAAGGCGCTGCAGCAGAAGCTGCTTGAATTGTCGTTTAACTCCTGCAAGGACAAGGTGGCCCGGCTGATGCTGGCCATGGGCCAGGCGTATGGAACGCGCAACGGGGAAAGCCGCCTGCAGTTGGACCTGCCTCGCGCGGACCTGGCCAAGATGGCGGGGGTTTCAGTGGAAACCTTGATTCGCACCCTGGCGCACTTCGAGAGGCGCGGCTGGATTGAGGTGCGCTACCACACCATCACCTTCTTGGACGAGGCGGCGCTGGGGGCGTTTGCCCCGCCGCTGGCAGTCCAGCCGCTGGAAAACATCATGTAGACGCGCGAGCGATTTCATCTGCGATCAGGTGAGCGGCTGTTTCGACTTCTTGGCGCGTGGTCATCCTGCCCACCGAGAAGCGCACCGTTCCCAGCGCGCGTTTTTCATCCACCCCCATCGCCTGGAGCACATGGGAGACGTGCACCTTGTCCGCATGGCACGCCGCGCCGGTGGAGGCGGCAAGCTTGTCTTGAAGTCGGGCAAGCAACGCGTGGGCGTCTACCCCCTCGAAGCTGACGCTCAAGGTGTTGGGCAGCCGTAGCTCGGGGTGGCCGTTCAGGGTCAATGTCGCGTGCTTTTCAAGTTCCAGGTGCAGTAGGTCGCGCAGGGTCTGCATGTGTGCTCGGTGGGCTTCCAGGTTGCGGTGGGCGACCTCGCAGGCAGCGCCAAGGCCCACGATCTCGAGCACGTTCTCCGTGCCTGGACGGCGCCCGCCTTCATGACCTGCCCCTTGCATCAGGTTCTCCAGCCGTACGCCGCGACGCACGTACAGCGCGCCCACCCCCTTGGGAGCGTAGACCTTGTGCCCGGCGAGCGAGAGCAGGTCCACGCCCAGGGCGTTGACGTTTACGGGGATTTTTCCCGCCGATTGCGCCGCGTCGCTGTGCAACAAAACTTCATGTCGGCGGGCAATGCGCGCGATCTGCTCCACGGGCTGGATCGTGCCCACCTCGTTGTTGGCCTGCATGATCGAAATCAGCACGGTCTTGGGCGTGATGGCGTGCTCCAGTTGCTTGGCGCTCACCAGACCGAAACGGTCCACGGGCAGGTAGGTCACCTCAAACCCGTGTTTTTCCAGGAGACGGCACACCTCGAGCACGGCAGGGTGCTCGATCTGCGAGGTGATTAAATGGTTGCCCCACTCCTGCTGCGCCCAAGCGACGCCCTTGAGGGCGTGGTTGTTGGACTCGGTGCCGCCGCTGGTGAACACCACCTCATCCGGCTGGCAGCCCAGCAGGGCCGCCACCTGCTCGCGCGCGCGCTCGACGGCTTTGCGGTTGGTCTGGCCGTAGGTCGAGGCGCTGGAGGGGTTGCCGAAGTGTTCTTCCAGATATGGCCGCATGGCGTCAATCACTGCGGGGTCGTGCGGCGTGGAGGCGTTGTAGTCGAGGTAGATGGGTTGTGCGGACACGAGTTTCTCCTTTAACCCCTCATCGTACAGCATGATTGTCGAATTGCGTAGGGCTGGCTGTGCCAGCCGTAGAGTGCGTGCGCTTTGGCCGGCACAGCCGGCCCAACAAGATCATCGAAAGAAAAGCTGAGGGCAGTCATATTCCCTCCTGACGCACGTCATACAACCCCTTGCTCGGTTGCTATACGATAAATTGCCCTCCCCCGGAGGGGGGCTCTCTATCACGAAAGGAGATCCAGATGAGCGTGCATTTGAGCCTGGCAAGGGCGCTTGTGCTGATGCTGATCGTGCTTTTCGTCGGCGCAAGCGCCCTGTCTCAAGAGTCGGAAACCGGGGTGCAAATCGGCCAGAAAGCGCCGGACTTCACCCTGCCGCAAGTGGACGGGGATCCCATCACCTTGTCCAACGTGGTCGCCCAGAACGACGTCACACTGTTGTTTTTCTTCCTCGCCGCAAGCTGACCCACCTGCCCTTCGGCATGGTTGCCGGAGATTCAGAAAGAACTCGACGGACGCTACGCTGGTCAAAAGGTTGCAGCCTTGGCCATTTCCACCGGGGACCCGGACTGGTACCTGCGGGAATTTAAAGCGCAGATGAACGTGACGATGCCCTGGCTGATGATGGACACGCGGCTGCCGAACCCTTACTACCAGGAGCAGTACGACCTGTGGCAACTGGAGGAGGACCACCCGACGTTTGCGGTGCTGGACGCGCAGGGCGTGATCCGCTATCGAGAAACAGGGCTTGGCGGGGTTGCGGAAGGCGACATCAACTACCGCTACGCCTTCGACTTGATCGGCACGCTGCTTGAGGAAGCCAAGGCGGCGCCGGCAGCTGAGGTGGGCGGCCAAGTGGGCAATCAGGCCCCCGATTTCACGCTGTCCGACATGAGCGACAACGCGTACACTCTCTCCAATTATCGCGGCGCCGTGGTGGTGCTCGAGATTTGGAATTGGGGCTGCTCGGCTTGCGACGACCCCGATCACGTGTTCGACTTCAAGCGCCTTTATCGGGAGTATCCGCGCGAGCGGGTCACGGTGCTGTCGGTGGACGCGTTTGCAGACCCCGATCTGGTGCAGTTGGAGGAGTACCTGACCCTGCAACGCATCGAGTATCCGGTGCTCATCAACGGACTGAACACCTCCTACGACTATCGCGTGGTGACCATGCCTGTGCTGTTCATCCTTGATCAGAACGGCATCATCCAATACCGCAAGCAGACCAACGCGTTCGATGCAGAGGCTCAAGCGCTGCTGGACGGATTGCTGGCGGGCAAGTAGCCGGCAGGTTTCAAACTCGCCATTTGGAATCTATCTTTACCCCTTCTCCACCCTCTGGGGGGAGAAGGCTGGGATGAGGGGGGCAACCCAGCACATCAACCCTCACCCCAACCCTCTCCCAGGCCTTGGGAGAGGGAGAAATTCAAATGGTGGTGTTGCAGGAGCATGGTGGCTTCAGGAGGTAATGATGCACGAATCGCTGACGCACGCCAAGACCGGCAGCCTTACGCAGGATTGCGCGGTCAAGCAGGAGCTTGACCAGCGGCTGCGCACCACGGCGGGGCACCTTGCCGCAGTTCAGGAGATGGTTGGCTCGGAGGCGTATTGCGTGGACATTTTGAGGCAAATCGCCGCCGTGCAAGCGTCTTTGTCCCAGGTCGCGCTCAAGCTGGTGGCAAGCCACATGCGCCATTGCCTCAGCTCGGCCATCCGGCGGGGCGCAGGGGAAAGCGAGATCAACGAGCTGCTCGACGTGCTCAAGTACCTCAAGCATTTTTAGATTGACCCACATCATCCGCCCTCCTGACGCCCGTCATGGTTATGGAGTAGGGGATGTGCTTCTCTAAAAGAGGACTCAAAAAATCCTCTTTCGGGAGGCACGATGATCTTCACCAAGCGAAGCGACTACGGGCTGCGGGCCGCCCTGGAGCTTGCCGCGCACTACAACGAAGGACCGCTGACGGCGACGTCGATCGCCGAGAGCGGGCGCCTTCCCATTGCATTTGTAAAGAAACTCATGCAGGAGCTGGCCGCGGCGAACGTCGCCGTTCCCGTGCGCGGACGCGCAGGAGGCTACGCTTTGAGCCGTTCGCCCGAGCAGATCACGGCTCGCCAGGTCATCGAGGCGTTCGAAAGCTTGAGTCCGGTCAGCTGCCTGTCGCAAGGGCTCCGGCAGGTGCAGAACTCCGACTGTGAGGTCGAGCGCGCCCTTCCCTGTCCCTTAAGGCCGGCATGGCGGTTGATCGGTCAGAGACTGCTTGACGCGCTCGATTCGCTCACGCTGGCCGACCTGCTGCAGCGGCTGGAGCCAAAGGCGCTGGAAGGCGCGGGTCATGCTTAAGGTGCAGACGCGCCCGACCACCAAGACCCTGGCGCTGGTGGGCGCGCCCAACGTGGGCAAGAGCGCGCTGTTCTCGACGCTCACGGGCCGCTACGCCGCCTGCTCCAACTACCCCGGCACGACGGTCGAATCCTTCAGCGGAGAACTGACGCACAACGGCACGCGCTGGAGCCTGGTGGACACGCCGGGCATGAACGACATGGCCGGCGCAAGCGAGGACGTGCGGGCAGCGCGGCAGGCGCTCGCCGGCGGGGTGGACGCGATCTGCCAGGTGGGCGACGCAACGAACCCGCAGCGCACGCTGTCGCTGTTCCTGCAGCTGGCCGAGCTGGGCCTGCCGATGGTGCTTGCATTGAACTTGTCCGACGAGCGGCGCGCGTGCGGGCTCGAGCTTGACGTGCAGCGCTTGAGCGAGCGTCTGGGCGTCCCCGTGGTCGAGACCGTGGCCATCACGGGCGAAGGCGTTGAAGCCCTCAAGGCCGCGCTGGCGCACGCTCGGCGAGCACGCGTTCACAGCGATCCCGAACCGAACGCCCTGCCCCTGCAAGGGGCGTGCGCCGACTGTGTTCCCTACCAGCTGGCCGTGGCGCGCGGTCGGGTGGTCGAGCGGCTGCTGGAGGGTGTGGTGCTGCACACACTTCATCCAGCTGACGCTGTGGCGGGCTGGAGCATGAAGCTGAGCCGCTGGACGACGCACCCCGTCTTTGGCGTTTTCATATTGCTCGCGGTGCTGTTGGCCATGTACCAGTTCGTGGGGGTGCTCGGCGCTCAGGTGCTGGTGGGCTGGCTGGAAGAGGATCTGTTCGCAAAGGTTGTGAACCCCGCGTTGATCGAATGGGCGCAACACTTCGTGCCATTCATTTGGCTGCAAGAGATGCTCGTCGGCGAATATGGGATCTTCACCATGGCCATCACCTACGCCATCGCCCTCATCCTGCCCATCGTGACCACGTTCTTCCTGGCCTTCGGTTTCTTGGAGGACTCCGGCTACTTCCCCCGCCTGACGGTGATGGCGCACCGGGCGTTTCGGCGCATGGGCCTGAGCGGTCAGGCCGTGCTGCCCATGATCCTGGGCTTGGGGTGCGACACGATGGCCACGGTGAGCGCCCGCATCCTGGAGACGCGCAAGGAGCGCGTGATCGCCACGTTGCTGCTGGCGCTGGGCGTGCCGTGCTCGGCGCAGCTTGCCGTGCTGCTGGCTATGTCGGCTGCGTCTGCGCCCTGGATGTTGCCTGCCGTGCTTGCGCTGGTGGGCGCGCAGATGCTGATCGTGGGCCGGCTGGCGGCCAAGATCCTGCCCGGCGAGTCTGCTGCGTTTGTGATGGAGCTTCCCCCGCTGCGCTGGCCGCGCTTTGGGAACATTTTCAAGAAGACGCTGCTACGCCTGCGCTGGTACGCCACCGAGGTCGTGCCGCTGTTTGTGATCGGCACGATGGCGTTGTTCATCCTCGACAAGCTGGGAGCTCTGGCGGCGCTGCGCGCTGCCGCTCAGCCTCTGGTGGAGGGCCTGCTGGGGTTGCCGGGGGAGGCGACGAACGCGTTTGTGATGGGTTTTTTCCGGCGCGACTACGGCGCAGCGGGGTTGTATTCGTTGCAGCAGGCCGGACAACTGGACATCGTTCAAGTGCTGGTGAGCCTGGTGGTGATCACGCTGTTTGTGCCCTGCATCGCCAACGTGCTCGTGATCGCGCGCGAGCGCGGCTGGCGCGTGGCGCTGGGGATCGTGGCTTTCGTGATGCCGTACGCGTTCCTGGTGGGCGCGCTGGTCAACGCGGTTGCAAGATGGATTGCGAGGTCTTGATGCGCTGCCCCATGTGCAAAACGGTGTGGGATGAGTCGCAGCAGGCAAGCGCCTGCGGACGCTGTCCTGTGTATCGGCTGAACCGCGGGTGTCGCCTGAAGCTGTTGCGCTGCCCGGCGTGCGGCTACCACAGCCTGCGCTCGGAATGTTTTTCATCTTCCCAAGCAGCATCGCCGGTTACGCCCTCTTGCGGGATGGTTTCGTCCCTGACGTTGGACGCGCTTCGGGCGGGGGAGCGCGCGCGCTTGGTGGGCTACGACGGCATCTCTGAACACGAGCTGCAGCGACTCGCAGCCTACGGCCTGGTGCCGGGCGTGCAGCTGACCGTGCTTCAGCGCAAGCCCGCCGTCATCCTCAGGTTCCATCAAACCGAGCTGGCGGTTGAGCCGGCGCTTGCCAAAGCGATCTACGTGAGTTGTACTCCCCCGCCACGCCCTCTTTAATGATCCCCTCTCCCAAGATTGGGAGAGGGTTGGGGTGAGGGTTGATCCGCCGTGCCCTTACTTAGATGAACCCTTCTCCCGAGCAAGCAACGCCGCGCCCAGCGCGCCGGTGTACTCCGGGTCGTCCACGGCCTGGATCGGCTGCTGCAACAGGACCTCAAGCTCGCGGCGCAGCACGGCGTTCTTGGCGCCGCCCCCGCTGAAGGCGACCTTGGGTTCCACGCCCACCGCGCGCACCAGATCGCACAGCCGCCCCGCGATCGAGCGGTGCAATCCCAGGATGACGTCCTCCAGCGGCACCCCTTCAGCCAGCAAGCCGATGGCCTCGCTCTCGGCGAACACCGTGCACATGCTGCTGATCTTGGCCGACTGGCGCGCCTGTTGCCCGCGGCGCACGAACTCCTCAAGCTCAAGGCCCAGCGTCTGCGACAGTTCCTCCAAGAACTTTCCCGTCCCGGCGGCGCAGCGGTCGTTCATGCGAAAATCGCTGATCTGCCCCGCCTCCAGCCGGATCACCTTGGAATCCTGCCCGCCCACGTCAATCACGGTGCTGATGGTTGGATCGAGAAAATAAGCGCCCTTGGCGTGGCACGTGATCTCGGTGGCCTGTCCGTCGGCAAAGGGCGCCGACACGCGCCCGTATCCCGTCACCCACACCGCTCCCACTTGAGCACGCTCCAGGCCAGACTGCGCGATGAGCTGATCCAGCAGCTTCCGGGCCTGATCCGCGCGCGCCCAGGTCGTCAACTCCAGTTGGCGGGCCAGGATACTCTTTTGGTTGAGCAACACGGCCTTGGTCGTGCGCGAGCCGATGTCAATGCCGGCCGTGATCATGCTTCCACCTCCTCAAGCGTCCCCAGCCGCCGGCACGTCTGCACGAACAGCTCGACGTTTTCCGGCGGGGCCTCGATGGGCACCTCGCAGCCGGTGGCCGCGATAAAGCCCTTGGGCACGCGTTTTCCGATTTCGATCATCCGCCCAAGCTCGCGGCGGATCGCTTCCTGATCCGAGCCAAGCAAGAGCGAGGGGTTCAGGTTTCCGATCAAGCGCACCCGAGAACCCAGCACCTCGCTGGCTTGGGCAAGGTCCACTTGGTCCAGGCTTAAGAGTTCCGCTTGGCAATCGCCGAGTTCCTCCAACAACGCGTCTGTGCGCCCGCACACGTGCAGCATCGTGTCCAGGTCGTAGCGCGCGCGCAGATGGCCAAGCACGTGGCGCGTGTACGGCTTGACGAATTCTCTGTAAAACTGCGCGCTGATCACGCTGCCCGAGGCCAGCGGATCGGCCAGCATCGGCAGCCCGCCGCGCTCCAGGGCGCGCACCGCGTAGCGCTGCGAGACGTGAGCGCAAAGCGTCAGCAGCGCGCGCGCTCTGTCAGTGTCCTCGATCAACGTCATCAGGAATTGTTCCACCCCCATCAGCATGGCCGCCGTGGTGAACGGTGCGGGAATGTAGGTCACCGCCGCCACGCGATCGCCCACCGCCTCATGGCAGCGCTCGACCACGTCGAGGTACATCAGCAGTTTTCCCCGCCCGAGCCACTCCCCTTCGCTTGCGGCCAGGCGCTCGATCTCCTCCAATGAAATCGTTTCAAGCGCGGGCGCCGCCAGGTAGGGGATGTCCTCCTCGGGGTAATCCAGCGTCGAGCCCAGCGCCTCGGCCAAAATCCCCACCGAGGTGAAAATGGCGAGCGCGTCGTGGCCGTAGCGCTGCCAGGCCGCCACCTGCGCCTCGGCCATGAGCTTGGAGTCGCTGACGTATTGTCGCACGGGGACGCCAAGCACGCGGGCCGCGTGCGACGTGATCAGCGGGTAGGTGATCAGCCGGTCGGGCCGCTCGTCCATGAGCAGCAAGCGCACCCGCTCCGCCGGCGTCTGTTCGATGCGGATCACGATCGCCCCCTGAGCAGCTCGGCAAACGCCTCCAGCCTCGTGCGCACCTGGCCGGACAGCTGTGCGCCGGTGAAGGGCACTTCAAAGTGCAGCACCGGCAGCCCCGCCCGCTTGACCAGATACGCCAGCAAGCCCGTCTCCGCCGCGCAGTGGGAGGCGCCAAAGGTGCTGCTGATGATGACGCCTTGGGCGCCGTAGCGATAGCACTGCTCGAGCACCGTGCCGGTGCGCCGGCGCGTCGTGCCAAACAGCGACCCGTGCAGCAACGCCTCGGCAAGCGCCTCAAGCGGCGGCACGTCCGTGCGCAGGGGCAGCAGCGATTGGCGGTTCAGGTATTCCGTGCCCACCACCCGACCTCCCAGGCTTTCCCAAAAGTCGAGCACGCGCGGGTCCGGCGTGGGCGAGACCCACACCACCTTGAGTGCGTCTTCTTGCAAGACCCCTTGCTGTGCGCGCACGCGCTGTTCCACCGTGGCCAGCAAGTGGTCCAACACGCGCTGGCACTCCTCCAGGTCGCCGTAGTAGTGGAGCAGTGCGTACTCCGCGTAGTACGCCTCGACCGCGGGCAGCGGCGCCCTGGGCGCGGAGAAGGTCAGATGGCGCAGCCGGTCCACCGTGGCGCGCAGCCGGTTCACCCGCGCGATGGCGTCCTGCAGCTGGGTGGGCGACCAGGGCTGCTGTAGTGCCTGGCTCAAGACCTGCGCCGCGCGCTCGAGCTGCTGAACCAGGTAGCGGCGGTTGACGGCATCATGCGCGGGGTGACCGTTGCTGGCCGCGTGCACCCCTGCATCGCGGCAGTGCGGGATGCCAAACCAATGGACGCGCCGGCCCGACCACTGGATCAAGTCCATCACCGCGTGGAAGTCGTCGCAGGTGGCGCCGCTTGCGCACAGGTACAGCGCCGGCTCGGGGAAGTACGCCCCCTTGAACGCCGCGCCCAGGCTGGCGCGCGAGAAGCACGCGTTCTCGCCCAGGCCGTAGCGCTGGGCGGCGTCGAACAGCACCGAGCTCTCGCCCAGGAACGGGGTGGCCCAGTGGCAGTCCGGGTAAAAAGGCACCGCGTTGGGAAAGCCGCTGACGAGCACGGGCAAGACGCCCAAATCTCCAGAGGTAGCCACGACCGACTTGCCGACCTGGCGCGCGCGGAACAGGCGCTCGCTTTCGCTCAACAGAAAAGACCACAGCCGCCATGCGGCCAGGCCGTTGTCGAATTGCAGGCGCTTGAGGTGTCGCGCCCCGTACGCGCTGTAAGTGCAGGGGGGGAAGAGGTAGGTGGACCAGTCCGCCGGGCAATCGCGGTAGTAGCGAAAGCCTGCAATCGCGTCCAGAGGGATGCGCTCGAACAGCTCGTTCCACTTTGAAAAACTCACCTTGGCGGGCGCGAGGTCCCGGTAGCCGTCCAGCTGCGGCTCTTCGTGGGAAACGGTCGCCGGCACCGGACTGCGGCGATTTGTGGTAGGGGCGGGGTCTCCCCGCCCTTCCTGTGCGCCGGGCGCGGGAACCGCGCCCCTACAAGGATCATAATGGCGGTGTAATGTGCTCATAACATCTCCAAGAAAGCTTCCACCCGCGTGCGCAGTTGCTGACGGTGGGCAGGCGAGTAGTCGCCGTCCACGTGCAGGAAGGGCGCTTTCGTCTGCATCTTGATGCGCTTGGCCTGTAGCGACCACGGATCGCAGAACTCGAGCGTTTTGTAAACGATGCCCTGCACCTTCATTGCCTCCCGCTGTGCTTCGAGATATTGAAACAACGCTTCGTGCGGGCGCAGGATGTGCCAAGACCCCTCCAGCGCGTGCGCGGCAAGCGCCTGCAGGGGATCGCCCTCTGCGGATACGTCGCGCCAGAAAGTTCCTTGACCCTCCAGCAGCGCGTCGCACACGATCTGGCCGCCGCCCTGCTCGATCAAGTCCACCAGCGCGCGGTCGTCCTGGGCCAGGAAACTGCCCAGCAGCAGCAAGCGTTTACGAGGGCCTTCCAGAGGCGTCCGTTTCTCCAGTTCAGCGCACAGGCATTGCAGGGGCTCGATCGCCTGTTCGGGGGGCAGCAACTCCGCGGCCGCTGCAAGCGCCCACAGCTCGCTCGCGGTCAGGCGCGGCGGGTTTTCCGTGCGGAAGCGGTTGACCCGGCGCAGCAGCGCGCGAACCTGGTTGCTGCGTTGGATCTCCTCCCGTAAGCGAACCTCGTCGAAAGCGCGGCCGGTCAAAGCGCACACCGCTTCCCGCAGCGCGCCAAGCTCCGCGACGTAGTGCCGCAAGGTTTCTTCATTGCCCACGCGCGGCACGGACAGGGTGTGCACGGCGCGGCCGAAGCGCACGTCCCAGACCTCGCCCGCGCGGCGCAGCGCTTCGCACAAACCGTCGCTGACCAGCAGCGCGAGCCGATCCAACGGGGCGCTCCGGGCGCTGCCCACGATGGCTTTGCAATACGTGCACGTGTTGCCCTGGGTCAGTTGCTGTCCGGTGTGTTGCGCTTCGTAACCGCCCGCGATCCGCACGCGCACGGGCACGGCGCCGCAGGCGCGCAGCAGCTCGGGCGGGGCAAAACCGTAGATGTACCCCACCAAGGGAACGCCGCGTTCGGCGTGCTCGCTCACATATGCTTGAGCCTGCGCCTGCAGGCGTTCAATCGGCTCGTACATGATGCTCCTGAGGCTGCAAGGCCATGGCCTCGGCGAACTTTTCCAAAAAACCCTCGCGCTCCACCAGCGAGATCCACTCCACCTGTTGCGCAAGCCGCGCAAACGCGCGTTCTACCGCTTCAGCGCACAGCGCGCGCTCCGCCCCCAGCAGCGTGGCCTCCTGGCGCACCTCCACCCGCGACGCCGGCACGGGCGGCAGCAGCCCCAACTCCAAGGCCGCCTCCACGTCCAGGCGCCCGCCGAAGTTCCCGATCAGGATCACGCGTTCCAGTTGAGCCGGGCCGACGTGCGCCTGCTCGAGCAGGATCTGCGTCGCGGCGGCGATGGCGCCCTTGGCAAGCTGGATCTGTCGCACGTCGTCCTGGGTGATCTCCAGTTTTCCGCCCCGGACTTGGGCCAAGGTGACGCTTGCCTGGCCGTTGAAGCGGAAAGCGGGGGAGTCCGCCAAAATGCGACCGCCGGGGTCCAGCCAACCCAGCCGGCGCAGCAGCGCCAGTGCGCTCAAGCTCCCAGAGCCGCAAAAGCCGATGGGCGGCTGGTCTCCCAACGCGTCTACGCACACCCGATCCCGCTCCCAACGCACGCGCCACACCGCGCCGGGCCGCGCGCCCACGCCGCAATGCAGGCTGGTGGCCTCGAACGCGCAGCCCGCCGCCGCGCTCGCGCACCAGATTTTGTAAGAATTGCCGAGCGCCACCTCGCCGTTGGTGCCCAGGTCCAGCACGAGCGTCAAGCGCTCGTCGCCTTGCATATCGATCTCGACCAGATCGGCAAGCAGGTCCGAGCCCACGAAGCTGCAGGCCACGGGCAACATCTGGCACGCGGCGCCGGGAGCAAGCGCCCAACCCCACTCGCCGGCCTTGCGGGTGAGGGAGCCTTGGCCTTCCAAGGGAGAGCGATAGGGGGCAAGCGCAAGCGCCTCCACCTCCTCGCCAAGCAGCAGGTGGGTCATGGCGGTGTTGCCCACGAGCACGACGCGCTCGATGTGCTCGGTTTTCAAGTTGCAGCTGGAGGCGAGCTGCGCGATCTGCTCAAACAGCTGGGCGCGGATGACCTGGGCAAGCGCAGACCCTTGGCCCTGCATGGCCGCAGCCAGGCGGCTCATCACGTCCGCGCCGAAGGCCGCCTGCGCGTTGAGCGTTTGCACGGCGCAAAGCCGGCGACGCGCGGGCCAGTCCAGCAAGGACAAGCGAAGCGTGGTGGTGCCCACGTCCACGGCCACGCCGTAACGCGCTTGAACTTTACCCCCCGCGTTGTGCTGCAAAGCCAGAGCGCTTGAGGCGGCGTGAGGTGCGTCGAAACGAACGCGTCCGCTGCCTTGCAGGCGGCAGGCCAGGCGCATCCCTTTTGTGCGATCTTGCGGCGTGAGCAATTCCTCTTCTGAAGAAGTCCACGGGTTGAATTGCCCCCGGATCACGCGCACGCGGCACTGCCCGCACGCGCCCTTGCCCCCGCAATCGGAGGGCGGCGCAGCGCCCCGTTCCCGCAGCACCTCGAGCGCCGTCTTTCCAGGCGGCGTGCTGATGTCCAAGGTGCATTGCCCGGCGCGATCTGCGTTCATTCCAATTCCCCCCACAGGCGAGCGGCCTTGACCAAGGCGAACACGTTTTCCTCGGGGGTGGCGGTGGGCACGTCGCACGCCGAGGACAAGATGAACGGATTGCCCGCCGTGCTCTGCAGGCACTTCCAGGCAGCAGAAAACACCTGCTCCGCAGTGCCGTCGCGCAGCAGTTGCGTGCTGACGTTGCCCATCAACGCGACCTCGCCCTCGAGTTCCGCCTGCGCCAGCGGCAGGTTGATCTCATCCACGCTGAACGCTTGCGCGCCCGTGCGCGGGATGAGGCGCAGCAAGTTTTGCGTCTGGCCGCAGATGTGCAGCACCGCATCCAGCCCTTTGCCGTGGATGTGATCCATCAGGCGTCTGCAATAGGGCAGCGCGAACTGCTCGAAATAGTCAGGCCCGATCAGCTCTCCCGTGGCAAACGGATCTCCCACGAACAGGGCCACCTCGCCCAACGTGGCGATGGCGTCCACGTAGCGCCGCTGCACCTCGAGGGCAAACTCCAGCTTTTCGTGGATCTGCTTTGGGTCGGTCAGCAATGCGCTGAAGAAGGCCTCGGGCTCGGAGATCAGCGTCGCCAGCGAGAACGGCCCCTTGATCGAGGCGAACACCAGCGCTTCATCCTCGAGCGCGTCCAGGCACGTGCGGGTGGCCTCCAGGATGAGCGGCATGCGACCGTCGCACCAGGGGTTGGGGACCTTCAATTGAGCCGACGGCTCGACCACAAAGGGAATGCCGTCTTCCGGGAACTCCAACTGAGCGCCGATGGCCTGGGCCTCCACCGCCACGTCCGAAAAGACGATGACGGCGTCCAGCCCGTAATGACGATACGCCGACACCAGCACCTGGCCGAGCGTCGCGCCGTCCTGATAGATGCGTTTCAAGGGCACGCCGCACAAGCGCGCGGCATGGTCCCCCGCCACCATGGGCACCGCGGGGACGCCGTCCGCCCGCTTGCCGGACAGCGCCGCCAGCACGCGCTCCTTGGGGGTCACGCGCTCGCCCCCACCGCAAAGCGCTGCTGCAGCAGCCGCACGGCGGAATCGGCGTCGGCGCCGTAGAGGTCCGCGCCCATGTCGCGGGCCAGCTCCTCGTTCAGCGGCGCGCCGCCGACGATGATGGTTAGATTCTCAGCCAACCCCGCTTCCTTCACGCTTTGAATGGTGCGCTTCATGGTTTGGATGGTGGGAGACATCAGGGTCGAGATGGCCAGCACCTGCGGCTTGTGCGCGCGGATGGCCTCGATGAACTGGTGTTCTTTCACGTTCTTGCCCAGATCGACCACCGCAAACCCGGAGGTGGACAGCATCAGTTTGACGATGTTCTTGCCGATGTCGTGCACGTCGCCGGCCACCACGCCCAGCACCACGCGCACGCCGGTGTCCTGCGCGGCGGGGGACAGGTGAGGCTGGACCAGGCCCAGCCCCGCGTACAGGGCCTTGGAGGCCAGCAGCACTTCGGGCACGAAGCACTGACCGCTTGCGAAGCGCTTGCCCATGCGCTGCATCCCCGGCGCCAGGCCCTGCTGGATGATGTCGAGCGGAGCCAGGCCGGCTGCAAGCGCGTACTGCACGCCGGCGACGACCTTGTCCTTGCTCATCTCCTCCACGCTCGCGGAGATGGATTCCAACAGTTGGTTGTCCTTCATGGTAAAACCCCTTTCCGTCAGCCGATCCTTATTTTTTCGATGCCGATCAATTTTGCGATGACGAGCAGCGTCAGCATCACCATCCCGATCATGATGGAGTCAACGGCCGCGATCACGGGCCGCACCTCGAAGCGCAACGAGGTCCAAATCACCACGGGCAGCGTCTGGGTCGAGGGCGAGGTCAAAAAGAGCGCCATGGCGAACTCGTGGAACGACACCACGAAAGCCAGCAAGGCGCTTGAGATCACGCCCGCGCGCGCCATGGGCAGGGTGACCTCGAAGAAGGTGCGCACCGGGCCCGCGCCCAGGTTCATCGCCGCATCGCGCAGCGCCGGGTCCATGCCTTGCAGCACGGCGACCATGATCAGGAACACCAGCGGCGCAGCCCACAGGCTGTGGGCGAGCACCAGCACCAGATAGCTCCCTTGCAGCCCGAAGGAGCCCAGGCTGAGCAACAGGCTGATGCCCAGGATGATGGCCGGCATCAAGAACGGCGACAGGATCAGATAATACACCGCCGTGCGGCCCTTGAAACGCCGGTGTGTGTAGCCCAGCGCGGCCGTCAGACCCAGCGCCAGCGACAGCAACATGGTCAGCGCGCCCACCAGCAGGCTGTTGAGAAAGGCGCCGAAGTAGCGCTCGGAGGCGAAAAACTCCTCGTACCACGTCAGCCCTAGCGGAAGTTTTGGAGGAAACGCGATGTAATGCCCCGCCGTGAACGAGGTGATGAAGACGATCACGATCGGCGCCAGCAGGAAGGCCAGGGTGAGCCCTCCCACCAGCCTCAAGCAAAACACATACCCATCCCAGCGGGGCCAAACGAGAGAGACCTTCATCGCACCGCCCCCTTTCGGGTAAAAGCCTTGATCAGCAGGAAGATCAACACCAGCATCGAGGCCACCAGCACGAAGGCAATCGTGGCCCCAAACGGCCAGTCGAAGCCGGCCAGGATCTGGCGCTCGGCCTCCACGCTCATGGTCCACTCCCTGGGCGAGCCCAGGATGAGGGGCTCGGCGTACGCCCCCATGCCCCAGGCGAAGGTGATGGCCGTGGCCGTGGCAAGCCCCGGCGCGCTCAAGGGAAGGACCACCTCGACCAGCGAACGCAGCCGGCCGGCCCCCAGGTTGCGGGCCACCTCGATCAGGGAGCGGTCCAGGCCTTCGAGCACGCTGACCAGGATCAAGACGAAGTAGGGCAGGGCGATGTGGGTCAAGCCCACCACCACGGCGCCGAAGTTGTAGTTGAACAGGACCGGTTTATCCAGCACGCCAAGCTCACCCAGCGCGAAGTTGAGCGGACCGCTCTTGGACAAGATGATCTGCCAGCCGTAGAGACGGGCGATCAGGTTGGTGAACAAGGGCACGAGCACCGTGCCCATGAGCAACGCCTTGCTCGCGCCCCGCGCGCGCCAGATCCAGTAGGAGAGCGGATATCCGACCGCCAGGCAGATGGCGGTGACCACCAGCGCCAGCCAGATCGTGCGCCACAGCAGGCCCCAATACCATGGGTCGGCCAGGAACCTGACGTAGCTGTCGGCGCTGAATTGAGGAACATACACGCGGCCCGGCGCGCTTTGGTAGAAGCTGATCGTCAGCATGCCCAGCAGCGGCAGCAGGAAAAACCCGATCACAAACGCCAGCATGGGCAGCAGCAACCACCACTGGGCGTGTCGGCCCGTCCACAAGCGGGCCCTGATCCACCCCCCTTGCAGGGTGCGAGCTTCCCCGCCGGATCGCGCGATCGTTTCCGCTGGAACCATGGTGTTTCCCCCCTCCTAACGCTTGGGAAAGCACAGGCAGCGATCGACATCCCAGCCCACGCACACGCGGGCGCCGACCTCAAGCGGCGCCGCGTCCAGTTCCAGGGCGCGGTCCACGAACACCGTGGCGCCTTGATCCAGTTGCACGTAATAGCGCATGGCGCTGCCCAGGTACGCGCGGTGGTAGATGGCCCCGCCGAATGCGTTGGGCTTTGACGCCGCATTTCCGTTCAAAAATTCCACCTGCGCGGGCCTGACCGAGACGCTGACGGCCTGGCCCTCCTCCAGGACGCTTTCCTTGGGGATGTGAATGGACAACCGCTCTTGCGTGGTGACCACCGCATGGCGCGGGTGGTCGGCGCCGGACACCGTGCCGAAGAACAAATTCAGCTCGCCGGTGAAGCCGGCGACGAACTCGGAGCGCGGGTGCTGGTAGACTTCAAATGGGGTGCCGGCCTGCTCCAGCCGGCCCTGGCGCATGATGACCAAGCGATCGGCCATGCTCAGGGCTTCCTGCGGGTCGTGGGTGACGAACACCGAGGTGACGGCAAGTTTCTTTTGGATGCGGCACAGCTCAAGGCGCATCTGCTGGCGCAGCCGGTGGTCGAGGTTGCTGAAGGGCTCATCCAGCAGCAGCACATCGGGCTCGACGATGAGGGCGCGGGCCAGGGCCACGCGCTGCTGCTCGCCGCCGCTGAGCTGATGGGGCATGCGGTGCTGATAGCCGTCCAACTCGACCAAATGCAGCGTTTGCTCGACGCGGCTTTTGACGTCGGGGCGCGCCACGCCGCGCATGCGCAGGCCGAAGGCGACGTTGTCGTACACCGTCTTGTGCGGGAACAACCCCCAGCTTTGGAACACCATGGCGGTGTTGCGCTTGTAGGTGGGCAGGCCGTTGACCACCCGGCCGTTGAGCACGATGCGCCCGCGCGTGGGGTGGTCCAGGCCGGCCATCATGCGCAGCAACGTGGTCTTGCCGCACCCGCTGGGGCCCAGCACGAACAGGAACTCCCCCTGCTCCACCTCTAAAGAAAGGTCCTTGACCACGGCCTTGCCCCCGAACTCCTTGGACACGTTGATCAGCGCCAGTTGTCCCATGGTGACCTCTCACTCGAGGTTCTCATTTGTTCCACACCTCGCGCTTCAAGCGCTCCTCGATCATGGACCAGTTGGCCACCAGGTAGTCCTGGTCGAAATCCAAGCCCAAGCGGGCGATTTCCTCGTTGGTCCTGGGGATGAACGCTTTTCTCGGGTCCGGATCGATCACGGTCTTGGCGTTGGACAGCCAGTAGTACTGCACTCTGGAGAACTCCGACTGGAACTCGGGGTCCAGCAGGTGGTTGATGAAGGCTTCGGCCAGGTCGCGCTCCGGCGTGCCGCGCACCACGCTGTAATAGTCCACGTAGCCGACGGTGCCCTCCTTGGGGATGACGTAGTCGAAGCGCGGGTCGCGTTGCGACAGCGTGCAGATGTCCTGCAGATAGGTCTCGGCGAAGTCCACGTCGCCCCGCTCCAGGGCGGCGACGCAATCCGCTCCGCCGCCGTACCACAGCGCCACGTCTAGCTCGGCCATCGCCTTCATGATGGCGTCCAGCCCGTCGGCGTGATACATGGACTGGATGTTGGGATATCCGGTTGCTTGCGCCACGTGGAACGCGGCGGCCGCGACCGGGAAATCCCAATAGCCCTGGTCCAACGCGATCGTGCCCTGGACCTCGGGCCGCCAGTAGTCGTGCCAGGAATCCGGCGTGAACTGGAAGACCTCTTTGTTCCAGCCGGTCAGCATGTGGCTGAAGCCAAACGGTGCGCCGTACTGGGAATCGCGCGAGTCGAGCTTGTCGAAGTCCCAATACGCCTGAAACACGTCCTTGGCGTTGGTCACGTTTTCGTAGCGGATGGGCAGCCACGTGCCCTCGCCCATGCCGCGCAGCAATAGCTGGCCGTCGGCGACGGTCAGGTCGAAGGGCGGATCGTTGGCCGGCGCGGCCACGATCAGGTCCACCATCTCGATCCAGCCGCCGCGCAGCTCGACCTTGGCCCCGTATTTGCGCTCGAACGAGTCGCCGAACACGCGTTGGATGTCCTCGGCGTAGGGGCCGGACCAGCCCACCACGCGCAGCCGCTTGCCGGCGAACTGGCCAAGCGCGGCCCGCGAGTTGAGCAGCGACCCCGCAAAGACGCAGGCGCCGGCTCCTCCCGCATATTTGAGGAATTGCCGCCGGTTGATGCGTCCCGGCGTGTGAGTGGTGATCACGTTGAAACCTCCTTTTCACGTTTCTTGAGACTTGTACTTTCACCACGATGACGTTGTCCGTCTATTCTTGTAGGGCCGGCTGTGCCGGCCTTCTGGCACGTCGGCTGGCAGAGCCAGCCCTACAAAAACCATGGTGGCGACGTACTAGGTAAAAAGACGCGAAGGAGGAACGCCAGGAAGCACGCCTCCTTCAGGAGCAGGCTCTGAAATTGTCCCGGGTTGGGCTTTACCGAACCGACATCGAGGAGGTCTCCGACCTCGAAGGGAAGGTTCACAATTTGCCGCATGAACCCCTCCCTTCAGACAAGGAGCGCGGGAACCGTTTGTGGTGCACAGAGTCGGTGGAAAGAGGTGAGAGAATCGACGGCCGGACCAGAACAGGCTTGCTTAGGGTGCTGCGGAGAACGGGGGACACGCCCCCGGGGAGACGGCTCAGGTGCGCGTGCATGGCCGCCCTCCCCACGTATACCTCACGTCTTCCTCCTGTCAGCGAATTAAATGATGACCCTGAAGATGAAGGTAAGCGAAATCGGCTGTCCTACCCATGATTTGCGTCACAGGAGTTTATGAGTCTTATCATAAGTGGCGCTCGCGCAGCTGCTAACAGCAAGCGCTCTCCGCCTTTTGGCCCATGAAGCAGTCGTCTTCTTCCGCCGCCACCGCATCGAAGGCGGCCTCCATCTGGCGCAGCAGCGCGCGGGCCAACTGCACCCTCTCCTCGGGCTTCAGACCGCGAAACAGCGCGCGGGCGTAGGGGGGCAGCAGCTCTGCGGCAAAAGCGGCGCGCTCCTTGACCGACATGGCGGACAGCAGCTTGTCCGGCGCGCCCCGCATCATGCCCATCCCCATGCGGCCCTTCCCGTTCATCATGTTGCCCATCATCTGTTGGCACATTCCCATCATGGCAGCACGTCTCCTTTCTCAGATTTTCGACGCTTCAATCCTGCGGTTCTGGTGGGCCGATGACGCCCCTGACCTTAACGGAACAGCGTTGCTCTAAGTCACAAAGCCCTCCAACTCAAAGATGTCATTGAGAATGAACTCAAGCCGCCATGGCCAAAACGACCGGCAAGGCTCTATGACGGCTGGCAGCGGAAACTCTTCATGAAAACCAACCTCTGGCGGCTCGGTCGCCGGCTCAGAACCCACCAACTTGCCATCCGCATCAATAATCCACGCGCCTTGCAGCCAGCCATACTTGGCGCGGACTTCGCTGGAGAAAAACGGGAACTGCTGCCATATCTCTCTGCGCAGGTTGTTGTCGACGAGCAGGTTCATTTGCAGGGGCGTGCCCAAGTAGTCGAGCATCCACAGAAAGCTGCGCGCGCGCTGGCGCCGTGCGTCGTAGGTTTCAAGCGCCCAGCTGCTTTGGGTGAAGAATTCCGGATTCCCCTCGCTGGTGTAGAGAAGCCAGAACTGGATGGGGTAATCCTTGAACTTCGCTGCCAATCGATTTAAGGAGTTCACGGCTCCCATAAATGTGGGTCAAGTTGCATTTCCGGTAACCACGACGACGAAGCGCTCTGCCTGCTGACGACTTAGGGAATACATCGTCCCGTCCAGGTCCATCACCGCGAAATCTGGCGCATCCATGCCCGGGCGCAGCTCTTGGCTTGCGATCCATGCTCGCCCCCAGAGTGCGTTCTCATCCACCCCAGCCTCGTAGTACAATCGAGCGCGTGCCTGATACATGTCCAGCTGCTGGCTAGAAACCAGCACGGGTTGTGAGCAACACAGCAAGAGCACGGAAACTGCCATGAGGCGCAGTATTGTCATGTGTGTTTCTCCTTTGGAATATGTCGCTATGCCAGCAGCGCTCGGATGGCTGCAAGCAACTCCTCATCGACCATCTGCGGTGCTCGATAGCGAATAACGCCCGACTGATCTATGACGATCCAAACTGGCGCGGCAAAGACCTTGTACGCTGAGGCAACTTGGGCGCCATCGACCAGTATGGGGAAGCTCAATTGGCGCTCTGTCTTGCTCGTGTTGATCTGCTCTAAGTTTGGGGAGGCATCTGTGTTGATGGAGAGCAAAGCCACCTGCTGGAGAGTGAACTCCTGATAGATTTGCGATTGAAGCCCGACAAGGGCCTCCCAGCAATCCGGCTGGTTGGATCTCCAGAATGTGAGCACGATGATCTTGCCCTCATGATCTGACAGAGCCACATCATTGCCTTCCAAATCTTGGAGTGTGAAATCAATGGCTTCACTACCCAATTGCTCCCCTTGGACCACCACTTCGACCAAGTCATCAATCATTTCTAGTGCGGCGCTTTCTAATGATTTCTGCTCTCTGTAACGAATAATCCCCTCCTGATCTATGACCAATAAGATAGGGATGGCGTACACGCGATAGTCGAAAGCCAGCTGCATCCCTTGCAGCAGGATGGGATAGCTAATCCCCTTTTCTTGAGCGAAGCCCTTGATGCGCTCTATATCGGGATTGGGCTCCACGTTGATCGCAAAGATGCTGACCAGGTCAGGGCCATATTGATTCATGACCGATTTCTGGAGTTGCGGTATGCTCTTTTCGCGGCATTCGACGCAGCCCCAATCCCAGAACGTGAGCACGACCACCTTGCCCCGCTGGTCCGACAGTTTCACGTCCTGCCCTTCCAGGTCCTGCAAGGTAAAGTCGAGGGCTTGTTGGCCCACCTTGTACCCTGGGGCTTGCTCCTCTTCACCCGTTGCAGGCAGAGCAAACAGCATCAGGCATAGAAGCGTTTTCAGGAACGTCTTCCTGCTCATCCACACGGTTGCACCTCCATAGAATTAGCCAAACCACCACATGAACAGCAGGTCAAATCCAAAGGGACTTTCGTACGGGTATCGGGTAAAGGTGCCATACGGCAGATGAAACCTCATGCGCAGCTCCACCGGGATGTATTCATTTTGGAGGGCGGCCCCCTGGACAAGGAACTTCTTTAGCTGGACCAACGATGCTAGAAATATCCCGTAATAATCCTGGCTCACGCAGCCGTTGAAGACGTCATCGGTGATGAGCGCCTTGAAGTCCGGGGGTGCTCCATAACTGACGACCCGAATGTGCTCACCCGGTGTGGCGACTTCCCTCACCGCTTGCAGTGTGCCTGGAACCAACTCGACGTTGGTGAGGAAAATGCTTGTCAAACCGGGGATCTGGGCCATCATCTTTTGTGTGTGGGCATAGCTCCCCGATGGAGCAACTTGAAAAACCCCTGTCCCATGCTTCCCAATGGCCGACACAAACCCTTGAGAAAGCCTCTGCTCAACAGGATCATCGAGGTTCTTTGCAAGTACGACAAACCGATCTTCCTCATGGAGGGGGTATTTCTGCTGACCTTGCGGGGTTACCCCCAGTGCACCCCTGCCAATGGCAAAGCCCAGTTGGTGATGCTCAAGGCCAACGTATGCTTTTAAGGGAGATACCAGAGAGGGCATATCCCTGTGAACGGTTACGACGGGAATGCCCGCATTCATGGCTTCTTGCAGCGCATGGACAAGGGTTTCATCTTGCCCTGCGGGCATGATGACCAGCCCATCGATGCCGACTGCGACCAGATCGGAGATCGCGGCGATTTGTTGTCCAACTGTACCTGCTTCTTTTGCGATCAAATCGATAGGTGGGATACCTTCGGTGATCGGATTGAGAAGACGTTCTTCAGGGAATTGCTCTGGGACGGGCAATAGATCCAAGTCCGCTTCCAGCGCGGCCTGGTATTGTGAGATTGGCCAGACCAGCGCATCGGCTTGATAGGCGATGAGTCCGATGGTCAGAGAATGCGGTTGTGCACTTGCTCCTCCAACCAGCATCATTGCCAGGAGAACAAAGAGAATGGTCATTCGCTTCATCACTGCCCCCTATGGTTCAAGTCCGAAGATGTCGCTGAGGATCTCATCGAGCTTCTGTGGCTTCGTGGCCGCTTCCGAAGCCACAATCTTTCCCTTCAGATCAATGACCCACGCTCCCTGCCCCCAGCCATATTTGGCTCGCACTTCACTTGAGAAATAAGGAAATTGGCTCCAAATCTGTTTGCGCACGTTGTTATCAACCAGCAATTTCAGCTGAAGAGACATGCCCATGTAGTCAAGCTGCCAGAGGAAATTGCGCGCTCGTTGGCGGCGGGCATCGTAGGTTTCAATCACCCAATCGCTCTCGACTACGAACTCAGGGTGCGACTCGCTGGTATAAACCAGCCAGAACGCGACAGGATAGCCCTTAAACTTCTGCGCAAGTGCATTCATGGGAACAACTGTTCCCAGGTAGGTCTTTCAGGTGGCGTTGCCGATCTCTAAGACGACAAATCGTTGCTCTCGCCGATCGCTAAGGGCGTGAGGCATGCCCTCCAAATCCATGACAGAGAATTCGGGGGCAATCATTCCCGATTTGATCTCGTCGAAGGGATTCCATGCCCTTTCGAGCAACGCTTGTTCGTCTACACCCGGCTCATAGTACTGTTCAGCCCGCTCTTGGTATGTCTGCAAAGAATCGTCTGAGCCAGCGACCATGGTCGGGAAGATCAGGAAAAGCAAAGCAACGACCGTAAGAATGTAACGTTGAAACATAACACCGCCTTTCATAAACGTTCTGTCCTATGCGCACTAAAACCCAATGCTCTCCTTGTCTTGCCAGTATTCGTCTTGCACTTCCCGGGGAAGCAGATACGGGTTTTCACCGTGGCAGACCAGGCAGTCCTCGGCCCTTCCGCCGATCTTCAAATTGAGTAAAAAACGTGCGCCGACCTCGCTCATCGTGTGCACCAGCGGCCAGGCGAAGTGGCAGCACGAGCAGGTGCAGGACTCATCCTCCGGCGGCGGGTTCTTGGATATCTCCATAAGCGCCGGCTCCATCAATTGGCGGGGGGCAAAGCGCGAGTGGCATGAGGCGCACAGGG
>Ga0326597_10002763_pt1 | contig 25970 bp, 27 predicted proteins | sample RVTome_12_FD_203789 | JGI IMG/M metagenome (GOLD analysis project Ga0326597, IMG submission 203789) | Soil microbial communities from uranium-contaminated site in the Upper Colorado River Basin, Wyoming, United States - RVT100D185 | ecosystem: Environmental > Terrestrial > Soil > Contaminated >... | reverse complement strand
TCTTGCAGCAGTAATTACCATTGCTTTGATTATAGTTGGAGCAGCTTACGGGACGATTCTTTTCAAAGGACTGCCCTCTCTTTCAAGCCTTGAAAATCCTAAAACCGATTTAGCGACAAAAATTTATTCTGAAGACGGTGAGCTAATTGACCAGTTCTATATTGAAAACAGGACGATAGTATCGCTTGATGCCATACCAAAGGATTTAATAAATGCCCTTATTGCAACTGAAGACAGAAAGTTCTACAGCCATTGGGGGCTTGATTTAGACCGTATTGTGAAGGCGACAATTAAAAACCTTATGAGCTTATCCGTTAAGGAAGGTGCAAGCACAATTACCCAGCAGCTTGCCAGAAATCTATATCCCACAACGATTGGAAGTGACATTTCAATAACAAGAAAAATAAGAGAGGCAGTAACAGCCGTTCAGATTGAAAAAACTTACACCAAGGATGAGATTTTAATACTATATCTTAACCAGGTATATTTCGGGCGCGGAGCTTACGGGGTTGAGGCAGCTGCAAAAACATTTTTCGATAAAACTGCAACAGAGCTGACGCTTGATGAATGCGCAATTCTTATTGCGATGCTGAAAAATCCGTCAGGATACTATGACCCCGCCGATAAGCCGGAAGCCTGTTTGGAAAGACGAAATATTGTTCTTAACAATATGTATGAGGAAGATTATATCACAAAAGAAGTTCACGAACTTGCTAAGAATGACCCGGTTAAAGCCAAGCCAAGGACTGTTCAGAAAAAATCAACAGTGGCTTTAGCGTCTCAGTTTGGAGAGTACGTGAGGCAAATTCTGGAAAAAAAGTCCGAGAAATACGGTTTTAATATATACCGAGATGGTTTAATCGTAAAGACAACCCTTAACAGTAAAATGCAAAAATACGCAATAGATGCTGTTACAAACCAGTTGAAGGAATTCCAGAAATCATTCAGCTCTGCATGGAACTGGAAAGCGCATAAGGATATACTCAATGATGCGATTGACAAATCAATTAAGGAAAGCGATGAGTATAAGAAGGCAACAACTGACGCTAACAGACAGAAAATTTATAATAAGATGAAGCAAGATGAAAATTTTATTGAACAGGTGAAAGAACGGGAAATTGCAGTGCAGGTGGGTTTTTGCGTTATTGACCCGAAGACAGGTGAAATTAAAGCTATGGTGGGACAAAATCCAAGCTACCCGTTTAAATACGGACTTAACCACGTTACTCAGATTAAGCGGCAGCCGGGTTCGTCCTTTAAGCCGTTCGTCTACACTGTTGCAATTGAAAATGGTTATTCGCCAGCTTATGCTATTTCAAATGACCCGCTTAGAGTTGTAATTGGAGGGCAGACATGGGAACCTAAGGGAGGTGGAACTGGCGGCATGGTCAGCATGCGGGTTGGAATACAGCACTCTATTAACATAGTTGCGGTTAGAACCGCAATGGAGCTTGCTCCGATTGACCAGGTAATCAGACTCGCTCACAAAATGGGGATAACATCGGAGCTCCCCAATGTGCTGTCGCTTGCGCTTGGCGTAGGGGATGTATCACCGCTTGAAATGACAAGTGCATTCGGAGTTTTTCCTAATGAAGGAATTTGGGTCGAACCGCACGCTATTTTGAAAATTGAAGACAGATATGGCAATGTGCTCGAGGAATTCATTCCCGAAACACGTGAGGTAATAAGCGAAGGTGTTGCATATATTATGAGCGATATGCTGGAAGGTGTTATAGACGGCGGAACTGCACAAAGCGTCCGTTCGTATTTCCACAGGCCTGCTGCTGGCAAAACGGGAACAACTCAGGATTACACCGATGCATGGTTTGTCGGCTTCACTCCCCAGCTTGTTGCAGGCTGCTGGCTTGGATTTGACGACCCGAGAATTAAATTCGGCGGTTCATACGGGCAGGGCGGAAGAGCTGCGGCGCCAATCTGGGGCCGATTTATGAAGTATGTGTATGACGACCCCCAGACTACAATGGAGCTTAAATATTTTGAAATGCCCCCCGACGTCATGGAATCAAATGTTTGTACAGTTACGGGACTTTTAGGAAATGAATCCTGTCCATCATACTTCGACCTGATTTTAAAAAGAAATATAAGCAGAAGATGCAGTATGACACACGAGTTAATCGATTCCACAGGCACGGAGTCAACCAATGACCCTCCGCCCGGGAGCATTGGCTTTTAAGACAGAAAGTAATAAACGATGATTTTATATTCCCTTAGGATTTTTTTTAAATATCGCTAAACTTATATTTGTAAAATGTACCGCATTAAACTTAATGAATTCGAAGGTCCCTTAGATTTACTGCTGTTTTTCATACAGCGGGACGAGCTGGATATTCACGATATTCCTATTTCAAAAATTACAAATGAGTTTTGTGAATATGTCCAGTATATGCAGGTTTTGGATTTAGATGTGGCAAGCGAGTTTATCTTAATGGCGGCAACCCTCATACAGATAAAAGCTAAAATGATGCTCTATAAGCCTGATGAGAGCCAGGAAGAGGAAGAAGACCCCAGATATGAGCTTGTAAAGCGTCTGCTGGAATATAAAAGATTTAAGGATGCGGCGGCTGATTTTGCAAATCTCGAGGAAGAACACCGCAGGGTTTTTTACCGCAGCGATTTTGAGGGCGACTACAGAGTTGACGAATCGATTGAAGAAGACCTAAGCATACAAAATCTCACTCTCTATAACCTTATAAAAGCATTTAAATACGCAATGGAGCATCAGCCAAAAGAGGTTGTGCATAATATAATCAGACTTAATGTTTCAATTGATGACCAGATTAACTACGTTAATGAGTTATGCTTGTCAGAAGAGAATGTATCTTTTTTGATGATGATAAAAGGGATGGAAAAAATCAGAATCGTTGTTACTTTTATTGCGATTTTGGAAATGATTAAAAATGAAATAATTGGGATAAAGCTAAATAACAGTCTGACTGATTTTTATGTATTTAAAATTGCGGAATTGCCCGAAGAAGGAATAATTGAAACTAGCTACAGCTAGCTAAAATAGGTAATTTTATAGTATTTATTTAGGGTAAAAGATTTAATATATTTATTAAAATTCACCCTGCAGTTGCGCAGCAACTCACGTGGGATTCTCTCAAAAAGGGGCTTTAAATTAAAAATATTCTTGAATGAATTTTAACAGTATTAAGAAAATTGTTGAGGTTCTGATTTTTTCGTCAGACAGACCGCTTACGCTGAAGCAGATGAAGGATATAATCAACGAAGAAAAAGCTGAAACAGGAGTAGCTGCTGATATCCGCAATATTGAAAAAGCCGTTAATGAACTTATTGAGAAGTATTCCAGCGATGAATATTCTTTTAGCATTATTCAGGTAGCGGGAGCTTACCGCTTTGCAACCAAAAGAGAATTTGCCCCATGGCTTGCAAAGCTGAATAAAGAAAATTTAAAGCGCAGGCTCTCACAGCAGGCGCTGGAAACACTTTCGATTATCAGCTATAATCAGCCCATAACAAAAGCGGAAATTGAAGCAGTTAGGGGAGTGAATGTTGATTACATTATAGGCTCGCTTCTTGAAAAAGACTTGATAACAATTAAGGGGAGAGCTGAAGTAGTCGGAAGACCAATGCTATACGGAACAACGGATAACTTCCTGGAATATTTGGGGCTGAATTCTGCCGAAGACCTGCCTTCGCTTAAAGCGATTGAGGATATTATTAAGTCGGGTCCGCCTGAAGGTGTAACGCAATCGGATATAGATTTCTTTGAAGAAATCAATTTAATGAAAGCACAAGCAGGCGATGTGATTGATGAAACAAGTTCTGAGTCAAAGAATATTTCTAATATTCATGAATTAGGGCAGGGTGAGAAAGAAAAAGTAACCGATATTTCAGATGAGGGCGGAGCTGATGGCAGCGCAAGAGAGGGGCAGTGAAGATTCCCGCCTGACGGACGGGCAGGCAAAATTAATCAGGTTAAACAAATTCATATCTAATGCGGGGGTAACCGCAAGAAGAAAAGCAGATGAATTAATCTTTACGGGGAGGGTAACAGTAAACATGCAAACCATTACAGAACCGGGCACAAAAATTAATCCGGAGAAAGACACAGTAAAGGTTGACGGCGAAAAAGTTAAGCCGCAATCCGAGCTTATTTACGTAGTTCTTTTTAAGCCGAGAGGCTACGTAACAACAACTCATGACGATAAAAACAGGCCAACAGTCATGGATTTAATCGGTTTGAATACCAGGCTCTATCCTATTGGCAGGCTTGATTACGACACAGACGGCGTTTTGCTTTTGACCAACGACGGCGAGTTTGCCAATATGATGATGCATCCGCGGCATAAAGTGTTTAAAACATACTTTGCAAAGCTGGATAAACCAATTGAAGAACCCGACGTAAAAAAGCTCAGAGAAGGTATTATTATTGACGGGAGGCCGACTTCAAGAGCGAAAGTGAGGGTAATACCTAATACTGATGATATGAATATCTGGATTTCAATCCATGAGGGAAGAAACCGGCAGGTTAGAAGGATGCTGGAATCGCTGGGCTTTACCGTTCAAAGGCTTAAAAGAGTTGAGTATGCAAGGATTGGGCTTGAGGGATTAAAGCCGGGAGAGTGGCGCTATTTGACACCGGAAGAGCTTTACCAGGCACGGAAGCTTGCAACACCTAAACAGCCGGTAGTGCATAAGAGTCCCGAAGAGAAAGTATCGAAGAAGAAAGGAAAGAAGAAGAAAAAGAAAAAAGAAAAAATGAAGCAGGAAGCTCAAAGCAGCACCGGTTCAGAAGTTCTCGACAGCATCTCCAAGGAGTTAGAAAATATAACGGAGAAAATGTCAGATAACAGCGAAGGCAAAAGTGAATAATATTAGCAAATAGCAGCCAATATCGAATTGTTAAAAAACGATAAGCATATTATCTACAATTGTGTAATAACAAAAGAGGGTGAAATCTTTTGCTCTTTGTGCATCGAATTAAATGTGGCTACTGAAGGAACTACTCAAAAAGAAGCAAAATTGAATTTGATAGTAGCAGTAAAAGACTATATTGAATTAGCTTTAGAAAATAATATTCCCTTAATCAGAGAATTGCCCGCGGAAGATAATCCGCTAAATAATGATGATGAAATAATTGAAAAATTTAAGATAGAAACGAATGTAAATGTAGAAGAATATGCCTAAATTTCCTGTTGCCAAGCCGAAACAGGTTATTAGTGCATTAAAAAAGATGGGGTTTGAAACAGCAAGAAGTTCAGGCAGTCACATACATTTAAAAAAGGAAAATAAGTTAGTTACAGTCCCTTACCATAACAGAGACCTTCGTATTAAAACCTTAAAATCTATAATACAGCAGGCAGGCATCACATCCGAGGATCTAAAAAAGTATTTATAAATAAATAACAAGTCATTGCAGGAACAAAACGATTTAATTAAAAGCAGATTAGATGCGCTTGAGGAAATCAAATCGCTTGGTGTAAATCCCTATCCCTACCGGTTTGATGTAACTACAAACTCCGCCGAAGTGTTAAGCACTTTTAAAGACCCTGCAAATGAAGCTGAAGCTGAACAGCAGAAGCAGAAAATTGTATCAATTGCCGGTAGAATTATGGCAATTCGTAAAATGGGCAAGGCAAGCTTCTGCCATATTAAGGATGAAAACGGCAAGATTCAGATTTATATAAGACAAAATGATGTGGGAGAACAGCTTTATAAGCTCTTTAAATTGCTGGATATTGGCGATATAATCGGGGTTAATGGATTTGTATTCCGCACAAAGATGGGAGAGATTTCAATTCATACAACTTCATTTGAGCTTCTGACAAAGACGATTCACCCACTGCCGGTTGTTAAGGAGGAAGTTACTGAATCAGGCGAGAAAATCATTCACGATGCATTTGCAGATGTTGAGCTGAGATACAGGCAGAGGTATATCGATTTAATCGTTAATGAGAATGTCAAAGATACTTTTATAAAAAGAACAAAGATTATTCAGTCAATTAGGAAAACCCTTGAAAAAAACGGGTTCTTTGAGGTTGAAACTCCGACTTTGCAGACAATTTACGGCGGCGCTAACGCTAGACCATTCGTTACTCATCACTATACCCTGGATATTCCGCTTTATTTAAGAGTTTCAAATGAGCTGTTTTTGAAAAGATTAATTGTCGGCGGCTTTAACAGGGTCTACGAATTTGTAAAAGATTTCCGTAATGAAGGAATAGACAGAACCCACAACCCTGAATTTTCCCAGGTTGAGTGGTACCAAGCGTATGGTGATTACAATGACAGCATGAATTTATTTGAAGAAGTAGCTGAGCAGGCATGTATTGCTGTTCACGGGAAAACAAAGATTGATTATCAGGGGATTGAATTAGATTTCAAGCGTCCATGGAAACGCTTAAAAATGGTCGACGAGATAAGCGAAAAAAACGGGATTGATGTTTTGAATATGAAGAAAGCCGATATTGTTAAATTTATGAAGGATAAGCAAATTGAGTTCGACACGGCGATTTCACACAGCAAAGGGCTGCTTATTGCAGCACTGTTTGAGGAAACCTGTGAGGAAAGTCTTATACAGCCGGCATTTATTATAGAACATCCTTTGGATACAACTCCTTTATGCAAGCCGCTCAGGGAGTATTCAATGCACCAGCTTGAAGAAATGAAGAATGACCCTGAACAGGTAATATTCGCTGAAAGGTTTGAACCGTATGTCTATAAATGGGAGCTTGGGAATTCATACAGCGAGCTTAACGACCCTATATTACAAAGAAAGCTTCTTGAACAGCAGGCAGAACGCGGCAGAGGCGGCGAGGGGGATACACATCCGTTTGATGAGGACTTTATAAAGTCAATTGAAGTCGGTATGCCGCCGACAACAGGTGTCGGCTTGGGTGTCGACCGGCTTGTTATGCTTTTGACAAACTCACACTCAATAAGAGATGTTATTTTCTTTCCGTTAATGAAACCGTTATAAAGTTTTTGAGTTCATTGAGTTCATTGAGTTATGAGTAAAGAGCTATTTGAAGCGAGAAAAGACGGTTATTTAATTTCAACTGATACAGTAAAGCTGGATATTGGTGTAATTCACGATTATTTATGCAATCATTCATACTGGGCTGCGGGGGTTTCGCTTGAAACTGTGAAAAAATCCATTAAGAATTCCGTTAATTTCGGTCTTTACGAAAAGGATAAGCAGATTGGCTTTGCAAGAGTTGTAACCGATAAATCCACTTTCGCATATCTTGGCGATGTTTTTGTAGTTGAAAGCCACAGGGGAAGGGGATTATCGAAATGGCTTATGGAATGTGTTTTAAAACATCCTGAATTGCAGGGTTTCAGACGGTGGATTTTACTTACAAGAGATGCACAGGAATTATACAGGCAATTCGGCTTTACGGAGTTCCATGACCCTTCGAGATGCATGGAATTATGGGAGCCGGATGTGTATAAAAAGTGAGCAATATAAATAAAATCATAGAAAAAGTTTTATCAGGCAAATCAGATAATAATATAGATTTTAATGATTTTAGAAAATTTATTTTGTATTTTGATTTTAAAGAAAGAATAAAAGGTAGCCACCATATTTTTACTAAAACTGGAATTAAAGAAATAATTAATATTCAGCCACTTGGAAATTTATCAAAAGCTTATCAGGTTAAACAAGTAAGAAATCTAATTTTAAAATATAATTTATTTAAACATGGATAATATAAAATATGAGATTATAGTGTATTGGAGCAATGAAGATAATTGTTTTATTTCTGAAATGCCTGAGCTACCAGGAAGTATGTCAGATGGTAAGACATACGAAGAAGCAATAGAGAATATAAAACAGGTTGCGAAAATGTGGATTGAGGTAGCTGCTGAAGAAGGCAGGGAAATTCCGGAGCCTAAAGGCAAGCTTTATTACGCTTAAAGAACTGTAAGTGCAGGTTCACAACAACATATTAGAGCTTTTTGGCAACACACCGCTTATTAGACTGAATAAAGTTACAAAAGGCATTAAAGCTCAGGTGTTTGCTAAAATGGAATCGATGAATCCGGGCGGGAGCATTAAGGATAGAATCGGGTTAAATATTATTTTGGATGCTGAGAAAAGAGGAGATATAAAACCGGGAGGAACAATTGTAGAAGCTACCAGCGGTAACACAGGCATAGGGCTTGCCCTTGCGGCGGCGGTTAAAGGTTACAAATGCATTTATGTTATGAGCGATAAATGCTCCGTAGAGAAAGTCCGCTATTTAAAAGCTTTGGGAGCTGATGTTGTTATTGTGCCTTCGACCGCAAAGCCAAACTCACCTGAATATTACGTTAATACCGCCGAGCGGATAGCGAAGGATACACCAAATTCATTTTATGCTACTCAGTACACTAATCCTTCAAACCCGGAAGCGCATTATAAAACAACGGGACCCGAGATTTGGGAACAAACAGATGGGGAAATCACCCATTTTGTTGCGAGTCTTGGAACAGGCGGTACGATTAGCGGAGTCGGAAGATTTTTGAAAGAGAAAAATCCGAATATTAAAGTAATAGGGGCTGACCCGTACGGTTCAATCTTTAAAACTTTCAAAGAATCGGGAGTTGTGATAGAAGGAACTCCCTATCTGGTAGAAGGTATAGGACAGGAAAGGATTGTCGAGAACGTTCATTTCAAATATATCGATGAAATTATAAATATATCCGATAAGGATTCGTTTAATATGTCCCGCCGTTTGGCAAGGGAAGAAGGGATTTTCACCGGAGGCAGCACAGGGACAATTCTCTGCGCTGCATTGAAAGCAGCAAAAGAACTTGATGAAAGCGCAATTGTTGTATTTACTGTATGCGATACAGGTGAAAGATATTTAAGCAAACACCACTCCGACGAGTGGATGAGGGAAAAACGGCTGCTTGAGAAAGATAAAACTACCGTTTCTGTTGCATACCAGACAAAAATATCGGGCAGGCTTCCAAAGCTGGTATCGGTGTTGCCCGGTGAGCTTGTGTCGGAGGCTCTCAGTAAGATGGAGGAATATAATATTTCTCAATTGCCTGTAATCGAAGATAATAAATCATTAGGTATGATTAACGAAACGGAAATAATGAGCAAGCTTATCGAAAATCCGGATTTAGTAAATAAAAAAGTCAGCGATGTTATGGGTAAACCCTTACCGGTTGTTGACGAGCAGGATGATATAAAGGCGGCAATAAAAAGCTTGAAAAAATCACCCGCCGTTTTGATTAGTGAATACGGCAATATTGTCGGAATTCTCACAAGATATGATGTGCTGGATTTTGTATGATATGTTTTTAAATTTATCACTGACTTGTTAGTGTTGTCACCAATAAATGAATAGAATTAAAAATAAGTTATTTAAAACTATAATCTGGATTCCCGCCTTCGCGGGAATAACATTTATATGAGATTTTCAACCAAAGCAATACACGCAGGCAATGAACCGGACCCGGAAACCGGTGCGGTGAATGTTCCTGTTTATGCAAGCTCGACCTACGCAAATGAGGCGTTCGGGGTATCAAAGGGATATGATTACGGAAGAACAATTAATCCAACCCGCACTGCGCTAGAAGTGAATCTTGCCTCACTTGAGAACGGAAAGTTTGGTTTTGCATTTTCAAGCGGTATGGCGGCAACACAAGCAGTAATTTCACTTTTAAAACAAGGTGACCATGTAATTGTCTCCGCCAATGTTTACGGCGGGACATACAGGATTTTCGAAATGATTATGCGGAAGCTTGGACTGGATTTTTCGTGGGTCAATACTTCAAGTTACGATGAAATCAGCAGAGTTTTAAAGCAAAACACAAAAATGATTTTTGTTGAAACGCCAACAAATCCTATGCTAACACTTACTGATCTTAAAATGATTTCGGATTTTTCGAAAAAAAATAAGCTTATTTCAGTTTGTGATAATACTTTTATGAGTCCGTATTTCCAAAATCCCTTAGACCTTGGAATTGATATTGTTGTTCACAGCACGACAAAGTATATAGGAGGTCATAGTGACGTGATTGGAGGATGCGCAATAACGAATGAAGAACCAATAGCAGAGCAATTGAAATTTATTCAAAACTCGATTGGCGCAGTGCCTTCTCCTTTTGATTGTTACCTTGTACTTCGTTCCACAAAAACGCTTGCTTTAAGAATGGAACGCCACAATGAAAACGCATTGAGAATTGCTAATGAATTGGATAAAAATTGGAGGAATAAAATAAAAAAAGTTTATTACCCGGGACTGGAGTCTCACCCTCAATATGGCCTTGCCAAAAAACAAATGCGCGGTTTTGGCGGAATGATTTCCATCGAGCTGGGCTCATTGGAAAACGCAGTCAAGTTCTTTAACGGACTTAAGATTTTTGCAAGAGCGGAGTCGCTTGGCGGAGTCGAGAGCCTTGTCTGCCATCCCGTAAGCATGACGCATGGAAGCGTGCCGAAGGAAGAGCGTGAGAAATTCGGGCTTACAGATGGTTTAATCAGGTTATCTGTCGGTGTGGAAGATTATGAAGATTTGATGGAAGATATTACAAATGCATTAAATCAAATCTGATAATGCTTCCTGACCACGAATCTATCCGTGAACAGTTTCCGTTTCTAAAAAAATTCATTTATTTTGATGCCGGGCATTACACACCATACCCCCTGAGGGTTATTGAAAAAATTAATGAATTTATCAAAACCTACACTACCGATTACCTTAATTTAAGCAAATTTCATATTTACGAGGCAAGGGCATTGAGAGAAACCTGCGCTAAGCTGCTCAATTGTGAGCCCGACGATATAATCATTACATCAAACACTACACACGGAATTAACATATTTGCCAACGGTATTCAGCTTGACCCGAGGGAAAATAATGTTGCAATGCTTGATTCGGAGTTTCCGGCTGTCGTTTATCCCTGGCTTAACCAGGAAAAGCTGGGAAGGGTAAAAGTTTATTTAATTCCGTCTGACAAAGGATATGTTAATGAGGCGGTTATTAAAAGAACTTTGATGGAGTACAATATTAAGGTATTTACTTTAAGTTACGTTCAATTTCTGGGCTACAGGTATAATATCAGGAGTATTTCCGAATTTTGCCGAAAAAGAAATATTCATTTAGTTATAGATGCAATTCAGGCAACGGGAGTTTGCCCGGTTGACGTTCAGCAAATGGGGATAGAATATTTGTGCACTGGGAACCAGAAATGGCTTATGTCCCCCGCGGGACTCGGCTTTACTTATATTTCAAAAAAATACAGAGGGATAATAAACCCGACTTATGCAGGAACTACAAACGTAAATTATGACTTCGATAACTTCCTGGACTATAAGCTTGATTTCAGGCAGAGCGGGGAAGCCTATGAAAACTCAACGCTAAATACCCTGGGCATGATTGGAACTGATGAAACGATTAAGTATTTTCTTGAGCTTGGCGTGGAAAATATTTTCAATCATATAATTGATATACAGGACAGATTGATTGAAAAGCTTGATAAATCAAAATATAAGATTGAAAGCGATTTATCCCCTGAGCATCGTTCGAACTTGATGATATTTACTCACACGGATTCTTCAAGGAATAAACAAATTCAAAAATCTCTTGAAGAAAAAAAAATTTATATTGCTTTGAGGGAAAGTTTATTAAGAATCTCACCCCATATTTACAATAATTATGAAGACGTTGAAATACTGACAAAAGAACTAAATTCATTTTAACTTGGCCAAGCTGTTTCTTAAAAAAAACGAAGATAGAAGGATAAAGCAGGGGCATCTCTGGGTTTTCAGCAATGAAGCTGCAAAGATTGAAGGTGAGGCTGAGAACGGCGATATTGTAAATCTTCATGATTTCAAAGGCAGTGAGCTTGGCAAAGGTTTCTACAACAAGAACTCTCTTATAACCTTAAGATTACTAAACCATAGTTTTACAGGTGATTTTTACGATTACTCGAAACAAATGATTTTAAATGCTCTGAATACGAGAAAATTGTTTTATACCAAGCGCAATTCATTTAGACTCCTTTTCAGCGAGAGCGACTTTATGCCGGGATTAATTATCGATAAGTATAATGACACTTATGTTTTGCAGGTATATTCATTTGGAATGCAGAAAAATATTGATCCAGTGGTCAAAGTACTTACTAATGAACTCAATGCAAAAAATATTTTTACAAGAAATGAGCCCTATTTCAGAAGACTTGAAGGATTGCCTGAAGAAGATAATATTTACTTGGGTGAGATTTCCGATGAAGTTATCAATGACGGAAAAATAAAATACAAAATTGATTTCAATAAGTCGCAGAAAACAGGATTTTACTTTGACCAGTCGGATAACAGGGAATTTATTGAAAAAATTGCAAACAGTAAATCCGTGCTTGATGCGTTTTGCAATTCAGGGGGATTTGGTTTGCATGCTGCTTTTGCAAAAGCAAAATCTGTTACGTTTGATGATTCATCCCAAACAGAAATTGAAAATGCTAAATCCAATTTTGAGCTAAACGGGTTTAAAGTAAAAGCTGAATTTATCACAAGCGATGTGTTTGATTATCTTGAAAAATGCATAGCTGAAAATAAGAATTTCGACATTGTAATAATAGACCCTCCCGCATTTGCAAAAAGCAGGAAAAGCATTCCGACAGCACTAAAGGGTTATACCAAGCTAAATAAGCTGGCTTTATCGATTGTAAATGAAGGCGGATTTTTGGCAAGTTCATCCTGTTCGCATCATATTAAGCAAGATGATTTCATCGAAGCAGTTAATAAAGCATCGGAGAAGGCAGAAAAACAAATCCAGCTGATTCATTTTAGCGGGGCATCGTTAGATCATCCCCAAATCCCCGCAATGGAAGAAACATCCTACCTTAAATTTGCCGTTTTCAAAGTTTTTTAGGCAACTTTTATTACTTTTAATATTAAAACATTACCCTTATTTTAAAGCCTTAATCAGAAAAAATTTAATTTATGAGTAAATTTCCTCCTATATATTATTCGGATTATTTGCAGTTAGAGAAGCTTTTAAGCTGCCAAAACCTTAAAAGCGAAGAGTACGGGCATAAAGCCCACGATGAAATGCTGTTTATAATTGTCCACCAGGCATATGAGCTGTGGTTTAAGCAGATTATACACGAAGTTGATTCAATTAACCGCATGTTTGAGGACGATGTTGTGGATGAAAAAAGCATCGGAGTTGCTGTTTCAAGACTGCATAGAATAACAGAGATTCAAAAGCTGCTTATTGAGCAGTTAAGAGTGCTTGAGACAATGACTCCTTTGGATTTTCTTGAATTCAGGGATTTCCTTATTCCTGCCTCAGGATTTCAAAGCTTCCAGTTCCGGTTAATCGAAAACAAGCTCGGGCTTTCCGATGATAAGAGGATTCAGTATAATAATGTTGATTACCTTAATACACTTGAAGAGCCTCACAGAAAACTTATAATGGAAACGGTTAAGAATCCTTCTTTATTTGAGCTGGTTGAAAAATGGCTTGAGCGCACTCCTTTTTTAAGCTCGCAGAATTTTAATTTCTGGGGAAGCTATAAAAAAGCGGTTGAAAAGATGCTTGAGCATGACAGGAACATTATTCTAAATAATAAAACGCTTACTGAAACCAAACGCGAGTTCCAGCTGAAAAATATTGAGCTCACAAAGCAAAACTTTGAAGCGTTGTTTGACGAAAGCAAGCATAACGAGCTTGTAAAAAAAGGTGAAAGGCATTTATCAAACGCGGCAATGCTTGCAGCCATATTTATTAATCTTTACAGGGACGAGCCGATACTGCATTTGCCGTTTATGTTTTTAAATCTGTTAATCGAAACCGATGAGCAATTTACAGAATGGCGTTATCGCCACGCTCTTATGGTGCAGAGAATGATTGGGGCTAAAATCGGAACCGGAGGTTCATCAGGCCACCAATACTTAATGTCAACAGTAGATAAGCACAGAATATTTACCGATTTATTTAACCTATCTACGTACTTAATTCCGCGCTCAGAGCTGCCGAAGCTGCCGAAAGATTTGGTAAAGCAGCTTGGCTTTAGTTACTCAAACGGAGAGAATGTATGATAATTGACTTAAGCGGAAAAAATGCAATTGTCTGCGGAAGCACCCAGGGAATGGGGAAAGCAATAGCGTTGCAGTTTGCGGCTTCAGGAGCAAATGTAGTGCTCGTTGCAAGAAACGAGGAATCATTGCGCAAGGTTTTAAGAGAAATGTCAGCTTCAAAAAAACAAAATCATAATTTTATTGTTGCGGATTTTTCAGACCCCGAATCACTCGGAAAGAAAATCAGTAATTTTGTTTCTGAAAACCCTCCCGTTCATATACTTGTGAATAATACAGGCGGTCCTAAATCCGGTGAAGCATACAAAGCAGAAACATCTGAATTTGAGGATGCTTTCAGAAAACATTTGATTTGCAACCAGATTCTTGTTCAGGCAGTCGGTGAAGGAATGAAAAAAGAAAAATACGGCAGGATAATCAATATTATTTCCACATCCGTTAAGCAGCCGATTAAAAATCTCGGTGTATCGAACACTATCCGCGCTGCGGTTGCAAACTGGTCAAAGACACTTTCTGTTGAGCTTGCACCGTATGGAATAACTGTTAACAATATTCTGCCCGGCGCTACTAATACCGAGCGGCTTTACTCGTTATTTGAAGCCCGCGCAAAATCAAGCGGCAAGTCGGTTGAAGAAGTTAAAAAGGAGTGGCTTGCTGAAATCCCTGCGGGCAGATTTGCCAACCCAGGGGAGCTCGCTTACGCTGCGGCGTTTTTAGCATCCCCGCTTGCAGGATATATTAACGGAATTAACCTGCCTGTTGACGGCGGGAGATTGAATTGCTTATAAAAAATAATTATAAAAATATGCTAATATATAACGTAACAATAAATGTTGATGATGATATACATGACCAGTGGCTTGACTGGATGACTTCCCAGCATATACCTGATGTTATAGCTACAAGATGTTTTAAAAATTACAGTATGCATAGGATGCTTTCACCCGAACCTGAAGAAGGTACGACTTATGTAGTTCAGTATGTTTGTAATACCGTGGAGGATTACGAACGCTACCAGATAGAGCATGCGGCTCTGCTGCAAAATCAGCATAAAGAGAAATTTGACGGGAAGTTTACGGCAATCAGGTCACTTATGGAAGAAGTCTAGAGCAATTAATAATTAGTAATTATTAATTAATAATTGTGAATGGGAAGCATTAATGAGAATAAGGGAAATAATTCCGATGAAAAGAAAGAAGCCGATAAACTGAAGAAACATATAGAAAGACTGGACGTTTGTCCTTATTGCCAAAACCTTGTTGAATTTATCTGGGTGCATGGTCACTACCAGTGTCCGGCGTGCAAAAATGTTGTAATTGCCTGCTGCGGAGACGAATGATAAATAGTGAAATAGTGATATGAGAAATTGTGATATGTGAAATTGTGATATGTGAAATTGTGATATGTGAAATTGTGATGCAGGAAATAGTGAAGTTGTAAACAGCTTAATAATCAGCGAAGTCATTCAAATAATATTAATCAGTGGTTAAGAATTACATAAATGGTGAGCTTGTAGAGCCGGTTTCCGGCGAATACTTCGATAATTATGACCCGTCGGAAGGGGAAGCCTGCGATATCGTTCCGGACTCTGACGAGCGTGATATCAACTCAGCGGTTAAGGCAGCTGAAAAAGCTTTCCCCATGTGGTCAACGACTCCTGCAGAGGAACGCTCAAAAATAATGATGAAGATTGCAAGTTTAATTCAGCGTGATTTGGGCGAGCTTGCCAGAGCTGAATGTGTCGATAACGGAAAACCGCTTTCACTTGCAAAATCGGTCGATATTCCCCGAGCAATCAGGAATTTTGAATTCTTTGCGTCCGCTATTCACGGATTTGCAAGCGAGTCGCACTCAATGGAAGATAAGGCAATAAACTATACTCTTCGCAATCCCATCGGGGTTGTTGGTGCAATTTCACCGTGGAATTTACCTCTATATCTTTTTACGTGGAAAATCTCGCCCGCACTCGTTACAGGCAATTGTGTTGTTGCCAAACCTTCTGAAATAACTCCTATGACAGCATTTATGCTGTCTGAGCTTTGCATCGAAGCGGGTCTTCAAAAGGGAGTATTAAATATAGTTCACGGATACGGGCAGAAAGTAGGCAGGGCAATTTCTGCTCACCCCAAAATTAAAGCAATAACTTTTACAGGGGGAACGAAAACTGGGGCTGATATGGCAAGTATTGCCTGCTCGATGTTTAAAAAGTTATCGCTTGAGCTGGGCGGCAAAAATCCAAGCATAATTTTTGCTGATTGTAAATATGATGAAATGCTTGAAACGACAATCCGTTCATCATTCCAAAACCAGGGAGAAATTTGCCTTTGCGGCTCAAGGATTTTTATCGAGAAGCCGTTATACGAAAAATTCAAAACGGATTTTGTAAAGAAAACAAAGAAGTTGAAAGTTGGCGACCCGCTTGAATCCAAAACCGACCAGGGAGCAATTGTTTCCAAAGAGCATTTGGAAAAGATTTTATCGTATATTGACTTAGCAAAAAAAGAGGGCGGTAAAATTCTTTGCGGCGGCAAACAGGTTCACCTGGAAGGCAGGTGCAAAAACGGCTGGTTTATCGAACCTGCGGTTATCGAAGGATTGCCTTATGACTGCAGAACTAACCGCGAAGAAATTTTCGGTCCCGTTGTTACTTTAATTCCTTTTGAAACCGAGGAAGAAGCCCTTAAAATGGCAAACAGCACAGAGTACGGGCTGGCTTCCATTATTTGGACTGAAAATTTATCCCGTGCACACAGGGTAGCATCAAAAATTCAAACAGGAATTGTTTGGGTAAACTGCTGGATGGTGCGTGATTTACGCACCCCTTTCGGGGGGATGAAGTCCTCTGGCATTGGGCGCGAAGGGGGAACGGAAGCCCTGCGATTTTTCACAGAACCCAGAAATATTTGCGTGAAATTATAAGAAATTAATGCTTTCATTTTGGGAAAAAAATTCTTTTCTTAATTACGATTACATTGTTGTTGGAAGCGGCATTCTCGGACTTTCAACCGCATGCGAGGTTAAAGAAAATTTTCCGGGCAAAGAAGTTTTAGTGCTTGAAAGAGGAATCTTACCTACGGGTGCAAGCACAAAGAATGCTGGATTTTTATGCTTTGGTTCTCTTACGGAAATTCTTGCCGATATAAAATTAAAGGGAGAAGAAAATGCTCTCAAGCTCGTTGAAAGCCGCCGGCGCGGTATTAGCCTGCTTAAGCAAAGGCTCAGCGAAAATAAAATGGGTTACCTTAATTTCGGAGGGTATGAATTAATCGATACCAAGTATTTAAGCGCGCTTGATAAAATTGATTACATAAACGAGCTTCTTAGCGATATATTTGATGAGGATGCCTTTGAAATCAGAGATGATTCAATAAAGGAGTTTGGTTTTGATGAAAATTTTGTAAAATCGATTGTTTACAGTCCATACGAAGCCCAGATTGATACGGGCGAGATGATGAAAACTCTTCTTAAATATGCGCAGTTTCTTGGTATCCAAATAATCAACGGCTGTGAGGTAAAAGATGTTTACAAAAATAAAGTTGCTTCATATCATAATATTCTGAAAGAAGAAACTGAATTTACATCCGGCTGCACCATTATATGCGCCAATGCTTTTACTGATAAACTTATACCCGAAATGAACATTAAGCCGGGTAGAGGACAGGTTTTGATAACTAAACCGATTGATGATTTGAGGATTAAGGGAATATTCCACTATGATGAAGGGTATTATTATTTCAGAAATTACGGCAAGCGTGTCATATTCGGGGGCGGAAGAAATCTTGATTTTGAAGGCGAAGAAACTACTGAGTTTGAACAAAGTGAGAAAATTATAAGCGATTTAAAGCAGAAGCTTGACGAAATAATTTTGCCAAATCAAAAATATGAAATCGAAGACATGTGGGCGGGAATTATGGGCTTTACCGAAAATAAGCTTCCTGTTATTCATAGAGTGAGCGATAATATAGTTGCTGCCGTTAGCTGTAACGGCATGGGTATTGCTTTAAGTTCATTTATTGCAAAAGAAATAGTAAAAAATTTGTAGGACAGAACAATAATAAAAACCAAAAAATAATACTAAATGCCCTTAACAACAGGTAGTGTCCTAATTTCAACCCGATTAATCTGTCATTCCTGCCAAAGCAGGACCAGCGTAGCGCGGAGCTATCCAGACTGAAACCTAACAACAATTACAATCTTTTTTGTATTAACTGCCTTTAATGATTCACTTTGAGATTAATCTTGTTTTTACAATAATTAAATAATAACTTTATAATTAACTCCAATAAGTATTTATGGAATCCAAGGATACGGTTACCTCAAAAAAAGCGCCGGAACCGGTTGGCTTATATCCCTATGCTAAAAGGGTAGGAAACCTTCTTTTTTTGTCGGGTGTGGGTCCCCGTGAACGGGGCTCGAAAAAAATCCCCGGGGTTGAGCTTGATGAAAAAGGGAACATCATTTCATACGATATTGAAGCACAATGCCGCTCTGTACTTCAAAATGTTAAATGGATTCTGGAGGAAGCCGGTTCAAGCTGGGCTCAGCTTATTGACGTTACGGTTTACCTTACCAATATGAAGGATGATTTTCCGGTTTATAATAAGCTTTGGGCGGAGTATTTCAAAGAAAGCCAGCCTTGCAGAACCACCCTTGAAATCAAATCCCTTCCTACCCCAATTGCTATTGAATTAAAATGTATAGCAACAATTGATTAAAGAAATTATGATGACTTTTATGCTATTAAGTTTTGTTTCGGATTATATGCATAATGTTAAAAATCGTAAATATAGATATCTTGCCCTCGGAGATTCCTACACCATTGGCGAGAGCGTTGAAGAAAATGAACGATTCCCCGTTCAGCTTTTGAACAAGCTGCGAGGTGAAGGTATAGAAATATCCGACCCATTAATTGTTGCTAAAACAGGATGGACAACCGATGAGCTAATGGCTGCAATTGAGGAAAATAATGTAAACAACGATTTTGATTTTGTAACTTTGCTGATCGGGGTTAACAATCAGTACAGAGGCAGAGGCGGTGAAGAATACAGAACCCAGTTCAGAGCTTTGTTAAATAAGGCAGTTTCATTTGCGGGAGGTGACCCCGGGAAAGTGCTTGTGATTTCGATTCCCGATTGGGGGGTTACACAGTTTGCTAAGGGAAGGGATTCATACAAAATTGCTGATGAAATCGATGATTTCAATGACATCAATAAACAGGAAACTCAAAACTGCGGCGCTGTTTATGCATACGTAACCGATATTTCCCGTAATGCGAAAGACGACTCAACTCTTATAGCCACAGACGGACTTCATCCCTCAGGTAAAATGTATTCCCTGTGGGTCGACTGGTTTTACGAAGATGTAAAGAATATTTTTAATAAATAAATTTTTTGCAAATGGGCTCATTTGTAATAGCTTCATACAGGCCGAAAGAAGGCAAAGAATCGGAGCTTCTTGAAATCTTAAAGGAGCACGTTCCTATATTGCGCAGCCTTGGACTTGCTACTGAGAGGACAGTTCACTTAATGAAAGCAAAAGACGGGGCTTTTGTTGAGGTTTTCGAGTGGGAATCCGAAGAAGCAATTGAAAAAGCTCACAAAAATCCGATTGTGCTTGAGATGTGGAAAAAGTTTGAGGCGTGCTGCGAGTATATTCCGCTTAAAGATTTAGAAGGAGCTAAAAATCTATTTCCCGGGTTTGAACCGGTAGATTTTTGAAAAAATGAAAAGACTGTTTTTAGTATTTTTATTCTGCTTAAATTCCTTCTGGGCAATTGCTCAAACCACAGAGGTCGTTTTTATCCAGTTAAACGATGTTTACGAAATTGCACCGCTTGAAGGCGGTAAATATGGAGGTTTGGCGAGAGTAGCAAGCATAATAAAGGAGTATAAAGCAAAAAATCCTTATACATATATTATTCTTTCGGGTGATTTCATCAGCCCCTCTGCGCTCGGCACCAGCGAGTACGAAGGTAAGCGCATTAACGGCAGGCAGATGGTTGATGTGTTAAATGCTATTGGACTAGACTTTGTAACATTCGGCAACCATGAATTTGATTACAAGTATGAGGTCTTGCAGGAAAGAATTGATGAATCAAAATTTGAGTGGATAGTCAGCAATGTATTAAATACTGTAAGCGATCCGAGAAACATAGATGGCGCGGAAGTAAATATAAAATTTGGAAAAAACGACAGGAACTCAATTCAGGTAGAAGATAACTTTACTATTGAGGGTAGAAAGGCGTTCCCTCAATACAAAATTCTTGAAATTCCGGGCTATCAAAAAAATACCCTTATAAAACTTGGGTTAATGGGATTATGCATTGATGCAAACAAGCAGCCGTATGTTCATTATGAAAATTATGTTGACGCCGGGAAAAAAGTATATAATCAAATTAAAGACAGCATAAACTTTTTTTTAGGAATCACTCACCTGAGCATCGATGAAGATAAAAATCTTGCTTCACAGCTGCCGCAGATCAGACTTATTGTGGGAGGGCATGAGCATGTTAATATGTTTCATAAAGTCGGGGAGACAATAATTACCAAAGCCGATGCCAATGCGAGGACAATTTACATTCATACATTAAGCTTTGATGAATCTAATAAGCTGATTGATATCAAGTCAAATTTGGTTAGTATGGATTCAACGGTTTCCGAAGACCCTAAAGTAAAGGAGCTTGTCGATGAATGGACAGCCCGAGCTTATAAAGGGTTTATCGATAAGGGTTTTGACCCGCTCGTTATGGTCTATGACCTGAAAAATGAAACGCTTGACGGAAGGGAGGAAACAGTCCGCTACGAGCTATGTCCCCTCGGAGTTTTGATTGCAATGTCAATGCTTGATGCAGCTAAAGGAAGCAATTGCGCAGTGTTCAACAGCGGGGCAATCAGAATCGATGACGAACTTAAGGGAGAAATTACTCAATATGATATTATCAGAGTGCTGCCATTCGGAGGTAAAATTCTGCAGGTGGAAATGAAGGGGAGTCTGCTGAGTCAAATAATGGAAACGGGATGGAGTAATAAAGGAAACGGGGGATTTCTCCAGTTTTACGGCATTGAGCAAACTGCCGGAGGATGGAAAGCGAAAGGGGGTTTTATCGATAATGACAAAATTTACAACGTTGCAATGTCGGACTATCTTTTAAGCGGAATGGAGCAGAATTTCGGATATTTGACTAAGCATGACCCTTCGATTGTTAAAATTTCGGAACCGGACCCTTCAAACAAAAACGATTTAAGAAACGATATCCGTTTTGCAGTTATCAGCTACTTTAAAAAATGGAACAGGTAGGATATCCAACTTTAATTGCAATAGGTTTTTTAATCCTTTCCTTAATTATTATTCAATTATTCAGAAAGAGAAGAGATAAATGACTGAATATAATTTTGTCGAATACATTTCTCAAAGGTTTGATGAAAGTTCTATGCTTAGCCGCAGTAAAGAGTTTTACGATTTTATGAATAAACGAAGAACCGTTAGAGATTTTTCCTCCAAGCTTGTAATGGAAGAAATTATTGAAAATATCATCATGACCGCCTCATCTGCTCCCTCAGGGGCGCACAAGCAGCCTTGGACATTTTGTGTTGTTTCCGACCCTGAAATAAAAAAACAAATCCGCAAAGCTGCTGAAAAAGAAGAATATGAAAATTATCACGGAAGGATGCCAAATGAGTGGATTGAGGACCTCGCTTACCTTGGAACCGACTGGCACAAGCCCTTTTTGGAAACTGCTCCGTACCTGATTATTGTCTTTAAAAAACTATATGATTTTCTTCCTGAGGGCTCTCACCGAACAAATTATTATGTAACGGAATCAGTCGGAATAGCGTGCGGGTTTTTGCTTGCCGCAATCCATAATGCCGGTCTCGCTGCTTTGACCCATACCCCAAGTCCGATGGGATTTTTAACCGAAATCCTCAACCGCCCTGAGAATGAGCGCCCTTTTTTGCTTATCCCCGTAGGCTATCCCGCCGAAAATGTTAAAGTGCCCGATTTAAAAAGAAAACAATTTAAAGAAATCTGCGTGAGATATTAATCCTTTAATCTTATTTAGTTTCCCATAGTTTATAAAGTTAGTTTAAGCAAAATTGACTAAATATAAGGAAAGTTCTTTTTGATAATTGCTATTGTTTTCATTAATGTTCAGCTTACTCCTTGATTTGAATCCCACGTTCCCTGTTGTTTTCTAATATGAACAATCTGACCGATATGATATGAATTGTGAATGGGTATCTGAGTTAACACATCAATCCATTCACCGCCAAAATTCTCAAACGGTTCACTCAAAAGTTTGGACTCCTCAGCCATCATTAGCTCCGTTTCCCACTCGCTCAGGAGGTCATCGAGCTTCTTTACCGCTTGCCTCCAATCGTTTTCGTTTCTTTTTTGATTCCCAAAAGTTTCGTTGTTTCCTCCTTCCATTTTCGGAGGTGTAACCCCTTTGAATCTTACCAGCCAGCGTTCATTCCAGAATATTAAATGATTTACAATCTGCCATACAGAATGGTTTTCACTTTCGTCGCGCTGGGATGCCTGCTCAGCTGTAAGTCCCGCCAAAGCATCATACATTGGCACAAACCAGTTTTTTTGGTTGCGGCAGGAAGCCATTTGTTCGATAATTATTTGTTTTGGAGACATAGCATTTTCCCCTGATTTTTATAGAAAATTTTTTTTTTCTAATTTAGTATTGAAAAAACCTCGTTAAAGCTCAGTTGTACTCCGGGTGATACATCTTACACCTGATAAACGATTCTAAATCCGGCGGTCTTTGTATTCCTGCCAGCCCGTTATCAAATATGTGTTCTGCGACCCTAACGGCGATTTTAAATGCTACCTCAAGAATATTTTTTATTGGAGGAAAAATTAACCCTTTGGATAAATCTTCATTGGTAATCTGTTCGGAAAGCGAATGCGATGCGGCTATGAACATTCCATCAGTTACTCTTTTTGCTTCTGTAGCAAATACAGCCAATCCGACTGCAGGAAATATGAAAACATTATTGCCCTGGCCCGGGTAATATGTCTTGCCTTTAAATTCTACAGGCTCAAAGGGACTGCCGCTTGCGAAAATGGCTCTGCCGTCCGACCACTTGTATGCTTCTTCCGCAGTGCATTCCGAATGTGATGTTGGGTTTGAGCATGCAAATATAATCGGCTTTTTGTTCAGCTCAGCCATTGCCTCAATTATTTTTTGATTAAAAGCGCCTTTAATTGTGCTTACTCCGATAATTGCCGTAGGCTTAATCAAATGTACAGCCTCTAAGAAGTCGCTTACATATTGATAATCCCTTGCAAAGGGCAGCTTATAATCCGCCAGGTCATTCCGTGATTTTGTAACAAGTCCGTGCCTATCGAAAAGCCAGAACTTATTGTATGCCTGGTCTCTGCTTAAGCCGTACTGCATAATTACTTTTGCCAGCAAATCTGCAATGCCCACCGCTGCGGCGCCGGCGCCGAGGAACAGAAAACGATGTTCGCCTATCGGGACGCCCGAAAATCTGCTTGCGGTAAGAAACCCTGCATTTATAACGCTTGCAGTTCCTTGTATATCATCATTGAATGTGCATATTGTATCCCTGTACTTGTTTAAAATTCTAATAGCATCTGAGCCCGCAAAGTCTTCCCATTGAATGCAGATTTTCTGGAACACCTCATTAATTGCATTGACAAATGCATCGATAAAATCTTCAAATTCTTTTCCGCGCACCCTTTTGGTTTTCAATCCCGGATAAAGGGGGTCATTGAGCAGTTCTTCATTATTTGTCCCGAGGTCAAGTACTATTGGCAAAGTGTATTCAGGCGGAACACATGCGCAGGCAGTATAAAGGCAAAGTTTTCCGATACAAATACCAATACCGGAAACTCCCAGGTCGCCGAGACCTAAAACGCGTTCTCCGTCGGTAACCACCGTAAAGCGGACGTTTTTCTGCGGCCAGTTTTCAAGTATATCTTTTATATTGTCTTTATCGTTAAAGGTTATATACATTCCTCTTGGGCGCCTGATGATATGTCCGAAATGCATACATGCTTCGCCTACAGTGGGAGTGTAAACCAGAGGCATAAATTTGACAGGATCGTCCATAATTGTTTTGTAGAACAGTGTTTCGTTGTTATCAAGCAATTGGAGGAGATAGACATATTTGTTAATCGGCTTTGTAAAATGGTCTACCTGTTCGTTGATTCTAAGAAGCTGGGTTTCAAGCGTTTCAACTGCAGAGGGGAGCAGTCCGTGAAGCATATATTTGTTGCGTTCTTTTAATGTGAATGCAGTTCCTTTATTTTTGTGAGGGTCCTGCAATAGGGTGTAACCTGTTTCTTCCATGGCTTTCTATATAAGTGTTTATTCAAAAAAGCAGCTCATTTCTTTGGATATATAGGTTTCAACTGTTGAGTCCTTATTAATATAAGTTGATATGTTTTTAAGTTAAATGATAATTTTCCTGCATATAGTTAGGAAGTGGCACATTTTCACTCCATTAATTGTCATTCCTGCGAAAGCAGGACCAGCGTAGCGCGGAGCCATCTTTGCTCGATTTTTAATAGGATTCCGCCTGCCTGCAGCAGGCAAGCATCAAGTGCGGAATGACAAACGGGTACAAAATGAAAATACACCACTATCTAAGTTAAGTGGGTTGACTTGACAAATCAAGACCTGACCCGCATTCGGGAACGGGCAGGCAGGTTTTGAAAACCTGTCAGGTTTGCAAATTCTTAATTTTAGGCAGTTTTGACTTCCGTATTTTTCTTCACAAACCATGCAAGCCAAAGGCAGGTGATTCCCCAGCCCAGCGTTAAATCGATTACTTCGGCTTTAACAAAGCTCCACGGATAGCTCCACCAGTTCATATCGTCAAGCACTCCCTGTGATAATGTGAAAAGTCCAAATGAAAAAGCAGCAAGAAATCTTGTGCTGGTGGACGAGAAGTTACCGTAATATATAATCAGCGATGCAATCAGGCATGCAATAAGCGAGTAAAGAAAACCGATAAGAATATAGCCCGCTTCCATACCCATCATGCTTTTGTGATATAAAATCATTGCCCACGGCTTGCCTACGTTCTGCTCCATTAGTTTCTGCTCTTCTTCCATCCGGTTCGGAAGGCCCGGGTCGACCATTGGCATCATATACATCCCGTCTTCGCCAAGAACTTGTGAAAGATAGTTTAGTATCTCATTGTTGTTAGGCGTATAAGTGCCGGGGGTGCCGTGCAATCCCCCCATCCACGCCGCAGTTTGGTAGAGAAAATAAATAACAGTTGCAACGATTGTGCCGATAATTATTTTTTTCATAAATTGAAATTATTTTAGTTTATAAATAGAAGTTTTCTTCTTCTGTCGTAGCTTTTTCAGTTTTCTTTTTTGTAATCATAATATGATTTTATGGATGTAGTAAATCAGAACAAACATACCAAACATTTCCCGTTATTTCAATTACTTATAAGTGAGTTTAATTTCTCCCATTTTTTAACGATTTTAGCCCCAGAGACGAGTAAATTCATTTTATTTATGCTTAAATCTTTATCAAAAATTACTAAAAAAGTAACTTCGAGACTAGGTAACACTGCCAACAACGGACAAATAATAGCGCTTGGCGGCGGAGGATTCTCGGATTCACCCGATAACCTTTTGCTTGATGAATATCTTTTGCTGCAAACCAACAGGGCAGAACCAAAAGTCTTGTTTCTGCCAACTGCGGGAGGTGACCACGAAGATTATATTGCAAAGTTTTACCGCGCATATAAAAAGTTTAATTGCAAACCCGTTCACTTGGAGCTTTCAAAAAAACCCGTCTCATTCAAAAAGCTTGAGCAGCTGGTTTTAAGCCAGGATATGATTTTTGCCGGCGGGGGGAGTCCCCGTTTTTTAATGCAGGTATGGCGAAAATCCGGAATGGACAAGATAATTAAAAAAGCATGGAAGGAAGGTATAGTTCTTTCCG
>Ga0326597_10002762_pt1 | contig 25972 bp, 28 predicted proteins | sample RVTome_12_FD_203789 | JGI IMG/M metagenome (GOLD analysis project Ga0326597, IMG submission 203789) | Soil microbial communities from uranium-contaminated site in the Upper Colorado River Basin, Wyoming, United States - RVT100D185 | ecosystem: Environmental > Terrestrial > Soil > Contaminated >... | reverse complement strand
ATAAAAATACTATGGCAGTAAAAAAAGGCACATACACAGAGGCAGTTGGACGGCGAAAAACCGCAACGGCGCGCGTGCGCATTACGCTTGGCAAACAGGAAAAAGTCGTGGTGAACGGGAAGACTGGGGCGGACTATTTTGTGCTTCCACACGTTGCAGATGAGGCGCGCTCCGCACTTTCGGAAGCGCCCGAGAAGTTCGAGGTGAGCGCAAAGGTGCGCGGTGGCGGCATAAAAGCGCAGGCACAGGCAATACGACACGGCATTTCGCGCGCGCTCGTCAAATACAACGAGGAGCTTCGCAAAGGGCTCAAACAGCGAGGATTCCTCAAACGCGATCCGCGCATGAAGGAACGTAAAAAGTTCGGCCTCAAAAAAGCGCGACGAGCGCCGCAGTGGTCGAAGCGATAGCGAGAGACCCTGAGCGGAGTCGAAGGGAGTAAGCGGTAAGCATCTAGTTTATAGCTCCAGACGTACGCCCGTACAACTATTTTTTGGGGTCGGGAATTTTCTGCTGAAAATTCCCTCAGCCGTCGGCACGACGAAGTCGGCCTTTGTCCTGACGAAGTCGGCTTCGCGCCGTCGCGCTCCAGAGACCCCAAAAATATGTTGCGGGGATACGTCTGGACTTTTCATACTTTAGTTTTTTTTGAAAGCACTTGGGAACTAAGTTCCCAAGTGGGAGGTTTGCGCACTGCTTGTTGGTGTGCTACGTTTTGCCTAGTTGTAGCACGAACCTTGGAGATAGGTCATGACATCAACGGTTACAGGCATGCCGACGCTCGATATGATGTTTCGTCGCTTGCCGCGGAAAGTGAAAAGCACGTTCAGCTATACTGTTGGTGACAGGCGTCACTTCCAGTATAAGTGCTGCTTCCAGTATGAAACGTTCGCATACGATATTTCGTATAATGTGTCATGCGGCATATCCGCTAAGGTGAAGATTGTGAAGCGATACGCGGCGCGTAACGTCTTTGGGATGAGGCCGAAAATCTGGGGGGTTCACTCGGGGATTTTCTCCGCCTACTTGGTTGGACATGATGGTCGTGTCGTCCAAGATATGCGGACGCATTTGCTCACCGATGCTGTGAACAAAGGCATCATGCTTACAGAGCCACTTTTGGATCGCACGCTCGGCACTATCGAGCGAAATCTTCAGGATGAAATGACTCTGATCAAAATCGCTCGGGAGAAGGCCGAAGCGATGGCACGGGTCGATAGCGCTCAAGCTGCGTAGAGCGCGCTTCATCCCTGTGCCCTCCGTTGAAACGTTGAAAACGAACGCCGCCCGGCAAAAGCCGGGCGGCGTCTCTTTAAACCAAAATGATGGACTTACGAAGTCCATCATTTTGAAGTCCAGATATTTTGCCGCTTTCCAGAAGAAATGGGGTGGCACGCGCCAAAACTTGAAACCTTCAATGAAAACTGGTACAGTGTTTTCGCCATGGGGGCAAAGAAGAAGCACAAAAAAGCGCCAAAAGAGAGCGCTGATGACATCACCTATGAGGATGCGTATACTTCTTCCGGATCCGCAGACGAGCTCGCCCAAAGAATGGAGAAAATCAAAAAAGAACTCTTACAATGCAAGAAAGAACGGCAGGAATACCTTGACGGGTGGCAGAGAATGCGGGCAGATGTAGCAAATGCCCGTTTGAAGGAAACAAGCCGTTTCGCTCGACTTAAGGACGAGGCAGTTGCGGAGACACTCCAAAACTTGCTTCCTGTTCTCGACAGCTTCGACATGGCTTTCTCCGGGAGCGGGTGGAAACAGGTGGATAAAACTTGGCGCGCTGGCATGGAAGCCGTTGGAGCCCAGTTTGAGCAAATATTTATTCGGTATGGAGCAGAGCGGTTTGGCAATACGGGCGAAGTATTTAATCCGGAACTTCACGAGGCAGTCAAAGAAATTCTCGCAAACTCCTCGGAGGATGATGGGACCATTTCAGAAGTGCTGCGTAGCGGATGGAAAATAGGAGAACGCGTTCTGCGCCCGGCACAGGTAGTAGTTGCACATCTACATACCGCGTAAAAAGTATTACCAGCTATAAAAAGACAAGCGTATGTCAAAAATACTCGGAATTGATTTAGGAACAACAAATTCAGCAATGGCAGTCATACAAGCGGGTGAACCGGAGATTGTTGAGAATGCCGAGGGAAATCGCACGACGCCGTCTGTTATTGCCATATCAAAGACAAATGAGCGTCTCGTTGGCGTTACCGCAAAGCGACAGGCAGTTACAAATCCAAAAAACACCATTTATGGCATTAAGCGTTTCATGGGACATCGTTTTTCTGACGAAGCAGTCCAGCGAGACAAAGAGGTTGTTTCCTATGAGATGAAAGAGGGGAAAGATGGTGGCGTACTGGTACACCTTGGCGATAAGGACTATCGTCCGGAAGAAATTTCTGCAATGATACTCGGTAAACTCAAAAAAGATGCAGAGGCAAAACTTGGTGAGACAATTACAGAAGCAATAATTACGGTACCAGCATACTTTAACGATTCACAAAGAAAAGCAACAAAAGACGCAGGTAAAATCGCAGGCCTCGAAGTCAAGAGAATTATTAACGAACCGACAGCGGCGGCACTTGCATATGGATTTAATAAAAAGAAAGATGAGAAAATCGCTGTGTTCGATTTTGGAGGCGGTACATTCGATATTTCCATTCTCGAAGTTGGTGATGATGTCATTGAAGTAAAGTCGACAGATGGCGATGCGCATATGGGAGGTAGAGACATCGACCAGCACATTGTGCGCTGGATCATCAGCGAATTTAAGAAAGAGTCAGGCGTGGACGTGGGCAAAGATCCGCTTGCGCTCCAGCGTTTGGACGAAGCGGCAGAGAAAGCAAAGATTGAACTTTCTACAACTACTGAAACAGAGATAAACATTCCATTTGTTACGTCAAATGAATCGGGACCACAGCACCTACTCCTCAAGTTTTCACGGGCAAAGCTCGAAGAAATTGCACAGGAATTTATTACGCGCGCCCTTACTATTGTAAAGCGCGCAATGGAAGCGTCACCGTTTTCAGTTAGTGATATGAACGAGGTTATTTTAGTTGGGGGGCAAACGCGCATGCCGGCAATGCAGAAAGCGGTGGAGGACTATTTTGGAAAGAAACCACATATGGGAGTAAATCCCGACGAAGTGGTGGCGCTTGGGGCGGCCATACAGGGAGGAATACTTCAAGGAGATGTAAAAGACGTACTTCTTCTCGACGTTATTCCACTTTCCCTCGGAATAGAAACGATGGGCGGTGTCGCGACAAAATTAATTGAACGCAACACAACTATTCCCACAAGCAAGTCGCAGATTTTTTCAACGGCTTCGGACAATCAGACGAGCGTTGAGATTCATGTTGTGCAGGGTGAGCGCGCTATGGCGGCCGACAACAAGTCGCTCGGGCGCTTCGTCCTCGATGGCATTGCACCAGCGCCACGCGGCATGCCACAGATTGAGGTTTCTTTCGACATTGATGCAAACGGCATTCTTTCGGTTAAAGCAATTGACAAGGGAACGGGGAAAGAACAAATGATACGCATCGAGGCAACATCGGGGCTTTCTGAAGAGGATATCGAGAGGATGCGCACTGACGCAGAGGCACATGCGGACGAAGACAAGAAAAAACAGGAAATGGTGGAGGTGCGCAATACCTCCGACCAACTTATCTACGCGGCACAGAAGGCGCTTGTCGACCACAAAGGGGCCATTTCAGAGGAAATACAGAAGGAGGTAGGTGAGAAAATTGATGCGGCAAAGAAAGCAAGGGATGGTGACGATATTTCAGCAATGAAACAGACCGCAGAAGATCTCTCTCGCGCCATGAGCAAAATTGGCGAGGCGGTCGCGACAAAGAGCCAAGAAAAAGACGGCGGTGCGGGCGGACAGACATCTCCGAAGGAAGGTGAAGAACAGGTACGCGATGCTGAATTTGAGGAAGGGAAAGATGACAGTGATACGAAGAAAGACGAGTCCGCTTAGAAAGAGCTTGCGCGGTCTATGCCTCATGTATAGAGAGAAAAGGAAAGTCTTGCGCTGCTCTTTTATGCTCGTATAATGCATGTGTCTATGGGTAAGGACTACTACAAGATTCTCGGTGTTGAGAAAGGTGCCGGAGAAGAGGATATAAAAAAGGCCTTTCGCAAACTTGCACACAAATTTCACCCGGACAAAAAAGGTGGAGACGAAAAGAAGTTTAAGGAGGTATCGGAAGCATATTCGATTTTGTCTGATAAAAAGAGGCGCGCCGAATACGATGCGTATGGGCAGACGTTCAGCGGTGCGCGCACGGGTGGTTTCAGCGGATTTGATTTCTCACAATTCCGCGGGTCTGCTGGCGCACAAGAGTTTGACTTTGGGGACATCTTTAACGAATTTTTTGGAGGTTCGGTGCGCTCTCACAGGAGCAAGCGCGGACGCGACATCTCAATCGATATTGAAGTTACTTTTAAAGAGTCGGTTTTTGGATCCGAGCGCCGAGTTCTTGTTACAAAAGTCGGCGTATGCGACACCTGTAGTGGCACTGGCGCAAAACCAGGAACAGAAACCACTACCTGCACCACCTGCACAGGAAAGGGGCAAATCCAAGAAGCGCGCAACACGCTCCTTGGCACCATTACAACAGTGCGTGATTGCCCAACGTGCAGTGGGAAAGGAAAGATACCAAAGGAGCCCTGCAAACACTGCAGAGGGGCTGGCGTCAGAAGACAAGAAGAAGAAATCAAAATAGTTCTGCCTGCGGGCATTGGCGATGGAGAAATGATTCGTATGCCGGGGAAGGGAGAGGCAATATCCGGCGGGGCGCCCGGTGACTTATATGTAAAGGTGCACGTAAAGACAGACCCACTTTTTAAGCGTGAAGGTATCAATCTTGTGACCTCTCTTTCGGTGAAGCTATCAGACGCGCTTTTGGGGGCAGAGTACTCGCTTCAGACACTTGATGGAGAAATTGCACTTAAGGTACCAGTGGGAGCATCACATGGCGAAACACTGCGCGTGAGGGGTAAGGGAATACCCACAGAAGGCGGCCGCGGTGATTTGCTGGTCAAGATCTTGATACAACTTCCTCAGAAACTCCCCAAAAAGGCACGGACACTCATTGAAGAATTACGTCAATACGGGATATAATGGTGGCATGGATATAAGCATAATCACATCGTACCTTTCGTTCGATTTCATAATCATAGGTATTGCGGCGCTGGCACTTGCGTTTTTTGCGCTCTATAGCGGGATTGGGCGTGTTGCCTCCCTAGGACTTGCTTCGGTGGTAACGCTCTTTCTTTACACATTACTTGAAGATGCCGCGTGGATATCGGGATTCCTTTCTAAATTTGAGGCACCTCTCATGCGTGCTGGAGTCATACTCGTTCTTCTTGCCGCCCTATACATCATTATTGCAAGAATGAGCGGTTGGTATGGAGGGGACGATGGGGGCAAGCCGATTCAAGCGATTGCCGCCGGGTGTGCCGCGACAGCGCTCTTGCTGGTACTTTTTTCAACCCTGCCGGTCCTTGCCGTCGTATGGGACTTTGGGGCAACGGTGGACGGATTTTTTAGGGAGCAGTACCTTTTTTGGTGGATATTTGGCTCTCTCGCTGTTCTCGGCATCTCCAACCGGGGGTGGTAGTAGTTATCCACAGCAGCGAGTATTTTATGTACATATTTTATTGAATTTTTCATGAAAAGTTGTATAATGATTTAGGAACTTGGAAGCTGTCTGGCACAAGGAGTAAGCTAATGGTTAATTTGCCTCATGGCAGTGCCAGAAGCATTGTCCTGGAAAAACACGAGGAGATCGCCCGGTATCGCCATATTCCGCGGGTACGGGCACATCCTCAGCACTTTGAAAACAAGCGAGTTCTCTACTACCTGCTCATCCCTTTTCTGTACATCACGGGCGCCTATGTGCACGTGAAGTCGCTCCTCGCTGAGATGCTTGGAATCACTATCCATACGAATGTATGGTATGTGGACGGTATTAGCATTAACAGCCGAAGAGTGAAGGAGGGGGCAGCACGTTGGCCAGCGCTGGACACCGTGTACAACTTTCATGCCTCGGGAGCAGAAGGTTCCAATGCGCTTGTACGGTGGGTTGATGACATGTGGCTACATGTCAGGAATGCTCAAGCAGTACGCAACCGCTTGAAAATTGCCAAGCATGAACTACGCAAGGCAATTATCACTGTGCAGCGCGGGCATCGGAAGGAACCTGCTCGGGTCCTCTCCCTGGCGGCTGGCAGCGCGCAAGGCGTGTTGGAAGTTGTGGCAGAACTCAGCAAAGATGGAATTGAGGTGGAGGTGCTGCTCGTGGATCAGGATCTCAGCGCCTTAAGCTATGCCCTAACTTTGGCAAAACACCTTAACATCCATGACCGCGTGCGCGCAGAAGAGGGAGACATAGTCTTTTTCACGAAAGTGACTCGTGACTACGAGCCAGATATTATCGAGATGCTTGGCCTGCTCGACTACTTCCGGACGAGCATGGCAATCAAGCTGATCCGAAAAATCTGGAGCAAGCTTCCCCCGAATGGGCTCTTTCTGACATGCCACGTCCACCCCAATCATGAGGCATACTTCCTTGATCATGTCGTCGACTGGAAGATGCTGTACCGCACTCGCGGCGAATTGGAAGATATCTTGACGGAGGGACGGTTTGTCGGCGGCATTCGTTTCATTACAGAGCCGCAAGGAATCCACACCGTTGCCGTGGCTCGCAAGGTCGTCTGACAGGACACAAAGTAAACCGGGGTGCTATACTTATAGCACCCCGGCTTTTTAATTATGGATTTCTTTTCTATCTCAGCCCTTGTAAATATGGCAACAAGTGCTGTCGTAGGACCTTTGGTTCTTCTCTCCAACATACGTTCCAGGCTTCAGCAACTTTTTTTCTTATTCGCGCTTTCTGTTGCTGGATGGAGTATTTTCTACTTCTTCTGGCGTCTTTCCTCGGATCCCTCTGAGGCCGTTTACTGGACACGACTTTTTATGGGAGCCGCTATTCTTATACCCTTTTTCTACTTTCACTTCATTTTGCATTTTTTAGACAGAGTGCAAAAGTACCGCATCTTATTGTGGATAGGTTACTTAGCCGCTACAGTATTTCTAGTACTCAACTTTGTCAGTGAATCATATTTTACCGACGGCGCTACGATGAAAGTAGACGCAATATTCTGGCCAAATGCAGGAATCTTTTTCCTCCCGTTCCTTGCAATTTGGGGGTTCTATGCTTTTTTCCCGGTACTTTTGCTTTTTTGGCGTCTTCGTACAGAGATTGCAGCAAACATGCGCCAAAGCATCTCCTACATTCTTACGGGGACACTTGTTGGCTATTTAGGAGGCGCCACTAATTATTTTCTCTGGTACGACATCCCGATTCAACCGTGGGGCAATATTTCAGCATCCTTCTATATTATTACAGTTGCGTATGCAATTACACGTTTTCGTTTGTTTGATATGAGAGTGGTAGCGGCTCAAATGATCACCTTTGGCCTGTGGTTATTACTATTTGTACATTTTTTGCTTGCAGATACCACGCGAGAGCAGGTACTGAATTTTGCGACATTAGGTTTTGCAATGATTATCGGAGTTTTTCTTATCAGATCTGTGGATAAAGAAGTAGAACAGCGGGAGCTTATTGAAAAGCAAAACGAAGACCTTCAGCGGGCAGGTGAGGAAAAATCAGAGTTTATGACATTTGCATCGCACGAGATACGCAATCCTCTTACCGCAATGCGCGGATATGCCTCTCTGATAGTGGACGGTACCTTAGGGCCAGTTAGTAGGGAGGTCAAACAAGCGGCGCAACGCGTTCTCATCACTGGCGGAGAGGCAGTTTCACTTATTGGGCAGTTTTTGGACAAGTCAAAATTAGAGCTCGGAGAGCTTACCTACGAATGCAAGAAGTTCAATATCAATAAAACGGTGCAAGATGTTGCCCAAGGTTTTAATATAAGTGCAGATGATAAGGGCCTCAAACTTTCTTTGAATCTTTTTTCGGAAGCGCTCATTGTAAATGGAGATGAGGGACGTATAAAAAACGTACTCGGTAATCTTATAGACAACAGTATTAAATACACCAAAGAGGGAAGTGTCACCGTGTCGTCTTCGCATGAGGGCGATTGGGCGCGCATTGGGATAGCCGACACGGGGGAAGGTATTTCTCCCGATGTCATTCCACATCTTTTTAAGAAGTTCTCGCGCGCCGATGCAAGGAAACACAACCTCGCCGGTACCGGTATTGGGCTCTTTTTAGCTAAGGAATTTGTTGAGGCACATGACGGGAAAATTTGGGTAGAGTCGAAGGGGGAGGGGAAGGGAGCGACATTCTTTATTGAACTGCCGCTTGTACACTAAGTTTGCACACTACAAATAACACAAAATACATGTATTCATATTCCCTATGCGCTAATTCGCACGAATTAGCGCATAGGGTGAAAGGGAGTGCGTGCGTATATGTACAAGAGGGTATAAGTGTAGTTGTCCTAGGCCAGCAAACTGCGGGTGAGATGCCGAGATATTGCCGAGATATCAGGATATCTCGGTATTCTCGGCATTGAGAATATACTGCGCTCTGGTACTATGTTCCCTATATGGCAGGTGAAAAACAGCGGCTTTTAAGCGGCGCGCAGCCGTCAGGAAAGGCACATATCGGGAATTATCTCGGAGCTCTTCGGCAGTGGGCGACGTTATCCCAAACGCATGAGAGTATGTTTATGGTGGCCGATTATCACACCCTCACCTCGCTGCGCCGTGCCGCTCAGCTCAAAGAAAATATTTATGATTTGGCGGCTGATTTTATAGCAGTTGGTATAGATCCAGAGAAATCTATCATCTTTAAACAATCGGATGTGCCAGAACACACCGAGCTCGCGTGGATATTTAATTGTCTTGTGTCCGTTTCGTTTTTAATGCAGGCGCACGCGTATAAAGACAAGGTGGCAAAGGGACTTGAGGCGAATGCGGGGCTTTTTGATTATCCAATGCTCATGGCGGCCGATATATTACTTTATGATGCCGACATTGTACCGGTGGGACAGGATCAGCGTCAGCATGTGGAATACGCTCGCGAGGCGGCATCAAAGTTTAACCTTGCGTTTGGCGCCACCTTCAAAATGCCACAGGAGTATATTTTGGAGGAGGTCGCGGTGGTGCCAGGCACAGACGGACAAAAGATGAGTAAGAGCTACGGCAATACCGTTCCGCTTTTCGGGACTGATGATGAGATACGCACAGCCGTTTTAAACATTGTTACCGACTCAACACCGGTAGGTGAGCCGCTCAATCCAGAAACGGATACGACGTTCGCGCTCCATCGGCACTTCAGCGCAGAGCAACTCTCCGATTTAGAGAAACGCTACCGGGAAGGCACAATTGGGTATAAGGAGTCAAAAGAACTTCTTGCCGACAATATCATCGCGCTCATCGCTCCAATGCGCGAGAAGCGCGATGCGCTCACGCAGGACGACATACGGAAGATACTGCAAACGGGAGGAGAAAGGGCACGCGAGCGAGCGTCACAAAAGATGGAAGATGTACGAAAGAAAGTAGGGGTGACATTATGATATATCATAATGAAATACTAAACACTAAGCTCTAAATCCTAAACAATTCTACAATGACCAAAATAACAACACACGAACACGAGTTTGTAATTTAAAACATTAGGATTTTGAATTTATTTAGAATTTAAATATTAGGATTTAGGATTTTCAAAAGTATGGAGCGGACACTAATTGAAGAACTGGGAGAATATATCGGCAAGTCCGTATCAGTTTCCGCCTGGGTTGATGTACGGCGAGACCACGGAAAGTTGATGTTTCTGGTACTGCGCGACAGGACAGGAAATGTGCAGGCGGTCGTAAATGCCAAAGATGCCGATGTGTTTAGTGCCGCCGAACCCCTGCGCGACGGATGGGTGGTTGCGGTAGAGGGCGAGGTTAAGGAGCGGCCGGAAACAATGAAAAAGGACGAGCCAAACGGCGCTATAGAACTAGGTATCACAAAACTCACCGTGCTTGCACACGCCGAAGAACTGCCCTTTGACAGAGATGCTGAACTGAACCTTGATACATACCTCGATTTCCTTCCGCTCACACTGCGCACACAAAGGGGACGGGATATATTTAAAATTGCCGCTACCGTCCTGCAAAACTACCGATGGGCGCTCATTAAGCGCGACTTCACTGAATTCATGGCGCCGATTCTAGTGGGCGAAGACGCCGAAGGGGGAGCCGCAGCGTTTAAAGTTGATTACTACAAAAAGGCCGCCTATCTCGCGACGAGCCCACAACTCTACAAAGAAGTAATGACGGGCGTGTTTGAACGTGCCTTCACCATTACCAAGGCATTTCGCGGGGAAAAGCACGCCACAACGCGCCACTTAAGCGAGGCAACACAGATGGACTTTGAGATGGCATTCATTAAAGACCATCGTGACGTCATGGAAATGTTGGAAACTGTCATTCGCGAAACATGCACGGCGGTTTCAGAAAAACACGCCGACGTGTTCGCGCGCTTCAAAACCGAAGCGCCTCTTTTGCCAGCCGAACCCTTCCCGATACTAAGATTAAGCGAGGCGCAGGAGATTTTGGAAAAGGAATTTGGCGCCAAGGCAATCGGCGAGCCGGACTTAGAGCCCGAGCATGAGCGGCAGATCTGCGAGTGGGCAAAAAAAGAGAAGGGGAGCGACTTCGTATTCATTACACATTTTCCGACAGTAAAGCGCGCTTTTTACTCGTATCCTGACCCGGAGAACCCCGAATTATCCCTTAGTTTTGACCTTCTCTTCCGCGGACTGGAGATAAACAGCGGGAGCCAACGCTATCATGACCACGACGCCTTGGTGGAAACACTTAAGAGCCGTGGCCTTGATCCGGAAAAGTTCTCATTTTATCTTCAATTGCATAAGTACGGTGTGCCGCCGCACGGCGGATGTTCAACCGGCCTTGAACGCTTCGTGATGAAAATGCTGAACCTTCAAAATGTGCGCGAGGCAACTGCCTTCCCGCGCGACATGAACCGCATCGACACACGACTGTCCGAGACCAACCATGACAGAGAGTGACACATTTACGGTTCGAACAGGTGTATTTGAAGGGCCGCTTGATTTGCTCCTCTCACTTATCAATGAGAGAAAGCTCTACATAAATGAGCTGTCACTCTCGCAGGTAACAGACGACTATCTCACCTATATCCAGCAGTTCAAGAAGTGGCAACTTTCAGAGACCGCACAGTTTGTGTACGTTGCGGCTACACTTCTTCTCATTAAATCACGCTCGCTTCTGCCCGATGTTCCCATAACGGAGGAAGAAATAGAGAGTATTGAGGACCTTGAGCGGCGTTTAAAATACTATCAGCTCATCAAACATGCCGCGCGCACTGTCGCGCTCCTGTGGGATACAAATCCTCTTTTCCGATCAGCATACAAGCCGAATTATCCGCCTATGTTTTCGCCTGGGGAACTCTCGCTTGATGCTGTTTTCTCTACTGCACAGCAGTTAATACATGCGCTTCCCACCCATGTATTTCGTGAGACCGCACACATTGAGGGCACAATCTCACTTGAGGAAATGATTAAGCGCCTCCAAAAGAGGATACAGACCATGCAAAAAATTGTCTTCACTGGGGCATTTGGCACCAGTGAATCGAAAGTTGATCTCATTGTCCAGTTTCTGGCAATTTTGGAACTCATGCGTGCTGGAGATGTGCTGGTTGAGCAAGACGGCGTATTTGGTGATATTGTGGTACAGTCAGAATCGGTAACAACGCCACAATACTAGGCATATGAATGACACAGAGAAAGATAACACAGTAGTGCGGGGTGGCAGGGAAGCGCAGCTCACCACAGACATTGAAGCGCTCCTATTTGCCTCTGGTGCCCCGCAAAAAGTGGAGGCCATTGCCCGCCTTCTCTCCTGTTCCACGCACGAAGTTGAATCCGCCCTCACTTTACTTGAGGGGCGCCTCAAAAACACGGGAATGACTCTTGTGCGCGCAAGTGCCGCGGTAGCACTTACCACATCACCCGAGGCGAGCACTGCAGTCCTTGCACTTAAAAAGAACGTGCTCGAAGGTGAAATTGGCCGCGCCGGTCTTGAGGTTTTGGCAATTCTTATATATAGGGGCCCCTCGAGCAGGTCAGTAATTGACTACGTCCGTGGCGTAAACTCATCTGCAACTATTAGAAATTTGCACGCACGCGGCCTTATTGAAAGGATTCGGTCCGAAAAAGATGCCCGAGAATTCGTGTATCGGATTACTGTTGAGACGCTTGCACATTTAGGGTTACGTGACGTATCCGAGGCGCCGCAGTTTAAAGCGTTCCGAGATAATATTCTCTCATTTGAAGAGGGGGAAGGAGGGAAAAAAGATATTGAGGAGAAAGAGGAAAACACATCTACCGTATGATATTTGAAAACAAAAAACCGCCAAAAGAAAATGGAATGCACCTCTGGCAAAAGGTGGTTCTATTTGCGAGCGGCATCTTTATTGTTTTTTCTGCATCGGCGCTCGGCTTTGCCGTATCTGCCTACAATGTTGAACCGCAAAGAAATACTGCCGCTGCCGTTTCATTTTTGCTTTCGCCGCAAGAAGTATCTATCACCGCGCGCGCCGCAGTGGTCTATGATGTGCAGACCGGGACATTTGTGTATGTAAAAAATGAAAATGCGCAGCTTCCACTTGCATCCATTACCAAACTCATGCTTGCTGTTGTTGTGGCGGAGACCCTTAGAACAGATCATGTTGTCACCATTTCACCGGAAGCGCTCGCGCGCGAAGGAGACAGTGGGCTTATCGAAGGGGAAGGATGGCTCCTTCAAGATCTTATTGACTTTACACTCATTGAATCATCAAATGACGGGGCGGAAGCGCTCGCTCGAGAGGCAGGAGCGTACGCGGGAGTAAGTGGAAAGACGGGAACAGCAGCCACGCTGATTCGCATGAACGAAAAAGCTAAAGAACTAGGATTGTCCCAGACATATTTTCTTGATCCAAGCGGTCTTGATGAAAGCGCCTCGCTTGCAGGCGCCTATGGGTCAGCTATTGATATCGCACGCCTACTTATGTATGTTACACAAAACCACTTGATCGTTGTTGAGGGAACAGCTCGTGACAACAAGATTCTTAACTCGCTGGGGGGTAATGTGCATGAGGTGTATAACACCAACGATGCGCTTGGTGAAATCCCTGGCCTTATCGCGGGGAAAACAGGATTTACTGATCTTGCAGGGGGCAATCTTGCAGTCGCATTTGATGCAGGCATTAACCGTCCTGTCATTGTGGTGATTCTTGGCTCAACCAAAGAGGGGAGATTTGATGATATGAAAACGCTCGTTCGTGCAACGCGTGACGTCCTTGAGAAAAACGACACAGAGTAACGACAATACCATTTTCACCCTGTTTTTTAGGAGCCTATCCTCACGTCAGCATAAAAGTGTGTAAGACTTGGCCTAGCGGCCCGGAGCGCACACTTTTATGCTGACGCGGGGATATGTTTGGTCTTTGACTGCATTTTCACAGCGGGTATCTTGAAATACGGTTATGGTATAGTGTCCCATATGGATTCCGTTGATGTTGTGAAAGTTATTGTTCCAATGGTTGCCGCTTTTGGGGTCGGAATTGCCATCACGCCGTTCATAACACATTATTTGTATCACTTCAAGGCATGGAAGAAAAAGCCCGGGAAGATATCGCTTGATGGTACTGAAGCAAAGGAATTTAATAAGCTCCATCTTGAAAAAGAGCGGCATACGCCGCGTATGGGAGGCATGGTTATATGGGCCAGCGTACTCATTACGATTGGCGTAATTGCTCTTTTCTCTACGCTTCTGCCACAGACGTTTGCCGGCAAGCTCGATTTCTTGAGTCGCAATCAGACCTGGATTCCGCTCATGACACTCATTATTGGGGCATTTGTCGGCTTTATAAACGATATTCTCGACATTCGGGGAAAAGGCAATGGGCTGTCACTAAAGCGGCGGCTCACCGTTATTATTGTAATGTCGCTATTTATTGGGTGGTGGTTTTGGGCAAAGCTTGACATAGTTTCAATTGGCATCCCGTTTGCGGAACCATTTGTAATTGGATGGCTCATTATTCCATTTTTTGTTCTCGTCTCGCTTGCCCTCTACGCAAGCGGGGTCATTGACGGTGTCGACGGGCTATCGGGAGGAGTATTTGCTTCGGTCTTTGCATCGTACGCAATAATAGCGTTCTCGCAGAGTCAAATCAATTTGGCGGCATTTTCCGCAACCATTGTGGGGGGCATACTCGCATTCCTTTGGTTTAACATACCTCCCGCTCGATTTTACATGACAGAAACTGGAGCAATGCCCCTCACACTAACTATTGCCGTTTTGGCGTTTATGACCGATACGCTCGGCGAGGGAATCGGCATCAGTGTTCTGCCAATAATTGGGGCACTGTTGGTAATGACTGTTGCCTCAAATATTATACAGATTACGTCAAAAAAGTTGCGCGGGAAGAAAGTGTTCATGGTTGCTCCGCTTCACCACCATTTTGAGGCAATAGGATGGCCAGAATATAAGGTGTCCATGCGGTACTGGGTACTCTCAATAATTTTTGCATTTGCGGGAGTGATTTTAGCACTGGTTGCCGTATAGAAGGCAGGGCCCTCCTTTTAAATTAAAAGGTCCGACAGGGAGACAAAAAAAGATATGGGACAACAGCGAGCAAGATTTGACCGGATTTTGTTTTTGGTCATTGTTGCGCTTGTCGTGGGCGGACTGTTTATATTTGCATCAGCGTCCTTAGGATTACTTGCGCGCGGTACAGTTCCCATACAATCGGTGTTGTTCAGCCACATACTGCTTGGCATCGGTGGGGGAATGATTGCCCTCTACATTGCAAGTAAAATTCGCTATCGCGTATGGAAGCAGTTTGCGATTCCGCTTTATATTTTGTCTCTGATTGCCACTGCCCTCGTATTTATTCCCGCACTAGGACTTTCCTCCGGTGGTGCGGTGCGATGGATTCTCATAGGGCCGGTATCTTTTCAGCCAAGTGAGGCCCTTAAGGTTGGTGTCATACTGGCACTTGCGATGCTCTTTTCAACATATCGCCACCAGGTGCAGTCATCATGGAAAGGGCTTGGTGTCCTCCTGCTCGTGCTTCTGGGACCGGCTGTATTGTTGCTCGCACAGCCAGACACGGGGACGTTTGGCGTTATTTTGATTACCGCAGGCGCGATGTTTGTTGCAACCGGTGCGCGGTTTAAAGAGATCCTCATACTTGGAATATTGGCAGTTGCCATGGTTCTGATCCTTGCCTTCTTTCGTCCGTATGTGCTAGAGCGCTTCTCAACTTTTTTAAACCCTCTTGCCGATCCGACAGGAGGGGGTTACCAAATAAAACAATCACTTATTGCAGTTGGCTCCGGCGGCATCGTTGGAAGGGGATTTGGGCAAAGTGTGCAAAAGTTTAGCTATTTGCCCGAGCCAATGTCGGACTCTATTTTTGCCGTTGCGGCTGAAGAATTTGGACTCATTGGCTCACTTTTTATAATTGGATTGTTTATCGCTTTTGCCGTTCGAGGATTTTGGACCGCGGCACATTCTCCAGATTATTTTGGGGCGCTCCTTGCGGTCGGCATTGTCTCATACATTGTTGGGCAAGCATTTATCAACATTGCCTCAATGCTTGGAGTTATTCCACTTACGGGGCTACCCCTTGTTTTTATAAGCCATGGGGGAAGTGCAATGCTCGTTGCGCTCGCAAGTTGTGGAATATTGCTCAATATATCGCGGTATGCAAAATAGTCAGGCATTAGCTCAGCTGGCCAGTATACGAGGCAATCTTTTCTGCCGTTAATCTCACGGTAATTCATGGTAAAATGACCGTGCTGGCATTTTGGGTATTTTGTCAGTAGTAATCTTTGTATGAAAATTGTACTAACAGGCGGCGGATCAGGCGGACATTTTTATCCGCTTATTGCCGTTGCGCAGCAAATACGAGCTCTCACGGCAGAGCGTAAGCTTCTTGAGCCACTACTGTATTACATTGGACCGACACCGTTTGATGCCCCTGCACTCGTAGAGCTGGACATTATCTACAGAAAAAGTCCTGCGGGAAAGGTGAGGCGGTACACCTCACTTCTTAATTTTTTTGATATTTTTAAAACGGGGTGGGGGATTGTGCGCGCAGTTTTTCAACTGTTTTCCATATATCCAGACATCATATTCAGCAAGGGTGGGTATGCAAGTTTTCCGACTGTAGTTGCCGCACGCATATTGCGCATTCCGGTGGTAATTCACGAGTCGGACTCGGTGCCCGGAAGAGCTAATGTTTGGGCGGCATCATTTGCGCGCGCTATTGGGATTGCGCATCCGGACGCGTATGAGGCCTTTCCAGCAGCGGTTCAAGAGAATATTGCCCTTGTTGGAAATCCGATTCGCTCCGAGATCGAGCACCCAACACCCGAAGGAGGTCATGAGTTCTTGCGAGTAGATAAAAGTGTTCCGACTATTGCTGTCTTTACCGGCTCACTCGGCTCTCAAACAATTAACAACGTACTGCTCGATACGCTCCTTATTCTTGTTGAGAAATACAATGTTATTCACCAGTGTGGAAAAGAGCACCTCTCATGGGTACGAAGTATTGCTGACGCGCGACTGCGTGATACTCGGTATGAAAACAGGTATCGCGCGTTTGGAGTCTTGAATACACTTGCGATGAGGATGGTTGCAGGTATAACTGACGTCATCGTTGCGCGCGCTGGTTCGAGTACTATTTTTGAAATTGCCGCTTGGGGAATACCGAGCATCCTCATACCAATACCGGAAGATGTATCGCACGATCAGACAAAGAACGCGTTTTCCTATGCGCGCGCCGGCGCGGCTATTGTACTCAAACAGCAAAATCTTACGCCACATATTCTGTCTGCGGAGATTGATCGCCTTATGGGCGACGAGGCGGCGCGCGCATCTATGCGCTCGGCGGCTCACTCATTTTATCGGCCTGATGCGGCTAAGAAAATGGCAAATATAATTCTGAAAATAGCGTTGGATCACACAGAGTAAACGAAATAGTAAAAGTTTTTCTATGCAGATAAAGACACGCATTGCGCCAAGCCCCACCCAGCACCACAAATTGCCTTTGTTGTTTGGGGTGACATTTGGCATTTATTTTGCAAGCAAAAGTACGCCAGTTTTCCAAAATATACTCTCATTTCCCAACGTTATGAAGGCAATTTGGGTTCACGGGCAGGAAGTTCTTGTACTATGTAAGTTTTGCAATAGTAAAAATGTATGAATGTTAAGACGCGCATTGCACCAAGCCCCACAGGACATTTGCATATTGGCACCGCACGCGTCGCACTGTTCAATTATCTTTTTGCAAAGCAAAATAACGGTTCCTTTATCGTGCGTATTGAGGACACTGACAAAGAGCGCAGTAAGGCAGAATTTGAGGAGGATATTCTCGAAAATCTTAATTGGCTTGGCATATCTGGCGACGAAATATGGCGGCAATCCGAGCGTGCACCTCGCCATCGCGAAGCGCTTGAGACGCTTATCGCAAATAATCATGCATATATCTCAAAGGAACCGGCAAAAAACGATCCTGAAAAAATGGTAGAGGTCGTTCGCTTGCGCGCTAGTGGGAAAGTGGTTTCTTTTGAAGACAGTATCCGTGGAATTATATCATTTGATACAAAAGAGCTCGGTGATTTTGTGATTGCACGCTCACTTGATGAGCCGCTGTACCATTTGGCGGTAGTGGTGGACGATGCAGACGCACATATATCGCATGTTATCCGCGGGGAAGATCATATCTCAAATACGCCACGTCAAATACTGATTCTGGAAATGCTCGGGTACCCTGTACCGCACTATGCGCATCTCCCTCTGGTTCTGTCATCTGATAAGAGCAAACTTTCAAAAAGACGACATGCCACCTCCATACGAGAATACCGCATGCGCGGATTTTTACCCGAAGCAATGATTAACTATTTGGCCCTCTTGGGGTGGCATCCGGAATCAGACAAAGAAATTTTTTCGATGGATGAGCTTGTAGAGCAATTTGACCTCACCCGTGTTCAAAAAGGAGGTGCAATACTTAATGAAGAAAAACTTCTCTGGTTTAATCGGCATTATATGCAGCAGCTTGGGGGAGAGATATACGAACAAAAAGTAAAAGAGATCTTTTCCGATTGCTTGATAGAGCGGAAAGACCCTGCACTCACGTACGATGATACTATTGTACAGCGGCTGGTGCCGGTGGTGCGCGAGAGAGTTGACCTCTGGGAAGCACTACACAAAGATGTGCAAGAAGGGGAGTACGACTTCTTTTTTGGACAGCCAAGGGTACATCCACAGGAAATTCCCTGGAAGCAATCAAGTCGGGAAGAAACATTTGATCACATGAAGGAAGTTAAGACATTGATTGAAAATATCTCGGTGGGGGACTTCGGTAATGCCGAGTCGATAAAGGCGGTCGTGTGGCCCTATGCTGAAAAAGTCGGACGAGGGGCGGTTCTTTGGCCCCTTCGGTATGCGCTTACGGGGAAGGAGCGTTCACCAGACCCCTTTGTTGTTGCGTCAATTCTCGGCAAAGAAGAAACCTTACGTCGCATAGAAATAGCAAACGAAATATTGAGTGCATGACATATATACAAAACACTCGGGCCTTTTTCCTTATTGTCGCTGTGGCTATTCTTACACTGCTACTCTCGTCTTCTCCTTCCAATGCACAGACACCGGCAGAATTACGCGCACAAATTGAGGAGCGAAATGCGCAGATTGCCGCAATTGAAAAGGAAATTGAGCAGTATCAGCAGGAGCTCACGGTCGTTAGCAATGAACGGCAAACACTGCAAACTGCCGTGAGAGAGATTGACCTGTCGAGGAACAAAATTGCCGCAAGTATCCGAGCGGCACAAGCAAGAATTGAGACAATTCAACTAGAAGCCGTAGAAATTGAACAGCAAATTGAAGCTCACGAACAATCCATTGACCGTGGCTCTAGTGCGCTTGCAGAAGCCATACGGCGTCTTGATGAAGCAGAATCGTACACACTGCTTGAGTCACTCCTTAACGCGGATTCTGTGTCAAATTTGTGGGATGATATAGATAGTGTCCAGCAGTTCCAGTTTGTCATGAATGAGCGCTTGCGCAATCTTGCGATAACGAAGAAGGAGCTCGAAAACGCACGTGAAGTATCCGAGAATAAGCAGGTTGCGCTCGTGGAGCAGAATTCCGAACTCATTTCACAAAAAAATGCGCTTGATGTAAATCGTCGTGAGAAAAATGGACTGTTATCGGACACGAAAGACAGGGAAGCAAATTATCAAACAATTCTTTCCGAAAAACAGGCGGCAAAAGATGCATTTGAGGCAGAGTTGCGCGCAATTGAATCGCAACTTACCTATACCCTTGACCCGAATCGCCTTCCACCGGCGGGGGAGGGGATTTTGAGGTGGCCACTTGACTCCATTTACATCACTCAACGATTTGGCAACACTGCATTTGCCCAGACCGCCGCCTACAGTGGGAAGGGGCACAACGGTATTGACTTTCGTGCAGGGATTGGGACTCCTGTTCGCGCTTCATTAAGTGGTGTTGTTGTAGAAGTAAACCATGGTGCCGTACAAAATTGTCAATATGGAAAGTGGGTTCTTATTCGGCATGCAAATGGTCTCTCAACCCTCTACGCTCACCTATCGCAAATAAATGTCTCGTCGGGACAGCAGGTAGAAACAGGCGATGTTATTGGCAATTCTGGCAATACGGGCTATGCAACCGGCCCGCATTTGCACTTTACCGTATACGCTTCAGAGGCGGTCTCTTTAAAACAATACACCTGTAAGAGCGGATCAGCCGTACTGATCCCTGTAGCGGCGTACAGCGGGTATTTAAACCCATTGGATTACTTGTAGACATAAACATTAATAACAAAAAGAGGAAACCTCACAATACACGTTACTGGCACAACAAAAAGCAATGCCCAGATAGGTGTGGGAGTTTTCCACAGCTATGTTTAATAAGCCACTTTTTTGTTTGCTTTTGGTATATAATTGAGTGTTAGAGGTATTATACTCAGTTCGTGGTAGTATTGTTTTATACGCTATATGATTTAAGGAAGTTGTACCACCAGAGACAGAGACCCCTTCCCTCGAGTGTATGTCGAATAAAAAGTCCAAAAAAATTGATAAGTCCCACCTTCCGCTCATAGATGATTTTTTGCTGTTCATACAGGCAAACAACTACTCTGAGGAGACACGCTATAACTATAAGAGAGATCTGATGACCTTCGAACGTTTTTTGAATGAAGACGCAAGAGGTCTCCCCTTCTCCGACATCACGAAACAAACCATTGAGCAGTATAAGGCATACTTAAACTCACGGGATCGGAAAACCGCAAAAGGTAAAGTGTCACAGAAATATCTTCAAAGCGTCTCCATAAACCGCACCTTAAGTTCTCTCCGCCGGTACCTTGCATACCTGATAGACATGGACCAGGACACACCGGTCTCACCTGGCTCTATTAAATTGCTACGTATGGGAAAAAAGCATCCGCAGGTGGCAGAGTTGGATGAATTAACACAGTTGATTGAGGCGCCAATGAAGTTTGAAAAAGACAAGGTAATAGCCCTACGCAATCGCGCGGCGCTTGAGGTGCTGTTTTCGTCGGGTATGCGCATTTCTGAACTCATCTCACTTAAACGAAACCAACTGGACAAGACCGGTCGAATTTTTATAGAGGGAAAAGGAAAAAAACAGCGTTTTGTCTATCTGACGGAGCGCGCCAAAAAACACATAACAAACTATCTCCAGAAGCGCACCGACGACTTCCCTTTCCTCTTTGTCCCACAGCGCGGTTTGAATGCGGCAGACAGAAGCAAACACATTTCCCCTAACTACCTACAGATGAAAATTAAAAAGTATCGGGAACTGTTGGGCATTAATGTACCAACAAGCGCTCACTCGCTCCGACACGGGTTCGCAACATATCTCGCCGAACATGGCGCGAACCCCGCTGCCATACAGATACTTTTGGGACACGAGTCGCTGGAAACAACGACACGATATGTTCACGCATCAGATAAGTATGCAGAAAAAACACATAAAAAATTCCACCCATTGAAAAATTAAAAGTGCCACAATATATGACGTTTTGGACCTCAAATAAAATTAAAGATGGTTTTGAGCGCTTTATTAAAGAAAATGGTCGATTACCGCTTGCTCCCGAGATTGATCTACTTGACTATCTGCCGTCTTCGCGTCAAATTCAGAAGAAATTTGGTGGATTGGAAAAGCTACGCCATCAGCTCGGATATAAAGACACACATTTTGGAAAAGGTGCTTATAGAAGTGCTATAGCAACTCGGGTAAATCACAGAGGGCGCAATGAAGAATTGTCCTTAGAGAAAGTGTTACGCGAAATATTCGGTGAGGTTTGTCCATACAGAGAAGATGTTTGATGCATCTAAGAACAGAGTTGACTTTTATATTTTCTCGCCTGACGGAGACTTTGGAATAGATGTTTTCTATACAGAAACAATGAAATACTTGCAGTCAAATATAAATATTAAAATGAGTAAATATCGTAATTTTCCCCTCCAATTATTTTTGGTGGCAGCCAATCTGGATTTCAAGCAAGAAGACTTGGATAAATATGTTGCTTCAAAAATAAAACCCCTCTCACCCACCACTAAACTGGTTACACTGGAGACCTTGATGACTATTTTGCGGGGGAAAGAGGTATATCCTAATCCGCTGAAATAGCTACTAAAAACCATATACACCCACGTCACCAACAAACGTCTGCGAGACATTCACGAGAAATTCCATGGAAGACGTGACCTTGAAACTTCATAGAGACAGGTGGCGAGCGGACTCCCCTCCCCTTGCGCGACTTCATGAAATATGTTTTTGTGAAGGAGGAATGAGAACGTAAAGTTTTCAGGTTTTAGGGAAAGGACTTGGAGGACCGAAAAATGAAAATCCCATTTCATCCTGGGGCGTTCCTTGTTGGGTTGGGTATTGTCGCTGGGGCGGCTTTGCTTCCTAATTTGAGCGTCGCGGAATCACCGGGATCAAAGACCCCGGTGATGGCATTTTGTTCGCAAGAGGAGGACGCCATTGCCCTGAAGGAGCTCTGGACGCAGCAGCTTCAGGATGAGCCCGCGAGCACAAAAACCCTTCAGGAGGCCACAAATAAATCGTGTGTCTCTTTGAAGGAAGCAGATGAACGCGCACTGGCGGACACCGTCCGCCTATACCTCTTGGCGTATGGTCCGTTTAGTCGCGGAAGCGTCGTAATGGCGTTTCGAACAGAGCGCGGGCGAGGTGATCAGGTTACGGTGCGGGGATGGTTAGTTGCCATCGCCAGCACATTCAGCCTCGAAGATCTCGATGTTTTACCCACCAAGCCAGCAGATACCGGGGCTTAAGAAGACGGGGGCATGCTGTCGCATGCCCCCGTAACTTTTTTGCCTTTTACTATATAGCCGGGTAGATAACTATGGCTGACCAAATAATCGAACGACGGCGGCCTCAAATGTATATGCCCGTTTCTGCATAGTTGGATATTTTGATAATTGCGTATGCAGGTGCCGATGAATGAATGCATTATATACCGAGAGAAATGTCAGTCCAATGACTATAAGTATGATGCCCTGGAGAATTGGTAAGAAAAGCCCTATAACGCCAACAGTAAGACAAATCCATCCAAGCGCGTGTGCAAGTGTCTTTTGAAACACATTTGCCTGCCTCCCGTTCTTTTTTTGATTAATTCGCATACCTATTCTTCTATGAGCCAAGGAATGTCGTAGCTGGCAAATTCTGGCAGCATTTTTTTATCATACAGGAGGCGTGAAATTACTTCGGCGTGGGAAAGTGCTCCCGTGAGTGCATTGTGCGGACTTGGCTCCTCAGGAATGCCACAGTAGTTGAGAATAAAATCAAGGTCCATAGCAGAGCGTCTGCGCTTCGGATCAATGACCGGCTTCAGTTCCCTCTTTACGATGTGCATCCACGAAAGAGAGTGGGAGTCGATTGTGCGATAGGCAAAATCCCAATTCTCCCCTGCCCTCTCGGTAGCCGCTCTAAGGAAATCGCGATCAAACGATACATTTTGCCCCGCAAGCGTGCGATCAGCGACATCTTCGGACCATGCGAGAAATGCGCGCACTATCTCCGCCTCGCTTTTTTTTGAAGGATCGGTTATCTCCGCTTCAGTAAATCCATTCACCTCAAGCGCACCGTCCATAATATGTGCCCCATCCCAAATACGGCACTCTTCGTAAAATTGATTTGTCGGATTATCAAAATCAAGCGCTCCGATTGAGACAATGGAGTGCACTGTGTACTCCGTTCCTGACGCTTCCACATCTACAACTAGCATACGGTAAGTATACGGTATTTTATAGCATGCAGAAAGGTTCCTCTCAGCTTGCTTCGTTAATCTCCCAACCCTTTGCAATTCCCTGCCGGCGTATATCCACTTTGGCGCGCTTCGTCCTCGCTATCAAACCACACTTTGTTTCGCTCGGCTATTTGTGATGCTCCCGCACACCACGGAAAGTGGTACTTACTCCCCTGCCGCGAGCCAACAACCATTCCACCGACCACAAGCGGCTCCTGAATGAGTAGTGGAGCGTTTGTGAGTGATATGGGCGGCATATATTCTCCCAAAACAGAGAGACGCCCAAGTCCAAAGCTGATCAATCCAACCAAAATAACGATTACGACCACAGCAGCATCCCCTACCTCCTTACCGCTCAATAAGGCCTTGATTTTGATGATTGTTTCCCCTATACTGTCCCGCATAGAGTGATTGTAGCACCTCTTTGGGCGCTCGTTTACTCAAATTTGCAATACATATATGGCACATAGAAAAGCAGGCGGTTCAGCAAAAAACTTACGTGATTCAAATCCGAAATATCTCGGGGTTAAAATTGGTGATGGGCAGAGTGTAAAAACGGGCATGGTAATTGTCCGTCAGCGTGGAACAAAAATTCTCCCCGGCAAAAACATTGGAACCGGAACTGACTACACGCTCTTTGCGCTTTGCGATGGAACAGTTCGCTTTAAGAGTGTTCGCAAAACAAACTTTGACGGACGTTCCTCACGTCGCGCAGAGGCAAGCGTTGAGTAGCGGCTACCCCACTTCTTCGACAGATTCAACAAGAAGCAATACAACTCCTTTTGTACTGCCACAGACAAGCTCTATCTCATATTCTCCAATTTCTTTGATTGGCCGATCAAGGCGAATACACTCAAAAGGAATTGTTGGAGCGAGTGCGGAGATTTTTTGAGCATCAAGTTTCTCATACAGAATACCTTTTTTATTGGAGGGTACCCGCAGAATGACCTGTCTGCCAATTAATCCCTTTATTTGACCCTCAATTGTCTTGGTAGCATGTTCAGATTGGTTTTTACGTAACTCTTTCTGCCGTTCTATCTCGGCAATTTTCTGCTGAGTAGCACGCTCTGCGTGGCCATGAGGAATCAGCATGTTGAGTGCATATCCATCTGCCACCTCGCGTACGTCTCCTCGCTGACCAATCTTTGCGACATTCTTTAGAAGAATAATTTTCATACGAAATTTACTTTATTCACCTCCGAGCAAAATAGAAACAGCCTTTTCCATTTGTGGGTCTTTTTCTGCATCAATGTCTTCCTGTGTCATCTTTACCTCCACATCCGGCTCAATTCCCGATGTCGGTATGGGGTCTCCCCCCGGACCAATCCAGCGCGCAACGGTAACTTTTAGGGCAGTCGTATCCGTTATGGGTATAAGCTCTTGAACCGAACCTTTTCCAAATGTAGGAGTCCCAACTAAGGTTGCAATGCCGTAGTGCTGGAGAGCACCTGCCAATATCTCTGACGCAGATGCTGATCCCCTATCAAGAAGAATAATCATTTGAAGGTCGTCGCTGAAAATGTCATACCCCCGAGAACGATGCACGATTGGCCCCGCATTATCACCATAATCCTCTGTTACTACCACGCGGCCAGATGGCAAGAACCAGCTCGCCGTATCAACGGCCGCCTGTAAATAGCCGCCCGGATTTCCTCGTAGGTCGAGGACAAGCATGTTAGAGCCCGATAGTACAAATGCGCGCATTGCATCACGAAACAAATTCGGTGATACTGCCGAGAAGTTTAAAAATTCGACCACAAAAATACCATCTGCACGCTGGTAGGTCTCGATAGTTGGAATATTTATTACATCGCGCGTCACCGTTATCTCAAGCGCCTCAGACACCTCTTCCCTAAGAATGGTAAAAGCCACATCGCTTCCACGCGGACCTCGTATCCGCTGTACCGCCTCATCAATTCCCATCCCGCGCGTTTCGGTGCCATTTATTTCAATAATGCGGTCGCCACTCAAAATGCCCGCACGCGCGGCTGGCGTGCCCTTTAGGGGAGATACTACGGTAAGTGTATTGTCACGAATCGCAATTTCCATTCCCACTCCCTCAAAGGAACCACTGATGTCGGCCTCAAATACTTCCGCTTCTGACGGTGGCAAAAATACCGTGTAGGGGTCTCCAAGAGAAGCGGCGAGGCCTTGAATGAGTCCCCATACCTTGTCTTCATCGCTTATCACATCGGTTGAGGTTGAGGCAGCGGTCGATGTCGCAACATCGCCTGTGGCAACATACTTTGCATCAATCACGTTCCACGCGCGCCACACGGGTGAAAAATCAACATTCTCTGGCTGTTGGTCAGATAAAAATATATCCGCTGCAAAAGCCGGCATCGCGGAGCGCACGAGGGCAGAATTGCCTACAAATGCACCAAGAAAAAACGCAGCTCCAGCGACTATAAGAGAGGTGCCCAGGACAACACTGCCCGACGAGCGTGATGCTTTATTCTTCATATCGGTAGTAGTATCGCATAAGAATGAGTTTTCTGCGAATTGACAAAATACAATACTATAATTATTCAAACATGTACCCGCGCAACATACTTTGCGGGGACTCTATGCCACACCAGCGCGAAC
>Ga0326597_10002761_pt1 | contig 25986 bp, 24 predicted proteins | sample RVTome_12_FD_203789 | JGI IMG/M metagenome (GOLD analysis project Ga0326597, IMG submission 203789) | Soil microbial communities from uranium-contaminated site in the Upper Colorado River Basin, Wyoming, United States - RVT100D185 | ecosystem: Environmental > Terrestrial > Soil > Contaminated >... | reverse complement strand
GCATGACCGAAGAGGTCGCCGAGGACTTCGGCCAGCTCGCTCTGCTCATCCGCAAGCGCGGCCACGATCCGCACGATGTGGCCCACTTCCTCATGAAGTGCATGTTCTGCCTCTTCGCCGAAGACATCGCCCTCTTGCCCGGCCGTCTCTTCGAGCGATTGCTCAAAAGCCGCCGTACCGATCCCGCCAAGCTGACCCGTGCCCTGACCGACCTGTTCAAAGAAATGCAATCCGGCGGAAGTTTCGGCGTCGACGACATCGCCCATTTCAACGGCGGCCTCTTCGACGACTCTCCCGCGCTCGAACTGACCGGCGACGAGATCGACGTCCTGCTCGCCGCCGCCCGCCAGGACTGGGGCAGCGTCGAGCCCGCCATCTTCGGCACGCTGTTCGAGCGTAGCCTCGACCCCAACACCCGGGCCCAGATCGGCGCCCACTACACCAGTCGCGACGACATCATGCTGGTGGTCGAGCCGGTGGTCATGGCCCCGCTGCGCCGCGAGTGGGAAGAGGCACAGGCCGAGGTCGACAAGCAACTCGCCCGCCGCCGCAAGGTCAAGACCAAGAAGCGCACCGCCGACAAGGCCATCGAAGGCGCCCTGCAAGGATTCGTCCACCGCCTCGCCACTGTGCGGATCCTCGACCCCGCCTGCGGCTCCGGGAACTTCCTCTACGTCGCCATCCAGCAATTGCTCGACCTGGAGAAAGAGGTCATCACCTTTGCCGCCCGCCCGGACGTCGGGCTCGGCCTCTTCCCCCAGGTTCGCCCCACGCAACTGCACGGCATCGAGATCAACCCCTACGCCGCCGAACTCGCCCAGGTGGTCATCTGGATCGGCTACCTCCAATGGATGCGCGACAACGGCTTCATCGAAGGCGTCCGCAAGCCCATCCTCGAACCCTTGCAGACCATCGAATGCCGCGATGCGATCCTCGACCTGTCCAACCCCGACAAGCCTAGGCAGGCCACCTGGCCCGAGGCCGACTTCATCATCGGCAACCCGCCGTTTCTCGGCTCGAAGCTGTTTCGACAGCAAGGGCTCGAAGACAGCTACATCGACGCGATGTACACCGCGTTTGACGTACCGAACGCCTCCGACCTCTGTTGCTACTGGTTCGAGTTGGCCCGACGCGCAATCGAGCAAAAGCCAGACACACGCGCCGGGCTGTTGGCGACACAAGGAATCCGGGGCGGTGCCAACCGCAAGGTGCTGGAACGAATCAAGCATACCGGCGACATCTTTATTGCATGGTCGGATCGCGCATGGATACTTGATGGCGCTGCGGTGCACGTTTCCATTGTTGCCTTCGATGCCGGTGAGGAGACCGACCGCATCTTAGACGGCGCAAACGTTCAGCGAATAAATGTCAACTTGTCCGGTGATATCGACCTTACGAACTCTAGGGCGCTCCCAGAGAATCGTCGCGTGGCCTACATAGGCGCATGCAAGAAGGGCAAATTCGAGCTATCGGTAGTGCAAGCTCGCCAGCTATTGGGCAAGTGCGGAAATCCAAACGGAAGGCCTAACGCCGACGTGCTGCGCCCCTGGTTCAACGGCATCGACTTGGTCAGGCGATATGGAGGCGATTGGATCATCGATTTTGGTGTCAATCGACCGGTGAACGATGCGTCCATGTACGAAGCTCCTTTCGCGGTCGTGCTTCGGCGGGTGAAGCCCTGCCGTGATAAAGTTCGCGTTCAGTTCGAACGCGAGCGTTGGTGGCTGCTCGCACGACCTGTTCCCGATGTCCGCGATGCCCTTCTGGGCATTGAACGGTTCATCGCGACGCCAACGTTATCACAGTATCGCATCTTCACTTTCCTCAAACCTACGGACCTCCCATCGCACCAGACCGTCGTTTTTGCCCGCGGAGACGACTACTTCTTCGGGGTCCTGCAAAGCGCCGTGCATGTCATGTGGTCTTTACGACAGGGAACGCAACTGGAGACAAGGCCTCGATACACGCCAACGACCAGCTTCGAGACGTTTCCGTTACCGTGGGCGCCGGGCGAGGAGCCGACCGGCGATCCGCTGCATACGGCCATCGCCGACGCGGCCAAGGAATTGAACGAGCAGCGCGAGCGGTGGCTGAATCCGCCGGAGTGGATCGAACCCATCGCCGCGGCCGTCGACGCGGACGATGATTTCTCCGACGTGCCGGCCGAGGCCCGCGAGCTGATCCGCCAGTCCGCGATCATGGCCCGCGCCGCCCAGGACAACAACCTCAAGAGAAGGACGCTGACCAACCTCTACAACGAGCGGCCGATGTGGCTCCGCCTCGCCCACGAGCGGCTCGATCGGGCCGTGCTCGCCGCCTACGCCGCCGTCGACCCGGAAGGCGACTGGTCGCCCGACTGGGCCGAAGTCTGGACCGAAACCGGCGCCGGCCGACCCCTCCCCCCCGACCCCGACCTCGCCCCCCGCCGCCTCGAAATCGACCAGCGCCTCCTCGCCAGCCTCCTGCGCCTCAACATCCTCCGCCTCAACCTCGCCCGCACCGCCAAAGGATAGCCCCGACCGCAAAATCGTCGTCATGCCCGAGCCGCGGGGCTTCAGCCCGCGCGAACGCTCGAACGCGACGGTGCCACGGGCGTGGCGGCGTCTTTAGTCACCCATGAACCAGACTTGAAAACCGGCAAAGTCACGCAGGTCGATGTCGCCGTCGTGGTCGGCGTCGAAGCGCTGGAGGCAGGTTGCGGACGGGGCCGGCGCGATCAGGCACTCAAGGAAGCCATCGACAAAATCGGCCAGGTCCACGTCGCCGTCATCGTCCCAATCGCCCTTGCAGACGCCGGTCGCCTGGTCGCACGGCGATCCGCCGCACGCGCAATCTTGGTAGCAACCATCCGCGCCCCAGAAACCCACTAAACACTCGGTGCAGGTCCCATCGCCGTCCCATCCGTCGTTGCAGATCCCGTGGTCGATGTCGCAGGTCGATAGGCAGTTTTGGCAGAATTCGCCAAAGTGCCCTTCGGGGCACTCGAAGACCAGCTCCAGGCTCGTGCTGGAGTACTCTTGGTCATCGTTGCTGAGCGTGAGGTCCCAGACACCGGCAATGGGATTGGTATACCCGAAGGACTCGGGATCGTAGAGGCGGCATATAAAGCTGGTGAAGTTTATGGAGAACGGATCCGTTGTCATCACCTGGTGCGGAGGGTTCCGCCGCCTAACCCTGCACTTGGGTGACCCCCCAGTGATCCCGGTCGCTTGAACGACCACCGAACAGGGGGGGAAGCTGCAAGTGCCCCTAATGAACACCGACGGTTCGAGGCTGATCGGCACGGGAGCGGCCGCGAAGGCCGGGCCGGGAGCGATGCCCAGCGCCAGCCACGCCAGGCCGGCCAGGAGAGCGATGCCCGCCCTGTTCACCTCCGGGCCAGCGCCCGGCCGTCCGGGTACACGCGATAAGCGCGCGGGCGCGCAGCGACGCCCGCTTTCTGAGCCGCGACCGCCTGCCTGTGCGTGCCCGCACCTGTCTGCGTGCGTGCCGCTCGCACAGGCAGACGCAGACAGGTGAGGAAGCGGATGATTTCGCGATTCTCGCAAGCGCGCGCCGCGACGCCCGCTTTCCGAGCCGCGACCGTGAGGAAGCGGATGATCTGCCCAGCAAGCGCACCGCAGCCAAGTGCATCGCAGAAGAGCGAGCGCCTCGGCCACTCCATCCCGGCGGCATCGCCGGGATGAGCGCGGCGCGTGTAAAACGCCGGTGGTCGGTATCGCAACGTTATTTCTCATGGGTGTCCCTCCTCCGCTTCGCTTCCTTCCGGAGAAATTTTGCCATCATGTCGCCAGAGTCGAAGGCGGTCTTGGATCCCGACCGACCTTTCCCATTGGACTGTTTTTTGCCCGATTTTTTCGGCCCATTTGGGATTATATGGCGGCCGAGTCTTCGATTCCACGCTTTTCCCAAGATTGGACGAAGCGGCGTCGGATGGGGAGATACTGCCTCGCGCGGTTTTGGTAACTTTCCAGCTCATGTTCGTAGAGCAATCCCTGGTGGGCGAAGGGGTGATTGATGCTCGTCGCGGTCCGCCCGGGTTGGCGAGATAGGCCCTTGGGGATGCCTGAGTCGTCGTGGAAGAGAGTCAAATCGGAATCGTCCACGTCGATGTTGAAGTCGAGACCGGCCGGGTGGCCCACCCATCGCGCAGCGATGGTTGGGGGAGCGATGATCGATTGCCCAAGGCGCGCGGCAAAGCCGACTGGTCCCCCAAATGGGCCGAAGTCCGGCTCGAAACCGGCGCCGGCCAATCCCTCCCCGCCGACCACGACCTCGCCCCCCGCCGCGGCGCGGGTCTGGCGGTCGAGTGATTGCGGGCAGCTTCAGAGGTGTAGATCCGGGTCCATGGCCTCGTGCAGCACCCGGCGAATGCGCAATTCGGTGTCGTTGAACGTGTAGAAGATCACGTGGTGCTCGATCCGCTTGGACCAATAGCCCGGTCGCAGCGTGTCCCGCTGCTTGCCGTCCTCCGGGTCGCCGGCGAGTTTGTTGATGCCGTTTTGGAGGGCCGCCAGGTAGCGATCGGCTTGTGCTTCGCTCCACTGCTCGAATGTGTAAACCCAGATGCCTATCAGGTCGGTCTCGCCGGAATGATCCGTGACGAGTCTTCTAGCCATGTTCCGCCGCTAACCCCACCCCCTTTCGGGCGTCACGCCTGATTCCTTCGAAGTCGAGAGGGCCGGCGTCGCCGCTGGCTTCACCTTCAATCAGGGCTTGGCGGAGTGCCTCGACCTTCTGCTCGTGTTCTTCCAGTAGGCGGAGAGAGGCACGCACGACCTCGCTTGCATTGCTGTAACGCCCGGTCCGGATCTGATCACTGATAAAGCTCTCGAAGCGTTCGCCGAGGGCAAAACTGGTGTTCTTGGCCATGGGTACTCCTTCCTGTTTCTATACCAGATAGTACCAAAGTTTGGTACTTATGTCAAGGCCGCATGGATGAGCATCTTCGCGATTGCGGCTGTATCGATGGCGCGCCCGGGTGCTCGGAAGAGTCTGCGGAGTCGCCGGCCAATGTGGCTCCGCCTGGCCCACGAGCGGCTCGACCTGGCCGTGCTCGGCGCTTACGCCGCCGGACGGGTGGCCAACCCATCGCGCAGCGATGGTTGGGGGGGGCGGATGATCGATTGCCCAAGGCGCGCGGCAAAGCCGACTGGTCCCCCAAATGGGCCGAAGTCCGGCTCGAAACCGGCGCCGGCCAACCCTGACCTGCTGCCGAAAACTTGATCCACGTTGGTATGAGAGTCTGACCGCCCCTGGACGGGGCAGGGAGGATTCGCGATGGCCTCGCTATCGCTTACGTAATGTGACCGAGTTCGTCGGAGAGGACGTCCGTCTCGTAGTTGAATTTGAGCGGTTTCGGATTTCGCGCGTACTCGCACCGTTATTGTGGCATCGTGTCGAGTCATCGCGCGTCAAGCTGAACGCCGCGTTGCACGTGTATCAGGCAATTACGTCCAGGAGACGTTGCGCGGTCGCGTCGATGCGCTCCGCGGTTTCGTATGTGCCGTTTTCGATTTGCGCGCGAATCGCGCGCGTGTAAGCGAGTCGCAGGCTCGATTCCTCAACGGACCGGGCCATTGCCCGGCCGAGCTCGGAAATCTCCGCCACGTCCCCGCGTATCTCGTGAATGGACGCGCGCGCCGATGTCGATGCGGCCGGCTTGCCGCTCAACGGCGGCAATTGATAGATGCTGTCAATGTTGGCAATCGCGCTCATATCATCCATCCTTGGGGCGCCTCTCGCGCTTCACTCACGTCTCACTCACGGCTCACAGGCCCGACGCATGGCCCCGCTTGCAACGACAACAGCCTTGGCGGCCGCGCGCCCGTTACCAGCCCTACTCTCGCCGGGGGATTCGTCCCTGAATCGCCAGATAAGAATCTTGGGCTGCAACGCACCGAGACGGGCCCTTGCCAGTTGGCCCGCCTAGCCGGGCAGCATTAACAGTATCGTCAGGACGTTTTCGGAATCTTGAAGGAAAAGGAACGCTTACGCCCTAATTTAGACGTGTCCATACAACATTTGGAACCAGCGCGGCCGCGTACAACGACATATGACACATACGGCTATTGTTTCAACACACTTGAAATTGCGAGTTTTGGAGGCCCGTTCCCTCACCCTGGTACCACTTGCGACGTGAGTCATAGCCGAGCCGAGCAGCCCGGAGGTGCGAGGCGAGGCTCGGCAAACCGGTGTCCGGCGCCCGAACAATAAGCTGCAACTCGGGGCTAGCGCTTTGGCGCAGGTCAACTGCGAGGGACGGGCATTCGCCCACACCGTCACTCCGGCGAAAGCCGGAGTCCAGTGTAGCGCGTGTGAGGCTGGATGCCGGCCTGCTCCGCAATGACGTAGGACCACACTGGAGCGACGCGCCCGGACTGCCCGTCCCATCCATAGACGTGCGACTGATCACTAGCCTTTTGCCACGGTTACGCGCCGCCCGGAGAGGCGCCGGCGTTTCGTGAGCCACATGGCGGCGCAGGTGCGGCTGATCCAGTACGCGGCCAGCAGCGTTCCACGGATCGTTCCGCTGATCTTGCTGTGACCGTTACGCTTTCTGTAAGGGACGGGCATCTCGAAGATACGCAGGCCCATCTCCACCGCCCGAATCTGCATCTCGATCGTCCAGCCGAACGCCCGGTCGCGCATTCCCATGGCTTCCAGGGCGTCGCGGCGGATAGCCCGAAACGGCCCCAGGTCGGTATAGACATGGCCCCAGCCGATTCGGATGAGCGCGGGAAATAGACGATTCGCGAATCGCTGCGCAAGAGTCATCGAGCCGCGCTGCCGCAGGCGGGGGCCCCGCGCGCCGATCACGAAGTCGAACTCTCCCATTGCAATCGGTTCCACGAGGCGCGGCAGAAGCGTCGCGTCGTCGCTCAGGTCCGCGTCGAGAAATACGACTATCCGCACCTCCGGGTCGAGATGAAGCAATCCCTCGTAGCACGCGGCACCATAGCCGCGCCGCGGCTGGTACACCCAGTCAGCCCCGTGCGCCTCGACGACGACACGCGTTTCGTCCGTCGAGCCGTTGTCGCAGACGAGGACTTGGCCGAGAGCCATTGAATCCAGCAACGGCAACAGCGCCTGCAAGCTCTGCGCCTCGTTCAGCGCGGGGATAATAACGGCAACTTCTGGCAGTCCGGCGGGCTTCGGTTGAACGATCACAGCCCGTGGATCAGGAAGGGATTGGTGGCGCGCTCCCGTCCAATCGTCGTCTCCGGCCCGTGCCCGGAGAGCACGCGAGTGTCGTCCGGAAGCGTCATAAGCTGCGCGCGGATGTTCTTGATGAGGCGATCGCCGTCACTGTGCGGAAAGTCGACCCGCCCGACGCTCCCCAGAAAAAGTGCATCGCCGACGATGGCTATCCCGAGCTCGCCGCAATACAGCGTGCGGCTGCCGGGAGAATGCCCGGACGTGTCGAGAATCTGCCAGCGCGTGCCGTCCAACTCGTGCACGTCGCCCGCGGCCAGGTCGATCGGATCCCGCACCGAAGTCGCAAAGCCGCGCCCGACGTGTACCGACAGATTCTCGGCCGGGTCCCAAAGCGCCGGCCACTCCTCCTTAGCCAGATAGACCGGAAGCGCACCCAGCTCGGCGCGGACCTCGTCGATCCCCGCGATGTGGTCGGCGTGGGCGTGGGTGAGCATGATCGCTGCGGGTTTCAGCGATTGCGCCCGCACGTGGGCGACGATGCGTTTGGCCTGCGGCGGCAGACCGGGATCAATGATCCAACACGGCCCGGCCTCCCGCAGATAAACGGTCATGCCGTTCTCGGCGTAAACCGCGTCGTTGGTGATATGAACGCAAATGTTGTTTTCGGTCATCGATCTTGGTTCGCGCCGCGCGGACTACGTAACACCCTGGCGAAGAAATCTGTGGGACGGACTTCCTGGCTGCCGGAAGGGCCAGTCCGTCAAACGGCCCTGATGCGGGCGGAATGACCGGCTGGAAAACCGGTTCCACATGAGTGGGAAGTTTTTCAACAGGCGGCCAAGTTTCGGACTTCCTCTTGCGACCCTTATACCAGTCCCTGGGGCCGTCGCAATACCGCGCAGCCGCCCGACGCCGGGCGGGCACTCCCCTAACGCTCGCTGAAAAATGATGTTATACGCCACTGTCGGACCCGCTTGAACACGACTTGCCTCGCGGCGTAGAATACGCGGAAGGTCCCGCGGCGGTGCCACCGTAGAATCTGGCCAAGTGCGCCGCGAAGGAGCTCACGGAGAGAAGTCCAATGATAGAAACGCTGGATTCCCTGGCTCAGCATCAACTGGTCATCCTGCGGCGGCTCCGCGAGAGCCCGCTAACGGAGTTCGAGCTTTCCCGCGAAGTCTCGGCCCACTCGGGCTACACGCCCGAGCAATGTGCCGACAACATGCCCGACTGGCTGGCGGAGCTTCGCCGCGAGGGGCTCATCTGGTCCGGTACGCTGAGCAACGCGAACGGCCAGACAATCATGGCCGCTGCGCTGACCAAGCGTGGATTGGAGCTCGTGCGCTAGACAGAGGCTCTCGAAGAATCACTTAGACGCACAACAACCGCATCCATCGAGGCGAGGCTGCATCGTAACTTGGGCCTCGCCTTTTGCATGCGCCGGCGCGCACAATTCCACACACGCCGGGCGCTTGAGCGTTCGGCCCGCAGCTTTTACGATGGCACCTTCAATGAGCGGCGCGCCGACTCCCGCCGCCCAATCGCCCCGCGGGGCGGGCAGCGCGGACATGAACGTCGTCGAGATCGAAAACGTCACCAAGACCTTCGGCAGGCAGGTCGCCGTCAACAACCTGTCACTCAACGTGCCGGAAGGATCGATCTACGGATTCATAGGCCCCAACGGCTCCGGCAAGAGCACTACCCTGCGCATGATCATGCGCATTTATCACCCGGACGCCGGCTCGGGGACGATCCGCGTTATGGGTGAGGAGTCGCACGGGGCGGCAAGCGACCGCATCGGGTATCTCCCGGAGGAGCGCGGCCTCTACAAGCGAATGCGCGTCCGCGAGTTGCTTCATTTCTACGCCGAGCTCAAGGGACGCCGCGACTTCAAGTCGGCCGCACAGGCCTGGCTCGAGCGGCTCGGCGCGGCCGACTGGGCGGAGAAGAAAGTCGAAGCCCTCTCCAAGGGTATGGCCCAGAAGATTCAGTTCATCGCGGCGGTCATCGCCGACCCTGAGTTGGCTATTCTGGACGAGCCCTTTACCGGCCTGGACCCGGTCAACACCGACGTGCTGCGGGACAACGTGCTGGAGCTGCGGCGGAGGGGAACCACCGTGATCCTCTCCACGCATGACATGAGCGTCGCGGAGAAGATGTGCGACTTCATCTTCATGATCTACAAGGGCGACAAGGTCCTCGACGGAACGCTCGATTCCATTCAGCAGACATACGGGCAGGACACGATTCGCGTGAGCGTCGGCGGAGACGGGCGCGGCCTCGCCGGGATAATCGGCGTCGAACGCGTGAAGGACTTCGGCCGGCTGCAAGAGCTGCGCGTCAGCCCCGGCACCGATTCACAGGAAGTGCTGGCCGAGCTGATGCGACGTGGGCGCGTGACGCACTTCGAGGTAACCAAGCCTTCGCTCCACGACATTTTCGTCCGCATCGCCGCCCCGGATGCGGCTGACCCGGCCGACACGCCGGAGGCGGTCAATGCGTAGAGTGATCGTCGTCGCCGTCCGTGAGTACAAGGCCGCGGTCAAGTCCAAAGCCTTCATCATCAGTCTCGTGGCCATGCCCGTGATCATGGGGGGGAGCGTCGCGGTCCAGCTCCTGTTGAAGGACCGGGTCGACACGGAGGACAAGCGCGTCGTCATCCTCGACCGCACCGGACGACTGTACGACGTGCTCGGCGATGCCGCTCAAAAGCGCAACGAGACCGAAATCTTCGAGGGCGAGGCTGCTCACCGGAAGAAAGTCAAGCCGAGGTTTCTCGTCGAGCCGGCCGTAGAAGCACCCGAGGACGACGCCGAGGCCAAGCTGCAACTTTCCGAAAAGGTGCGTGAAGGGGACATCACGGCGTTCGTGTTCATCCCGGCAAGCGCGCTCGAATCGTCGCGCGAAACTGCGGAAGGCGCGATCGCTTATCATTCCAACACGCCTACGTACCGCGATCTTCGGCGCTGGGTCGAACGGGAGGGAAACAATCAGATCCGGCGGCAGCGCTTGGCGGCCGTCGCGCTCGACCCTGAAGTCGTCGAGCGCGCTACGCGGCCCGTTCCCGTCGCTAATCTCGGGCTTGTAGAGCTCGACGAAGAGGGCCGCATAACTCAAGCGGAGGAATCAAGCGAGATCGCCAACATCATGGTGCCTTTGACCGTGATGATGCTCATGTTCATGGTCATCATGATCGGGGCCAGCCCGCTCATGCACAGCGTCCTCGAAGAGAAGATGCAAAGAATCGCCGAGGTGCTTCTCGGCTCGGTCCCGCCGTTCCAACTTATGCTCGGCAAGCTGTTGGGGATGGTCGGCGTGTCACTGACGCTGTTTGTTTTCTATCTGGGCGGGGCGTTCGCCGCGGTTAGCCGAAGCGGCTACGCCGAGATGTTTCCTGCGCACCTGGTCTGGTGGTTCGTTGTTTTTCAAACCCTCGCGGTGTTGATGTTCGGGTCGCTGTTCATCGCGATCGGTGCGGCCGTGAGCGACCTGAAAGAGGGCAACTCCCTGATGACGCCGGTTATGCTCTTCGTGGTCGCACCCATGTTCGTGTGGGTCAACGTCGTGCAACACCCCATGTCCAGCTTTGCGCTTACGCTGTCGCTCGTCCCCCCGGCGACGCCGATGCTCATGGTGATTCGACTGGCCGTTCAGCCTGACCTGCCGATCTGGCAACCGCTCGTCGGCGTCGTGTTCGTCCTGGTGACGACGGTGCTGTGCGTGTTCGCCGCGGGGCGGATCTTCCGCGTGGGAATCCTCATGCAGGGCAAAGGCGCTAACGTCACCGAAATGCTCCGCTGGGTCATCCGGGGCTGAAACGGCCGCCGAAATACAATCCTGGTGCACCACCCGGCGCGGCGTGGCCGGGTACACGACCTGGGATCGGAACCTTAGGCCCGGATGGAAACGCGCCTCCGTAGTAGCCTGAAATCTCCTTGCGCGCGTTTTCACATGGCGCCCCCGTCCGGCTTGAATAAATCTCGAAACAAGCAGACAATCGCACACGAATGAGCGAAGCCGCAAACCACGACTCCCGCGGTACACGATTTCTCTCGCGAAACGACGAAATGCACCTTCAGCAGACCAAGGTTAAGAGCCGGGCAGGCATAGAACCGATCCTCAACGCAATACCGGCAGCACGGCAGGGAGACGCGCGCCACTATGGCGTACATCCCTATTTCACGCGTCGTCCTGGCAACGTCGTCCGGGCTTACATTGAGCGCTACAGCCGCGAAGGCGACGTGGTTTTGGATCCCTTTGGAGGAACGGGGGTCACGGCAATTGAGGCCATGCTGCTCGGGCGGCGCGCCGTTCACAATGATCTGAATCCGTTCGCCAATTTCATCGCACGGACCATAGCGGACACAACGTTGCCCTCGACGTTTCCGTTGCGCGAGGCATTTGAACGCGTGGAGGAAGCGTGCCGGGGACCGCTACGGGAAATCGAGGCGGATGAAGCTGCCGCCAAGAAATGCCTTGAAGGAACACCGCTGCCGGAGAACATCAGGCTGCCCCGCGATTCCGACGCCGAGCACTTTTTCGACCTTTTCACGCCGCAGCAACTCGCGGGGTTGGCGCTGCTCAAGCAGGCCATAGACCGCGAGCCGGACGGGTCGGTGCGCGACGCGCTTCTTCTGGCGTGGTCGGCGTCCATCGCGAAGCTCAACAAAACGTTTCTATCGGCCAAGGGGCGTGCGGCAAGCCGCGGCGGCTCGAGCATCTTCAGCATCTATCGATACAAACTCGCGTCGCAGTGGGTCGAGTTGCCGATTTGGGAAACGTTCCAAGGCCGTTTCGCCAACGTGCTCGCGGCGAAGAAGGAGGTCCTGCAATGCCGGCTGTTTCGAGAACGCAGGTCCAACGGTCCACGGACCCTTGACAGCCGCCGTGATTTCCTGGTGCTCTCGCATGACGCGGCGACGATCGACCGGATCCTTGAACCAAACAGCGTTGATTACATATTCACGGATCCGCCGTACGGGGGGTTCATCACGTATTTGGACCTCTCCGTTCTTTGGAATCACTGGTTGGGATTCCCTATCTCCGAGGAAGCACGCGAGCAAGAGACGATCGTCGGCGGGGAACGGAACCACACGGAGCAACACTACAAAGAGAGTCTCGCAAAGAGTATCCGAAGCTCCATACGATTGCTGCGTCCGGACCGCTGGCTTTCCATCGTATTTCAGCACTGGGACTTGAGTTACTTTTCGACGATCCTCGAAACCGCGTGCGAACAGGGCGCGCAACTGAAAGCGGCGATCACTCAGACCGGCGACGTCATCTGGTCCATGCACAAGAAGAAAAACTCCGCCAGCGTGCTCGCCGGGGAGATGATCATCACGTTCTACAAGCCTCGTCTCGCGCGGGCTCCGCAGGCGCCGGGCGGAGACGTTGCCGTTCGTGAACCGTCGGCCGTTCTATCCGAGGTCTTCGATATCTGTCTCGAGAACGGAGTCGATGGTTTTACGAGCGAGGCCTTATTCAACCGGTTAGTGATCGAACTCTGGCACCGCCGCGCGCTCGGCTGCCTTGCGCTAGACCGGCGGGAATTCGTCAGCCATTTGGAGCGGCGCGGGTGGACTTACAATCCGCGCACGCACCTCTGGTCTAGGGTCGACAAGAAAACAGGGAAGTCGGGCGAACCAATGCTGTTCCGCCAATGACACTTTGGGTACGAGTTACTTTCCCATTTGCCCGCCGATTCGCTATTCACGGGTACGTCTCTTAGTCCCTTCACCTTCTCTCATTCCACCTCCAGCACGTGCCGGTTGGCCATCGTGATCCCGCTGAGCATCGCCCCGACTATGCCGAGGTAGCCCTGGTCCGTTCCGCAGATAAAGAGGTTTTCGTACGGTGTGCGCCCGTCGAACGTCTTGCGCGGGGCCCCGTAGACCGCGCCGTTGATGTGCCCGGTGTAGTGGCGGATGGTGCGCGGCGTAAACAGATCACTGAACAATACGCGCTCGCGCAGGCCAGGCGCGAAGCGCTCGGCTACGTCGAGAAAGTTGTCATAACACGCCTTCTTGGCCTCGCGATACGCCGCCTCGGTCAGGCCGAACCAGCGCTGGCAATTCGCGAGCCAGGTCAGGCGAAACATGCCCTCCTCCATGTCCTCGTGGCCTTCGTAGTTGCTCGGGCAGCAGACAATACCGCTGCGCAGGTCGACGAGATCGTCCGGGCAGGCGTAAGCGAAGCGGTCCGCATCGCTAAAAAAGACGATGGTCGCGTCGTGGCCCAGGCGCTGCGGTATCTCGTCCGTAACCGCGATCACCTCGACAAAGGAGATTCGGCCGGGCTCGACCCCCGCGCCCGCCGGCGGGTTTGAACACAGCTTCATGGTCTCGGCGTAACCGGCCGACGAAAGGACAACCCCGGCGGTGATGCTCTCCCCCGATTCTAGCTGGACTTCGGTCACGCGGTTTGCAGAGAGTTTCAGCCGCTCGACGCCGCTGCGCATCATGAGTTTCCCGCCGTTGGCCCGAAACCGTTTGACGAGTACCTTGATGATCCGCCGCACGCCCTCGCGCGGCCGGGCGAGCCCTTCGAGGAAGATGCTCTTGAATATGGTCACGAATTGGCCGAGCTCCATGTCGTTCTCGTCGGCGCAGCCGTAGAACATCACCGGGCACAGGAGCATCTCAACCAGCACGGGATCGCCGACCACGTCGCGCAGGAACGGCCGGGCAGAGTCGCGCGGGCGGTTCGCCAGCGAATCATCGTACCGCTCGATTATGGAGACGAGCTTGCGGAACTTGTCGATCTGGCGCGGAAACTCCCGCGCCACCTCTTCGTACAGCAGATCAACGTCGTTGCTGAAGCGCAGGCACCTTTGCGGGAATCTCACCTCCGAGAAGCGCTGCGCACGAAGGCCAAAGTCTTCACGCGACAGCCGAAGCTGCCGCAGAAGCCTGTTGAGCGGGGCGTTTCGCCGCTGGGGTGGGGCGAAATTCGTCACGGCGTGAAGGCCGACGTCGAACTTGCGGCCGTCGATCGTGTAATAGGAGTTGAGACCGCCGAAAGCGTAGTGCTTTTCTACGATGCACACGCGCTTGTCGAAGTAGGCGAGCCTGATCCCCGCGGCCAGCCCCGACATCCCCGCCCCGATGATGACGACGTCGTATTCCATCCCCGCTAGTATAACTGCGGATGGCTTTTCAGTATCGCGCGCGGGTGGCCCATCGGTGCGTGCCCCAAGCTTCGATGACAGCGCGGCGGGCGACAGTTGCAGGTCGGCGTACGTATTCCGGTTCGACGGGACAACCTGGGCCGAGGAGCAGAAGCTGACCGCGTTTGACGCGGGGGCACATGACCAATTCGGGTTATCCGTCTCCGTAAGCGGGGAGATCGACGCGCTTTCTTGAGAGACGATGATACCATCAAATTGACAGGCGGCTTTTGCGAAAGAGAGGGCCGGATTTCGTTAACGGCCACGCCGTACGGCGGCCGTGCCGCCTGCCCTTGACGTTTCGCGCGGGCGCGTGGCAAACTTACGACGTGTGCATGGCGATGGAAGCCGGTCGCACCTCGCTCTGCGACGCAGGAAATGTCAAAGGCGTGGTCGCGTTAAGGCGTTGCCCGCAAAGGGTTACGGCAATTTCGCCGCGGCGAGACGCGCTCTCGGTTCGTAGCCGTGACGTTCGGGGTCCGATCGTAACCCGGCAGGTTGCGCTCGAACCCCGAATGAAGGCGTCTTGAACTCTCGCGCTCTCACGTTAACATCTCCCGTTAGTTAACGGGCAAAAAGCGTTCGGCACCCCGAATGGCGGCAATTCGACCCTGTCCGGATCCGAGCGGTCCAGCATCTGTTGGGGGTGCGAAGACGTCAAGACGACGATGATCTACACTCACGTACTCAACCACGGACCCACAGGGGTGCGCAGCCCGATGGACAGCTTGTAAACGAGGACGCTATGCGGATCCGCCTAAACTGCCAAGTGAAGAAACGAAAGATGCTGCAAGCCTATTGCCTGAGAATGCTTGTGTGCATTCTGCCCCTGCACTCGCAGGCATGTTATGAGAGCTCCCGAGGCGTTCTCGGGATGTTAGACGGATCAGCCTAATTATTGTTAGGCCCCGAAGGAGAGACGAAATGGATCCCACCATCAACCAAGTTCTCACCAGCCCGGTGACAGTGGTGGTCGCAATACTTGCGGCCGCTGGCGGTGGAATTCTCGGTGCACTTGTCGGCTTAAGGCAGTTGCGCCATTCCATCTCAGCGCAGGCCGAAGCGCTTCAAGCCCAGAATCGTGCCACTCAGCTTGAGGCATTTACCAACTTCAACATAAAGTTCCTTGATATCGCTGAGAAGTTTGAGGAACATATCAACGATGAACACGTCGGCGAAAAAGAGCTATCGCCATCCGAGAAGCGGGCAATAGACCGGTATTTCTATTTGGCAAGCATGGAGTTCACTCTGTACAAAGAGAAACTCATTGATGAGAACTTGTGGGATCAGTGGCTACGCGGAATAAGGTCAGCAGCCAAGCGCAAGGCCTTCGTTGAACGTTGGCACAGCACCGCCACGCGGTTCACTCTGAATGAAGACTTTCGTCAATTCTTTGAGAGCAGCATTGAAACCCGGCGCGAGGCCTAACCCTTCCATCGAACGGACACACAACGGCGGGGCACAATGTCTCGCTCTGTCAAGGGTGGTGCCGCCGTTGTGTGCCGCTCATGGCAAACGTTAGGCGGAGACCATGAGTCCACGCTGAACATGCTCAAGATGCCAGTTAGCAAGACACAAATCGACCGGCTTGGGGACCGACTAAAGGGCGGTTCGCACGCCGAGAGCGATCTTCGATTGCTCGACGATTATCGACAGTCGTTTGGCGAGGCGTACAAGGCGGTGGTCCGAACAATTCGTCAGGGCGGTGAGTTCCCGACGGGACGGCTCGCCAAGTCCACGGCCTCGATAGCGGAGAAACTCCTTCGCGAAAGCATCCGACTGAGCCAAATGCAGGATATCGCCGGCTGCAGGGTAGTCGTAACAGATGTTGTGAAACAAGGGCAATTCGTTGCGTCTTTGAGAACCGTATTTCCTGGAGCGTCCGTAATAGACCGCCGCGACAATCCCAGCTACGGCTACCGAGCGGTCCACATCATCGCCGAGATATCCGGGAAGCCGGTCGAGATCCAGGTTCGGACCGTGTTGCAACACCTGTGGGCGGAGGTTTCGGAAAAAGCGTCCGACGTCCTCGATCCAACGATCAAATATGGTGGCGGCTCCGAGTGGTGGCGAAACTTCCTCACAAAAAGTTCCGAATCAGTGGCGACTTACGAGGAGTTCGAGAAAAGACATTCCATAGCGGTGGCCGCCAAGGAAGTAGCGGATGCGGCTCACGAGAAGTTTGAGAGAGCCCTCGCGGAACTGCTTGACCGCGACCCACCTGACCACGAGTTACAAGAACTACGAGGAGAGCTGGAAGCGTCGACGCGCGAGATGGAACGGCGCGAACAGGAGCATCAAGAACTGCGAAGAGAACTGGAACGCGCGCGGAATAGTACCGCCGACCTTTTGAGTGGGGCGATCTCTTGGCTGGACGAGAGAGCAAAGGAGCAGAAGCAATGATTTTCCTGATCGAGTACAACCGCAGTGAAGGCCGTATCGTCAGCATTCGCGACTTCGACGACTCGCAACGGCGGGAGGCCGAGAACTCGCGGCTTGAGATCGAGTTGGATCTCAACCGCAAAGGGGTTGAAAACGAGGTCGTCCTGCTTGAGGCGGAGAGCCGAAATGCATTAGACCGGACGCACGGGCGCTACTTCAAAGACCTCCGCAAAATTCTGGAGGACAACCAAAAGGGGTCGGGAGTCAATGCCTGATACTACTCGGGGCATGAAATACTGAACACATCCCAATGGGGGTGCCCCACCGTTTCCAAGGGTGGGGGACTGATTTGTGTTCAACCATTCATGCTCCCCGTAGTAACAATCATCGCCTAGCAACGGGATGCAACGGACGGCGCTTCGGGCCGCAGCTGATGTCGGACGTTCGACGAACCGGACCGTTACGTTGACTTTTTCCCAACGCTCCAGCCTATTACAAGCCCAGAGGAGACACTTCGAGCTCCCCGGCAGTAGGTAGTGAAGGAGGACGCTGTTAACGCGCAGCGTCGCTGATTCATCACCGCCGGACAACTCACCGGCCGCCGGTCGTCGAGGCCGGCGGCCTGCGCGGCGGTGCGTGTCAGCGGATACAAGGCGGCAGAGGCAACCGTGGACTACGGCGAGAACCTCGACTAGAATTCCCGCAACGGACGAGGAGTCGGATAATGCACACGGTCAAGTTCGTCTACTGGCAGGAAGAAAAGGCCTGGATCGGATACTTGGCGGACTACCCCGATTACTGGACCCAGGGGCAGACGCTCGATGACCTAAAAGAACACCTGAAGGACCTCTACCGCGACATGACCTCGGGACAGGTCGTTGGCGTCCGCAAGGTCGACGAGCTGGTCGTATCTTGAAGCGAATCAACCTGATCGGGACGATTGAGGGATTCGGATGTCTGCGCGTCCGCCACGGTGCCAAGCACGATTGGTATCGCAATCCCCATACCGGCGTGGTTCAGCCGGTTCCGCGTCACCGGGAGATTAAGGAAGGGCTGGCCCGGCACATCATCAAGATGCTCACGGACTCGGATGCCCCAGCCAGGTAAGCTGGAGACGCCCCCCCATTCTGGCGTTTCGGTCCCGAAGCGGATGGCAATGAGGAATTAAGTAAAAGTCCATTGAACGGTCAGCGAACCGAACGGGATCAAGCCGTAGACAGCGGAGCCCCTGTGCTTTCAAGCGCAGCAGGATGCGAAGCGCCGAAAGTTGTGGGCGAATGCCCTGCCTGCCGACGCCGCGGCGAAGGCCCTTGACGCGCTGCGTCAAGGGGAGCCAGGTCGAGGAGCGCCCATGCACCGCGACGACCCCGCCGACATGTCCATCGATGAACGCCTCGACGATCTGGAGAACCGCTCGCGCATCTCGTTCGCCTCGCTCTTGGCCGAAGTGGAACCGCCGGCGCCGCCCGTAGAGGACCCCTCGGAGCAGGTCGTCATCCGGCTGGGCTTTGCCTTCCTCCGGCTCGTTCCGTGGTTGTTGGCATTTATCGCAGCGATGTTTTGTATCTCGCGCCTAGGACGCTAACGCCCCGGACCGCAGCAGATGAGGGCCCGATTCCACACGCGCGCTACTCGATCGGCGGCAGGCCCGTGTCGCGCCGGAACTCAACAAGAAGCTCGCGCCAGCGCTTCGGATTACGCGGTATTTTCATCTCGTCCGAATCCAGCAATCCCGGATATCGCTCACCGGCCCAGCGTTCAAACTCGCAGAGGCGGTCCGGAGGGCGGGTCGCTATAGTCGAGAGCCTTTGATAGAGCATTCCGGTGATCTTCCGATCGTCGTCGAAGTAGTACGTGATCCGCGCGGGCGTCGGAGTACGTTCCAGCAATCGGTAGTAATCGTTGGTCTCGTACGATACGCAGGAAACCGTACCCTTGCCGGCGCGGAGCTTCTCGCGCGTACTCTTTGAGCGAAACTCGCGGTCCCATTCCTTGTAGGGTCCGCCGCGCGGCGAAAGCTCGGCGCCGGGGCCTTCCTTCTTGTCGAACCATATTCGCGCATCCGTTGCCAAGCAGGTTTTCGCGGCTTCGTAGTCCCCGCGCGCTTTCGCCGCCCGAAACGCATCGAGGTTGCGGACGAGCGGATGCGTGCATCCGGCAAGACAGCCGGCTACGAGTCCCACTACAATCACCATTCGGATTTGGCGCAACGTGTGTATACCGTTCGCCGGCATGGCCGAGTTCCTCGTCCGGCAGGTGGTCAAGCGGAGCGCCGGCCATCCTTGCCGAACCGCAAGATAGGCCGCCGGTTTGCGTGAACAAGGACATTACGGAAACGGCTGCGCAACTGACACCGCTGATACGGGGAGTGAATCGGGGCTTCATCCCGCAGGAGCACGCGGCGGATCAGGGCTCCGTCGCCGCTTCCTCATTTCGGCCCCGTTTTCTTGGACTGTAGGGCGCGCCGCATCTGGTATCCGCGAAGTGCGCTGGCCATTGCGTTGAAGGAAACGGCAAAGGCACCTACCGTGTACCGTTTCACGTCGAATGGGACTTTCCTGACGCTTGAATAAGACACTGCCGGGCTCGCTCGGACCTCGGGGAGCCCGTCCGCAGGCAGGGCCCGCGGCTCACCCCGTCGGCCACCGCCGTGGACGCAGGTGGGAACCCAAGCCGTGATTGGCGCGAAGCCCGAACCGCGGCCTACGCCGAAACGACGGCCTGGAGCTTGGGCGTGAGATATGAAACGCAGCTATCCAGCGACGCGAGCTTGGTGTAGTCCTCTTTGGGGACTTCGATCTTGTAGCGCTTGCGAAGCTCCATCACGATGTCGAGAAAATCCATCGAGTCCATGTCCAACTGGTCGCGGAGGCGAACGTCGCTCTTCAGATTGGACAGGTCGGCGTCCGGTGCCACCACCTTGATGATTCCCAGAATGATGTCCCTAACTTGCTGCTCTGCCATGCCGTCCTCAAAGCCTCAGTTTCGCAGTCAAACGTAAACCCCAACGTCCGCTACGGTGCTCTGGCGTTTCACAAGCGCGCCGCACGCACCACGTCCGCAGGTATCCAGCAGCACAAGATCGCCGCACCGACGCGCGGCAATCGGCTCGTTCTTAGCGGGCGAATCGCTTCACCACAACCGCCGAGTTTATGCCTAGCATTCCGAACGAATTGTTCAGAATGTTGTCCACGCGGTCGACCCGCGCCGGTTCGTTGGCGACCAGGTTCCGCACCCGGCACTTGGGATCAATATCGGTAAGGTTTATAGTAGCATGAACCAGCCCGTCATCAAACGCTCCCAGGTTGCCGGCCAATTCCAGCGCCCCGGCCGCCCCCATCGCGTGGCCGATGAAGCTCTTGGTATTGTTGATGTAGGTGTGGGCGCTGTCGCTGAACACCCGCCGCAGCGCCTCGGCCTCCTGTTCATCGCCGAGTTGTGTCGCGGTCGCGTGGGTGCTAACAATGTCAACGTCGCTCGGGCCGATCCCGGCGTTAGCGAGCGCGGCACTCATGCATTCCGCAAGGCGCCCCGGATCAGGAACAACAGGATCACTCGCGTCGGAGTTCATTGCGTATCCCGTCACTTCACAGACGATCGGCGCGTGGCGTTTCCGGGCATCAGTAAGACGTTCGAGAACGAACAACCCGCCGCCTTCTGAAACGACAATACCGTTTCGCGCCAGGTCGAACGGTCTGCACGCCAATGCGGGCTCATCGTTCCATGCCAGCGCATCCTGACTCGCGAAGCTCGCGAAAATCCCGAACGAGTGAATCGCTTCCGACACACCACCGGCCAACGCCACGTCAACTTCCCCGAGGCGCAGCATCTGCACGCCTTGAATAAGACCCGCGTTGCCGGCAGCACAAGCCGCTCCGATCGTGTAGTGCGGGCCTGTCAGGCGGAGATTGACCGTTACTTCGCCTGCCGGGTTGTTCGCAACCGTGCGCGGATTATGGTGGTGCGACCAATACTTGGTGTCATAGTCGTACTGGCGAATAACGTCGATTTCGTTCTCGGTTTCGACCGTGCCGTGCTCGGTGATACCGATATAGGTTCCGACTCGAGCCCGATTAACGCCGTCAGGATGGAGTTCCGCGCGGCGCAAAGCCTCATTAGCACAATAGATTGCGATCGAACCTGCCCGTGTTCCGCGCCGCCGCTCCTTGCGACCTTGGTACTTGAATTCGTCGAATCGACACACGCCGGCCAGCACGCGACCTATAAACCGTGTCTCGATGACGCTCACGCCGGAAACGCCTGCGAGCAGATTCCCCCGCAGCGCCTCCAAAGCGTCGCCGAGCGGGGACGTAAGCCCCACTCCTGTTATCACGATTCGTTCTGCTTCCGACATTCGTTCCGCGCCTGCCCAGACCGCGCCTATCTCCCCGCCTCACATCGACCGCGTCCAGAGGCAGGGAATTCTAGCAGGGTGCGGGGAAATTGGAACTAACGGGTCCGGGCACTGCCGAATCGCGCTGGTCTACACCGCGCTTTCCATGGAATGCGATGCCGGCCCGACCGCGACACTTGAGTCTGACGAGCGCATAGCCGCCAACATTCGCCGGACGCCTTCCTCCGTCGACACGCTCGGAACATATCCCAGGTCACGCCTCGCTGCACCTATGTCGAAGTAGTGGCTCTTCGCAAGCTGAAGGGCAAGAAACCGGGTCATGCGCGGTTCCATGTTAGCGGGGAGGAGCTTGTGTATCACTTCCAGAAAGGCGCCAATTCTCTTGGCAGCGCCGAACGATATCGAGCGCCTAACTTGCGGGACTCCCAGCGCAGCTAGAATCGTGTTGAGCCACGGCCAGAGCTCGACGGGTTCACCCTGGCTTATGAAGTACGCCCGGCCGGCGCAGCATCCGCCTGGCGAAAGTGCATCCGCGGCGAGAAGATGGGCTACAGCAGCGTTGTCAATATAGGTAATATCGACCAGGTTTTTGCCGTCTCCGACTTGTATCAACTTGCCGCGCCGAGCTCGCTCGACGATGCGTGGAATGAGGTGTGGGTCGCCGGGGCCCCACACCAGGTGCGGCCGGAGCGCGACCGTCGGCAGATCGGCCGAGTTGGCCGCGAGGACCATTTGCTCTGCAAGAACCTTGGTATGTGGATAATGCGCGAAGTAGCGTTTCGGATAGGGGTGAGTCTCATCTACGCCTTTCAGATCGTGTGCTCCGAAAACGACGCTTGGAGAGCTGGTAAACACGAGCTTCTCGACGCCGCGCGCCCGGCACGCGGCCACAACGCTCGCGGTGCCGGAAACGTTGATCTCCCAGAACTCGCGCTTCTTGCCCCATATCCCTGCGAGTGCACCGACGTGAAAAACGGTTTCGACGCCTTTGCAGGCCGCGTGAACGGCATTCGCGTCGCGCAAATCCGCCTGGAGCGTAGGGATGCCGGCGCGATCGTGTTGCGGGTAGTCCCGTCGGCCGAGGACGAGCACGTCGTCACCGCGTTCGTGAAGCATCCGGGCGATGGCGCTGCCAATGAAGCCGCCGCCGCCGGTGACGAGCGCCTTCATCTTGCGCGGCTTTCCGCCCACTTGGCGAGTGCTTCGCGGTTGATCTTCGCGTTGTGACGAGAATCTACGGGGAGCGAACCGTGAAACAGGATAGTCTTGATGTCCTTAGTGACCGCGTGCGTACGTCCGAGTTCCCGCAATTGGTTAAGGAACGCTTTTCTGCGCCGGCCGATCGTGTTCCAGCGTGATACTGGTTCGACGATGAGGACCGGCGATCTTGCCTGCGGCGGGCCGATGCCGACTAACGCGGATCGACGAACGTGCGGGTGCTGGTTGAACACCGCCTCGCAACACACGCTGTAGAGCGCCGCCTTCCCGGTTGCGACGACGTGAGCCTTTCGACCGCAATACCAGATGCGCCCGTCGGCGTCGCGATAGCCCACGTCGCCCATGCGGTGCCAGATTCGCCCGTTTTCACTTATCTTGGCCGCCTTCGTGGCGCCCGGCAGGCCGAAGTACTCCTTGGTCACGACCGGGCCGGCGACGACTATTTCGCCGAACACACCGTCTTGCACCGGAAGGTCATCCGACCAATCTTGGATCGCGTCGTCGGTTATGCGAATAAACCGAACGTTCATCTCCGCGAGCGGTCTTCCGACGCAGATTCCGTGGCCGCGCCGGCTCTTGTCCGCGCAGTCGTCCAGCAACTCGCCGCCGCTTATCGACGACACGGGTAACGCTTCGGTAGCGCCGTAGGGCGTATGGACGTCTGCCGTTGGGTTGAGCGCTTCACGCAGCATCTCCACTATTTCGGGTGAGACGGGCGCGCCGGCGATTAGCACGCGACGGAGCGTGGGCAGTTGAGTCCGGCGCCGCAGACAATACTCACCGACGCGCCGCCATAGCGCGGGCGAGCCGAAGGTGTTGGTGACACGATGAATCGTGATCGCATCGACTATATTCGCGGGATTGGCGCGGGCGGGCCTCGTGGCATCCATGTCGGGTATCACGCAGGTCATTCCCAGCGCCGGCCCGAACAGGCCGAACAACGGAAAAGTCGGCAGGTCGATCTCGCCCGGTTCGATTGAATATCGCGCTTGAATCGCATTCACTTGGGCTGCGAACATGCCATGCTCATAAACGACGCCCTTGGGCGGACCGGTGGCACCGGACGTAAAGAGGATTGCCGCAACGTCATTGCGCTTGGTTTCCGCGGTCTCGAAGTGCGCGGTCGAGCGCTCGCGCAAGCGGGCGAGCGTGAGCCCTCCGAACGGCGAGCGCCGCGCCGTCGTCACGGCGCACTTGATTGATCCGAATGCCGCGCGACGCAGCCTTCTCAGGACGTGAGCGCGGGGGATTCCAATGAGCGCCTGCGGCGCGACCTGGCGTATGCACGCCAGCATTCGCGCAAGCCCCATTCCGGGGTCGATCATCACGGGTACGGCACCCATCTTGAAGAGCGCGAAGACTACTTCGAGAAACTCGAACCCCGGGCGGAGCATAACCAGAACGCGCGTGCCGTGCTGTATGCCTGCATCGGTGAGCCCGGCCGCACAGCGATTGGAACGATCCTCCAATTGCGCGAACGTGATGGAAGGCGGCCGTTTACGTCCGCCGCCACGCAGCGTCCGCGACAGAATGACGGCCGTGCGGCCGGGAGCGGTATCCGCCATGCGCGTCAGATGCGACGCGATGTTAAACGTCGTGTCGGCTTGCACGTGCTTTGGCGGTGCGTCGACTTGAAATGTGCCCTGATTCAACTTCACGACTCCGGAGATCCACGTTATTCCCCACGCCCGGCGCGCGCGTTTGGAATATACTCAGCGGCGAGTTGGATGTCGACGCGGATCCGAAAACGCGGCCGCCGGTCGGGTTGATCGATCCGCTTGCGGGCCTATTATCGTAGCGAATCATGGAAGGCGAAGTGGGCAGAATCTCGACGCGCCGGTGCAGCGGTTCCGTTTTCATGGTCGTGGCGGCCGGCATTGCGGCGGTCATCGTCGCGCCGGTGGCTGTCGCGCGGGCGGACGAACACGCGGCCCTGCGGCGCGAAGTACGGTCGGCGCTGGCCGCGATGCCGGATGCGAACACGACCGCGGCCGTGAGCGTGGTTGATCTCGCGGCGGGCTCCGAAACCCTGGCCGTAAACGCCGACACGCCGCTCGTTCCCGCGAGCAGCATGAAGATATTGACCATCGCGGCGGCGATCGCGACCCTCGGCACGGACTTCGAGTTTACGACCCGGCTGGCGACGGATGGGGGCGACGTATACTTGATCGGCGACGGCGACCCCGCTCTGGGCGATGAGAAGCTCTGCAGCCAGCGCGGCGAATCGATAACCGGCGTTTTCGAGCGCTGGTCGGCCGTGCTGCAAGACGGCGGCGTGCGCCGCGTGGCCGGCGACATCGTCGTGGACGACTCGATTTTCGGCGACGCGTTGACGCATCCCACGTGGGAGGAGTCGGACCTGGACAACTGGTACGCGGCGCCGGCCGGCGGGCTGAACTTCAACGACAATTGCGTTGACATCACCGTGACACCAGCGTCGACACACGACCGGCCGGTGCTCGTTTCCGTGGTGCCCAAATCGCCGCTCGTTCGGATCATCAACAACTGTGTTTCCGGCGGGAAGGGGCAGCCGGTTCTGCACCACGTGCACGATACTACGGAGTATACGATCCGAGGACGATGCAACAAGAAGTGGCGGTTCGGCCCGGTGTCGTTTCCCGATCCGGCGCTGCTGGCGGGCTCGGCGCTGCGGGCGGTGCTTACGGAAAAGGGAATCCCGGTGGCGGGCACGGTGCGGCGGGGGCGGGTGCGGCGCGCCAACGGCGAACTTCCGGCCGGACTGACGGTCGTGGCGGAGCAGCGCACACCTTTGGCCGACGTGCTACGCCGGGCAGGCAAGGACAGCCAGAACCTCTTCGCGGAATGCCTGATGAAGCGGGCCGGCTACGCGTGGAGTTCACGTCAGTTGGCCTCGGATCCGAAGGGGGGCTGGGAGCAGGGCCGGGAGGCAATACTGGCAACGCTGCGCCGCGCGGGGATCAACACCGACGGGCTGAGCGTGGCGGACGGCTCGGGTCTTAGCCGGGCGAACGCCTGCACGGCCCGGCACCTTACGCAAGTGCTGGCGTGGATGTCGGGCCGGCCGGGGGCGGGGATGTTCTACGAAAGCCTTTCAGTGGCGGGCGTGGACGGGTCACTGCACCGGCGGCTCAAGGACGCCGAGGGCCGCGTCCGTGTCAAGACGGGCACCATGCGCGGCGTCCGCGCGCTGGCCGGCTACGTGGAGCACGACGGCCGGCCGCGATACGCCTTCGCGATCATGTTCAACGGCTACACGGGATCGAGCACGCCTTACAAGGAAATCCAGGACCGCATCTGCCGGGCCATGCTCAGCGCCGACTCCCCGACGGCCGGGAGCCGGTGACCCTGCTCAAGCGGCGGTCACGCGCCGAACATGGCGGTGTGAGCAGGTCGTGCGGCTACGGGGTGGCGAAGGACTCGACGAATATGACATAGTCGTCGAGGTCGATGTCGTCGTCAAGGTCGAAGTCGAGGGTGGCGCAGCCCCGGCCGCACGAAGGCGCGTCGCTGCCCGTGAAGCAGGCTTGAAACCGGGCGAGGTCGAGAAGGTCAACGGTGCCGCTCGCGTCGTGGTCGGCCGTGGCTTCCGCGCAGACGAGCTTCACTATGAAAGCATCCCCGACCACATCCCAATGAACGGTCCGGTCCATTACCGCGCAGCTCGGATCAAAGTCGACCGTGGTTTCAAAGGTGTAGAAACTGCCCGCGACGATCACACCACCTTCTG
>Ga0326597_10002760_pt1 | contig 25987 bp, 27 predicted proteins | sample RVTome_12_FD_203789 | JGI IMG/M metagenome (GOLD analysis project Ga0326597, IMG submission 203789) | Soil microbial communities from uranium-contaminated site in the Upper Colorado River Basin, Wyoming, United States - RVT100D185 | ecosystem: Environmental > Terrestrial > Soil > Contaminated >... | reverse complement strand
CGCAACAGTTTAGTTTGTTGGCGGGGGGAGTCAACGGCTTGTGGGGGCAATTCGAAAAAACTGTCTTTCGCCTGCCACCCCGGCCCCCGCGCTGGCGGAGATCCGGCCGTCGCCCACCCACTTTCGCCGCGGGTCGCGAAACAGCAGATTCTAGGTGAGTCTGAAGGCCAGTCAAGCCATGTGGGCGAATGTTTTTACACCGGCCTGGCCCTCGCCCGTGTCCGGGCTGCTGCGGAGCTGGACCTTCGGTGATTCTAATCCACAATTTGGATGGATAGCCCTGGGGCGACCAGATCGGCCAGTTCCTCGACGTGCTCGTTTCTCATCCGGATGCAGCCGAGCGACTCGGCCTTGCCAATGCTCTCGGGTTCGTTCGTGCCGTGAATACCGAGCCCGCCGTGCGGCCCCTTCGGCTCGAAGCCGATCCAGCGCGTCCCGATGGCGTATTCCGGGTCCCCGTAATGGTAGATTTTCCCGCTGACAGGGTCCTTCCAGGGCGCCTTCTCCAACGGAGCCTTCAGCACGAAGGTCTCGGCCGGCGTGCGGTCGTCCTTGCCGAGGCCGATCGGGTACTCCTTGATGAGGCCGTCCGAGAGATAGACTCGCAGCCGGAAGGTCTGCAGGGAAACCCACAGCTCGACCGGTTCCCTGGGTACGCGTAGCTCTTGATCCGGATAGATCGTGTCCCCCCGAAGCTCGTTCAGCCACCGCAGCAGCCCTGGACTCACGTTGATCGAATGCTGCTCTCGAACCTTGCGCCGGATCCGCGCCAGGGAGTCGCCCGGCACCACCGTGTAGACCACCGACAACTCCGGCTTTCGCAGCGCGAGGCGGGCGAGCCTCTCGGTCTGCGCCAACATCTGCGCGCGCTCGGATCCCGCGACCAGGTCGGCTTCGTAGACGTTCGTCAGGCCGCGCCAGGCGGTAATCCGATCGGCCCCGAAGGCCGCCAGGACGGCGCCCGCCAGCTGCCGCAGCGGCTCTGACGACTCCGGACCCGCCAGTCCCCTGACGCGATCGAGAGCCTCCTGGTCGCTGCCGGCCAGCAGCCGGCTCGTCAAGCGGGCCAGTTCCTGCCTCCGCCCCTGCTCGGCCGCGGACACCGGAGCACCGGCAGGTTCGGACGTCCCCTCGGCGACCTGTTGGAGCTTCACCTGCCTCGCGGCGTCACGATCCGCGGGCACCGCTGACTCCTCCTCGCCGGCGCTCGCCTGCGGCGAGGAGCTGAAGCAGCCGCACCGCCTCAGCCCGAAGAACGCCAGGGCGGCCAGGGCAACGATAATGATCCAATCACGCATGCTTTACCATCCGGTCGTACGTTCCGTCCCGGCTCCCCCCGGCTCCCAGGATATCGAAGACGCCGGCTCCGGGGAAAACGGAAAAGAGCCCGGAGCGGTCGCTCCGGGCTCTTCTGCGAAAGACCTCCGCGAATGCCGCCGGAAGTGGCGTAAGCGAAACCCGTTTGCCAAAGTGGGAACCTCAGGCTGGCTTTCTCACGGTCGGCCCTCAGACCGCATGGTGATTCACCCAACCGATTCGGCTCCCTGCGTAGGGATTATAGGTTCAACTTTTTGCCACTGGCGACGAGCACGGCAGAGGCTGAATCTCGTGCACAGGTTCGATCACTCTACCCGCAAGCAGCTCGAAGGGCAAGCTCTCCCTACGAGTCGCCGCGCAGATTGGCTCCACTCTCCGCCAGCCAGCTCCGGATCGCGTCGACCTGCTGAACGAGATCCTCGTCGCTCAACGTACGGTCCGCGGCCTGGAAGCAGAGCCCCACCGTCAGGCTGCGCTGTCCCGGCTGCATCTCCCGGGCAACGTACTCGTCGAGCAGCTCGATCCCGACCAGGTCGGGCGCCGCTTGATGGAACTGCTCGCAGATCGTGTCGTAGCGCAGGGTGAAGGGACACAGGAAGGAGAGATCCACCCGCACGGAAGGGAATCTCGCCGGCGAGCGGTACGGCTGCGGCCGTTCCTCGGTCTCGACGAGTCTGGTCAGGTCGATCTCGAATGCGGCCGTTTCACCCTGCCAGCCGAAGCGCTCCACGATCTCAGGATGCACCGTGGAGATCAGGCCGATCTGCAGCCCGTTTTGAAACACCGCGGCCGAACGAATCGGATGGGCCCAGGCGATGCCTTCCACTTCGAGCGTGTCGAAGCGCAGCGGGCGGTGGAGTTCCGCCGCCAGCTCTTCCAGCGCACCCTTGAGTCGGCGCAGCACCGAGGCCGGTCCGGTTTTCCTCGAGACCCGCTCGGCCAGCACGGCCGAGAGCATCAGCGGCTCATCCGGCAGGTCGCTGGAGTCCTCCCGCGGCAGGAAGACCCGGCCGCTCTCGTACAGGCGGACCTCTTCCGCGGCCTTCACGTTCCGGTCGACGAACTCCAGCAGGTAAGGAATCAGTGAACGGCGCAACCTCCTGGCATTCTGCTGCAGTGGATTGCGCAACAGCACGTACGGCCCGGGCCCCGCTCCTCCCGCCCGTTCCAGGATCGCATCCTCCACATATGGATAGGAGCTGACCTCGGCGAACTGCAGCCGGCCGCTCAACACGCCTTCACAGCGGCGCCGCGCCTGGTTGACCGGCTGCAGGCGCGCCGGCGCGCAGGCCAGCGAGGGCAAGACCGCCAAAATGGCATCGTAGCCGTGCAGCCGGCCGACCTCCTCGATCAGGTCGTCCTCTGAAACGATGTCCCGGGGACCCCGGAACGCGGGAACCCCGACGAGCAGATCGTCGCCCTCCGGGCTGACGTCGAAGCCGAGCCGGCTCAGTCCGGCCTCCATCTCCCGGGAATCGAGTTGGCAGCCCAGCTTGACCCGGGCCCGGTCGGCGCGCAGGCGCAGCCGGATCGGAGGGTGCTCGAACTCACCGGCCGCGGCGAATTCGCCGGCGATCTTCACCTCGGGCGCCACCTGCCGGAGCACGCTCGCGTAACGCCGCAGGCCGCGCTCCGCCAGCTGCGGATCCAGCGACTTCTCGAAACGCGCGAGCGCGTCGGTCCGCAGGCCCAGCGCGGTCGAGGTGGCCCGCAGCCGGATCGGCTCGAACCAGGCCGATTCCACCGCCACCTGTTCGGTCTGCGCCTGAATGCCCGACCACTCGCCGCCGATGATTCCGGCCAGCGCGATCGCCCGCTCGGAATCCGCGATCACCAGCGCGCCTTTCGGCAGCGAACGCCGTTCGCCGTCCAGGGTGACCAGTTCCTCGCCGGCCGCGGCCTCTCGAATCCGGATCACTCCACCAGCGATCCGCCCGGAATCGAATGGATGATTCGGCTGGCCGATCTCCAGCATCACATAGTTGGAAACGTCCACTCCCAGCGACAGCGGGCGCAGGCCGCAGTACACGAGCCGACGCTGCATCCACCCCGGCGACGGGACGCCCACCGGCCCCTCGGCGAACAGGGCGTAGTACCGGCCGCACAGCTCAGGCGCCTCGATCCGCACGTCGAGCGGACCTGAACCCGGAACCACCTCCCGATCGACCTCGGCCGGCCGGAACTCCAGTCCATAGATCGCGGCCAGCTCGCGCGCGAAGCCCTCGTGGCCCCAGAGATCGGGACGGTGCGTGATCGACTTGTTGTCGATTTCCAGCAGGACGTCTCTGACGCCCCGGACGTCTCGAAACGGCTGGCCCGGAACCAGCCCGTCCTCAAGCACCAGGATCCCCGCGTGGCCGTCGCCCAGCGCGAGTTCCCGCTCCGAGCAGATCATGCCCTGCGAGACCACGCCCCGGATCTTCGACTGCTTGATCTTCAGATCGCCGGGCAGGGTCGCTCCCACCAGGGCCACGGCCACGGTCTGGCCGGCCGCGACGTTCGGCGCGCCGCAGACGATCGAGAGCCGCTCGCCCCCCGCGTCGACCTCGCACACGCTCAACCGGTCGGCGTTCGGATGCCGATCGCGTGACAGCACCCGTCCGACGACCACTCCGTCAGCGGCGTCGCGCCGCTCGACCGACTCGATCAGCGCGGTGCGCATCGTGAGATCCTCGGCGATCCGCTCTGGAGAACGATCGTCCAGGTCGACGAATTCCCTCAACCAGGACAGGGACAGCCACATCGGGACGTGCTCCTCAGAACTGCTCGAAGAACCGGAGACTGCCGGAGTGGAAGTGCCGGATGTCCTCGATGGAGTGGCGCATCATGGTCAAGCGCTCGATGCCCATGCCGAACGCGAACCCCGAGTACTCCTCCGGGTCGGCGCCGCCCGCGCGCAGAACATGAGGGTGCACCAATCCACAGCCGAGGATCTCGATCCAGCCCGTCTGCTTGCAGACCCGACAGCCCGCGCCCCCGCAAAACGCGCACTTGAAGTCGAGTTCGAAACCCGGTTCCACGAATGGAAAATAATGAGGGCGCAGGCGCACGTCCACGTTGCGCCCGAACAGCTCGCCGAGGAACGCCGCCATCACGCCTTTCAGGTGTCCGACCGAGATGCCCCGATCGATCACCAGCCCCTCGACCTGGTGGAAGGTGGCCTCATGGGTCGCGTCGAGTGTCTCGTTGCGATAGACCCGCCCGGGGACGATGGTCCGGATCGGAACTCCGAAGCGCTCCATGGCGCGGACCTGCATCGGCGAAGTGTGGGTTCTGAGGACCCAACGGCTTTCGGGGCCCGTCTCGATCCAGAACGTGTCCTGCATGTCCCGCGCAGGATGGTGGTCCGGAATGTTGAGCGCCTCGAAGTTGTAGTACTCGGTCTCGACCTCGGGACCATCCAGGATCAGAAAGCCCATCGACAGGAAGATGTCCTCGATCTCCCGGCGCATGGCCAGCACGGGATGCTCGTGGCCTCCGCTCACCCGCAGGCCGGGAGTCGTGGGATCGAAGTCGCGCACGCCGCTCAACTGAAGGGCGGCCAGTTCCCGGCGCCGGGCTTCGAGGAGCTGCTCGAGCTCGCGCTTCTCGGCATTGCAGAGCTGGCCGAACGGCCCGCGCAGCTTGGGCGGCAGACTCCCGATCCGGCGCAGGAGCAACGTCAGGGAACCCTTGCGTCCAAGATGGGCGGTCCGCAGCCGCTCCAGTTCCTCCAGGGACTGGACGGCCTCGAGAGCGGAGCGGGCCTCGGCCACGGTCCGCTCCAGGGTCGCCTTCAGGTCATCCGACACGGGCTGGGCTAACCGCCGGCCAGAGCGGTCCGGGCCTGTTCACACACCGCGTCGAATCCGGCCGCGTCATGAATGGCCATCTCGGACAGTTGCTTTCGATCGATCTCGACCTTGGCTTTCAGCAGTCCGTTGATCAGCTGGGCATACCGCAGCCCGCGGCTGCGGGCGGCGGCGTTGATCCGCACGATCCAGAGGCGGCGCATCTGCCGCTTCCTGACTCGCCGGTCGCGATAGGCGTACCGGCCGGCGCGCAACACAGCGACCTTGGCCGTTCTGTAGAGCTTGCTGCGGCCGCCGCGATACCCCTTGGCGGCTTTCATCACGCGCTTGTGTCGGGCGAGTTTGGCGGGGCCGTTCTTGGCACGAACCATGAGAGAGTTCCTCGATTCTTGTCGTGGGCGGCGCGGCTACTTGCCGGGAGCCAGGAGGTACACGTAGGTCTTGGCGGTCTTGCCCACCACCAGCGCCGGCTTGCGCAAGTGGCGCCGGCGCTTGCCGCTCTTGTGCGACATCAGATGGCCGCGGCCCGCCCGCTGGCGTTTGACCTTGCCGTTCTTGGTCAGCTTGAAGCGCTTGGCCAGCGCTTTTCTCGTCTTCGGTTTCACTTTGACCATGAGTCGTCCTCGGGAGTCGTCCTCGGGAATTGTCCTCGAATCTCGCGATCGCGCCGGATGCCCGCGCAGTAGCGCGCGCCGGCTCTACTTGTGTGCCAACAGGACCGTCATCCGACGGCCCTCCATGCGGGGCGGCCGTTCCACCTTGGAGATGTCGGCCAGCGCCTCGACGATTGCATTCATGACTTCACGGCCAACATCCTGATGGGCCATCTCGCGGCCCCTGAACAACATGTTGAACTGCACCTTGTGGCCGGCCTCCAGGAAGGTCCTGGCCCGGTTGACCTTGAAGTCGCGATCATGTTTGTCGATCTTCGGGCGAACCCGAAGCTCCTTGAGCTGGGTGGTGTGCGACTTCTTGCGCTGTTCATGCTCCCGCTTCTTCTGCAGGTACTTGAACTTGCCGTAGTCCATGATCTTGCAGACGGGCGGTTGGGCCTCCGGCGCCACCTCGACGAGATCGAGGCCCGCCTGATCCGCCACGCTGCGCGCTTCCTCGACCCGGACGACGCCTCTTTGCTCGCCCTTGTCGTCGATCAGACGGACTTCCGGAACCCTGATCTGATGATTGATCCGATATTGGTGCTGAGCCGTAATCGATCCTCCTGAAGAACATTCGATCAAGCAAAACGAGGGCGGCCCACTGGGAGGCCACCCCCCGTTAGAATTCGATCCCTCGCGGCAATCTCTTGCTGCCTAAAAGGTTGTAGCGTTGCGATGCGGACTGGAACGGTCCCCCGTTCCAGGTCACGGCCGCCGATTATAAGCGGGCGCATCACCTTGGCAAGGGACGCCTCGCGTACCTTGCGTCCCATCCTCTCGTGAAGTGCGACCGCCTCGAGCTCTCATCGTTCCGGCTCGCGCCTTCGTTCGAGCGAGAGCTCGACCAGGGTCTGATCCGTGACCTCGGTCGGAGCGCCGGTCATCAGGCAGCTCGCCGAGGTGGTCTTGGGAAAGGCGACCAGATCCCGGATGTTCCGTTTCCCGAGCAGCAGGGCCAGCAGCCGCTCGAGGCCCAGCGCGATGCCGGCATGCGGCGGGGCGCCGAACTCGAACGCCTCCAGGAAGAAGCCGAACTTCTCCTGAGCCTCCTCCGCCGCGATGCCGAGACTTTCGAACACGCGCTGCTGGAGCTCGCGGCGGTGGATCCGGACCGAGCCGCTGCCCAGCTCCCACCCGTTCAGGACCAGATCGTAGGCCCGGGCCCGGACCCGTCCGGGATCGGACTCGAGCTGCCCGGGGGCGGCTTCCAGCGGCATGGTGAACGGATGGTGGGACGTGGTGAAGCGGCCCTCCTCCGGATTCCATTCGAACATGGGGAAGTCCGTGATCCAGACGAAGTTCAGGCGCGAGTCGGCCGGAATCAACTCGAGCCGGCGGGCCAGTTCGTTGCGCAGCTCGCCCAGCGAGCGGTGCACCACGGCCGCCTCCGCGGCCACGACCAGCAGCAGGTCGCCCCGGGTGAAGCCACACGTCTGCTCGAGTGCCTGCCTGCGCTCCTCATCGACCCACCGGGCCAGCGGGCCGGCGAGCTGTCCCTTTTCGTCCGCCTTCAGAAACGCCAGCCCTTTCGCCCCGAAATCGGCGACGAACGCGGTCAGGGCGTCGATCTCCTTGCGGGACAAGCGCTCCGCGCCGCCTTCCACCCGCAGGCCCCGGCACAGCCCGCCGGCTTCGAGCGCCCCATCGACGACCCGGAAACCGGCGCCGCCGAGCACGGCCGCCAGGTCGATGATTTCCAGGCCGAAACGAAGATCGGGTTTGTCCAGACCGAAGCGGTCGAGCGCGTCCTGGTAGGCCAGCCGCGGAAACGGCGTCTCGAGCTCCCGCCCGAACGTGTCGCGGATCGCCTCCTGCAGCACGTCCTCGATGATCGCCTGCACGTCCTGCTCGTTGCCGAACGAGAGCTCCAGGTCGAGTTGAGTGAACTCCGGCTGCCGGTCGGCCCGCAGATCTTCATCCCGCAGACAGCGCGCGATCTGGAAGTAGCGGTCGAGCCCGCCGATCATGATCAACTGCTTGAACACCTGGGGCGACTGCGGCAGCGCATAGAACTTGCCCGGATGGACCCGGCTCGGCACCACGTACTCCCTCGAGCCTTCCGGGGTCAGGCGGGTCAGCAGGGGCGTCTCGACCTCCAGATAGTCGCGCGCCGAGAGCGCCCGCCGCAAGGCGAGGAAGAAACGGTGCCTGACCTCCAGGGCCTGGCGCAGGGCCGGCCTGCGCAGGTCGAGATAGCGGTACTTGAAGCGCAGCTCGTCGGAAACCTGGACGTCATCAGACAGCACGAAGGGCGGCGTCTTGGAGGCGTTCAGGATCTGCAGTCCCTGGACCGCCACCTCGACCTCGCCGGTGGGACGCTCCCGGTTGATCGCCTCCTCCGGCCGTCTCTGGACCACGCCGCTCACCGCCAACACGTACTCCGGCCGCACCTCGCGGGCGACCCCCAGGAGTTCCGCGCTGACCTGCTCCGGGTCGATCACGACCTGGGTGATGCCGTAGCGGTCGCGCAGGTCGAGAAACAGCAAACCACCGTGGTCCCGGACCACGTCGACCCAGCCGTTGAGCACCACGCCGGCCTGGTCATGCGACCCCCGGAGTTCTCCGCAGGTCACCGTTCGCTGGGGAAAAGACGTCACGGACTGCCCTCGTTGTCGCGCCCTGGCGCGGTGAACTCACCGGCGGCGAGGGCGTTCGATCCCAACCGGATCAGAGGCCTTGCTTGAGCCGCAGCCGGGCCAACGCCCGGCGCAAAGCGGATTGCGCGCGAGCATAGTCGATCTCATCCGATCCGCGCAGGGACAACCGATTTTCGGCCCGCTTTCGGGCCAGCTCGGCGCGCTCGACATCGATCTCGTCGGGCCGCTCGGCCGAGTCGACCAACACCCGGACCTGGTTGTCGAGAACTTCCAGAAACCCCCCGCCGGCCGCCATGAGCTGCCCGTCGCCGCCCTGGGTGGTGATGCTGAGCAAGCCCGGCACGAGCGGCGTCACCAGCGGAGCGTGATGGGCCAGCACGCCCAACATGCCGTCCACGGCGGTGGCCTGCAGGGCCAAAGCCCGGGCGTCGAACACGATCCCCTCGGGCGTGATGACCTGCAGCTGGAAGGTCTTGTCGTCGCCGCTCTGGCCCTGATCCGCCATGCTCGCTATCTCCGCTGTTTCGACCGCCGCGCGATCACTTGCTCTTGGCCGCCTCGACGGCCTCATCGATGCTGCCGACCAGGTAGAAGGCCTGCTCGGGCAGGTCGTCGTACTCGCCCTCGACCAGCCCCTTGAACGAACGCACGGTGTCCTCGCGCTTGACGTACTTGCCCGAGAGTCCGGTGAACTGCTCGGCCACGTAGAACGGCTGGGAGAGGAAGCGCTGGATCCGCCGGGCCCGGCCCACGACCCGCCGGTCTTCCTCGGAGAGTTCCTCCATGCCCAGGATGGCGATGATGTCGCGAAGGTCGTTGTAGCGCTGCAGGATCTGCTGGACGTCGCGGGCGACCTGGTAATGCTCCTCGCCGACGATGTGCGGATCGAGCATGCGGGAGGTCGAGCGCAACGGGTCGACGGCCGGGTAGATGCCGAGCTCCGCGATCGAGCGTTCCAGACGAATGGTCGAGTCGAGGTGAGCGAAGGTGGCCACCGGAGCCGGGTCGGTGTAGTCGTCCGCGGGCACGTAGATCGCCTGCATCGAGGTGATCGATCCATCGGTGGTCGAGGTGATCCGCTCCTGGAGGTTGCCCATCTCGGAAGCCATCGTCGGTTGATAGCCCACCGCCGAGGGCATGCGTCCGAGCAGCGCGGAAACCTCGGAGCCGGCCTGGACGAAACGGAAGATGTTGTCGATGAACAACAGCACGTCGCGCTTCATTTCGTCCCGGAAGTACTCGCACATGGTCAGCGCGGTCAAGGCCACCCGCAGGCGGGCGCCCGGCGGCTCGTTCATCTGGCCGAACACCAGCACGGTGTTGTTGATGACGCCCGATTCGGTCATTTCGGTATAGAGGTCATTCCCCTCGCGGGTCCGCTCGCCCACCCCGGCGAACGCCGAGTACCCCTTGAGCACCTTGGCCACGTTGTTGATCAGTTCCTGGATCAACACGGTCTTGCCCACGCCGGCGCCGCCGAACAGGCCGACCTTGCCGCCCTTGGCGAACGGACAGAGCAGGTCGATCACCTTGATGCCGGTCTCGAACACCTCCGACACCGCCTCCTGGACGACGTAATTGGGCGACGGCCGGTGAATCGGCATCAGCTTGTCGGCCAGGACTTCGCCCTTGCCGTCGATCGTGTTGCCCAGCAGGCCGAACAGCCGCCCCAGACAGGCCTCGCCCACCGGGACGGAGATCGGCTCGCCGGTATCCTGCACCGCCATCTGCCGGACCAGGCCGTCGGTGGACGACATGGCGATGCAGCGGGCCACGTTGTCGCCGAGATGCTGGGCCACCTCGACCACCAGATCGATCTCGCGCGCCGGGTCCTCGATCTTCAATGCGTTGTAGATGGGCGGCAGCGATTCCGGCGGGAACTGCACGTCCACCACCGGTCCCACGACTTCCAATACCTTGCCTTCGGCCACCGTTCTCACTCCTTTCGGGATCTCGCGCCGGGTCGCTCGGGGCTAGCCCTTGAGCGCCTCGGCGCCTCCGACGATCTCGAGCAGTTCCTTGGTAATTGTTTCCTGTCGGGCGCGGTTGTAGACCCGCGTCAAGTCGACGATCATGTCGTTGGCGGCGTCGGTCGCCGCCTTCATGGCGATCCGCCGCATGGCGAACTCCGAGGCCAGCGCCTCGAGGATCGCGCCGTAGACCTTGACCTCGAGGTACTTCGGCAGCAGCGAATCGAAGATCACCTCGACCGAGGGCTCGAGAATCGGATCCATCGGAACCATCGGAATCGGGCCGTCCGGTTCCCCCAGCAGGGCGGCCGAGGAGATCGGCAGGAGCTGCGCCGCCTCCGGTTTCTGACTGGCCTGGCTCAGGAAGCGGGTCGAAATGAGATGCAGCTCGCCCAGTTCGCCCTGCAGGAAGCGCCGCGATAACTCACGGAGGACGTCCCGGACGCGAACGAACGGGATCTTCTCCATCGGATCCTGATAGGCCACCGCCGGCCTGGGCGGGTTGCTGAGAAAATGCGAGGCGCCGCGGCTGCCGAACACGAACAGGTCGATCTCGCGGCCCGCGCGCTCGGCGGCGAACGCGCGCACCATCCGGAACACGTTGCTGTTGTAGGCGCCGCACAGTCCCTTGTCCGCGGTCACCGCCAGAATGCCGATCCGGCCGGTCCCGGGCGATTTCAGCAGCGGGAACTCCTCCGGATCGACCCGCCCGGCCAGCCGGGCGACCAGCGCCTTCAGGGCCTCGGAGAACGGCCGGGCGTTTTCGGCCCGTTCCTGCAGTCTCTTGAGCTTGGTGGAAGCGACCATCTCCATCGCGCGCGTGATCTGCGCGATGTTCTTGACCCCGCGGATGCGGGTCCTGAGTTCCCGGATGCCCTTGCCCATGTCAGCCCTGCAGCGTCGCGCGGAACGTCCGCTTGAAGTCTTCGATCGCGGCTCGCATGGCCGCCTGATCCTCGTCGCTGAACTGCTTCGAGGAACGGATGCCGGCCAGCAGCTCGGCCTGCTGATCGCGAACGTAGGTCAGGAAGCCGCGCTCGAAGGCGCTCACCTTGTCGGCCGGGATGTCGTCCAGCAGGCCCGACGTGCCGCAGTAGATCACGGCCACCTGCTCCTCGAACGCGAGCGGCGCGTACTGCCCCTGCTTGAGCAGTTCCACCAGCCGCTCGCCCCGCGTCAGCTGCCGCTGCGTGGCCGCGTCCAGATCGGAGCCGAACTGGGCGAAGGCCTGCAGCTCGCGGTACTGAGCCAGATCGAGGCGCAGCGTGCCGGCCACCTTCTTGTTCTTCATCGCCTTGGTCTGGGCCGCTCCGCCCACGCGCGACACCGACAGGCCAACGTTGACCGCCGGCCGCACGCCGGCGTTGAACAGGTCCGGTTCGAGATAGATCTGTCCGTCGGTGATCGAGATCACGTTGGTCGGAATGTAGGCCGACACGTCGCCTTCCTGGGTTTCGACCACCGGCAACGCGGTCATCGACCCGCCGCCCGCCTTGTAGCGCGGGTTCTTCTGCGGCGCGTCGTCGGCCAGCTTGGCGGCTCGCTCCAGGAGGCGCGAGTGCAGGTTGAAGATGTCGCCCGGGAAGGCCTCGCGTCCGGGAGGCCGGCGCAACAGCAGCGAGACCTGCCGCCAGGCCAGGGCGTGCTTGTAGAGGTCGTCGTAGACGATCAGCACGTGCCGCCCGTTGTCGCGGAACTCCTCGCCCATGGCTGCGCCGGAAAACGGCGCCAGGAACTGCATCGAGGCCTGCTCGTTGGCCGACGCGCTGACGATGATCGTGAAATCCATCGCCCCGGCCTTCTCGATCGAATTGGCGACCGCCTTGACCGTCGACTGTTTCTGGCCGATGGCCACGTAGATGCAGAGGACGTCACCGCCCTTCTGGTTGATGATCGTGTCGACCGCGATGGCGGTCTTGCCGGTCTGGCGGTCTCCGATGATCAGCTCGCGCTGTCCCCGGCCGATCGGGATCATCCCGTCGATCGCCTTCAGGCCGGTCTGCAGCGGTTCGCTGACGCCTTGCCGCTCGACCACGTTGGGGGCCGGACCTTCCACTGGACGCATCCGTGAGGTTTCGATCGGGCCCTTGCCGTCCAGCGGCTGGCCCAGGGCATTGACCACCCGGCCGAGCAGCGCCTCCCCCACCGGCACCGAGATCAGCCGGCCGGTGGTCTTGACCTGGTCGCCTTCCTTGACCAGCCGGTCGGATCCGAACAGGATCGCGCCCACGTTGTCCTGTTCCAGGTTGAGGGCCATCCCGAACACCTCGTTCGGAAACTCCAGGATCTCGGAGACCATGCAGTCTTCCAGGCCATGCACCCGGGCCACGCCGTCGCCGACCTGGAGCACGGTGCCGACACCTTCCGCCTTCAATTCGGTGCGGTAGTTCTCCAGCTCGCGCTGGATGATCGACGAGACTTCTGACGGACGCAGCTCCATCAATATCCTCCGAGGTGTTCTCGCTTCGTTCTAGTGGACTCGGGTCGACTGCAAGTGGGCCGTAAGATCGTCCAGGCGCCGCTTGAGGCTTCCGTCGTACATCCGCGATCCGATCAGCAGGCGCAAGCCGCCGAGCAGCTCCGGGTTGGTTTCTTCTTTCAGTTCGATCGATTTGCCCGTCGATTCCTCGAGCCGGGCCTGGACCGAGGTGCGCAGCTCCGGACTCATCCCGGCGACCGTCTGGACGGTCGCGACGAGCACGCCGCGAGCCTCCCGATCGAGCCGCAGGAACTCCTCGGGTGCCTCCACGATCACCTCCGGCCGGCCGTGATCGAGGCAGAGACCCACGAAGTCCACCAGCAACGGCGAGGCGGACGACAGTCCGGCCGCCTCCAGCAGGCGCCGCTTGGAGCTCCGCTCGAGGCGCGGGCTCAGCAGGGCAGCTTCGAGCTCGGGCGTGTCGCAGAGCTGCCCGGCCAGCTGGGTCAGTTCGGCGCAAATCGCGGCGCGCTCGCCCCGGGCCTCGGCCACGGCGAACAAGGCCTTCACGTACCGGGCTGTCTTCAAGCCGACCGTCATTCGATCAACCTCGGTTGTCCTGTCCGTCTCAAGTGGAGGGGGGGGATCGCATCGGAGTTCCTACTTCAGGGCCGAAAGGACATCGTCCGCCAGCCGGCGCTGGTCCTGTTCATTGATTTCGCGGCCGATCACGCGTTCCGCGATGGCTCGCGACAGCCCGATGGCTTCGGCTCGGATTTCGACCAGTGCGCGCTGCTTCTCCAGTCCGATGTCGCGCTTGGCCGCTTCCAATTCGCGTTCGGCCGCCGCCCTGGCCCGCTCGATGATCTCCTGGCCCTGGCGGTCCGCCATGGCCTTGCCGGCCTCGATCCGCTCGGCCACCTGCCGCTCGGCGTCGGCCAGCTTGGTGTTGTAGTCCGCGAGCAGCTGGTCCGCCTGCCGGCGGGCCTGTTCGGCCGCCATGACCGAGTCGGCGATCCGTTTCTCCCGGGCGTCGAGAGCGTTCAGGATCGGGGTCCAGGCGAACTTCAACAGCAACCCGAACAGGATCAGCAGCAGGATGATCGTGAGCAGAAAGGCGCTTGCATCGAAGTTCAGAGGATTCAATCCTCCGTGCTCCGCGGCCAGCACCGGAGCGATCAGCCCCATGGTCCGCCTCCTTCGTGACAGGAATGGCAGGGATGACAGGTTCGAACGGTCACGCGGGATCGATTACTTGACGAACTTGAGCAGGATGCACACGACGATGGCGAGCAGCATCGCGCCCTCGATCATGCCGGCGGTGATCAGCATGTTCGTGCGGATGGCGCCGGCGGCTTCCGGCTGACGCGCGGTGCCCTCGCAGGCGCTCGCGGCCAACAAACCGATTCCGATTCCACCGCCGATCACAGCCAGGCCAGCACCGATTCCCGCACCCAGAGGCATCAGGTCCATTGGTTCCATTTCGAACTCCTTGAAGTCAGTCAACCAGTGGGACGCTTGAAACGCCCCTGCGAATGAACGAGCGAATCCCGCGATCAGTGATCCGGGTGTAACGAGCCCTGCACGAAGATGATCGACAGGAACGTGAAAATGAAGGCCTGCAGGGCGGCGACCAGCAATTCCAGCAAGCCGACCAGCAGGATGATGGGCATCAGCGCGCCGTAGACCCACCACTCGCCGAACAGGTAGACCATGCCGAACAGCGCCAGCAGGGCCATGTGGCCGCCCAGCATGTTGGCGAACAGACGCACGGTCAGCGCGAACGGCTTGACGAAGAAACCCAGCACCTCGACCAGGAACATCAGCGGCCACATCCAGGCCGGCACTCCGCGCGGCACCAGCGAGGTCCACATGCCGATGAAGCCCGAGGACCGGACGCCGCAGGCGACCATGACGATCAAGGTCGTCGAGGCCAGCGCGGCGGTGACCATGATCGACGAGGTAGCCGTGCCGGACAGGGCATGGCCGCCGATTCCGGGCAAGGGAATCAAGCCCAGCAGGTTGGCCATCCAGATGAAGAAGAACTGCGTCAGGAACAGCGGCGCGAACTTGCGTCCGTTCTCGCGGCCCATGATGTTGTAGACCATCTCGTCCCGGACGAACACGACCAGGGATTCGACCAGGTTGGTGAACCGGCCGCGAGGGATGCCGCCGTCGCCGAGCCGCTTGCGGGCGTGGCCGGCCCAGAAGAACAGCAGTACCAACAATCCGGCCAGCGCGATCAGGATGGTGTGGTTGGTGATGTTCCAGTCGAGGCCAAGGAAGTGGAACGAGGCCCAGACTTGCGGATTGATGTGCGCGAACAGGTCGTTGAAGATCTTGCTGGCGGGGACCTCCCCGCCTTGCATGGCTGCGTCGCTGATCATCTGTCCGCTCTCTGTCGCTCTCTACCCGATTGATCCGCTTCTCGGTCCGGTACTTCAGGCCGCCTCAGGCCGCGAACCAACCAGACATCCGTCACCACCTCGAGCGCCACGTACAGCGTCACGAAGCCCGCAAAAAAGCCGGACGGTTCCGGCAGCTCGAAGGCCAGGGCCAGGAGCACGACCAGCGTGCCCCCGGCCACTCTGAAGAGGCTCGCCAGGGCAAACGCCCCGAGAAACCTCACCGTTGCCTGGTTCAGGCTCCGCAGCAGGAACCAGACAGCCACGCCCTGTGTCGCCGCTCCCGCGGCCGCTCCGAACAGACTGAACAGAGCGGCCCAGGGCGAACCAAAAAACCAGCAGCCGGCAGCGCAGCCCAGCGACGTACCCAGAGCGATGAGCGCCGCGGGCGCCACGCCGCGCGGCCCGCCCGATGCTCCGGACCCGTCAACCATCGCCGTCCCGATCGGTCTCCCGATCTTCTGGCCCGGCCTCCGGCGGAGGTGGCCCGGCCTCCGCCGGAGGCGGCCGCTCGGCGGCGGAGATCCCCCGCACCAGCGCGACCATGCCGGCCGCCAGTCCGAGGAAGAACCCCACCAGGGTCAGAAGCGGAAACCATTCCAGCAGGCCCAGGATGCGATCCAGCCAGTAACCAGCAAACGAACCAACCAGACAGGCGACCACCAGGCGAAACCCGAGATCGGCGACCCTCAGGGCTTGGGCCAGCCCGGACTTCGGCAGGTTGGATGCACTCACTGGCGTCTCGTATCTATCGCTATGAGCAGGACTTGGGAGATCCTCGGAGGCCAGGGCCCGCTCGCACCTTCCCAATTTTCTTGCCGACCTGCAATAGCGGACGGGATCATAACAATGCGCCGAACGATCGCAACCGCGACTTCGACGCTTTTGACGGGACAAAGTGTCGCACTGGTTGCCCTCGAGCTTGGCGAGGTAGCGCCGACGTGTTGCCGAAGCGCCACCCGGTGTTTCGGGGAAGGGCGCAAAATGCGCTCCATTCCCCTACTGTGAGGAACAAAAGCGGGGCGTCCGCTTATCAATGGACTCGGATCGGCTGGTCCGTCAGGAGGCGCAATGGTCGAGATCTCGCCCGGCATCGTGGCTCGCGCCCGCGAGCACGACGCCGACGCCTTCCGGGAGATTCTCGAACTGTTCGAGAAGCCGATCTACCAGACGGTCTACCGACTGGTGGGCGGCCGGCACGCGCTAGAAGTCGAGGATATCTGCCAGGACGTCTTCCTGAAAATCTTCAAGGCGCTGGAGAGATTCGATCCGGAGCGAGGAGTGAAATTCTCAACCTGGGTGTACACGTTCGTGAGGAACCACTGTTTCGATGTCCTGAAGAAACGCCGGCTGACGGTCGTGCATCCTGAGGTCCTCCGGGAGGACGGCCAGGTTTCCCGCTTCGAATTCCCCTCGGATGACGCTCATCCGGCCGACGAGGCCCTGTCGACCGAGCTGGGCCAGCAGATCGCCAAGGCGGTGTCGAGCCTGCCGGACGACCAGAGGTTGGTCTTCATCCTGCGGGAGTACCAGGGTCTGGATTACCGGGAGATCTCCAACATTGCCGGCTGTTCGGAGGGCACGGTGAAGTCGCGCCTGTACCGGGCCAAGGAGGCTCTGCGAAATGGCCTCAAGCAATATGTCCTGCGTTGAAGCGCTGCAGATGCGGAAAGCGACGAGATGAACCAGAGCCAAGACGCCTGCGCCCGCTTCGGGTCCCTGCTGGCTGAGTATCTGCAGGGTGACCTGCCGTCCAGCGAGCTGACCTGGATGGCGGACCATCGCGATCGGTGTGCCCGATGCATGGACGCGCTGCAGGCGGCCGCCGAGACCGAGGCCCTGCTGGTTTCCTGGGTGGTGCCGGGCCCTCCCGGGCGGCTTCGGGAGCGCGTCCTGCGGCAGATTCTGAGCGATCGGGTTCCCGAGCGGGTCGACTGCTCCGACCTGCGCGCCGAACTTTCCGCCTGGTGCCTGGGCGACCTGCCTCCGCGGCGAGCGGACGCGCTGTCGAAGCATTCCGAACGCTGCGCGCGGTGCGCCCGCCAGGTCCAGATCGCCGAGCGCGTCGATCGGTGGCTGGCGTCCTGGGCGGCCCCCGAACCGCAGGCCGGATTCAGGGAGCGAATCCTCGCCGCGCTGGATCGGACGCGGGCGGCGGACACGAGCGCGGTCCACAGGCGGATGTTCACGCGGCCACTTGCCGCCTTTGCCGCGGCGGCCCTGGTGGTGCTCGTGGCCTACCTGGGCCTTCGCGATCGCGAGTCCGAGGTCGGGCCCAAGCAGTCCGCGGAGCAGCCCGTCCAGGACCTCCTGGCCCGCTATCAGCGCGAGGTTCGCCTGCGGGCGGTCTCCACCGAGCAGTTCCCCGGAGGCATCGGCTCGTTCGACCACCAGCCGCTGGTGCTCGATCGTGGACGCCGGATTTCGGGCAACGCCTTTCATCGTTCGCTGCGAAGAACCCTGGCGCACACGGCCCTGCATGCGACGCAGACTGCCGCCGGCTCGACGGCTCCTGCAGAGGAAACAGCAAACCGTTAGGAACTCATGAACTTCATCTTCAAGCGCGGTGTCTCGGGCACCGGCATGATCGGTCTCGCGCTCGCTCTGGGTGCCCCGCTTTCCGCCGCGGTTCAGGAGCGGCCCCTCATCGACGCGTCCGATCGATCCCGCGCTCGATCGCTCCTGACCTCATTCGATGCCGCCTGGAAGCGTCACGACCTGCAGGCGATCATGGAGCCGGTGTCGGAGCAGTTCGGTTGTGAACTCTATGGAGAGGTGGACGCGAAGCAACTGCGCCTCGTCTATCAGGACCTGATCGAGCAGCTCCCGGAGACCCGCTGCAGAACCAACGTGCTCAAGCTCGTCGATGACGGCCGGTTGATCCAGGCCACGGTCTGCCGGAAGTTCACGTCCGAAAAGGGCCAACTCGTCGAGGAACAGTGCCAGTTGATCTACCTGCGCAAGGAGCGCTCCGAGCTGAAGATCGTCGGGCTCGAGGAGTTCGAGCACGCGGGACTGGAGTCGATCCAGGGCGACACCTATCGCAGTCCGCAGTCGATGTTCTCGTTCGAAATTCCGCCGCGCGCGTTCGTGGTGCCCCGCCCCCGGATGGCGTTCGCGCTGGAGCACGTGCTGCTCCGCGGCGAGGATCTGAAGAATGAAGTGGAGATCTTCCTGCTCAGGACCAGCCGGCCCTTCGACCTGGAGCAGGCGCTCGACCACGACCTGGAAGAGTGGGTCCGCAAGAACGCCCCCGCCAAGGTGGAACTCCGCACGCACTCCCGGGTCGCGGACTATCCCGCCATGCGGGCCGAAGTTCGCTACCAGGGGGCCGAATGCTCCCTGTCCGGGCGGGACGAACGGTCCGCGCCGCGGCGGCTGACCAGGATCTACGTCCAGCTCGACGATCCGATCCTGCTCGCGATCGACCTGCGCTCCGAGTCGAGTTGCAATGAAGCCAGTCAGAAGATGCTGTCCCGGCTGCTGGAGTCGATCGAGATCGACTGTGCCCGGAGCCAGTCGTACCTGGAAGAGCTGTGCCGGCGGCGAGGTTGGGGGCGATTGGAGAACGGCCGCTTCGTCAGCGATGCGGCGGGCCTCACGGTCCAGGCCCCGCCGGGCTTCCAGCTCGAGCTCGCGCAGGCTGGATCCCTGTTCAGTCTGCAGGCCCGCCGGCCGACGGCGGACAGCCCGCGGATCCGGATCGACGGCATCGCCATGCTCGACCAGGGATTGAGTCTCGAGGAGCTGATCGAGGACGACAATGCCGCCTGCGGCCGGCGCGCCTCGGCGGCGGGCGGCGCGAACGGGGCGGGCCGGAATCCGGACGGCATCCGTTCCAGGCCGCGCCGGGTCTCGGGTAAACAGGCGGTGCAGGTCGAACGACCGCTGAACTCGGCCTCGTGCGATCAGCACGAAACGGTGGTCTACGTCAGCAGCGGTCCCTACCTGATCACGGTGCGGGTGATCGGCTCGCTCGATCAGATTCGCGCCGCGTCCGAAGATCTGGAACAGATCCTGGAGTCGATCAGCATCCGCTGAGCGGCAGGTGCGCGACGAGCGCCCAGGCGGCCGCTTCAGCCACCCTTCTTCTCGGGTCCCTGCGCGGGAGGAGCTTCCTTCGCCGGTTCCTCCTTGGCCGGCTCTTGCTTGGCCGGTTCCTCCTTCGCCTCGCCGGGCGGCTGCTCGGGCTCCTCCTGGGCGGGCTGGACGGGCGGCGGCGGCGGCGGGAGTTTGGCCAGGATCTCCGTGAGACGTTCGGCCTCTTTCCGGAGCTGCTGGATGCGAGCTTCCAGCAGTTCCTTCTCGGCGGGCGTCCTGGCGGCCTCCAGCTCCTTCTGGCGCGCTGCGATCAGCTGCTTTTCATCGTTGATCTGCTTCGCCAGCGCATCCAACTTGCCAGATAGCTTGCTGAGCTGCTCCTGGGCCGAGCCGACGCGTCCCTCCATGTCGTCCTGCTCCAGCGCCAGCGCTTCCTCCCGGGCCATCAGTCGCGCCACCTCGGCGTTGAGCCGGTTGACGTGCGCCATCTCACGGTTGTACTCCTGCTCCAGGTTCTGCTGTTCGGAGATGGCGTTGTCGACATCCCGGACCTGATACTGGTGCTGGAGAAACTCGTGCTGGCGTTGGAGGCGACAGGCCGGCAGACAGGCCATGGCCGCGCAGATGGCCCCGAGCAGGCCGGCGTTTTGGCGAGACAGGTACTCGTTCATGTCGACCCCCAATTGGGACGCTGGAGCGGGAACGGACACTATCCCGAGACCCAGGAGACAGTATAATGCCCGGTTTTTCCAGGTCACCAAGGAGATCCGGGTGGAGCGCACACTCATCATCCTCAAGCCGGACGCCGTTCAGCGGCAGCTGACCGGGCAGATTCTCAGCCGCTTCGAGCAGAAGGGGCTCAAGATCGTCGGGGCCAAGCTTCGGCTGATTCCGCGGGAGACACTCGAGCGGCATTACTCCGATCACCGCGGCAAACCGTTCTACGACGGGCTGCTCGCGTTCATGGCCAGGAGCCCGGTTCTGATCCTGGCGCTCGAGGGCCGCGGGGCCGTTTCGGTCTGCCGCAAGCTGATGGGCGCGACCTTCGGGTCGAATGCCGAGGCCGGGACGATCCGGGGCGACTTCGGAATCTCCGACTCGTTCAACCTGATCCACGGCTCCGATTCGGTCGAAGCCGCGAAGAAGGAACTCGAGCTGTTCTTCGATGAGAGTGAACTCATCAGCTACGATCTGATCTCGGCGCCCTGGATCTACGACCAGGACGAACGGGGTTGAAACACGGATGCACGCTGAGGCAGCTCGCCTGACGGCGGCCGACTTCGGGCGGCTCGCCGAGGAGGTTCAGGCCGCCGCCCTGGGTCTGTTGCTGCGCGGACTGGCGGAACGGGCCGGCGGCGGCCAGCTGTTGCTGCTGGCGCAGCCCGAAGAGGAGCAGCCGGCCCTGCGTCTGCTGATCGTCACCGATCCGACCCGGAGTCGCTTCCATCTCGTCCCGGCCGGCCGGCCGGTCGTCCGCCCGCCTCCGCGGTCCGCCTTCGCCCGGGATGCGCTGCCGTTCCTCCGCGACGCGGTGTTGCTGTCGGTCTCCGTGCGGCGGGGGGAGCGGCTGCTGGAACTCCGGTTTTCGCGGAGCGATCCACACCGGGAGGAGTTGCTCTTGATCGGCGAGTTGTTTGGCAGCCGGCCGAACCTCCTGCTGGTGGACGGACAGGGGATCATCCGGGCGCTGAAGCACGCCCGTGCGGGCGGACGCGAGGCGCGCGTGGGGATCGCCTACACTCCTCCGCCCGCCCGACCCGCCGGCACGGGGGAGGGACTGCTCGCCGCGTTGCCCCAAGGCGAGGGGCCCTTCGCGCGCGAGCACCCGCTCTCCGCCCGGCTCTACGCGCATTTTCAGCCGCTCGACGAGGCGGCCGCCCGCGATTCAGCTTGGAGCGAACTGCTCTCCCGGCTGGCGCGCGAACTCGCCCGCCGCCGCCGCCTGCTGGAGCAGCTCGAAGGGCAGCTCGTGGATTCGGAACAGGCGGAGCGCCTGCGGCAGCTCGGCGACCTGCTCTCGGCCCATTTCCACGAACTGCGACCGGGCCAGGATTCGGTCCAGGTCGAGGACCTCTATCAGGGCGGAACGGTCACGATTCCGCTCGATCCAAGGCTCGGGCCGCGGGAGAACCTGGAGACCTGCTACAGGAGGGCCCGCAAGCTGGAACGTACCCGGGCCGCCGTGGTCGAGAGGATCGCGGCGGTGAGGCAGCAGATCGAGATCAGCGAAAAGCGCCTCTCCCGGCTCGAGCAGGCGCGGCGGGAGGGTACCGCTCCGGACGCGGAACTCCTCGGCGAGCTGCCCGGATCCAAAGTCGGCCCGGACTCGGGCCGGCGCGGGAAGCCGGCTCGAAAGCCCGCGGGCCGCCAGCGTCTGCCGGCGGGCATTCACCGGTTCGTGCTCGGCAGCGGGCTCGTGGCGCTGGTGGGCAAGTCGAACCAGGACAACGACACACTGACCGTTCGGATCGCCCGGGGGAACGATCTCTGGCTGCACGTGCAGGACGCCGCGGGTTCGCACGTCGTGATCCGGCTGCCGCCGGGCAAGACCGCCTCGCTGGAAGACCTGATCCAGGCCGGCGCGCTGGCCACGCACTACTCCAAGCGGCGCGGCAGCGCGCGGGCCGACGTCTCGTACACGCCCCGCAAATACGTCCGGAAGAGCCGTAAGACGTCGCCCGGAACGGTCACCCTCGAGCGTTTCAAGACGCTCAGCGTGTCCGATGCGGAAACGGTGTATGAGGCACTTCTGAGGAGCCAGCCGGCGTCCTGAGGAGCGGAGTTGTTACCATGGGCCCCGCCTGACCTACGATCGGCACAATCAAGACGGCTGGAAACGGCGGAGACAACTCGATGAGAACTGCCCCCTGGCTCACGGGCCTGTATCTGGCGCTGCTGGCCGTCATCGGTTGCAGCGGCCTTTCGGAACAGGACCAGCTGCGCCTCGACACCTTCAAGATCAACAGCAAGCGATTCTACGAGGAAGGGCAGTTTCGCAGGGCCGAGGACGCCTGCCGCAAGGGGCTGATGGTCGACCCGGAAGACCAGTCGCTGTTCCAGGTGCTGGGATTCTCGCTCCTGCGCCAGGGCGGCGGCAAGAAGATCAACGAGGCCGTCGCAATCTTCAATCGCTGCGTCGAGATCGAGGACGACTTCGATTTCCGCTCGCGGCTGGGACTGGGCGAGGCGCACTACCAGATGGCGTCGATGTGGAACAACGAACAAGCACGCATCGATGCGGACGAGGATTTGACCCAGGAGGAGCGGGCGGCCAAGCTCGCGCACGCGCTCGAGTCCCGGGATGAGTCCTACGAGCTGTCAGAGCGGGCCTTGCGCGAAGTGCTGGAGTCTCCCAGGGGCCGGGACCACCTGATGGCGCGTTCGACGCTGGCCCGATTGCTGACGGTGCTCGAGCGGTATGACGAAGCGGCCGAGACCCTGCGCAGCATGGTCGCCACGCTCTCGGCCAGCATCAAACTGCGCAATGAGCAGATCGCGAGCGGCGCGCTGACCAAGGAGCAGCGGCCGCTGTTCGAGGGCACCTTGAGCAGTCTGAAGAAGCAACATGTGGAAGCGCTGGAGCTGCTCGCCAACGTGGCGGCCAAGACTTCCCGCTGGGAGGAGGTCATCTCGGCCTTCGCCGAGATCGAATCGATGGGTTCCATGCAGCCGGCCGACTTCTACAACCGGGCCAGGGCCTACGAAGCGCTGGGGGCGCGCGACGCGGCGATCACCGACTACGACACGTTCGTCAGCCGGGCCGCCAGCCGGGGCGCGGCCTTCGGCGATCAGGTCAGCTACGCCATGCGCCGCAAGGCGGCCCTCCTCGAGGGCGGCGCGTTGATCCGCAATCCGGAGCTGGGAGGCGGATGAGCACCGGCGGGTTCTGCTATCCGGGCCGCCTGCGCGTCAGGAGCCGCGCCGACTACGACCGGATCTTCCAAAAGGGGCGGCGCGCGGGGAGTTCGGCACTCCTGGTGGTGGCGCTCGAAAACGACCTGGGATACTCCCGTTTCGCGGTCTCCACCGGCCGCAAGTTCGGCCGGGCTCCGGTGCGCAACCGGGCCCGCCGGTTGCTCCGCGAGGCGTTCCGATTGCAACGGGATGCCCTTCCCGCGGGGTTCGACTTCATCGCGGTGCCAAGGGCTCCGTTGTTTCCGGACCGGCTCGACCAGGTGGCTCCGCTTCTGCTGGCCCAGGCCGAACGGGCCGCCGCGGCGAGCCGGAAGTGAACGTCCGGGCGCCTTTCATCTGGCTGGTGCGGGCCTATCAGCTCGTGATCTCGCCGCTCAAGGGGCCGACCTGCCGGTTCACTCCGTCGTGTTCCGAGTACATGGTCCAGGCCATCCAGAAGCGCGGGGTCCTGCGCGGCATTCCCAAGGGACTCTGGCGCATCCTGCGCTGCAACCCGTTCGGGTCGGGAGGATTCGACCCGGTCGATTGAGCGGACGCGCAAGAATCGCGCTTCCGTCAACGGGACGGGTTCATTCTTCCAGCTCTCCGGGGGGAGCGTTCCGGTCGAACAACTGGAGCTGCATTTCGTCGGACAGCGTTCCGTAGTCGAAGCGCATGTCCGGCATTCCGCGCCCGGCGAATTGCGGAAAGTCCGCCAGGGGATTGTTCCGATTCCTCACGGCCTGCTCGGCCTGGACCCGATCGAGCAGCGTCATGTCCGAAAGCTCCGGCGGCTTGCGGCCGGCCACCCGGACGATCAGGAACTGCCCGCCGTTCACGTATCGCAGCGGTCCGGTCACGTCGCCTTCCTCCAGCTGGAACAGCTCGGTCCGATTCCCCCCGCCTTTGAGGAACCGCTCCGTCGTGTCCTCGTCGTCCTTGAAGAAATCGGTCTGCCGGTACGACTTGCGGAACCAGTCGACGGTCTCGACGTTCAGCCCGCGCTCTTTTGCGACCGCCCCGAACACATCGCCCTTCTTGGAGTCGATCAGGTGATCGATCTCCACCTTCCGATCGGCCAGTTCGGCATCGATGATCTCCTGCTTTTTCTGCTCGTCCGTGATTTCCTCGCTCTGGATGCGTTGCTCGGCCAGCTCGCGAGCCTCCTGCTCGATGCGCTCGACGTCTGCCTGGACCTGCTCGCGGGCGCGGGCCGAAAGCGCCTCGTCGAACTCCTCGGCCAGCTCCTTCGCCTTCCGTTCGGCGGTCACCTCGAGCCACACCTCCGACAGCGCCTCCTGGACCTCCTCGAACGGCTTCGGCTCCGGCTGGATCTTCTGCGTCACGCGCAGCAGGAAGCCGTAGGGCACCTCGGCGGTGGGCAGGCTCGGGAGAACGGACCCCTCCGGCGGGAACCGGACCAGATTCTGCAGCTGCTCGCCGCCGATCCGATCCAGCTCGGCCAGCTCGTCGAACTCGACCGGTTCGCCGAAGTCGACCAGCTCCAGGCCATATTGGTCGGCCACGGTCTTCAACAGATCTTCCGGTTCGGGCTCAGGCCCCTCGACCGGTGCCTCCGCCGTTTCGAATTCGCCCGATCCGGAATCCTGCCCCCCTGATTCTCCAGGCTCCGCCTGCTTCTCCTCGGCGGCTTTTCGCTCCTCGGCGGCTTTTCGCTCCTCGGCGGCCTTCTGCTTCTCGGCCTCGGCCTTCTCGCGGGCTTGCTCCAGCTCGCGATGGGTGGTCCTGGCCTGCTGGATGACGCGACCGACCAGCAGTTCCCTCTCGATCAGATCGCGGACTTCGTCGAGCGGGCGGTGCTTCACCTCCTCGGGATGCTCACCCGGGGCGTGGTCGTGGCCCGCATGCTCGTCTTCCGGCTGGTCCGCCGGCTGGTCTTCCGGTTGGTCTTCCGGCTGGTCTTGCGGTTGGTCTTGCGGCTCGTCCGGAGCTTCCTCGCCGTCCCCCTCTTTCTGCGGCTCCGGCGGAGTCTCGCCCTCCTCCTCCTCGACCTCGAAGCGATCGATGTTCTCCTGGTAGTAGGACTCGATCTCCTCCTCGGTCAGTTCGCGCTGGTCCTCGGGGAGCTTCTCGCGCAGCTCCTCGGCGCTCGAGCCCTCGACCGGCAGCAGCGCGGCGTCCAGCCCGAATCTCTCCGCCGTGGAGAAGTCCGGGCGCTCCCTGGGGGAGCCCGGATCCTCTTCATAGAACTTCCGGAGGTCCTCTTCTGAAACCGCGGAAGCGTCGAGCTGCTCGGCCTGCTCCTGGTCCGAGAAGGCCACAGACTCGAATCGGAACAGCTCATGGTCCTGCTGGTACTGCTCGAAGATCTCCTCGGAGAGCACTCGCGGCTCGTTGCGCTGCAAGTTCTTGTAGATCCCGATCCGGATTTGCTGAGCCATGAGGTCGTCGTACTCCGCCGGCGTCAGGCCCATCAACCGGAGCTGGTCACGGAATTGGGCGTCGGATTCGAAGCCCAGCCGCCCGATATGCGCCTTCAGCATGCGCTCGCTGACCTCGATCCCGGCTTCCCGGGCCGCGGCGTCCAGCATCAGGGTGGTCCAGATCTCCTCATCATCGATGCGGACCCCGTACATCTGGAACAACCGGGCCAACCGCCTTGAACGCTGCCGCAACTTGTCGGCCGTGAACTCGACGGTCTCTCCGCCCGGCGTCACGAAGCTGCCGGCCACTTCGAGGCCCGATGTGTCGGTGAGCCCACTGAGCATGGCGCCGGTGACGGTAAAGGTCACCATCACGAATACCGTGACCACGATGTACAGCCACCGGGTTGCATTCTTGTTCTTGCGAAACCAGCGAAACGCCATCGAATCCTCGCTATGGGGCTATGGGGCTATGGGGCTATGGGGCTACGGGTGCTAGGGTGCTTTCAGCTC
>Ga0326597_10002759_pt1 | contig 25989 bp, 29 predicted proteins | sample RVTome_12_FD_203789 | JGI IMG/M metagenome (GOLD analysis project Ga0326597, IMG submission 203789) | Soil microbial communities from uranium-contaminated site in the Upper Colorado River Basin, Wyoming, United States - RVT100D185 | ecosystem: Environmental > Terrestrial > Soil > Contaminated >... | reverse complement strand
TCCCGCACGCGCCATCCCGATTCTCCCGATCGCGGACCCTACGGGCCCGTTCAGGACAATCTAACCCATCGACACCAATTATCCTATGAACTTAGCGGACAGGACACTAGGAGAGCGCTGAGCAATGGGCCGCTTCCGTCGAGGCGGCAGTCAGGTCTGAAAGAATCCCTGTGGGTCTGCCCTGGGTGACCACGATGCGCGTGTTCCCCGACCACGCGCATCGACCGATGCCATCCCGCCAAGCGGCTAGCCGTTGCCGGGCCTCCTACGCCTTCACGCCCAGTAGTGCAACATGGCTCGCCGTGCGGTAAGGGTTGATTTGGCCATCGCGGGTGTTCAGCAGATGCACTACTTTGCATTGCTCTTGGATTTGTTCGAAATTGTTGAATACGGAGTATGAATAGGCGAGACCATCGCCTTCAGAGATGGTGTAGCCCTTGCCGCGTGTCTTGATGCGATCGGCGAAGCGCCAAAGACCGAGAGCTCTTATGGTCTGCTTGACGGCTCGTGATGGAAACGACCCCTGGCCAAAGTTATTGGAATCTGAGAGGAAAACGGCGATTCTTGAAACGCGAAGCATTTGAGCAACGGCTAGCTCTGGTCTCTTGAGATGGTGGAGAACGCCAAATTCACACACAAGATCATAAGCTCCATCCTCGAATTGCAGGTTTGTAGCATCACCATCGAGGAGTTCCTCATCCGTGAGACCGCTCTTGTGCCCTATGCGACGCAACGCGGCGACGGGCTCAATTCCGGTCACTCGAATGTCAGGGTGGTGCTCTTTCATGTGGAACAAGGCGCGGCCGGTACCCGAGCCGACATCCAACACTGATTGAACTCCAAGCAGGGGAATGCATGACGCCATGAAGGCTAACGAAAGCATGTGTTCCGGGTCAGCTTGATGCCCGTGCATGTCGTTATAGGTATCCGCGGTTGCAGTGTAGTAGCGCCGTTGGGTTTCGGTTTCACGATCACTCAACTTTATCTCTTTTCTTCGATGTAGCCTGAGCTCATTACCCATCGTGGTGGTTTGTCCTGGGGAAATAATATGCCGGGGGGTTCTGGAATGTGGCTCTTCTTCCGGAGCGGGTGTGGTTGGAAGAATCGGGGTCTTCCCCTCGGTAGCGGGTGGTCCGGTCGGGGATGTTTGGTGAGAATGCGTACGGCCTTGTTGCTCGAGGTGTGAACCCATCCGAGCGGCCAAGGCCGTACGAGTGTCCCAACCTACCCCTGTCCAGGGGTGGAGCGAGCTGCTGCTTGCTCTGCCCGAGTTCATCCTGATCGACGCTCACGTCGACGAGCACGACGAGTTGCATGCGGTCGTGACGTTGCCTCGCGACGTGCAGGCGTGCCCGCGATGTGGGGTGATCGATCTGCATCCGGTGCATGACTGGCGGTCGCACACCGTGCGGCACCTGCCCGTTGCGGGACGAGCGACCAGGCTGGTCTGGCACAAGCGCCTGCTGGACTGCATCGCTGACTGTGGGACGTTCGCCGAGCGGACTCCGTCGATCGCGCCGAGTGCGGTGTGGAGCCGCGCGGCGGCGCGGATGGCGGTGGCGATGTCGGCCGACAACGTCCCGATCGACACGATCCGCAAGACGTTCGGGGTGTCCTGGAACACCGTAGTGCGGGCCGTGATCGCCGCCGCCGACAGGGTCGCGCCGGTGGTGGCCGGCCGGGTGGGGATCGACGAGACCGTGATGGTCACCGGGTGGCTCACCCAGCGGCGCCGGCAGTGCTCACCGCGCTGGTGTGCCTGGAGACCTCCATGGTGGTGGCGGTCACCCAGGGCCGGGATCGGGCCTCGGCTCAGGGCTGCTGGACGACCACGCCCCGACGTCGAGGTCGTCGCGCTAGACCTGTTCTCGGGGTTCAAGTCCGCGGCCGACACTATCGACGGGTCACCGTGGTGGCCGACGTATTTCATCTGGTCCGCCTGGCATTACAGGCGCTGGACGAGGTCCGTCGGCGCCCGACAGCGGCAGATCCGCGGCTACCGCGGCTACAAGGACGATCCGCTGTCCCGGCTGCGCCGGGTGCTGCGGATCGCCCAGGAACGCCTCGACGACGCGATCTGGCACAACGTGTTCGACCGGCTCCGCGAGGCAGACCCCGATGACGAAGTCGCCGCGGCATGGGTCGCGGTCGATCTGCTCCGACGGGTCTACCAAGCCGATGACTGTGACATTACGCATCGGCGGCTCGTGACCTTCTACGAGTGGGTCGTGGAGGTCGACATCCCCGAACTGACCCGACTCGCGACCACCATCGACCGCTCGCAAGACGAAGGGCTCGCGTTCTTCGACACCCCGCCACGAATGCGGCTACCGAGAGCGCCAACGTCAAGATCAAATCCATCCGCCGCGCGCCCGCGGCTTCACCAACACCGACAAGCTACGCCGCCCGGATCCGCCTCCACGCCGGCCGACCCCGTAGCCTCCCCACCACCCCGAGAATCAGGACCCACCGACTCGCCACCGCCACCCGACCCACCTCAGTGGGGAGGCCAGCCCTTGACGTCAGCGATGGTCGCTTACTGCGCTCCTCGTCGACTCAATGTGCTCACGACTGGGGACAGCAGGTGAAGACCGCACGCATTACGGGGATCACGGGCCAGGACGGTTCATATCTTGCTGAGCTGCTGCTCGGGAAGGGCTACGAGGTCCACGGCATCATCCGCCGTGCCTCGACCTTCAACACCGACCGGATCGACCACATCTACCAGGACCCGCACGATCCTGACATCCGACTGCACCTGCACTACGGCGACCTGACCGACGGGTCGCAGATCGCACGGCTGATCCGGACGGTGCAGCCGCACGAGATCTACAACCTCGCGGCCCAGTCGCACGTCGCTGTGTCGTTCCAGCAGCCGGAGTACACAGGTGACGTGGACGGCCTTGGCGTCGTCCGCCTGCTCGAGGCGATCCGCGAATCCGGCGTCGACACGCGGCTGTACCAGGCTGGTACGTCCGAGATGTTCGGGGCATCGCCTCCGCCCCAGAACGAGGACAGTCCGTTCGTGCCTCGCTCGCCCTACGCCGCCGCGAAGATCTACGCGCACCACATGGTGAGGAACTACCGCGAGGCCTACGGCATGTACGCCGTCACCGGCATTCTGTTTGATCACGACGAGGGCCCCCGTCGTGGAGAGACCTTCGTCACGCGCAAGATCACGCGCGCCGTCGCGCGGATCGTGGCTGGCCTCGACGACGCCGTCTACCTTGGCAACCTCGAGGCCGTCCGGGACTGGGGGCACGCCAAGGACTACGTCAAGGCCATGTGGCTGATGCTGCAGCAGGACGAACCGCGCGACTACGTCATCGGCACCGGCGAGACGCACACCGTCCGAGAGTTCGCCCAGATCGCGTTCGCGCACGTCGGCCTCGACTGGGAGGCCTTCGTCCGCATCGATCGCAGCTACTACCGACCGACCGAGGTCGAACACCTCCACGCCGACCCCACCCGCGCCATGACCGAACTCGGCTGGAAGCCGGAGCACACGTTCGACGAACTCGTCACCGAGATGATCGAGCACGACCTGTCGCTCGTGGGCTTGGACCTCGATGGGGCACGCGCGGTGGTCGCCGAGAAGTTTCCGGCTGAGGCTCGGCTGTGACCGACAAGGTCTACGACCTCACGGGCAAACGCGTCTGGGTCGCCGGGCACACCGGCATGGTCGGTTCGGCGATCGCTCGCCGACTGGAACGCGAGTCCATCGGCGACCTCGTCACGGCCCGGTCGTCCGAGGTCGACCTCACCCGCCAAGACGCCACCGAGCAGTTCGTCGCGCAGGCGAAGCCCGACGTGTGCTTCCTCGCTGCCGCGAAGGTCGGCGGCATCCACGCCAACCGGACCGCGCAGGGTCAGTTCCTGTACGACAACCTCATGATCGCCGCCAACGTCGTCGAGGCGTGCCGTCAGGTCGGGGTCGAGAAGGTCGTCATCCTCGGGTCCTCCTGCATCTACCCGCGCGAGGCGCCCCAGCCCATGCGTGAGGAGTACCTGCTGACCGGCCCGCTCGAGGAGACCAACGAGGGCTACGCCATCGCCAAGATCGCTGCGCTCGAACTCGCCAAGATGTACCGGCGCCAGTACGGGATGGACGCCATCTCGCTGATGCCGACCAACCTGTATGGACCCAACGACAACTACGACCTCGCCACCTCGCACGTCCTGCCCGCCCTGATCCGCAAGATCCATGACGCCAAGGCGGCCGGAGCGGGCGAGGTCGAGATCTGGGGGACCGGCACGCCCCGGCGGGAGTTCCTGCACGCCGACGACCTGGCCGACGCCACCATCTTCGCAACCGAGCACTACGCGGGCGAGTCACACCTCAACGTCGGGGTGGGCGAGGACATCGCCATCCACGACCTGGCCGCACTGATCGCCGAGGTCGTCGGATGGGAGGGCGAGTTCGTGTTCAACACCGACATGCCCGACGGCACGCCCCGAAAGCTGCTGGACGTCAGCAAGCTGACCGAGTTGGGGTGGAAGCCGTCGATCGGCCTGCGTGACGGGATCGCCGAGGCCTATCGCTGGTTCGTTGAACATCACGACGGGGCGCGGGGTGTCTGAACTGCTGGTGGTCAGCCCGACCTTCCATCCGGAGAAGGTGGGGACACCGCACTACGTCACGGACCTCGTACGTGGACTGTCCGAGGCCGGGGAGCAGGTGCGGGTCGTGACCTCCCAGCCCTACTACCCGGCGTTCGAGCGGTTCGACGGGTACGGACGGGGGACCCGGCGTGACGAGGTGGATGGGGTGCCGGTGTACCGGGTGCCGACGGTCGTGCCGCGTGGCGGGCAGGGCAGATGGCGGGCCGTCAGCGAGGTGAACTTCCTGCTGCAGGTCGTGTTCGCGGTCGTGACGGGGCGGGTGGCGCGGAGCAGTCGGGTGCTGGCAGTGAGTCCGGGGGTCCCGTTCGCCGTGATCGCCGGGTGGTTGCTGCGTCGTCGAGGTGGACGGCTGGTGACGGTCGTGCACGACATCCAGTTCGGGTTGGTGGCGAGTACGCGGGGCGGGCTTGGCCGGATCGCCGCGCGGCTGGCGAGGCGCGTGGAGGTCTGGGCGCTGAACCGCTCGGACGTGGTGACGGTGCTGAGCCCCGCGATGGCGTCGGAGTTGCGAGCGGCCGGGGTGAGCGCGCCGATCGAGGTCGTGGCGTTGTGGCCAACGATCGAACCAGCGGCGGATGGCTCCGAGGAACCCGGCGTGGTGCTGTACAGCGGCAACCTCGGGGCCAAGCAGGGGGTCGGTCGCTTGTTGGAGATGGCCGGGTACCTGTTTGGGCAAGTACCGGAGGCACGGGTGGTGATCCGTGGCCAAGGCCCGGAGCGGGCCGAGCTGGAGGCCGAGGCGGTACGGCGGGGGCTGGACAACGTCGAGTTCGTGGACTTCGTGGAAGCGAGTGATCTGCCCAGCGAGCTGGCGCGCGCGGCCGTGCATGTCGTACCCCAGTTGCCGGCCGGGGCTGCGCACGCGGTCCCGTCGAAGATCTACAACGCCTTGGCCGTCGGGCGACCTGTCGTCGTTACCGCGGCTGCCGGCAGTCCGGTAGCCGAGATGGCGGCCGACTGTCCGGCGTTGGTGTGTGTCGACCCCGATGACGACGAGGCGCTTGGTGCGGCTGTTGCCAAGCTGCTGGAGGACGATGTGTTGCGGCGGGACCTCGGGGCACAGGGGCGAGCATGGGTCGAGGCCAACTGCTCAAAGGAGGCAGTCGTAACTCGGTACCGCGCCCTGCTCGATTCGACCCCTGCTGTGGACACGCGTCGCCAAGGACGCCGGGACGCCCGATAGGGTCCCTCGGATCTGCTGGCGGGGCCTTGCTTTGCCAGCCGGGGAACGCCCATGGGAGAGCGGGTCGTGACGTCGGTCGGGAGTGATCTGCAGAGCCAGGTCTTCGAGTGGGCCAAGGCGACGTTCCACCCGTGGCTGCTCATAGTTCTGACCCTCCTCGTCCTGGTCGCGTGGCGTGGTCCTGCGCTGTTGGAAGCCGCCGCGAAGTGGGTTGAAACACGGACGGCTTCCCGGCGCGAGAAAGCCGAACGCGCACGCGCCAAGCGGTCCGAATCGTCGATCTCTGCCTTGGACGCCCAGTCGCTGATGGACTGGATGGCCGAACTGGACGGTCGCATCGAAGCTCTGGAACGAAGACTCGACACGGACGTCGAGGCGCGACTCGAGTTCGAGGGTCCCGCCAGTGTGATCCTCATGGTCGAGAATCGCTCCGACTCCGCGACATGCTCCTCACTCGATGGCCGTGTCACCCATCGTGACGGTGTCGCCGTCGATCCCGTGCGCGTATCCGGGCTCGGTGTGGATCTCGGTCCACATGAGCAGACCCGCGTCGACTGGCCGGACGAGGCCGGTGCCGGCGCCACCTATGTCGTCCGCTTGACGTGGAAGGACGAGGAGCGGGACCGCTACATGGATCGCGACGTGCTGCTTCGTCACCCCGCGAGCTAGGCCGCAATCGGCTCCGTGCGCGATTCCGTGACCTCGACCCGGGCGTGCTTGAGCAGTTCGACAAGGACATCCCAACGATCCGTCCCGTCGTCCTCGATTACCGCACGGTGGGGCTCGTCGAACCACCCCGACACGTCGGCCCCGAGTGTCTGGAAGACGTCGGCAACCAGATCGAAGCCGTAGGAGTGCGCGCTGTTGTGTGAGGTCGACTCGAACTCGAAGATCACCTTGAGGAACTCCTGAGTGGGTCGGCCGAGCACGCGGCCCCGTTGGGCTTTCCCGGCTGCGACGCGGCGAAGCACCTCATCGAGCACCATCCCCGCGGTGGCGTCGAAGCTGTCAGCGGGGAGGCCTTCGACGTGAACATTCATGGTGAACCGGAACAGCGACATCATGCCTCCAGCCGTCAGGCGATCGGCTCGAACTCCTGGGTTCCTGTCGCGTCATCCGGACGCCTGGACGTCACTCTGACGAGCGCGCCGGTGTCCCTCTGACGCTGGTGTATCCGCGATCAGGTTTACCATCCCTGACTCGACCACCCTAGCGACTCCCTCAATTTGTGTGGCCCCCGGTGGGGATAACTGGCGACGACGGTGAAGGAGTCGGACCGACGGAAACCGACGCGCTCGTGGTTTCTGGACCGTCAGCGCCGTTGGGGCGACACGATCGTGCCGGCTGCCGGCTGGCTCTTGCCGGGATCAGTCCTCGAGTTGCTGCCGGATGCGGTGGATCCGTCGCATCGTGTCCGAGCGGCGAACGGGATCGTTGAGCCTCCCCAGCCGGATCCCAGCGAGGAGGTACGGCAGGTCCCCGGGACGGTCCTCGACGGCGACGACTTCGCTGACCTCGTAGCTGCCCGATACGGCGCGCACCACGACGCGGTACTCCGGCGCGCCGTCCATCGCGATGACGATCTTCCCGCAGTCGGTGAGGTCGCCCGTCTTGGCGAAGTCGTGGAGTGGCTCCGGGGTCAACTCGCCACGATCGAGCAGCTTGAGTTGACGGAGAACCTCCACGAGGACCGGGCGCGAGCGTTGCGCGAGCAGGCGCATGTCCTCGACCGCCTCGTCGAGGAACTGGACGTTGTCGTATCCGGGCCGGCCCTTCTGATTCACAGGTCGTCGAGGTCGACGCCGAGTTCCTCGGCGACCTCGCCGAGCGAGGTCCGGTTGCCCGTGTCCGCCGCCGCGCGTGCGCGGACGCGCTGGGCTATCGCGATGTCCTCCGCGACCTCGAGGAGGAGCTCGAATGTCTCATAGGGCAGCAGTGCCGCGTCGGGACGGCGGTTGTCGCCGAACACGACCGGCTCCGCGTCAAGGCCCTCCTCGCGGAAGCGCTTGACGTGCCCGGTCAGGTTCGCTCTTGTGTGGCTGATGGTGTCCGGCACGGCGACTCCTGTACAAGGTCGTGTACATAGTACGCTGCTCGCGCCGGAGGTCAACAAGACGTCGCGCTGCAGGTAGGCCTCCTCCTCGAGGAACTTGACGACCCGGTAGGTCGCGCCCGTTGAGGCGCCGATGAGTTCGATGCGCTCGGGGATGCTGTACGGCATGCCAGGAGGGGGCTCACTCTGTCGTCGGTTCGCAGAGGAAGTAGTAGGCGGATTCCGCAGGGCTGCGGCTCTCGGGAGCCAGCTCGTCGAATGCAGGAGTAACGCGGCGCAGCTCCTTCCGATGCTTCGAGTTCATCAATTCTGCGATGGCGCTCGGATCGCTGATCGCGGCGTACAACACGGCGAGGTCCGTGAAGTGACGATCTCGATTGTCTCGGGTCAGTTCAACGCGAAGGCGCCGTCCGGGATGGCCGCAGCAACCAGATTGCCTTCCGTCTGTGGGGGTGTCCGATGCGTCCGCGAACCATCCACAAGGACGTCGACAACGTGCCGTTCGCCCTCCGCCTCTCTGAGGTAGCGGAAGGCGTGGCCGTCCGATCGTGGATGGTCCGGGTGGAGCTGGTAGCCACGTTGCCAGAGCGATGCCACGAAGGACGGTCATGGCCGTGGTGAAGCGGCACGGGGCGTACTGAGCTGGCAGTCTGCGCGTGGTTGCCGTACGCAGAGCGGCGAGTCCTACACTCACCTCCTCACCGGGCCTTTGGGGATTCGTTGAAGACTGCCTTGATTACGGGGATCACCGGGCAGGATGGCTCGTATCTGGCTGAACTGTTGCTCGGCAAGGGCTACGAGGTCCACGGGATCATCAGGCGGGCTTCCACGTTCAACACCAACCGGATAGACCACATCTACCAGGACCCACACGAGGAGGATGTGCGGCTGCACCTCCACTACGGGGACATGACGGACGGGTCCCAGATCGCACGGCTGATCCGGACCGTCAAGCCGGATGAGATCTACAACCTCGCCGCGCAGAGCCACGTGGCCGTGTCGTTCCAGCAGCCGGAGTACACAGGCGACGTCGACGGGCTCGGTGTCATCCGCCTGCTCGAGGCGATCCGAGAGTCTGGCCTCGACACGCGGCTGTACCAGGCGGGGACGTCCGAGATGTTCGGGGACTCGCCGCCGCCGCAGAACGAGGACACGCCGTTCTCTCCGAGGTCGCCGTACGCGGCGGCGAAGGTGTACGCCCACCACATGGTCAAGAACTACCGCGAGGCGTACAAGATGTTCGCGGTGACCGGCATCCTGCATAACCACGAAGGGCCCCGCCGTGGCGAGACGTTCGTCACGCGGAAGATCACCCGCGCGGTCGCGCGGATCGTGGCTGGACTGGACGACACGGTCTATCTCGGCAACCTTGATGCGGTGCGGGACTGGGGGCACGCCAAGGACTTCGTCAAGGCGATGTGGTTGATGCTCCAGCAGGAGTCGCCGAAGGACTACGTGATTGGAACGGGCGAGACCCACACCGTGCGGGAGTTCGCGCAGGCGGCCTTCGGGACGGTCGGGCTGGATTGGGAGGCCTTCACGAAGGTGGATCCGGCGTACTACCGGCCGACCGAGGTGGAGCACCTGCACGCGGACTCGACCCGGGCCCGTGAGGACTTGGGGTGGGAGCCCGAGCACAACTTCGATGAGTTGGTCCAGGAGATGGTCGAGCACGACCTGTCGCTCGTCGGGCTGAACTCGATCGACGAGGCGAAGGCGCGAGTGAGCGAACGCTTTGCGGAGAACCAGCGCCTGTGACCGCTCCCAGGATCTATGACCTCACCGGCAAGCGGGTGTGGGTTGCCGGCCATTCCGGGATGGTCGGCTCGGCGATCGTGCGGCGGCTGGAGGACGAGCCGATCGACGAGTTGATCAAGGCGAGGTCGTCGGAGATCGACCTGACCCGCCAGGAGCCTACGGCGCGGCTCGTGGCCGAACAGCGCCCTGACGTGTGCATCCTGGCGGCGGCCCGGGTCGGCGGTATTCACGCCAACCGGAGTGCCCAGGGTCAGTTCCTGTACGAGAACCTGATGATAGAGGCGAACGTCATCGAGGCGTGCCGGGTCCACGAGGTCGAGAAGGTGGTCGTGCTGGGCAGTTCGTGCATCTATCCGCGGGATGCGGAGCAGCCGATGTCGGAGGATGCATTGCTGACCGGGCCACTGGAGGAGACCAACGAGGGGTATGCGATCGCCAAGATTGCCGCGCTGGAGCTGGCGAAGATGTATCGGCGGCAATACGGGATGGACTGCATCAGCCTGATGCCGACCAACCTGTACGGCCCGAATGACAACTACGACCTCGAGACGTCGCACGTCCTGCCGGCCCTGCTGCGGAAGATCCACGAGGCCGAGGAGTCCGGTGCAGCGACGGTTGAGATCTGGGGGACCGGAACGCCCCGACGCGAGTTCCTGCACGGCGACGACCTGGCCGACGCCGTCATGTTTGCCACCGAGTCCTACAGCGACGAACAGCACCTGAACGTCGGCGTGGGCGAGGACATCTCGATCAAGGAGTTGGCTGAGCTCACCGCGGACGTCGTGGGTTGGCAGGGAGAGTTCGTGTTCAACACTGACATGCCGGACGGGGCCCCCCGAAAGCTGCTGGACGTCAGCAAGCTGACCGACTTGGGCTGGAAGCCGTCCATCGGCCTGCGTGACGGGATTGCCGAGGCCCATCGTTGGTTCATCGAACATCACGGCGGGGCGCAAGGTGCCTGAACTGCTGGTGCCAGCCCGACCTCCAATTCAAGGCGCGCTTCTGGTTCCTCCGCCGTCCACTGGCGTGGGGTAGACGCAAGTCCTCCGGCCAGCGGCGACTATCGCTTGTCACCCGAGACGGGCCAGGAGGACTCCCGTTATCACGGAGACGACCAGAACCACGAGTGCGAATCCGTACTGGCGTTGGAATCGACGCCACGATCGCCTCACCGACATGTTCCCCGCCTTGCCGTCGAACGCCTGCCCCGACGCGTTGCAGCCTACAACGCAGCCCTACGTCGCCCTCGGGACCAACGCCATGAAGGTCATGGGTTCTGGGTCCTGTCCGACCGGCCTCTCCAACGAGAAGTCCGCACCTTCGCGCAGGTAGCCTTCGGCGCTGGGGCAGCACAGGAAGGCGAAGGGGATACGTGTGACCGCAACCACGGGGTCGGCAGTCGAGGCGCCAGCCGGCGTGGACCGTTGGGGTCGCCGGCAGACACTCATTGCCTTCGACGTGCTTGGGCTGACTGCCGCTGCACTTGCTGCGGGTCTGGTTCGCGTGCACTTCGGGGACCGGGGTGTGTTGTCTGGGATCGACCTCGAACTACTCCCGATGCTGATGCTGGTTCCGGTGATGCTCGGTGGGCTGGCGTTGACCGGGGCGTACCGGATGAGTTATCTCAACCTGGCCGGAGACACGTTCCGGCGCTACCTGCTGGGTGTCGGGGTCAACATCCTGGCGATCGGGTTCGGGGCCTACCTGTTCGAGTGGCACGTGTCGCGGTCCTACCTCGGACTGGTCAGCCTGTTCGCGCTGTTCTTCGGTCTGGTGCCACGGGCGTTGCTGCGTGGTGCCGTGATCCGGGACGTCAGGGACGGCCGTGGATTGCAGCGGGTGCTGGTGGCCGGTTCGGGACCTGAGACTCTGGACATCGCGCTTCGCATCCACAAGCACGCCCCAGCCGGGTACGAGGTCGTCGGGTTGCTGGCCGACGATGTGGACGAGGGCAACCCGATCTCGGAGTTCAACGTCGTCGGCGACGTTGGGAGCGCGCGGGAGTGCGCTCACGAGGCTCGGGCCTCCGCGGTGATCGCGTCGTCGGGAGGGCTCAGCGGCCAGCAGATGCGGGACCTGTGGTTCGACCTGGAGGCCAGCGACGTCGAACTGATCGTGTTCCCGTCGATGTTCGAGCTGGCCACCAGACGTGTCGCCATGGAGACGGTGGCGGACCTGCCGCTACTGCACGTCCAGCGTGTCCGGCTGACCCGCGGCCGGGCGTTCCTGAAGCGGTCGCTGGATGTGGCAGTGGCCAGCGCCGGACTCCTGCTGGGGTTGCCGCTGCTGATCGCCGGGATGATCGCGGTGAGGATGGAGAGTCACGGCAGCCCGATCTTCCGGCAGACGCGTGTAGGGCGGGACGGCAAGGAGTTCACGTTCTACAAGTTGCGGACGATGGTGGACGACGCCGAGGACCTGCTGCTGGATCTCGTGGAGGACAACGAGATCACCGGCAACTTCTTCAAGATCAAGAACGACCCCAGGGTCACCCGTGTCGGGCGGCACCTGCGGGCGTGGTCCATCGACGAGATCCCCCAGTTGTGGAACGTGCTCAAGGGTGACATGTCGATGGTGGGGCCTCGTCCGCCACTGCCGGACGAGGTGGCCAAGTACGAGGACTGGCATCTGCGGCGGTTGCGGATCAAGCCGGGGATCACCGGGGTCTGGCAGGTGTCGGGTCGTTCCGAGGTCCACTTCGACGACGCGGTGCGCCTGGACATCTTCTACATCGAGAACTGGTCGCTGGGCTACGACCTCTTCCTGCTGGCCAAGACCGTGATGGCCGTGGTGAGGCGGCACGGGGCGTACTGACGTTTCGCCCGCCGCCTTGTTGTCAGCGAACGTTGACATCGACGAGGTGCATGCGTACGTTTACATGATCTGGATGTAAACGATCGTTGGCACAGACTGATGCAGGACATCGAGGTGCGAACGGCTGCCCAGCTTGGCTCGGCGGTACGTCGGCTGCGTAGCGACAAGAGCTGGTCGCAGCGTGAGCTCGCGGAGGCAGCACATGTCAGCCGGGTCTTCGTCAGTCAGCTCGAGAACGGCAAGGCACGTGCAGAGATGCACCTCGTCCTTGCGGTGATCCAGGCGCTCGGGGCTTCCGTGGTCGTCATCCGCCGTGACGCGGAGGGCGACACGGATCTCTTCGAGGATCAGCCGTGGTGAGCGATCAGCTACGTGTCTGGCTGTATGGGGAGCACGTCGCCGACGTCCGGAGACGAAACGGTCGCTTGCGGCTCCACTATGCGACCGAGGGCATGGATGTCAGCACCTCCATGAGTTCGCTCGTCGGCGAGCACGGCCATGCCAGGGTGGCGCCGTGGCTCGAGGGCCTGTTGCCAGACAACGAGGCAGTCATCCAGCGGTGGGCGCGCGAGATGCAGGTCGCGGCCAGCGCCTTCTCCCTCCTGGCCTCGCCGATCGGCCTCGATTGTGCCGGCGCTGTCCAGTTCACACCGGGCGACGACAGCCTCCCGACCGATCGTGACAGCGGTGTCGATTGGCTCGATGAAGACCGGCTGGCGGAGATCGGCATGGAGCTGTACCGCGACCGCACCGCGTGGGGCGCCGCGCGACGGACGGGGCGCTTCAGCCTGGCGGGTGCCCAGAGCAAGGTGGCGTTGCGGCTGGAAGATGATCGGTACGGCGAGCCATACGGCCACGAACCCACGAACGTCATCGTCAAACCGTCACTCCCCGGATTCGCGGACCATGTCGTCAATGAACACCTGTGCCTCGAAGCTGCGCGACGCTGCGGACTGCACGCGGCCGCCTCGCGGGTCGTGCGATTCGGTGACCACCGCCTGTTCCTGACCCGTCGTTTCGACCGCACATGGCGGGACGGTCAGCTTCTTCGTGTCCATCAGGAGGACATCTGCCAGGCGCTGGGCGTGCCACCAGCGGGCAAGTACGAGGCGGACGGGGGGCCGGGACCGAGGGACATCGTCGAGCGGTTACGTGAGGTGGTCGAGCCGGTGGACGCTGTCAGCGACGTGGAGCGGTTCTTCGAGGCACTCCTGTTCAACTGGCTCATCGTGGGCACCGACGCGCACGCCAAGAACTACGGACTCCTCCTCCCTCCACTGGGCTCGGCACGTCTGGCGCCGCTCTACGACGTCGGGTCCATGGCCCCGTACGAGGATCCACTGGGCTGCAAGCTCGCCATGAAGCTCGGTGGCGAGTACCGCATCAAGGCGATCTCGCCCGGGCACAACGTGACGAAGTCGGCCAGCTCACTTGGGCTCGACCCGGAGTGGGCGCTGCAGCGAGCGCAGGAACTCGGGGCCGTGATCCCCGACGCGATCGCCAGTGCCGCGCTCGACTCTGGCCTGGAGCACGATCCGATGACGGTCAAGCTCCAGGACGAGGTCGCCGCCCACATCCGGCGCTGCTTCTAGTTGGCCACCTCATAGGAGCGAGTTGCGGCTCGGCTCGGGATCTCGAAGGCCGAACTGGTACGCCGCGGGCTCGCCCGTGAACTGGCTGCCGCCTACGACGTGGACCGTGCGTGGCTGGACTTCGTCGGAGCCGTGGAGGGTGACGACGTCGAGCACCTCGACGACGAGATCTACGGCTGACCCGTGCGATTCGTCGACACCAGTTTCTGGTGGGGGGCACGCAGCCGGGCGGACCGCCGCCACGCCCAAGCGGCCGCACTCGTGGCCGCAGGGATCGGACCGGTCCTGACGTCGGATCTGGTCGTCGGCGAGGTGTGGACGTTGACGCGTAGAGGCCTGGGGCACGCCGCCGCTGTGCAGTCCGTGGACGCGATCTTCGGGCTTCCGGACCTGACGGTCGAGGCGGTCACACCGGAAGACGCCGAGGCAGCATGGGCTTGGCTCCGTCTGCACGACGAACGCGAGTACTCGTACGTCGATGCGACCAGCTTCGCGCTGATGCGACGCCTCGGGATCCTTGAGGCCTACGCCTTCGACGGCGATTTCGCGGCTGCCGGGTTCATCGAGGTCCGCCCCTGAGCGAGGAACGCATCGGCGGGGGCTCGAGCCTTCGGGTTGCCGGTGCCGTGGCCGAGTGCGTGCTGAGCGTTAGGCTCGCCGGGGCGGCGTACGCACGACGTGTCGCGGTATCTCCGTGGAGTTCCAGGTGAGCATCAGTGTTGTCATTCGCGCGTACAACGAGGCCGGCCACATCGGTCGACTACTCCACGGGTTGTCCGCTCAGACGCGGCGCCCCGATCAAGTGATCCTCGTGGACTCCGGCTCCACGGACGGCACCGTCGACCTTGCGCAAGCCTCGGGTGTGACTGACGTGGTGCGCATCGCCAAGGAGGAGTTCTCTTTCGGGCGGGCGCTCAACCTCGGGATCGCGGCTGCCGAGGGCGAGCTCGTCGTGATCCCGAGCGCGCACATCTATCCGGTCTACGACACATGGATCGAGAACCTCACAACGCCCTTGGCCGACGACCGTTGGGCGCTGGCCTATGGCCGACAGCAGGGCGACCACCGGACGAAGTTCGCCGAGGAGCGGCTGCTCGAGCGCTGGTTCCCGGCGACGTCGAATCCCGACCAAGACCATCCCTTCTGCAACAACGCCAACGCTGCGATCCGGCGAGACGTGTGGGCACGGCACCCCTACGACGAGACGCTGACCGGCCTCGAGGACCTCGCATGGGCCAACGCATGTATGCAGGACGGGCTGCGGCTCGCGTACGTGGCTGAGGCACCGGTCGTTCATGTGCACGAGGAGTCATGGTCGCAGGTGGTGAACCGTTACCGCCGAGAGGCGATCGCCCACAAGCGGATCTTCCCGTCGCAGGATCTGCCGCTGCTCGAGGCGGCCGGCCTCGCCTTGCGACACGTCGGAACCGATCTCGTGGCTGCCGCTCGGCAACGCCGGACACTGCGCGACGCCTCCGCAATCGTCGCCTTCAGGGGCGCCCAGTTCTGGGGCAGTTACAGCGGCTTCCGTCACTCAGGCCCGGTCACGCAGTCGCTCAAGCGCCACTTCTACTACCCGGACGTCGAGGCCGAATCCGTTGCGGCGGTCGATCCTGAGGCGCGTCCGGGCACCCCGATCGACTACCGCGACTGAAGGCGACGAAGGTGCAGGTCACCGCCATCGTGCCCATGCGACACGACTCCGAACGTGTTCCAGGCAAGAACTACCGTGCCTTCAATGGGCGACCGCTGTACCAGCATGTGCTTGACGCCCTCCAGCGCGCAGCGAGGGTGACCACGATCGTGGTGGACACGGACAGTCCAGTGATCCTCGAGCAACTCGCAGACGCCTATCCCGACGTCGTCGCACTAGAACGCCCCGAGCACCTGCGGTCCGGACACACAGCGATGAACGACGTGCTTCTCAACATCGTCGACGGCGCGCCGGGGGGGGACCTGTACTTGCAGACTCACAGCACCAACCCCTTGTTGCGGTCGGAGACGATCGACGCGGCGATCGCTGCCCTGGCCGCCGCTCCCGACCACGACTCCCTGTTCTCGGTGACCCCGCGGCAAGCGCGCTTCTGGACCCGCGACGGGCAGCCCGTGAACCACGACCCGGACGTGCTGCTGCGGACACAGGACCTTCCACCGCTGCTGGAGGAGAACTCCTGCCTGTACCTGTTCGACGCGGCGACACTGCGAGCACGCGGCAACCGCATCGGTGCGCGGCCGCTGATCTTCGAGATGGACGCTGTCGAGGCACAGGACATCGACGTCGAACTTGACTTCGTGGTGGCAGAGTTCCTGCACCGCCAGCGTGAGGGCGACCGATGAGCATGCGTGTCCTGATCACCTGCCCTGCGATGCAGCGCACGATCGACGCACATCGCGGCAGGTTTCGCGACGCCGGGGTCGAGATCGTGCTGCCGGAAATGACCCAGCAGTTGTACGAGGCCGACCTCCTGCCGATCATCGGCGACTTCGACGGCGTGATCGCCGGTGACGACGAGTACAACGCCGCCGTCCTCGCGGCTGGCGTCCCGCGGCTGAAGGCCGTGGCGAAATGGGGTATCGGGCTGGACGCGATCGACCTTGACGCCGCAAAGCGACTCGGCATCGAGGTGACCAACACTCCCGACGTCTTCGCCGACGAGGTCGCTGACCTCGTCATGGGCTACCTCGTCACCCTCGCGCGCAGGCTGCACCTGGTGGACCGGGGAGTCCGGGAGGGTGCATGGCCCAAGCCGTCGGGCCGGTCGCTCGCGGTGAGGACCCTTGGTGTCGTCGGCCACGGCAGCATCGGGCGCGCCGTGGCGCGCAGGGGCCTGGCCTTCGGGATGCGCGTGATCGCCACGGACGTGCGGCCCGTGGAGCCGGAGGCCGGCGTAGAGATCGTCGGGCTCGAGCAGTTGCTTCGCGAGTCGGATGCGATCTCCCTGAACTGCGCCCTGACCCCCGAGAACCACCACCTGCTCGACGTCTCGACGCTGGCGTTGGTCAAGCCCGGGGCGTGGCTGGTCAACACCGCCCGGGGTGGGCTCGTGAACGAGGTGGCACTGGTGGACGCGCTGGCTCGGGGACAGCTCGCGGGTGCCGCTCTCGACGTGTTCGAGGTCGAGCCTCTTCCCGCGGAGAGCCCACTTCGGAACTTCGACAATGTCCTCCTCGGGTCGCACAACGCCTCGAATACCGTGGAAGCGGTGGCAAGGGTGAATGAGTTGGCCATCGCGAACGTGCTGCGCGGGATCGGAGCATGACAGGGCACGCGCTCGTCACCGGCGCCGCAGGCGGGATCGGCCGTGCCATCGCGGAGCGGCTCGCCGCCGACGGCTGGCGGGTCTCGGGGATCGACCTGCACCCTGGCGACGGCGTGGTGCTCGCAGACCTCGCCGACGTCGACGACCTCGCCGGCGTGGTGGATGAGGTGCGCGAGCAGGCCGGACCCGTCGGTCTGCTCGTGAACAATGCCGCCGTCCAGGTCAACGCCGCCGTCGACCGCGCCACGATCGATGAAGTACGACATCTGCTGGCTGTCAACGTCGCCGCGGCGCTGCACCTCTCGGGTCTAGTCGCGGACGATCTTCGTGAGGCAGGGGGCAGCATCGTGAACGTGGCGTCCGTCCACGCGTTCGCGTCCTCCGCAGCCATCTCGGCATACGCGGCATCCAAAGGGGCGCTCGTGGCGGCAACACGTGCTCTGGCCGTGGAACTCGCACCGCAGGTGCGCGTCAACGCCGTCGCCCCGGGTGCTATCGACACGCCCATGCTGGCCGACGGGTTCGCCCGCGCATCGGATCCCGCTCGCCAGCGCGACCAGCTCGTCGAACGGACACCGTTGCGTCGGGTCGGGGTGCCGGCGGACGTCGCGCACGCCGTCGCCTTCCTCGCCGATCCGGTCGGGGCTGCGTTCGTCACGGGGCAGGTCCTTGCGGTCGACGGGGGTGCCACCGCCCGCCTCGCCACGGAGTGACTCATGGCAGACACCCGCTGGTATGACGTGACTGTCCCGCTCCATGGCGGGCTCGCGCGGTGGCCGGGCAGCATCGGTTTCACGCGCGAGGAATGGACGTCACCCGACGGCTTCGTGAACTCCACGCTCACCTTGGATCCACACACCGGCACCCACATCGACGCCCCTCGTCACGGTCTCGTCGAGGGAGCCGACGTGGCCAGCATTCCTCTCGATGACCTTGTAGGGCTGTGTGATGTCGTGGATCTGCGCGGCGTCGCTCGGATCGAGGCTCGTCACCTCGCTGGCCTCGACCTCGCACCCAGGGTGCTCTTCCGCACGGACAACGGTGCGACCTGGCCCGCCGCGTCGACCTTCAGCGAGGACTACGTGGCGCTTGCCGTCGATGCGGCCCGCGAACTCGCGGTGCGAGGATGTCGCCTGGTCGGCATCGACCACCTCTCGATTCAGCCCTTTGGCGGGGACCCGGAGACCCACCATGCCCTGATGCGCGCGGGAGCGGTCATTCTCGAGGGTCTCGACCTCCGTGACGTCCCCGCGGGGCGCTACGAGATCCTGTGCCTGCCGCTGCGTCTGGCAGGAGCCGAAGGCGCTCCAGCGAGGGTGCTGCTACGCACCACCGCCGGATCGGATGCCTGACCGTCGGCGGAGTCCGAGGGCCCTCGCGGCCGTGCCCATGATCCTCCGGAGTCGCCACCAAGCACGTCGGCTGAGGCTCGGGGGGTTCTCGACCCAGTAGCGCCGCTCGGCCCAGTAGCCCGCCGGACGTGGTAGCAGGAGCGCGTAGGGCTCGCGATCGTGGAGTGGTCCGTGTTGGGTTTCGAGGCGGGCGAAAATCGCCCGTGCCTCGTCGTTGTTGTGGTCGTGGTAGTCCGACAGATCCAGTCGGTCCCAGGCTCGGTCATCACCGAGGTGGAACGTCAGGTGGTGGTCGCGCATCCACAGGAAGCGGTTGGCGTGCGCGGCGATGTTCCACAGGAAGATCCGACCGATGTCGCCCGCACCGATGATCGCGTTGCCGAGGTCGTAGTGGTCGAGGGCGTAGGGCGTGAAGACGAAGCAGTCGCGGCCCGGATGGGGTTCACCTACTTCGGCGTACATCCGGGGAAGGTCGGCGGGATCCGTCCAGCGGTTGGTAATCGTGCGGCGATTGACGACGAGTCCGTCGTGGCCCTCCCGGAACATCGTGGCGATCGTGAGGTAGAAGTACGGCATCACGGCGATGTCGACGTTCGAATAGACGATCAGGTCGGGACGCGGCGTGAACGCCGCCGTCCTCGCGAGGATGTCGGCGAGGATCGGGAGCTTCCTCGGGACCTCGAAGGAGGCGAGGTCAAGGACCGACCGATCGAGGTCCGGAAGGCGTTGCGCCCACGGCGGGGAGACCTCGGCGTCCTCGGCATACCCCGTGGTCCCGAGGGTGACCCGAACCTGGCCTTCCGCGGCGGCTCTTGCCGCAGCGATCGAAGCGAAGGTTACGGGTTGGGCCACGTGCAAGTCAGACGACGGCCCGACCCGGACAGGGTTGAGCACGTGGGCGATGGAGACCGGTGTCGGGGACATGTCGGCAGGCTAGCCCTGGGTTCCGAACCCCTTAGGATGGCGCGACGACCGACGTCGGGATTAGCTGGTGAGTACGAGCAGTCGCTTGCGCCGGGTGGCCAGGCGCTTCCTCGACCAGCTCGCGCCCGGGGTCGTCGGCAGTGACGGCGGCATCTCCCTCGACGAAGTGCGGCTCGTCGATGCCGTCCTCCGTAGTCGCCGGGGGCCGGACCACACACTCATCGACGTGGGTGCGCATCACGGTGGGACGCTGGGGCCGTTTGCGCGGCGCGGCTGGTCGGTTCATGCCTTCGAGCCCGACTCGCAGAACCGCGCGCATCTCGAGGCGGGCTGGGGCGCCGCCTCCAACGTCACGATCGACCCGCGGGCGGTCTCGGACGCTGCTGCCGACGGGGTCGTGTTGTACCGGTCTCCGACCTCGACTGGGATCAGTGCCCTGTCCTCCTTTCATGCCGAGCACGCCGCCGGCGAACTTGTCGAGGTCACGACCCTCGAGCGCTATGCCGACGAGGTCGGCCTCGATCGCGTGGATGTTCTCAAGACGGACGTCGAGGGTCACGACCTGCTCGTCCTCAGCGGGTTCCCGTGGGGTCGGCTCCACCCCTGGGTTGTTGTGTGCGAGTTCGAGGACGCCAAGACGCGAGGGATCGGGTACGAGCATCGGGATCTCGGGGACTTCCTCGTGGCGCAGGGCTACCGCGTCCTGCTGTCGGAGTGGTACCCGATCGTGGAGTACGGGCGGCGCCACCGCCATCGCCGGTTCGCGGCCTGGCCAGCCGAGCTTCTCGACGAGGCGGCGTGGGGCAATTTCGTGGCATTCGCCTCAGCCATCACGTACTGGCGCTACCGCGTGCGTGCGGCCGTGGCCGTCGTCCTCGGTGGGTGGGGGGCGCGAGTGGTCGCTCGTCGCGACGGTCACACCAGTTCGCGGTAGTCCTGTCGCGTGAACGCCTCGAGCGCGCCACCGACGGTGGCGTTGACGATGGTCACGCCGAGTTCGCGTGCGGCTACCGCGACGTGGGCGTAGTGCCGCAGCATCCGGTCCGGATGAGGCTCGTGCCAGCGCTTGCCGGCGCCGAAGTACCGCGAGTCGAAGTGGTTGTGATCGTCGTCGTGTGTGGAGAGCAGGAACTCCGCGTTCCCATCCTCGACGCGAACGGTCTCTGGGACGCTGTAGGTGGTATCGCATCCGATCAGGTAGATCGGGTCGAAGCCGAGGTGGATGGCAAGCTGGATCGCCGTGATTGTGACCGTCCGCACCGGGCTCACGTGGCGCGTGACGTCACGTGAGAAGACCCCCCACGGGATGTCCGACTCGTCGAACGGGCCCTCGCGGAACCAGTAGGTGTTCGGGCGTGACCGCAACACGCGGGACGTGCGGAAGTGGTCGGGGTAGAAGAACTTCGTGTCCGGCAGTTCGTCTTGGAGCGCCACCAGTTCTGCGGCGTTGTCGGGGACGACCCGGCGATCGACGGCGACCCAGAAGTCCGGTCGCCACGTGATGCGGTCGAACAGCAGGAACGCGCGGTTCGAGGCCCATACGTGCTCGCCGTCGAAGCGGTCGAGGTCCATCTGGTTGAGTGAGGGGCCGTTGCCCATGATGAAGCAGCGCTCGCCCGCGTACTGGCCCGCGAGGCTCGCGAGTCGCTCCTCGGTGTCACGTAAGATCGGGTCGAACATCGTGTGGTTGGCCCGACGGATCCTGCCTTTCGCGCGATGGCGCCAGATTTTAAACCGGACCCGGGTGGGCTCAGGCAGGAGACGCTGGTAGGCGGCGTGGATCGGGCCGCGAGGGGGGTTCGTCATGCGCCGGCCGGCCGGAAGGTCCAGTGTTCCTGAGCTCCGCGAACCTGCTGTTGCGCCGGCTCGTACCCGGCTTCCGTGAGGTGCTTGAGGACCGCCTCACGAGTCGTGGCGAACTGCGGCAGGTACTCCGGGTGCAGTTCCAGGAACACAAGGCGGGGTGGATGATCGCCAGCCAGCGTTCGGGACGCGCCTTCCAGTGCCTGCCCCTCGGCCCCTTCGATGTCGACCTTCAGGATCGTCGGCCGCAGGCCCGACGCCGCCACGTAGGCGTCCACCGTTGTCCCGGGCACTTCCACGGAGCCTCGGCCGCCTTTCGTGCCGAGGCTCGGGGACCATCCCTCGACGCCGTCCGTGAAGAGCGTCACCGGCCCGACCCGGTCCGTGATCGCCATGGGTTCGACCCGAACGCGTCGGTGCAGGCGGTTCAGCCGCAGGTTGCGCTGGAGTCGCCGGCGATAGGACGGGTCCGGCTCGAACGCGACGACGTGCGCTCCCTTGGCTGCGGCGTGGACGGCGATCATCCCGATGCACGCGCCGACGTCGAACACGACGTCGTCCGATCGGATCTGGTCGACCAGGTGGCGTGTGTTCTCCTCCTCGTCGCCGAACCGCTCGACCCGGAATGCCTCGGTCGGACCCGTGATCTCGAAACGGCATCCGGACGCGTCGAACGCGGTGATGCGCACGCGCCGCGGGTACGGCGGCACGGACAAGCCGAGCCGGCGCCGCACTTCGCGGCGGATGAGTTCGAGGGCGATCGGTCTCATTCGCTCTGCTCCGCGATTCGCTCGGAGGTCCACGGCAGTTCCAGACCAAGCGCGCCGGGTCGACGCTGATGTTGCCACTGGCGACGTCGGCTCGTTCGGTCCACAACCTCGAAGGACCCCAGCGCCTCGTGGCGGTCGTAGACCTCAACGTAGGGGACCCCGAGTGCGATCGTCACGGTGTACCGGCCCTCGCCGAGGAGGTTGCCGGGTAGGTCGACCGTGCCGCGGTACCGGCCCCGGGCACGCGCCTCGAGGCGGGTCGGGTCGATGTCGGCGTCGCCCGAGCCGAGGAGGTTGGTCCCGTCGGCGGTATGGACGAAGACGATCACGTGTGCCCCGGTGACCGGCCGGTTGACGTCGTACTCAACTTCGATCCGGATTGGCCGACTCATCTCGATGGGGCGACCAACGACATCGTCCTCGGCGTTACGGACAACGATGCGACGCAGTCGCATTGGTCGGTCGGCATCCGCAGGAAGACGGGCCTCGCCTACGGTCGCCGAGGTCTCGTCCAGGTAGGACGAGACGAGCGTGTCGGCGTCGCCGATCGCTCGAACCCGACCCTCGTCCAGCCAGATCGCCTGTTGGCACAGCCGCGTCACGGCCGGCATGTTGTGACTGACGAAGATAACGGTGCGCCCCGCAGCCGTCACGTCGTCCATCTTCCCGAGGCACTTGCGCTGGAAGGCCGCATCGCCCACGGCTAGTACCTCGTCCACAAGCAGAATCTCTGGCTCGAGATGGGCGGCGACGGAGAACCCCAAGCGGACGTACATCCCGCTGCTGTAGTGCTTGACCGGGGTGTCGATGAACTGCTCGACCTGCGAGAAGGCCACGATCTCGTCGAACTTGCGCAGGACCTCCCGTCTAGTCATGCCGAGGACGGCCCCGGACATCAGGATGTTCTCGCGGCCCGTCAACTCCGGGTGGAAGCCGGTCCCGACCTCGAGCAGCGAGCCGACGCGGCCGTGGAGCTCAGCGCGCCCGCCCGTCGGCAACGTGATGCGCGACAGGAGCTTCAGCAGCGTCGTCTTCCCGGCGCCGTTGGCTCCGATGAGGCCCGTGGCCGTTCCCGCCTCGAGCTCGAAGGTGACGTCCTCGAGTGCCCAGAACTCTGGTGGCGAAGGCCCTGATCGCGGCCACCGGGCAGCGCGGACGAGGCTGTCCCGGAGGGTCCGATGCGTGTCACGGGCACCAATCGTGTACCGCTTCGACAGTTGGTCAGCTCGGATCGCGATCCCCATCAGACCACGTCCACGATCGTGGGCTCGCTGCGGGCGAAGTACCACGCTCCGCCGGCGACGAGCGCGAGGGTGACCGCAAGGCCGAGGCCCACGCCGGTCCACGGCGGTGGGGGTGCGTCGGCGGCGGCCCAGCGGAACCCCTCGACGACGCTGACCATCGGATTGGCGTGGTACAGCAACTGCCAATCGGGCGGAACCAGCGAACTCGCGTAGGCCACCGGCGAGGCGAACAGCCATACCTGGACGAGCAGGGGCACGGCCAAGCGCACGTCGCGGTAGATGGCGTTCAAGGCTGATGTCCAGAGTCCGAAACCGAGTGCGGCCAGTGCGGCGAGCATGGCGAGAGGAAAGAGCCACAGCACCCGGAAGGTGAGCGGGTAGCCGTAGGCAACGGCCACGGCGAGGAGGACGGACGTGGCGATCAGGAGGTCCAGCAGTCCGCTGAGCACGGCGGCCACCGGCAGGGCAAGCCGCGGGAAGTAAACCCGCGTGATGAGTCTGCCCTGGTCCGCGAGGGACGACGTCGCCGAGTTCACGGAGTTGGCGAAGTACCCCCATGGCACGAGGCCACCGAAGAAGAAGACCGGGTACGGGAGGCCGTCGCTCGGGAGGCGTGCCAGGCGTCCGAAGAACAGCGTGAAGACCGCCATCGTGAAGACGGGCTGAATGACGGCCCAGGACGCCCCGATGAGCGTCTGCTTGTAGCGGACCTTCACCTGGCGCCAGACGAAGAAGTAGACGAGCTCGTGGTGGCGCCAGAGCTCGGCCAGCCGCGCGAGGGGGTTCGTGCGGGCCGGCTCGACCACGGTCACCGGGACAGACGGTCCACTGTCGCTCATTCGGGGGCGTCGGGGGTGGGTCCGTCGTCGCGGATCACGAGCAGGAGCGACGCCGCCGGTCGGTACTTCTTGGGTGCGTCGTTCGGCGGGTAGAACCGATAGACGACGTCCGGGGACTCCACCAGGACGCGGCGGTTCAGCAGTTCGAGGCTCGACGGGGCCTCCACATCGATCCTGACCCCGGAATCCGCGAATGCCTGAAACCAGGCCATGATGCCCCGCGGGTCGGCGGTCGCCGCACGCCGGGGCCGGCGCCGTTGCAGTCGGGCGACATCGACGGCAACGGCCGGCAGGGGCACCGGGATATCGATGGTGTGCAGCTGGATTCCGCCGGGTGCGGTGCAGCGATTCATGTCCGCGAGCACAGCTTCCCGCTGATCCTCGGCGATGTGTTCGAGTGTGGAGACGGTGAAAATCCGATCGAAGTGCGCGTCGGGAAACGGCCGTGCCGGTCCGAGATTTGTGAACTCGTAGTTCACGTCGGGGTGGTCCCGGGCGAGTTCGCGTGGGTCTCCCCAGCGTGACCAGCGTTCGTCGCCATCACCTGCGCCGAAGTCGTCAGCGACCCAGGCCTCGAGGCCGTGGACGGCGGCGAGATGCTCTGGCAAGGTCGAGTAGGCGCCGCCCACTTCGACGATGCGTTGCCCGGCGGCCCACTGGCCGTTGGCGGCTACCCAAGGGCGATTGTGCGCCTTGATGCCCCATTGATCGCCCGTGTGGCCGGGAAACTCGGGGAGCTCAAATCCGGACGCCTTGAATTCGAACAGCTCCTCGACGGTGGCCAGACTCGCATGGGCCAGTCGCAAGGTCATGGGTCTCCCGTCGCCTGACTGCACGGGACTGCCCCGTCGCTGGTCGCCGACGCGGGGCAGTGTAGAGGCAGGGGCGGAGGATCTACCCTGCCTCAGGATGAGTTGTCGTGCCGTCGTGGTGTCATCGATTCGATCTGGCCAAGCCGGGAAGACCGGCATGTTGGCCGTGCTCTCAAAGGCATTCGAACACTCGGGTTTGACTCACTGAGTGTGTGCTTGCTGGTCACCGAACCGCTCGTTGGGCATCCATGCGCCCACGGTCTTCATGGCTCGGTAGCGCGCCCGAAGAAGAGCCCTCAGGCCGTCAGCCGCGACTCCGGACAGTCGGCGGTGCGCCTGTGAAACCTCCTGAGCTTCGGCGCGCGACCTGTCCGCCTCGACACCGGTCGTCTTGCTTCCCGCGTGCTGACGGAACGAGAACGTGGGCTGCGGCACGCCTCGGAGTGACCCGAAACGCGAAAGACGGATGAACAGGTCATGGTCCAGGGCATATCGCAGGTTCGTGTCGAACATCCCCGCGTCCTGCACGGCTGACGTTCGGCATATCGCGGCTATGCCTGGCACCAGGCTGTCCACGTAGAGCAGGTCGATGCGGCGTAGCCGTGGCGGCCGGCGGATGAACTCGATGACGTGTCCGTCCTCATCGATGATGAGGAACGCGCCGTACACCCCGCTGGTGTCCGGACGCTGTTCGGCGAGTTCGAGCGCCTGCGAGAACCCATGGGGATGAAGCACGTCGTCGGCGTTGATCCACGTCAGGTAGGGGTGGTCTGGAGCGAGACGCTGCCAGGCACGATTCAGCGCATCGGCCTGGCCGACGTCCGGCTCGCTGACGATCTGGAACCGATCGTCGTCCCCTACGAGTTCCTGTGCGATCTCGAGGGTCCGGTCAGTTGACGCGCCATCCTGGATCACGGCGTGGAACGGGACGGTGAGTGACTTCACGGATGTCAGGCATTCCG